>LN899544.1_pt14 | contig 360877 bp, 362 predicted proteins | sample 1252501 | NCBI scaffold set LN899544.1 | reverse complement strand
GGTGAATGTCTACATTGGTCGGGGAAGCACCATCGCCATCATACGAAAACGCTGAAACGCATACAAAATCAGCATCATCAAGCGTCTTCCATTTTCCTCCACGATCTAGCGGCTGGTAAGCGATCCACCTGTTCTGTGTCGTGCGGATAGATACACGACCAGATTTGCCACTTTACTTATATTCCAGATATTTGACCTTCCAAAGCCGGGAGCTTTGGCAACGCTCCAACCATCTGCCTTCATCGCGTTAATCGCCGCTTTGGTAAGGAAGCGATAAGCCGTGTCGTCTTCAGAGAATGTCAACAAACATGCACCTTTCAGAATTATGTTACTGATTCCGCCATTGGTTTAAGATAAATCACAACCCAAGACAAACCATTCCATAATCAGTTGCAAACATTGCGTTGATCCTCTGTCCGGCCGCCTCCACAAGGGCGGGAGCACAAAGGATCGAACCGCCGCACGCGGCTTCGCAAAGGGTATTGGCCGCAGGTCGCAACCCCCGCGCAGGCTCGTCTAAGGCGATAGCCCTAAGGTGAAAGGCTGGGTTATCAGCTGTGATCCACTGGTCTTTCCCCGATAGCTGCCATTCGCAGCGCACATCCAACACGCTGAGGCAAGACCGCAAAGCTGAGAAATCGCCCCCTCACCCATGCGTCACCGGCTCGACCAGCACCCGATGCCCCGGCGCCACCTCGGCATAGGTCGAGGGCGGCGGGACATAGCCCATCGGGTGGATCGGCGAGGGGATCGGGCGAAAGCGCAAGTCGTCGCCGATGGTCTTGCGGCGCGGGTCGGCGATGGGGACCGCCGCCATCAGCTGCCGGGTGTAGCTGTGCTGCGGGTTCTCGAAGACCTGGCGGCGGCTGCCGATCTCGACGATGCGGCCCAGATACATGACGGCGACGCGGTGGCTGACGCGCTCGACCACCGCCATGTCGTGACTGATGAACAGCATGGCGATGCCGAGTTCGCGCTGCAGCTCCATCAGCAGGTTCAGCACTTGCGCCTGGACCGAGACGTCGAGGGCCGAGACCGCCTCGTCGGCGACCAGCAGTTTCGGGTTCAGCGCCAGGGCGCGGGCGATGGCGATGCGCTGGCGCTGGCCGCCCGACATCTCGTGCGGATAGCGGCGCATGAAGCTGCGCGGCAGCTCGACCCGGTCGAAGAGCCGGGCGATGCGGTCGCGGCGCTCGGCGCGGGTGCCGATGCCATAGTTCAGCATCGGCTCCTCGATCTGGTCCAGCAGCCGCATCTGCGGGTCGAGGCTGGCGAAAGGGTCCTGGAAGATCATCTGCATGTCGCGCCGCGCCTGGCGCAGCCCGGACGGCGTGAGCGCCAGCAGGTCGCGGTCGCCCAGGGTGACCTGCCCCGAGGTCGGCTCGACCAGGCGCAGGATCGAGCGGCCGGTGGTGGACTTGCCGCAGCCGGATTCGCCGACCAGCGCCAGGGTCTCGCCGGCGTTGAGGGTGAAGCTGACGTCCTCGACGGCATGGACCTGGGCGACGGTGCGGCGCAGGATGCCGCCCTTGACCGGGAAGCGGGTGCAGAGGTGCTCGACGGTGAGCAGTGGCCGAGGCGCGCGGGGGACGACCGGGGCGGGGGCGTTCGCGCCGCGCATCAGGCGCATCGGCTCGGGCGCGTCGCGGCCGGTCATCTCGCCCAGGCGCGGCACGGCGGCGAGCAGCGCCTGGGTATAGGGTTCGCGCGGGTGCTCGAAGATCCGGGCGACGGGGCCTTCCTCGACCTTGTTGCCGCGGAACATGACCACGACGCGATCGGCCATCTGCGCGACCACGGCCATGTCATGGGTGATAAACAGCACCGCCATGCCGGTTTCGCGCTTCAGCCGGTCGATCAGGGCCAGGATCTCGGCCTGGATGGTGACGTCGAGGGCGGTGGTCGGCTCGTCGCAGATCAGCAGCTTCGGGCGGCAGGCCATGGCCATGGCGATGACCACGCGCTGGCGCATGCCGCCCGACAGCTCGTGCGGGTATTGCTTCAGGCGGCGCTCGGGCTCGGGGATGCGGACCTCGGCCAGCAGGTCCAGCGCGCGGGCCATGGCGTCGCGGCGCGACAGGCCGCGGTGGGCGATCAGCCCCTCGGAGAGCTGGTCGCCGATGGTGAAGACCGGGTTCAGCGCGGTCATCGGCTCTTGGAAGATCATCGCGATCTGGTTGCCGCGGATGTCGCGCATGGCGGCGGGCGCGGCGCGGGCAAGGTCGAGGGCGCCGCTTTCGCGCTGAAACAGCAGCCGGCCCTGGGCGATCTCGCCGCCGCCGAATTCCACCAGGCGCATCAGGGACAGCGCGCTGACCGACTTGCCCGAGCCGGATTCGCCCACCACGCAGACGCATTCGCCGGGACGGATGTCGAAGGACAGGTCGTTGACGCCGGTCACCGGGCCGCCGTGGGTCTGGAACGCCACGCGCAGGCCTTCGATCGAGACGAGCGGCTTTGCGTCCAGCATGGTTTCCCCTGTCGATGCCCCGAGGCGTTCAGGCTAATGCCGCGCCTCGGCATTGCAACCGCAAAAGATGCGCCTTGCTTTTGCCGGGAAACCCGTCTGAAAATCGGCGAACCCATTGGCAGGCATGGCGCGACGTCCCCTGCCCGCCCGGCAATCCATGCGAGCAAGGAGTGTGCGATGCGACTGAAATGCCTGATGCTGGGGGCCGCGACCATGGCCCTGACCGCCCCCGCCGCCCTGGCCGAACGCGGCGCCGACGGGCAGGTGAACGTCATCATGTGGCAGGCGCCCTCGACGATGAACCCCTATATGTCGGCCGGGACCAAGGACATCATCGCCAGTTCCATCGCGCTGGAGCCGCTGGCGAGCTTCACCACCGAGGGCACCATCGAGCCGCGGCTGGCGGCCGAGATCCCCAGCCTGGACAACGGCGGCATCGCCAAGGACCTGAAAAGCGTCACCTGGAAATTGAAGCCGGGGGTGAAATGGGCCGACGGCAGCCCCTTCACCGCCGCGGACGTGGCCTTTACCGCCGCCTATTGCCTGGACCCGAACGGCGGCTGCGCACAGCTGGCGAAGTTCGAGGGCGTCGAAAAGGTCGAGGCGGTGGACGAGCTGACGGTGAAGATCAGCTTCGTCTCGCCGCGGCCCGATCCGTTCTCGGCCTTCGTCGGCGCGCAGTCGCCGGTGCTGCAAAAGGCGCAGTTTCAGAATTGCACCGGCGAGAAGGCCCCGACCTGCACCGAGCAAAACTTCAACCCGCAGGGCACCGGCGCCTTCAAGGTGGCCGAGTTCCGCACCAACGACACCATCACCTTCGAGGCGAACCCGGAATATCGCGATGCGGCGAAGCCCGCCTTCGCCCGGCTGGTGGTCAAGGGCGGCGGCGATTCGGCGGCGGCGGCGCGCGCGGTGCTGGAGACGGGCGAGTTCGACTATGCCTGGAACACCCAGCTGGCGCCCGAGGTCATCGCCGGCATGGAGGCGGCCGGCAAGGGCAAGAACGTGGCGGCCTTCGGTTCCCTGGTCGAGCGCATCCATGTCAACCTGACCGACCCGAGTTCCGACCTGCCCGAGGGCGAACGCTCGACCGCCCGGCACCCGCATCCGATCCTGACCGATGCAGCGGTGCGCAAGGCGCTGTCCATGGCCATCGACCGCCAGCTGCTGACCGAGATCGGCTATGGCCCGGCCGGCAGGCCCACCTGCAACCTGGTGCCGGCGCCGGCGGCCTGGGCCTCGGACAATACCGAATGCCTGGCCCAGGACATCGAGGGCGCCAAGGCGCTGCTGGACCAGGCCGGCTGGGTCGCGGGGGGCGACGGCATCCGCGAAAAGGACGGCAAGCGGCTGAAGCTGGTGTTCCAGTCCTCGGTCAACGCGGTGCGTCAGGATTTCCAGGCGCTCATCAAGCAATGGTGGTCCGAGATCGGCGTCGAGACCGAGCTGAAGACGGTCGATCCGTCGGTGTTCTTCGGCGGCGACGCGGGCTCGCCCGACACCTTCCAGAAATTCTATGCCGACGTCGAGATGTATGCCAACAACTTCGAGGGCAACAACCCCGAGCCCTATCTGGCGCGCCAGACCTGCGACAAGATCCCCGGCCCGGAAAACCAGTGGCAGGGCGAGAACACCAGCCGCTTCTGCGACCCGGAGTTCGACAGGATGATCGGCGAGATGACGCAGATCGTCGATCCGGCCGAACGCGGCGCCATGGGCAAGAAGCTGAACGAGATGCTGACCAGGGACAGCAATGCGGTGATCCCGCTGGTCTATCGCGGCACCGCCTCGGCCGTGTCGAATACCTTGGGCGGCGTCAAGCTGAACGCCTGGGACAGCGAGCTGTGGAATGTCGCGGACTGGTATCGCGTCAAGCAATAGGCCATGCTGGCGGCCCGGCCCCCGGGTGGGTCGGGCCGCCCCGTCAACCAACTGGAAGAAAACGATGATTTCCCGCATGATCGCCTTGCCCCTGGCGCTGAGCCTTGCCACCCCCGCGCTGGCCGAACGCGGCGGCGACGGCGAATTGAAGGTGCTGTACTGGCAGGCCGCCACGGTGCTGAACCCTTATCTCTCGACCGGCGCCAAGGACGTGGACCCGGCCTCGATGGTGGTCGAGCCCCTGGCGCTGGTCGCCGATGACGGCAGCCTGCTGCCGGTGCTGGCGGCCGAGATCCCCAGCGTCGAGAATGGCGGCATCGCCAAGGATTTCACCTCGGTCACCTGGAAACTGAAACCGGGGCTGACCTGGTCCGATGGTTCGCCGGTGACGGCCGAGGACGTGGCCTTTACCGCCGAATATTGCATGGATCCGGCTTTTGGCTGCGCGGTGCTGGCCGAGTTCGAGGGCATCCGTTCGGCCGAGGTGCTGGATGCGCAGACGGTGCGGCTGAACTTCGACGCACCGCGCTATGCGCCCTTGCAGGCTTTCGTCGGCGGGCGCACGCCGGTGCTGCAAAAGGCGCAGTTTCAGGCTTGCCGCGGCGCGGCGGGTGCCAGCTGCACGGCGCAGAACTTCGGTCCCATCGGCACCGGCCCCTATCGCGTGACCGAGTTCCGGCCCGGCGACGTGGCGGTCTTCGAGATCAACCCGGAATATCGCGATGCGTCCAAGCCCGCCTTCGACCGGGTGACGGTCAAGGGCGGCGGCGATGCCATGGCGGCGGCGCGCGCGGTGCTGGAATCGGGCGAATACGATTTCGCCTGGAACCTGCAACTGCCGCCCGAAGCGGTGGCCGCGATGGAGGCGCAGGGCAAGGGCAAGCTGGTCGCCAGCTTTGGCTCGATGGTCGAGCGGATCGAGCTGAACCAGACCGATCCCAGCCCCGAGCTGCCGGCCGAGGAACGCTCGACCCGGGCGCATCCGCATCCGGTCCTGGGCGATCCGGCGGTGCGCAAGGCGCTGTCCATGGCCATCGACCGCCCGGTGCTGGCCGAGCTGACCTATGGCCCGGCCGGCAAGCCGACCTGCACCATCGTGCCGGTGCCGGCTACCTATGCCTCGGGCCGCGACGACTGTCTGGCGCAGGACATCGAGGGCGCCAAGGCGGTGCTGGACCAGGCCGGCTGGATGCCCGGCGCGGATGGGGTGCGGGAAAAGGACGGGCGCCGGCTGGCGCTGCTGTTCCAGACCACGGTGAACCCGGTCAGGCAGGACGTGCAGGCGCTGGTCAAGCAATGGTGGTCCGAGATCGGCGTCGCGACCGAGCTGAAGGCGGTGGACGGCGCCTCATTCTTCGGCGGCGACCCCGGCAACCCGGATTCGCAGCAGCGTTTCAACGCCGATGCGCAGATGTTCACCGATGCCTTCTATATCCCCGACCCCGCCTCCTTCCTGAACAAGTTCGTCTGTTCGCGCATCCCCTCGGCCGAGAACCAGTGGCAGGGCAACAATTCCGTGCGCTTCTGCGACGAGGCCTATGACGCCGGCATCGCCGCGCTGCATGCCAGCGCCGAGCCCGGCAAGCGCCAGGAGATCGCCAGGACGCTGACGGACGCGCTGACGGCGGACGGCCATTACCTGCTGCCGCTGATCCATCGCGGCATGGTTTCGGCCCATGCCAACAGCCTTGCCGGCGTCGCGCCGAACGGCTGGGAGGGGCAGTTGTGGAACGTGGCCGACTGGAGCCGCGCCGAGTGAGCACCGGGGGATCGCCATGCTGAACTTTGCCCTGCGCCGGCTGATGCTGGCGATCCCGACGCTGCTGTTCATCTCGCTGGTGATCTTTTTGCTGCTGGAAGCCTCGCCCGGCGACCCCTTGGGCGACGTGCCGCTGACCGTGCCGCCCGAGGTCAAGGAGCGCATGCGCGAGGCGTTGGGACTGGGGCAGGCCTGGTATATCCGCTACGCCTTGTGGCTGAAGCAGTTCTTCTGGGTCGAGCCGCTTTACTGGTTCGACCGCGCCTTCGGCACGGATTTCAGCGCCGGCATGCAGCGCATCATCAGCTTCCAGAGCCGCAGCCCGGTCTTCGACGTCATCGCGCAGCGGCTGCCGCAGACGCTGACGGTGGTCGGGCTGTCCTATCTGCTGGGGGTGATGATCGCTGTCCCGATCGGCATCGTCTCGGCCTACAGGCAATATTCCTGGTTCGACCAGATCGGCACCTTCGTCTCGATGGTGGGGTTTTCGCTGCCGACCTTCTTTACCGGGGTGGTGCTGATCATCGTCTTCGGCATCAAGCTGCAATGGTTTCCGTCGATCTATGACACCACCTTGCGGGTGACGGATTGGGACAGTTTCCTGGCTCAGGTGCGGCAGATGGTGATGCCGGTCACGGTGCTGGCACTGTATAACGCAGCGCAGATAAGCCGCTTCATGCGCGCCTCCATGCTGGACAATCTGCGGCAGGATTACGTGCGCACCGCCCGCGCCAAGGGCTTGAGCGAGCGGGTGGTGGTGCTGAAGCATGTGCTGAGGAACTCGCTGATCCCGGTGGTGACGGTGATCGCGCTGGGGCTGCCGGCGGTCTTCGGCGGCGCCATCATCACCGAGCAGGTGTTCAAGGTGAACGGGCTGGGGCAGCTGCTGATCCTGGCGATCAATGCCAATGACATTCCGATGGTGATGACGCTGACCTTCATCTTCGCGGCGCTGATCGTGGTCTTCACCCTGGTCGCCGACCTGCTCTATGGCGTTCTGGACCCGAGGATCCGCTATGACTGACCCGAAGCTGGTCGAGGAAGCCGCCGCGCCCGCCGCCGTCCCCGGGGCTGAGGCGCTGCCCCCCGACGCCCCGGTCGAGGGCGCGCCGATGCGCAGCCAGGGACGCGACGTCTGGCGCCAGTTCCGCAGCCACCGCGGCGCCATGCTGGCGCTGGTGATCTTCGCGGCCATCGTGCTGTTCGTAAGCCTGGGACCGGTATTGTGGCGGATCGACCCGACCTTCGTCGATTACCGCGCCCGGAACCAGGGCTTCACGCTGGCCCATCCCTTCGGCACCGACCAGCTGGGCCGCGACCTGCTGGCGCGGATGATGGCGGGCGGCCAGGTCTCGATCGCGGTCGGGCTGGTGGCCATGGCGATCGCGCTGAGTCTCGGCAGCCTGGTCGGGGTGCTGTCGGGCTATTTCCGCCGGCTCGACGCGCCCTTGATGCGGCTGACCGAGCTGTTCCTGGCCTTGCCGCTGCTGCCGCTGCTTCTGCTGATGGTGACCCTGTTCCGCGAGCCTTTGGGCAAGGCGCTGGGGCCGGCGGGCGGCACCTTCCTGCTGATCGTCTGTGCCATCGGCGCGACCTCGTGGATGCAGACCGCGCGCATCGTGCGCGGCGACGTGCTGGGGCTGAAGGAGCGCGAGTTCATCCTGGCGGCGAAATCCATCGGCACGCCGGCGCCACGTATGATCCTGCGCCATGTGCTGCCGAACGTCGTCTCGCCCATCATGGTGGCGGCGACGCTGGGCATCGCCACCGCGATCATCACCGAAAGCGCGCTGAGCTTCCTGGGGTTGGGATTCCCGCCGGATTTCCCGACCTGGGGCCGGCTTCTGTTCGACGCGGTGGACCAGATGCAGATGTATCCCTGGCGCGTCATCCTGCCGGGGGCCTTCATCTCGCTGACGGTGCTGTCGGTGAACTATATCGGCGACGGCTTGCGCGACGCCATGGACCCGCGGATCCGCGGGCGCTGACGGCGCGGGTGCATGGGTATTTGGGGAGCAAAGAAGCCTAGAGCGCCGCGGCCAGGCGCGGCAGTTCCGTGCGCGGCAGGATCAGCAGCATCGGGCCGTCGAGCTGGAGCGTGACCGGGCCGGTGGCGCGGTTCGAGGTGCCGATGCGGCCCTGCGGGGCGAAGCCCAGGCCGTCGATGGGCCAGTGCAGCCCGGTGGAGCGGCCGGTCGCCGGGCCCATGGGGAAAAGCGACAGCCGGGTGCCGGGCGCCAGGTCGAGGCTGATTTTCGGCGGCGCCAGGGTGATCGCGTCATCGCCGGCGATCAGGATCATGGGCGGGCCGATGCGGCGGGCCAGCGTCGAGAGCGTGGCCAGGAAATGGTCGTGCCGGGCGCCGGAAAAGCCGATGCCGATCACCAAGGGGGCGCGGATGCGGGTCAGGCATTTCTCGAAATCGGTGCTCTCCTGTTCGGCGATGCGGTGCAGATTCCCGGCCGGGATCACCTGCCGGGCGCGGTCCGAGATCGAGTCGAAATCGCCCCAGACCGCCCGCGGCACCAGGCCGAAGCCCAGCGCGGTATCGGCGCCGCGGTCGGCGGCGGCGACGGTCGGGGCCAGCGCCAACGCCGCGTCGAGGTCGGCGCGGCTGACCGGCGCGCCGCCGATCAGCGTGACCGCCCGGGGGCTGTCGAGAATCATTCTTCCTTGCCGATGCCGCTGAAGATGCGGCGGAACGGCAGCGCCCAGAGGATGCCCAGGGCGACATAGACCAGCACCTCGACGAGGATCGGCTGCCGGCCCCAGGCCCGGTCCATCCAGTTCACCAGCGTCACGGCCACCACGATGTAAAGCGGCAGGCCGATCAGCAGGATCAGCAGGGACCAGCGTTTGCGGGCTTTCAGGTCCATCTCAATCCGCGAAGGGATCGGTGACGAGGATGGTGTCGTCGCGCTCGGGCGAGGTCGAGAGCAGCGCCACCGGGCACTGGATCAGCTCCTCGATGCGGCGGACGTATTTGATCGCCTCGGCCGGCAGGTCGGCCCAGCTGCGCGCGCCTTGCGTCGATTGTTGCCAGCCGGGCATCTCTTCGTAGACCGGGCGCACCTTGTCCTGCAGCGCGGCGGCGGTCGGCAGGTGGTCGAAATGCTGGCCGTCGATCTCGTAGCCCGTGCAGATCTTCAGCGTCTCGAACCCGTCGAGCACGTCGAGCTTGGTCAGCGCGATGCCGTTCACGCCGGAGATCGCGCAGGTCTGGCGCACCAGCACGGCGTCGAACCAGCCGCAGCGGCGCTTGCGGCCGGTGACGGTGCCGAATTCGTGGCCGCGCTCGCCCAGGCGCTGGCCGTCGGCGTCGTCAAGCTCGGTCGGGAACGGGCCCGAGCCGACGCGGGTGGTATAGGCCTTGACGATGCCCAGGACGAAGCCGATGGCCGAGGGGCCCATGCCGGTGCCGGTCGCGGCCATGCCCGACATGGTGGTCGAGGAGGTCACATAGGGATAGGTGCCGAAGTCGATGTCGAGCAGCGAGCCCTGCGCGCCCTCGAACAGGATGCGTTTGCCGGCGCGGCGATAGTCGTTCATCACCTTCCAGGCCGGCTGGGCGAATTGCAGCAGCTTCGGCGCGATCTCCAAGAGCTTCGCGCGCAGCTCGGCGCGGTCGATGGGCGTGGCGCCCAGGCCCTGGCGTAGCGCGTCGTGATGCGCCAGCAGGCGGTCGAGGCGCGAATCCAGCGTTTCCTCGTCGCCGAGGTCGGCAACGCGGATGGTGCGGCGGCCGACCTTGTCCTCATAGGCCGGGCCGATGCCGCGGCCGGTGGTGCCGATCTTGCTGGCGCCCGCGGCTTCCTCGCGCAGCTGGTCCAGGTCCTGGTGCAGCGGCAGGATCAGCGGGGTGTTTTCCGCGATCATCAGGTTGTCCGGGCCGATCTCGACGCCCTGGGCGGTCAGCTTGTCGATCTCGGCGAACAGCGCCCAAGGATCCAGCACCACGCCATTGCCGATCACCGCCATCTTGCCCTTGCGCACGATGCCCGAGGGCAGGAGCGACAGCTTGTAGACCGTGTTCCCGATGACCAGCGTATGGCCGGCGTTGTGGCCACCCTGGAAGCGCGCGATCACATCGGCGCGTTCCGACAGCCAGTCGACGATCTTGCCCTTGCCTTCGTCGCCCCATTGCGCGCCGACGACCACCACATTGGCCATATTGGTTCCCTTCCGCGGTCATGAATGCCGCGGGATGTATAATGGCCCCGGCCGCGCGGGGAAAGCGCATTCCGTCCTGAGGCCGGTTTGCGCAATGCGCCCGGCCCGGCGCGGAAATCTTTGGCCTCGACGCGCGAGACGTGGGAGCATCGCATCGACCGGGGCAGTCCCGGCGCCATTCGGAGAGACGGACCATGTGCAATGCCTGCGTGATCGAAAGCGTCAAACACGCCATGATGAGCCGGCGCAGCCTGTTCGCCGGCCTGGCGGCCAGCGGCGCGGCCGCCATCGCCGCCGGGCCGCTCAGCGCCCAGCCGGCACTGGCCCAGGCCAGCGGCAAGGTGCTGGACCTGACCTATGTCTTCGACGAGCGGTTCCCGACCTTCGACGGCGTGCCGGGCATCGCCTATGAAGAGGCGGTGAACTTCGACAAGTCGGGCTATCAGCTGTGGAAGATCACCTTCTTCGAACATTCCGGCACCCATATCGACGCGCCGCTACATTTCTCGAAAGACGGCATCTCGGTGGCGGAGCTGGCGCCGGAAAACCTGATCTGCCCGCTTTGCGTCATCGACATCACCGCCAAGGCCAGAGAGGATGCCAATGCCGCGCTCGAGGCCGAGGATGTCGAGGCCTGGATCAGCCAGCACGGCGAGATCCCGAAAGGCGCCTGCGTGGCGATGAACTCGGGCTGGGGCGCCAAGGTGGCGACGCCGGAGTTTCGCAACACGCCGGACGGCAAGTTCGCCTTTCCGGGCTTCGGCCAATCGGCCACCGACCTTCTGGCCAGCCTGGACGTGGCCGCCATCGCCAGCGACACGCTGTCGCTCGACCCCGGCAGTTCGGCGGATTTCGCGGTGCACAATTCATGGCTGCCGGGCGGGCGCTATGGCATCGAGAACCTGGCCCAGGTCGACCAGCTTCCGGCGACCGGCGCCACCATCTTCGTCGGCGCGCCCAAGCACGCGCGCGGCACCGGCGGCCCGGCCCGCGTCATGGCGGTGCTGTGATGGCGACGGTTCCCCTGCTGACCGACGAAGAGGCGCCCGCGGAATCGCGGGCCGTCTTCGACGCCATCCGCGCCGCGCGCGGCACCGATTACGTCAACAACTTCTGGCGCGCGCTGGCGCATGACCCGGCCGCGCTGCGCACCACCTGGGAACGGGTCCAGGCCGTCATGGCGCCCGGCGCGCTGGATCCGCTGGTCAAGGAGCTGATCTATGTCGCCGTCTCGAGCGCAAACGGCTGCGGCTATTGCGTGCATTCGCACAGCGCCGCCGCCCGCGCCAAGGGCATGACGCCCGAGATGCATTCCGAACTGCTGGCCGTGATCGCCATGGCCAGCCAGACCAACGCGCTTGCCACCGCCCTGCAGGTGCCGACCGACCCGCTTTTCCTGGAGGATTGAGCGGCCCCGGCCATCGGCCCGCGCCGGCCGTGCCCGGATGCATGGCCCGCCCCGCCAGAGGGCGACGGTCACGCCCCGGGGGACCGCGCATAAGAGGGCGATGCAGCGCGGGCCGCTGGCCAAGAAAACCGGGGCGAACGACGCTCTCCGCCCCGGCGTCAAGTCGCGAAATGCGCCGTCGATCCGGCCATCGCCCGCGCATGAGAGCGGCTCGGCAAGCATGCGGATCTGCTGGGTCCCGCCATGTCCGGCGCCAAGCCCGTGACGGTGCTGGGCGGCGGCATGATCGGCGGGGCGTAGATGGGCGCTCCGAACGGCTCGAACCGGGCGCAGACCAATGCGGGCAAGCTCGTGACCTTCGTTTCAGGCCGGGGCGGATTCCGGCTGTGCGAAGCCCATCCCGGTGCGCCTAGGCCAGCATGGCGCCGAACAACGCGGGTCGGCGTCGGTCCCTGCGGGGTGCGCGCGGATGGCAGATTGCTCGGCGTAGCACCATTTCCGGTCTCAACCGCAACGCAGCCTTGCAAAACTGGACATGGTCACGGGTTCGCGGCACCGCTATCTGTCGCCGCAGGGGAGGAAACCATTCGCCAAGACCGAAAGGGTTTCCCATGGCTATCACGACCGACTTCCACGCGCCCCGCCTGCCGGCGCTGTTCGACCGCCTGCTGGCCGCGTTCCGCAGGGGCGGCGAGGCCGATTTCGCCCGGCTGTCGCGCCGTGCCGAGATCGAGGCGCTGCAAGCGAAATCCGACGCGCAATTGGCCGAGCTGGGCCTGACCCGCGACCGGATCGTGCATCACGTCTTTGCCGACCGGATCTGGTTCTGATCCGACCCGCCGGGATCGGCCAAGCCGCGCCCCTGCCCTGCGGGCCGGAGCGGTGGGTGCCCCCGGCACCGGACTCCCGGATAACAGGGTCTGACCGCGCCCCTGCCTTGCGGGTTGGAGCGGTCGGCGCCGGAAGCCCTTGATTACGGGGCCGGCCCGGCGTCCCTGCTCTTGCGGGCCCGGGCGATGAGCCGCATTCTGGCGCATCCGACGCCGCGGTGCTGGAACGACGAGCGCCGCTTCCTGCGCTGGCCAGGCGCCGCGGGGGGCACCGGCCGCTTGCGCGCGCCGGGTTGGAGTATTTGAAAAACGGTGAAACACCCGCCTTCGTCAGGCGGCGGCGCTGATCGGGTTGGGCAGGAAAGGCGTGATCGCCACCTGCTCGCCCTGGAAGACGCAGAAGCTTTTCTGCGGGATTTCCTGCCATTCGGCCTCGTCGCTTTCCAAGGGTTCGGACACCACGGCGCGGCCGTTGCGGCTGTCCGACCAGCGGTGATAGAGCGTCGGCGCCTGGTCGTCGCTGGCATAGCGCAGCGCATAGAGCCGCTCGCCGTCCGAGAACGCCGCCGTCAGCCGCACATGCGGCGCGTCGCCGCGCTGGCGGGCCACGGCCTCGAATTTCGCGGTGGCGCGGGCCATGGCGCCGGCCGGATCGCTGTCGAGCCTCTCGCCCAGGGCCATCAGGAACAGCACCTCGCTGTCGGTGGCGCCCTTGCGATGCGGATAGAATTCGTCGGGGATCAGCGCCTCGGCATGGCGGCGATAGCCGTCATAGCCGCCGAACTGGCCGTTGTGCATGAAGCTCCAGCGGCCGACGACGAAGGGATGGCAATTGTTGCGGCTGGTCGCGGTGCCGGTCGAGGCGCGGACATGCGCCAGGAACAGATGCGATTTCAGCGTCGCGGTCAGGCTTTTCAGGTTGCTGTCCGACCAGGCCGGCATGATGTCGCGATAGAGGCCGGGCTCGGGCCGGTCGCCATACCAGGCCAAGCCGAAACCGTCGGCATTGACCGGCGTATGGCAGCGCATGGCGCCGTGGCTTTGCCGCACCAGCGAATGACCGGGACGGCAGATGACATCCTCGAGATAGATCGGACTGCCGACATAGGCTGCCCAGCGACACATTCCCTGCCCCCGTTTCCGTGCTTTTCCAAGGCCTAGCACGGAAATCCTAACGAATCACCAAAAACCGTCAGGCGGGATTTTCCTCGACGATCACAAGCTCGCGCTCGGCGGCATTTCGGGCATGGTCCAGCGCCGCTTGGTATTCCGCCGACTGGTAGCAGGCCACCGCGGCCTCGACGCTGGGAAAGCGGGCGACGACATTGCGCGCGCGCTCGGTCCCCTCCAGCTGCACGAAGCGCGAGCCGCGGGCCAGGAAGACCCCGCCATGCGCGGCGATGGCCGGGCCGGCCAGCCGGGCATATTCGCCATAGGCTTCGGGGTCGGTGACGGTCACATGGGCAATCCAAAGCGCGGTCATGCTTTCTCTCCGATCAGGGCTTCCACGGCGATAATGGCCTGGTCTGCGGCCGCGAGGCTGGGGGCGCCGCCCTGCGCGCGGTCGGGGCGCCCGCCGCCGCCCTTGCCGCCCAGGGCGACGGTCGCCGCCTGCACCAACTCGACCGCGCTGAGCCGGCCGGTCAGGTCCGGGGTGACGCCGGCGGCGACGGTGGCCTTGCCATCCGCCTCGGCCAGCACCACCACGGCGCCCGAGCCCAACCGCGCCTTCATCTCATCGACCAGCGGGCCGAGTTCCTTGCCGGAAACGCCATCGACACGGCGGGCGATCAGCTTGATGCCGTTGATGTCCTTGGGTTTATCCTCGGCGCCCCCGCCCATGGCGAGCTGGCGCTTGAGCTGCGCGACCTCATTGGCCAGGGTCTTGCGTTCCTCGGCCAGCGCGCGGACCTTGTTCACTACATCGCCCGATTGCGCCTTGAGGATGCCGGCGATTTCGGAAAGCTCGGCGTCCACGCGGCGCAATTCGTCCATCGCGGCCTGGCCGGTCAGCGCCTCGATCCGGCGGATGCCGGCGGCCGAGGCGGTCTCGCTGGTCAGGGCGAACATGCCGATGTCGCCGGTGCGCCCGACATGGGTGCCGCCGCACAATTCCAGCGAATAGGTCTGGCCGCCGGTGCCCTTGCCCGAGCCCGCCAGCTCGCCCATGGAGACCACACGCACCTCGTCGCCGTATTTCTCGCCGAACAGCGCCTGGGCGCCCAGGGCGCGGGCATCGTCGGGGGTCATGATCCGGGTTTCGACCGGGCTGTTCTGACGAATGAAGTCGTTCACCTCGCGTTCGACCTGGGCGATCTCGTCGGCGGTCAGCGCCTTGCCGTGGCTGAAGTCGAAGCGCAGCCGGTCGGGCGCGTTCAGGCTGCCGCGCTGCGCGACATGCTCGCCCAAGGCGCGGCGCAGCGCCTCGTGCAGCAGATGCGTGGCCGAGTGATTGGCGCGGATGGCCGAGCGCCGGTCGTGCTCGACCGACAGCTGCGCGCCCTGGCCGCGGCCGATGGCGCCCAGCGTCACCTCGGCGACATGGATGAAGACGCCATTGGCCTTTTTCGTATCGGTGACACGGGCGGCGCCGGTCTCGGTCTTGATCAGCCCGGTGTCGCCGACCTGGCCGCCGGATTCGCCATAGAAGGGCGTCTGGTTGACGACGATCTGCACCTGCTGGCCCTCGCCCGCCTGCTCGACCGCGGCGCCGTCCTGCACCAGGGCCAGGATCTGGCCCTCGCTGATTTCGGTGTCATAGCCCAGGAACTCGGTGGCGCCATGCTCTTCGGCAATGTCGAACCAGATCGCGGCGTCCTTGGTCTCGCCCGAGCCGGCCCAAGCGGCGCGCGCCTTGGCCTTCTGCTCGGCCATGGCGGCATCGAAGCCGGCGGTATCGACGCTGCGGCCCTTTTCGCGCAGCGCGTCCTGGGTCAGGTCCAGCGGAAAGCCATAGGTGTCGTAAAGCTTGAAGGCCGCCTCGCCCGGCAGATTCGCGCCCTCGGGCAGGCGCGACAGCTCGTCGTCGAGCAGGCGCAAGCCGCGATCCAGCGTCTGCTTGAAGCGCGTCTCCTCGAGCCGCAGCGTCTCCTCGATCAGCGCCTGGGCACGGCCGAGTTCGGGATAGGCGGTGCCCATCTGGCGCACCAGCGCCGGCACCAGGCGGTGCATGACCGGATCCTTGGCGCCCAGCATATGCGCGTGGCGCATGGCGCGGCGCATGATCCGGCGCAGCACATAGCCGCGACCCTCGTTCGAGGGCATCACGCCGTCCGCGATCAGGAAGCTGGTCGAGCGCAGGTGGTCGGCGATGACACGGTGATGCACCTTGCCGGGGCCGTCCGGGTCGGCGCTGGTCGCATGGGCGCTGGCCTCGATCAGGCTGCGCATCAGATCGGTGTCATAGTTGTCGTGCTTGCCCTGCAGCAGCGCGCCGATCCGCTCCAGCCCCATGCCGGTGTCGATCGACTGCATGTCGAGTGCGCGCATCGAGCCGTCCTCGAACTGCTCGTTCTGCATGAAGACGAGGTTCCAGATCTCGATGAAACGGTCGCCATCCTCATCGGCCGAGCCGGGCGGACCGCCCCAGATCTGGTCGCCGTGGTCGTAGAAGATCTCGGTGCAGGGGCCGCAGGGGCCGGTCGGGCCCATGCGCCAGAAATTGTCGTCGGTCGGGATGCGGATGATGCGGTCGTCGCTGAGGCCCGCGACCTTCTTCCAGATGGTCGCGGCCTCGTCGTCGGTGTGATAGACGGTGACCAGCAGCTTGTCCTTCGGGATGCCGAAATCCTTGGTCAGCAATTCCCAGGCAAAGGGGATGGCGTCCGACTTGAAATAGTCGCCGAAGCTGAAATTCCCCAGCATTTCGAAGAAGGTATGGTGCCGCGCGGTATAGCCGACATTGTCGAGGTCGTTGTGCTTGCCGCCGGCGCGCACGCATTTCTGCGCCGTGGTCGCGCGATTGTAGTCGCGGGTCTCGACCCCGGTGAACAGGTTCTTGAACTGCACCATGCCCGAGTTGGTGAACATCAGGGTGGGGTCGTTTCTCGGCACCAGCGGACTCGACTCGACGATCCGGTGGCCGTTGCGTTCGAAGAAGTTCAGGAAAGTCGAACGGATGTCATTCAAGCTGGGCATGGCAGGCCTTCATCGCAATGCGGTTCCCCCGGCCAGGGCCGGTTTGCCGCCCGGTCTAGCCCCAGCCATGGCGGCTGTCCAGCAATCCCGCATGGGCAGACGCGGCTTCTTTCTTGGAGAAATATCCTGGGGGACGCCTCCCGCGCCCCATCGAGGGGCACGGGAGGCGTGGGGGCAAAGCCCCCGGGGAAGAGCGGCCATGCCGCGCATCCCGTCGGGCCTGTCAGCCCGGGTTCACTCCTCGGTCAGCGAGTCGTCCGCTTCGTCGGTCGCACCGAAATCCAGGCCGTGGCTGGCGCGGATCTTGTCCTCGATGGCATAGGCCGCCTCGGGATTGTCGCGCAGGTATTGCTTGGCATTCTCGCGACCCTGGCCGATGCGCTCGTCGCCATAGGAATACCAGCTGCCCGATTTCTCGACCACCCCGGCCTTGATGCCCAGGTCGATCAGCTCGCCAACTTTCGAGATGCCCTCGCCATACATGATGTCGAATTCGACCTGGCGGAAGGGCGGCGCGACCTTGTTCTTGACCACCTTGACGCGGGTGGCGTTGCCCACCACCTCATCGCGGTCCTTGATCGAGCCGGTGCGGCGGATGTCGAGCCGCACCGAGGCATAGAATTTCAGCGCATTGCCGCCGGTCGTGGTCTCGGGGTTGCCGAACATCACGCCGATCTTCATGCGGATCTGGTTGATGAAGATCACCATGCAGTTGCTGCGCCCGATGCTGGCGGTCAGCTTGCGCATGGCCTGGCTCATCAGCCGGGCCTGGCTGCCCATCTGCATGTCGCCCATGTCGCCCTCGATCTCGGACTTGGGCGTCAGCGCCGCGACCGAGTCGACCACCACCAGGTTCACCGCGCCCGAACGCACCAGCGTATCGACGATCTCCAGCGCCTGCTCGCCGGTATCGGGCTGGCTGATCAGGAGCTCATCCAGGTTCACGCCCAGCTTCTTGGCATATTGCGGATCCAGCGCGTGTTCCGCGTCGACAAAGGCGCAGACGCCGCCCTTCTTCTGCTCTTCGGCGACCACATGCAGCGTCAGCGTGGTCTTGCCCGAGCTTTCGGGGCCGAAGATCTCGATGATACGGCCCTTGGGCAACCCGCCGATACCCAGCGCGATATCGAGCCCCAGCGAGCCGGTCGAGGTCGCCTCGATCTCGGCCACCGGATTGTCGGCGCCCAGCTTCATGATCGAGCCCTTGCCGAACTGCCGTTCGATCTGGGCCAGCGCGCTGTCTAGAGCCTTCTGCTTGTCTGCCGATCGCTTGTCGTTCATGTCGAAAAGTGTTGCCCCTGCCATGCCGTCCTCATGCTTATTTCACACCCCGACCGCCGGGGCAATCGATGCCCGCCCGTGATTTGTTCACGAGTTGTTCCTATTTGTGCCCGTCCGGGCGAAAAAGCAAGTCCTGCGTGACGAATCAGCCCTGCCGATCCCCAGCCTGCGCCGGAAAGATTAAGAAACGGTTTACACGCGCCGGACGAAGCACTATCCCGCCGCTGTTCCGCCCCTGGCTGAAAGATGTGGACATGCTGATCTTCTGGGAACGCCGCCTGGTGTTTCTCGCGACGCCGAAGGCCGGCTCGACCGCGATCGAAACCGCGCTCGAGCCGCTGGCCAGCCTCGCCGTCCGCCGACCCGCCGAGCTGAAGCACACCGACCTTGGCCATTACCGCAGCCATATCGCGCCCTGGCTGCATTCGGTCACCGGCGATCACTTCACCACCATCGCGCTGATGCGCGAGCCGCTGGACTGGCTGCGCAGCTGGTATCGCTTTCGCCTGCGCGACGACAGCGAGGACGCGGAACATGCGATGACCGGCCTGGATTTCGCCGATTTCGCCCGCGCCTATGTCGATCCGCAGGGCGCCGCCGTGGCGCGCATCGGCAACCAGGCGGATTTCCTGACCGCGGGCCAGGACCGGGTCGACCGGATCTTTCGCTACGAGGACATCGAGAGCTTCACCCATTTCCTCGAGGACAGCCTCGACTGCGCCATCAGCCTGCCGCGCGTCAACGTGCCGCCGGCCGTCGACGTCAGCCTGAGCCCCGGGCACGAGGCCGAGCTGCGCCGGCTGATGCAGCGCGATTTCCAGCTTTACCAGTCGCTGTAGACAGTCGCGCTCAATGCGCCGCCTCCAGCTGGCGCGTGACCAGCGCGGTCAGGTCGGACAGCGAGAACGGCTTGGCCAGGAAGGCCGCGTCCGGCACCGGGCTGCCCTCCGAGAAGATGTCCTCGGCATAGCCCGACATGAAGATCACCCTGGTGTCGGGCCGGTCGCGCAGCGCGGTCCTGACCCAGGACGGCCCGTCCATGCCCGGCATCACCACGTCGGTCACGAAGACATCGACCAGCAGCCGCTGGTCGGAAAGCAGCGACAGTGCATCCTCGGCGCAGGCGGCTTCCAGTACGTTGAAACCCTGCAGCTTCAGGGCGCGGCTGGCAAAGGCACGGACCGGGGCCTCGTCCTCGACCAGCAGCACCGTGGCCTCGACCTCGCGCCGGGTCCGGATCGGCGCGGCGGGCTCGGGCGCCGGCTCATCGACGGCGCCACGGTCATGCGCCGGGAAGAACAGCGAGAAGCAGCTGCCTTCGCCCGGCGTGCTGTCGCAGAAGATATAGCCGCCGGTCTGCTTGACGATACCATAGGCGGTCGAGAGGCCAAGCCCCGTGCCCTCGCCCAGGCGCTTGGTGGTGAAGAAGGGCTCGAAGATCTTGGCCAGGTCGTCCGGCGCGATGCCGCAGCCCTGGTCGCGCACCTGCACCCGCACGTAATCCCCCGCCGGCAACGTCGCCCGACCGACACCCGACGGGCTGTCCAGCCGGACATTGTCGGTGCTGACGGTGATGTCGCCGCCCTCGGGCATGGCGTCGCGGGCGTTCACCACCAGGTTCATGATGACCTGTTCCAGCTGCCGGCGGTCGGCGCGGATCATGCGCAGCGAGGGATCGTGGTCGAAGGTCAGCACGATCCGCTCGCCCACCAGCCGGTTCAAGAGATGCGTCAGGTCAGAAAGCGTGTCGCGCAGGTCCATGATCTGCGGCTTGAGCGTCTGCTTGCGCGAGAACGCCAGCAGCTGCCGCACCAGCGCCGCCGCGCGATTGGCGTTCTGGCTGATCTGGTCCAGATCGGCGTAATCCGGGTCGGCCTTGTCGTGGCGCAGCATCAACAGGTCGCAATGGCCGGTGATCGCTGTCAGCAGGTTGTTGAAGTCATGCGCGATTCCGCCGGCAAGCTGGCCGATGGCCTGCATCTTCTGGCTTTGCACGAACTGCGCCTCGAGCGTCTTCAGCGCGCTGGCGTCCGACAGCACCGCCGTGGCGTGATCGCCCCGGCCGCGCGCCACCGTGACCTGGACGAAACGCTCGGGACCCTCGGCCTTGACATGCAGCACCTCGGAGCCGCCAAGCGTACGGCCGGCGCAGATGTCGCCGACCCAGTCGCCCAGCTCGCGGCCCAACCCGTCCAGCAGCGCGGCCAGCCCCTGCCCGGCGATGTCGCTGCCCAGCAGCTGGCAGGCGGCGGCATTGGCGCGCAGGATCCGGGCCGAGGGGTCCAGCATCAGCAGTGCCACCGGCAGCAGGTCGAAATCGTCATCCGTCGCGCGGGGCGGCTCGGCCGGGATCAGCGCCGCCGGCTCGGGCTCTGTCGCCAGCCACAGCTGCACCAGCCCGCCCGCCTCGCGCGCGATGGCGAAATGGCCGAACTCGCCCAGGTCGCTGCACCCGCGCCCGCTGCGGGCCAGGCCGATGCCCAGGGCGTGCCATTGCGCCTGCGGATCGGCGTGCCGGCGGCGCAGCAGATCGGTGACGGGGCGGCCGACCAGATCGCCCAGGCGGTCCAGCGCCAGCGCGTTCTGCGCCAGGATCAGCCCCTGCGGATCGACGGCAAGGGCGGGCAGGTCATGGGCCAGCACGGCCGGCATGGCCCGCGCCAGTTCGCGCCGCACCGCCAGCCCGCGATGCAGGTGCCGGGCCGAGATCGCGCCGCCCAGCAGGTACCAGGCCAGCGCCGCCGCCCCCGCCGCCAGCAGCGTGGTGCCGCCCGGCGCCGGTCCGTTCGTCAGCGCCAGCCACAGCGCCCCGGCCAAGACCGGCAGCACCAGGAAAGGCACCAGGATCTGCGCCGAGCGCAGGATCTCTGCCCGTTCGGAAATCATCAGCCGCCTCGCCACCAGTCGTTTCCGCTCGGAGTAGCGCATGCGGGTTAACAGGCGGTTAACACCGGCACATCAGCGCCAGGAAAAATCCGTCCGAGGCCGTCAGCGGCGAATACCGCCGTTGCTCGAGCAGGCTGAACTCGGCGTTGCGGGACAGGAAAGCCCCGGCCTGACCCGCATTTTCGCCGTCAAGCAGCGAACAGGTCATATAGGCCAGGTGCCCGCCCGGCGCGACGAATTCCGCGGCCTGGTCCAGGATCTGCGCCTGGGTCTGCTGCAGGCGCATAAGGTCGGCGGCGGTCAGGCGCCATTTCGCATCGGGCGTGCGCCGCCAGGTGCCGCTGCCGGAACAGGGCACGTCCGCAACGACCAGGTCGAACCGGCCCGAGACGCCGCCCGGCGCGGCCAGCCGGATACGCAGGCCCGCGCGCTCGGCCCGGGCCGGCAGGTCGGCCATCCGGCCGGGGTCGATGTCATGCGCCACGACCGGCCCCGCGCCGCGCGCGGCCAGGGCCAGCGCCTTGCCGCCGCCGCCGGCGCAAAGGTCGAGCAGGCTGCCCTGCGCCGGCAGCAGCGCGCAGGCGAGCTGCGGCGACAGATCCTGCAACTCGACCAGCCCGTCGCGATAGGCGGCCGAGCCGGAAAGCCGGCGTGCGCCCTCGGTCACGCGCAGGGCCGAGGCAAGCGCGGCATGCGGCGCCACGGCGATGCCGTCGCGGGCCAAGGCGGCCACGGCAGCCTCGGGGGTGGCGCGGCGCAGGTTGACGCGCAGCCAGACCGGGGCGCGGTCGCGCAGGGCCAGCGCCACCGGCTCGGCCGCGTCGCCCAGCGACTGCTGCCACAGCGGCAGCAGCCAGTCGGGCAGGTCCAGCCGCTCGCCCAAGCCGGCCGGCGTTCCGGCAGCGTGCTCGGCCAGCGACAGCGGCGGAGGCGCGTGGCCCTCGCCGGTAAAGATCGTGGCCGGGTCGATGCCCTCGTCGCGGCACAGGCCCAGCATCAGCCCGCGCCCGGTCATCGCCCCGCCCAGCGCCGCGCGCGAGCGCAGGCGGCGCAGGCTGTCGAAGACCAGGTCGCGCACCGCGGCGCGGTCGCCCGAGCCGGCGAAGCGGCTGGCGCGGGACCAGCGCAACAGCGCCGGCTCGGCCGGATCGCCCGCCAGGATACGGTCGAGGATCTCGATGGCCGCGGCGATGCGGGCGGCTGGGGTCATGTGGCCTGCGCCCCCGGCGCGGATGGGAAGGACAAGCGGCAGAAAGGCCGCTGCGGCGCATTTGTCAATCCCAGCCGGGCGGCGGCTCGGGCGGATCGGGCCCGGCGGCCGCCTCCGGGTCCTGCCCGCCCGCGCCCCCGGCCAGCGGCCCGCGCGATGCCAGAAGCAGCGGCCCCCGCGCCCGGGTCAGCGTGGCGCCGCGTCCCTGACCGATGGCGGCGAGCGAGCCGGGCGTGCCGGTGACGCCGGTGCCCAGAGGCGCGCCCAGCAGCATTACCCTTTCGCGCACCTGCTTGCGCTGCCCCGAGGTGATCGCGGCGAAGCTGTTGTAGGTCTCGGGCCCGTCGGTCAGGCCCTGGAAGCCGCGCTCGCGCAGCATCTGCCGCAGCGTGTCGAAGCGCGCCAGATATTTCTGGGCATGGACCTGGGTGCGGGAATGAAAGGCCCCCGCCGCCGCGCGCCAGTCCCCGGTCTCGGTGTAGAGCCCGCGCACGAAACGCGCCGCATAGCGGGCATTCTCCAGCGGGTCGAACATCTGCGCGACCGAGGAAAAATTCTCGCCATGCCAGCGGAAATTCAGCTGGAAGCAGCCGATGTCGATATTGGTGCGGCCCTGCGCCACGCGATCCTCGGCAAAGGCCACGGCGCTGGCGGGGTCGTCGAACCAGGTGCCCTCGCCCTCGGCATTGGCGCTCCAGGCCCAGGGACGCACGAGACCGTCCAGCCGCCGCCCGGTCTCGGTCAGGGTCAGCGCGCCCATGATGTCCACCGGCACGCCATATTCCTGCGCCGCCTGCTCGGCCGCCCATTCGCAGACATCGGCCGAGGGCAGCGCCATGCCGTGCCCCGGTCCGAGGGCCAGCGCGCCGAGCGCCAGAAGGAAAAGGAAAGCCCGGAAAAGCATGAAAGGCCGCGAAGGTGGTTCCCTCGCGACCTTTACGGCAGTCCGGTTAAGATCGGGTTAGCGGCCTTCAGCCCAAGCGGGCTTTCGCGGGTGATCTGCACGTCGTGGATATGAGCTTCGTTTACGCTCATAGTTTTGATACGATGGTGTTTTTTTGAATCGCATCAGTTCCATCAGTTGCCTGACCCTTGCATCAGCGCTGCATCAGCCAACTGATGCAAGGGCCAGGCCCCTGCTTGTCAGGCATAATGCCGCTGCATGGGACCGGTCAGTCTGCTTGCAAGGTTGCCGACCGCATCACGATCTCTGGCCACCACTCCGCCTCCGGCGCCTGCCCCACATCCAGGACCGGCTGAAGCTGCCTGCGCTTGTAGATCTCGGTTGTAGGCGAGCCTCTGGCGAACAGGCGATCCCGTTCCGACATGGTGATCGAGGTATGACCCATCACCGCCGAGATGGCAAAATCCGGCACGCGCCCGGCGAGGAAATCGCCGAAGGTATGCCGGATCGAATAGCAGTTCGCGCCGGTCTGTCCTTTTGCCAGACCATCGTCGACGCCCGCACGGACGACAAGCCGGTGGATCATCTGGGTCCAGTTGCACGAATCCTCGGCCAGGCGCGCGCCCCCTGCTCGCGGAAGATATCCACCCATGCTGCGCCAGCAGCCGATCAAGCACGGCCTTCATAGACCCGCTGATTGGAACGATGGGCTTGCGCTTATTCGACTGAAGCTATCTTCATTTCATCAGGTTGATGACGCCAGATCGGAATGGATATATGCGCCCTCGATGCCGCACAGGACACCGACGCGGGCACCAGTGCCCAGCGCCAGGATCAGGAGGTCGCGCATATGTTCGCGTTCTGCCGCATCGATCAGCGCCGCAATCTCGTTAAATGACAGATAGCGGCCTTTTTTGGAGCGATCCGCAGGCGCGGTCAGCCCGGTAATCTGCGGCAGCGGTGCGATATCGGTGAGGCCCATCTTTTGGGCAGCGAACAGAACTCGATCACCGGACGGACAATATCGGCGATGCCGGCAGCCCGATACCTTGTCATCGTCATGGTGTGAGCGTGGACAGTCCCGATCTTTCTGTGGGCCGGGTCAAGGCCCGCACCGAGGAGGGCGGGCATGATGTCCCCGAGGACAAGATCCGCGCCCGCTACGAGCGCAGTCGGCCCCTTGTCCGGGAAGCCGTGCTGCGGGCTGATCGCGGCATGGTCTTCGACAATTCGCGGCTGAACACACCGCAGCAGCAGATGCTTGTCTTTGCCAATGGCCGGCTTATCAAGACGTCACCGATCCTGCGCCAGTGGATCCTGACGGCCTACGCCGCCGACCTTGTGATCTGACCCAGGGCGATCATTCATGATGCCGCCGAGGCTGCATCAGTAAATCGGCAACCCTATCGATTCAGCATCAGTTTGCATCAGCAAACCGCGCTGATATCGAGGTAAGTCGCTGATTTCCGGTGCCCGAACATCAGCCGGGCACCAACCGAAAAACCAGATAACCCGTTGATTATCCAAGACGATAGTTCGGGCTTTCGCGGGTAATCTGCACGTCGTGGACATGGCTTTCCTTCAGCCCCGCCCCGGTGATGCGCACGAATTCGCAGCCGCCGCGCATTTCGGCCACCGTGGCATTGCCGGTATAGCCCATGGCGGCGCGCAGGCCGCCGACCAGCTGGTGGATCACCGCGGCGGCCGAGCCCTTGTAGGGCACCTGGCCCTCGATCCCCTCCGGGACCAGCTTGTCCGAGGCCGCATCCTTCTGGAAATAGCGGTCGGCCGAACCGCGCGCCATGGCGCCCAAGCTGCCCATGCCGCGATAGGATTTGAACGAACGGCCCTGATACAGGATCACCTCGCCCGGGCTTTCGTCGGTGCCGGCAATGGCGGAACCCACCATGGCGCAGCTGGCCCCCGCCGCGATGGCCTTGGCGAAATCGCCCGAGAACTTGATGCCGCCATCGGCGATGACCGGCACGTCGCCGGCGCCGCGCACCGCATCCATGATCGCGGTCAGCTGCGGCACGCCCACGCCCGCGACGATGCGGGTGGTGCAGATCGAGCCCGGACCGATGCCGACCTTGATCGCATCGGCGCCGGCATCGACCAGCGCGCGCGCCGCCTCGGCGGTGGCGACGTTGCCGGCGACCACCTGCACCTCGTTGGAATGCGCCTTGATGCGGGCGACGGCCTTGGCCACGCCTTCGGAATGGCCATGCGCGGTGTCGATGACCACCAGGTCCACCCCGGCCTCGATCAGCGCCAGGCTGCGCTCATAGCCCTCCTCGCCGACGGTCGAGGCGGCGGCGACGCGCAGCCGGCCCAGCTCGTCCTTGCAGGCCAGCGGGTTCAGCACGGCCTTCTCGGTGTCCTTCAGCGTCAGGAGGCCGGTCAGCCGGCCCGAGGAATTCGTGACCAGGAGTTTCTCGATGCGGCGCGCCTTCATCAGGCTGATCGCCTCGGCCCGGTCGGCGGGCTCGCGCAGGATGGCGAGGTTGTCGCCGGTCATCACCGCCTTGACCGGCATGTCGTCGCTGGCGGCGAAGCGCATGTCGCGGTTGGTGATGATGCCGACCACCCGGCCCTCGGCATCGACGACCGGGAAGCCGGTGACGTTATAGCGTTCCTGCAGCGCGCGGGCGTCGGCGATGGTCTGGTCCGGGGTCAGCGTGATGGGATCGTAGACGATGCCGGATTCGAAGCGCTTGACCCGGCGCACCTCGTCGGCCTGCTGTTCGGCGGTCAGGTTGCGGTGGATCACGCCGATGCCGCCGGCCTGGGCCATGGCGATGGCCATGCGGCTTTCGGTGACGGTATCCATGGCCGAGGACAGCAGCGGGATGTTCATGCGGATCCGCTGGGTGACATGGGTGGTCACGTCGGCGGTCGAGGGCATCACCGAGGAGGCCGCAGGAACCAGAAGAACATCGTCGAAGGTCAAAGCCTCACGAATCTGCATGGGAGCATCCTGTCACGGGGTTCGTTTGGCAGTTTCCCATTTCACGGGCCGGCCGGAATGTCCAGAGCATCGCACGCCCCGGCCGCCGGTTTCGGCCGGATCGGGCCGTCGCCGGCGCCGTCATCGTCGTTGCCACCATCGTTGCCGCCGCGCCACGCCAGAGGCGCCGCCTGCGTCGGAACGCCGCGTCATGGGGGTCAGCCGATTGACGCAACCGGCGCGCGTGTCGCAGGCTGAACCCAGCGGTTCTGCAAGGGCCGGTTCAAGGGGAGGAATTTCATGAATAGGATCGTCACCGGCATCGGCGCCCTGCTGGCCAGCGCCGCGCCCGTCCTTGCCGGCGGGATCGAGCGTGCGCCGCAATCGCTGGCACCGCTGTTCGAGAACGGTAACTATGCCGAGCTGAGCTTCGGCGGCGTCAATCCCAGCGTGAAGGGCACGGATGTCGCCGGCTTCGCCACCGGCGACGTCGCGCAGGGCTACGGCTTCTTTGGCCTGGCCTACAAGCACCAGTTCACGCCGAACCTGTCCGGCGCCATCATCGTCGAGCAGCCCTTCGGCGCCGACATCCTGTATCCGGGCGCGAATTCCCCGGTCCTGGGCGGCACCGCGGTCGAGGTCAACTCGACCACCTATACCGCCCTGCTGCGCTACAAGTTCGACAACAACTTCTCGGTGCACGGCGGGTTGCGCGGCTCGCATGCCGACGGAAAGCTCAGCCTGCGCGGGCTTGGATACAACGGTCCGCCCCCGGCCGGGGTCTCGGGCTACGACCTGGATATCGACGGCGCGTGGGGCATCGGCTGGGTCGCGGGCATTGCCTATGAGATGCCCGAGATCGCGGCGCGGGTCTCCTTGACCTATAATTCGCCCATCGAGCATGATTTCGGAATGAAGGAAACCTTCACGATCCCCGGCGTCGGCACGGTTCCGGTCGGCAACGACAGCTACGAGGTCAAGACCCCGCGCAGTTGGACACTAGAGGGTCAAACCGGCATCGCGGCCGATACCCTGCTGTTCGGCTCGATCCGCTGGGTGAAATGGTCGGAGTTCAGGGTCGACAACTTTGTGTTCCCGACGATCACCGGCGCCGAACTGGTCGAGGTCGAGGACACCACCACCTATACGCTGGGCGTCGGCCGCAAGTTCACCGACAACTGGTCGGGCTCGGTCTCGTTCCTCTATGAGCCGAGCGAGGGCGACACGGTCTCGCCCCTGGCGCCGGTGAACGGCCGCAAGGCGGTGACGGTGGCGGCGATCTATACGATGGACAACATCAAGATCACCACCGGCATCAACTATACCAAGCTGGGCGATGCGACCCTGGGCGTCGGTCCCAGCGGCGCCAAGCGCGAGGTTGCCAACATGGACGACAGCGAGGTCTGGGGGATTGGCGTGCGGATCGGCTATTCCTTCTGATCCCTGCCGGCATGATGCAGAAGGCCCCGGTTGCCCCCGGGGCCTTTTCATTGGCCCGGCCGCTGGGCGTGGCCAGCTGGGATTCGAGTATTTGGGAAACGGTGAAATCGCCTGCTTTCTCTGTTTTCCAAATACCCCTGCGGCCGTGCCGCGGGCGCGATCTCAGCCCTGCAGGGCCTTGACCAGGGCGGTGAAATGCTCGCCGCGCTTTTCGAAATTCGGGTATTGGTCGAAGCTGGCCGCCGCCGGAGCGAGCAGCACGGTGTCGCCGGGCTGCGCCTCGGCCGCGGCGCGGGCCACGGCCTGGTCCATGGTCTCCAGCACCTCATGCGGGGTCTGGCCCAGTTGCAGCGCGAAATCGCGTGCGGAATGGCCGATCAGATAGGCCTTGACCACGTGGCCGAGGCAGGGTTGCAGCGCCTCGATGCCGCCGTCCTTGCCCATGCCGCCGGCGATCCAGCGGATGTTGCGGAAAGCCGCCAGCGCCTTGGCGGCGGCGTCGACATTGGTGGCCTTGCTGTCGTTCACCCAGGCCACGCCGTCGATCTCGGCCACGCGCTGGCTGCGGTGCGGCAGGCCTTGGAAGCTGTGGAAGGCGCGCTCGATCTCGCGCGGGGCGAGCCCCAGGGCGCGGGTCGCGGCATAGGCGGCGCAGGCGTTCTGGTGGTTGTGTTCGCCCGGCAGGCCCGTGACCGCGCGCAGGTCGATCGCGGCGACCTGGCGGCCCTTGCGCCATTCGGCGAGATAGCCCTTGCGGGCGAAGACCGACCAGCCGAAGCGTTCCAGCTTTTGTCCCGAGGAGATGCGGATCACCCGGTCGTCCGAGGGCGCCATGGCGAGTTGGTCGGCGAGGTAGCGGCCCTCGATCTCATCGACGCCGATCACGGCGCGGTCGGGGCCGCCCTCGGCGAAAAGCCGGCGCTTGGCGGCGAAATAGCCGCCGGGGCCGCCGTGACGGTCAAGGTGGTCGGGCGAGAGGTTGGTGAAGACCGCGATGTCGGGGGTCAGCGCCCGGGCCAGGTCGGTCTGATAGCTGGAGAGCTCCAGCACCACCACCTCGCCGTCATGGGCGGGGTCGAGCGACAGGACTCCGGTGCCGATATTGCCGCCGATCTGGGTCGGGCGGCCGGCCTCGCGCAGGATGTGGTGGATCAGCGCCGTGGTGGTGGATTTGCCGTTCGAGCCGGTGATGGCGATGACGCGCGGCGTGATGTCGTAGCCTTCCCAGTCGCTTGTGGCGAAGCTGCGGAAGAACAGGCCGATGTCGTTGTCGACCGGCACGCCGAGCGCGTAAGCCATGGCGATGACCGGGTGCGGCTTGGGATAGAGATGCGGGATGCCGGGGCTGGTGATCAGCGCGCTGACGCCGTCCCAATTCGCCTCGCGCGTCAGGTCGAGCACGCTCATGCCGTCGGCGGCCGCCTGGTCGCGGGTGTCGGCGCCGTCGTCCCAGACGACGACATGGGCGCCGCCCTCGGTCAGGGCGGCGGCGGTGGCGCGGCCCGAGCGGCCGAGGCCGAGCACGGCGATGGTCTGGTTCTGGACGCCTTGGACGGGGATCATGGTTCTGCCTTCGCTATGGAAGGCCGGGGGCGCTTCGCCCCCCGGACCCCCCGAGGGTATTTCTGGAACAAAGAAGGATCAGCGCAGCTTGAGCGTGGCGAGGCCGATCAGCGCGAGGATCAGCGCGATGATCCAGAAGCGGATGACGATCTGCGCCTCGCCCCAGCCCTTCTTTTCGAAATGGTGGTGGATCGGGGCCATCAGGAAGACGCGCTTGCCGGTGCGCTTGAAGTAGAGCACCTGGATGATGACAGACAGCGCCTCGACCACGAAGAGGCCGCCGACGATGGCCAGCACGATCTCGTGCTTGGTGACCACGGCGATGGCGCCGAGCGCGCCGCCGAGCGCCAGGCTGCCGGTGTCGCCCATGAAGACCGCGGCGGGCGGGGCGTTGTACCACAGAAAGCCCAGGCCGCCGCCGATCAGCGCGGCGACGAAGACTGCAAGCTCACCGGTGCCGGGGACGAAATGCACGCCGAGGTAATTGGCGAAATTGGCGTTGCCGACCATATAGGCGATCACCGCGAAGGTCGCGGCGGCGATCATCACCGGCATGATGGCCAGCCCGTCGAGGCCGTCGGTGAGGTTCACCGCATTGGCGGCGCCGAGGATCACGATGACGGTGAAGGGCACGTAGAGGATCGACAGGTTGATCAGCGCGTTCTTGAAGAAGGGCAGCGCCAGTTCGCCGCTGAGGGCGGCCGGGTGCAGCCAGGCGGCGGCGGCGCCGGCGGCACCGGCGATGCAGAGGCCGATCAGCAGCCGGACCCGGCCCGAGAGCCCGGCGTGGTGCTGTTTCGTGACCTTGGCGTAATCATCGGCAAAGCCGATGGCGGCAAAGCCCAGCGTCACCAAAAGCACGATCCAGACATAGCCATTGTCGAGCCGCGCCCAGAGAAGCGTGCCGAGCGTCAGCGCCGCGAGGATCAGCAGCCCGCCCATGGTCGGCGTGCCGGCCTTGGACAGGTGGCTTTGCGGGCCGTCGTCGCGGATCGGCTGGCCCTTTTTCTGCTTGCGGCGCAGAAGGTCGATCAGCGGCCGGCCGAAGAAGAAGCCGAAGACCAGCGCGGTGAAGAAGGCGCCGCCGGCGCGAAAGGTGATATATCTGAAAAGATTGAAAAAATCCCCGCCGTCGGAGAGGTTCGTGAGCCAATAGAGCATTACGCTGTCCTTTCGCCAGGCGCCGTGCTTTGGCGTGTCCGCCGCAGCGCGTCAACCACAGTCGAGACCCGCGAGGATTTGGAGCCCTTCACAAGCACGATATCGCCGGTCGCGACCAGCTCGCCGATGCGCAGGGCCAGCTCGGCGGCGGTCTCGGCATGCACCCCGCGGCGGCTTTCCGGCAGCGCCTCGTGCAGTGCGCGCATGCGCGGGCCGGCGGTATGGACCAGATCGACCGCCGGGATCGAGGGGTCCTGCGCCATGCCGGCATGCATGGCGATCTCTTCGGGGCCCAGTTCCAGCATGTCGCCCAGGATCGCCACCCGCCGCCCGCCGGTCAGCCGCGCCAGCGTCGCAAGGCCGGCCGAGAGCGAGGTCGGGTTCGAGTTGTAAGCGTCGTCGATCAGCCGGACGCCGGCCAGATCCTCGACCGCGCCCCGGCCCAGCGGCGGGTTCCAGTCCGAAAGATGCTGCGCCGCCGCGGCCAGATCGGCGCCGGCGGCCGAGAGCGCGGCCAGCACGCCGACCGCATTCATCACGAAATGCGTGCCGGCGGTGGCGAGGGTGAAATCCACCGTCTCGCCCAGGATGCGAGCGCGGACCCGGGTTGCGCCGTCCACGGTCTCGGCCTTGACCGGCTTCGCCATGCCATGCTGGCCGAAACCGATCACCAGCGCGCCCGCCGCATCGGCGCAGTCGCGCAGGATCTGCGTCACCGCCAGGTCCTCGGGGATGATGGCATGGCCGGCGGGTTCCAGGCCGGCAAAGATCGCGCCCTTTTCGCGGGCGATGCCCTCGATGGCGCCGAAGGCTTCCAGATGCGCCGCTGCGACCGTGGTGATCATCGCGACATGCGGGCGGGCAAGGCGGGCCAGCGGCGCGATCTCGCCGGGGTGGTTCATGCCGATCTCGACGATGGCGAAGTCGGTGTCCTCGGGCATCCGCGCCAAGGTCAGCGGCACGCCCCAGTGGTTGTTGTAGCTGGCCTCGGCGGCGTGGATCGCACCCTGGCCGGCCAGCGCGATGCGGGCCATTTCCTTGGTCGAGGTCTTGCCGACCGAGCCGGTGATGGCGATGACCCTGCCCCGCATCCGAGCGCGGCCGGCCCGGCCCAGCGATTCCAGCGCGGCCAGCACATCGGGGACGACCAGCAGCGGCGCGTCCTCGGCCACGCCCTCGGGGATGCGGCTGACCAGCGCGGCGGCGGCGCCCTTGTCCAGCGCCTGGGCGACGAAGTCATGGCCGTCGCGCACATCCTTCAGCGCCACGAACAGGTCGCCGGGCTGCAGGGTGCGGGTGTCGATGGAGACGCCCGTGATCGCAAAGTCGCGGGTGGCGCGGCCGCCGGTGGCCCGCGCGGCGGCGTCAGAGGTCCAGAGCGTCATATCTTGCCATCCAGCGCGGCGACGGCGACCGAGGCTTGTTCCGCATCATCGAAGGGATAGACGTCGCTGCCGATGATCTGGCCGGTCTCGTGGCCCTTGCCGGCGATCAGCAGCGCGTCGCCGGGTTGCAGGGCATCGACGCCGCGCAGGATCGCCTCGGCGCGGTCGCCGATCTCGACCGCATCGGGGCCGGCGCCGGCCATGACCTCGGCACGGATCGCGGCCGGCTCCTCCGAGCGCGGGTTGTCGTCGGTGACATAGACCACGTCGGCAAAGGCGCGCGCCGCCTCGCCCATCAAGGGGCGCTTCAGCCGGTCGCGGTCGCCGCCGGCACCGAAGACCACGACGATGCGGCCCATGACATGCGGGCGCAGCGATTGCAGGGCCGAGGCCAGCGCGCCCGGCTTGTGGCTGTAATCGACGAAGACCGCCGCGCCATTGTCGCGCACCGCGGCCAGTTCCATGCGGCCGCGCACGGTGGTCAGGCCCGGCAGGGTCTCGATCACCCGGGCGGGCTCGTCGCCGGCGGCGATGGCGAGGCCGGCGGCGGCCAGCACGTTCTCGGCCTGGAAGCCGCCGATCAGCGCCAGCCGGACCAGATGCGCCTGGCCGTGCCAGGAAAAGCGCAGATCCTGCCCGGTCGCATCATAGCGCTGGCCCAGGATGCGCAGGTCGGCACCCTCGGCCTGGCCGATTGTGGTCAGGGCCAGGCCGCGTTCGCGCGCGATCTGCGCCATCTGTCGGCCGCGCGGGTCGTCGACATTGACCACCGCCGTAGAGCCTTCGTCCAGGATATGGTTGAAAAGCAAGGCCTTGGCGGCGAAATACTCGTCGAAGTTCTTGTGATAGTCCAAGTGGTCCTGGCTGAAATTGGTGAAGGCACCGGCCTTCAGCCGCACCCCATCCAGCCGGCGCTGGTCGAGCCCGTGGCTCGATGCCTCCATCGCGGCATGGGTGACGCCCTCGGCGGCGGCCTCGGCCAGCACGCGGTGCAGGGTGATCGGCTCGGGCGTGGTATGGGCCAGCTTGGCCTGATAGTCGCCCTGCACGCCCATGGTGCCCAGGCTGATCGCCTTGTGGCCCAGCGCCTGCCAGATCTGTCGGGTAAAGGTGGCGACGGAGGTCTTGCCCGAGGTGCCGGTGACGGCGACCATGGTTTCCGGCTGGGCGGCGAACCACAGCGCGGCGGCGCCGGCCAGCGCGGCGCGCGGATCCTCGGCCACCACCAGCGCCGCATCCGAGCCGGCCAGTTCGGCCGCGGCGATCTCGGCGCCCTTGCGGTCGGTCAGCACCGCGCCGGCGCCCTGACGCAGCGCATATTGGATGAATTCGCCGCCATGCGTCGCCGAGCCCGGCAGCGCCGCGAACAGGAAGCCCGGTTTCACCTGCCGCGAATCGACGGCCATGCCTGTCACCTCGGGGTCGCGCCCCTTGTCCCCCCTCAGCCCCAGAAGGGACAGCCGCATCGCCCGATCCGCCACGAAACCCCCGTTCATCAATTCGAGACGAGCTTTAGCCCATCCGGCAAAGGCCGTTCAACCGTCGGCAACTGGGTTTCGGTGCTGGGACGCAGGCCCAGAAGCGGCGCGACGCGACGGATCATCTCGCCCGCGACGGGGGCCACGGTCATGCCCGCCGTGCGGCTTTCGCCGCCGCCGGCCAGCCCGGCCGAGGGCTCGTCCAGCGTCACCACCAGCACATAGCGCGGATCGCTGGCCGGGAAGGCCGAGGCAAAGGTCGCCACCACCTTGTTCTTGTAATAGCCGCCGGTCGGGCGCGGCTTGTCGGCGGTGCCGGTCTTGCCGGCGACCTCATAGCCCTCGACATTGGCCGAGCGCGCGGTGCCGCGCGTCACCACCTGGCGCAGAAGCTGCATCGCGGTATGGGCGGCGGATTCCGACAGCACCTGCTCGCCCTCGCGGCGCGAGCGGTCGTGGATCAGCGTCGGGCGCACGCGCTTGCCGCCATTGGCGATGGTGGCATAGGCCGAGGCCAGGTGCAGCGGGCTGGCCGCCAACCCGTGGCCGAAGGCCACCGTGGCCGAGGTCACGGCGGGCCAGCGCGTCGGCACCAGCGGCTTGCCGGTCGGCGCCTCGCTCATCTCGATGGGCGTCGGCTCGAACAGGCCCAGCCGCTCCAGGAAATCCTTCTGCCGCTCGGGTCCCAAGAGCTGCGCCACGCGCACCGTGCCGACGTTCGACGACTTGGCGATGATGTCGGCGACCGAGATCTGCGCGCCATACTGGTGGCCGTTGAATTCACTGATCAGATATTTGCCGATGCGCAGCGGCGACTTGCCGTTGATCATCGTCGTCGGGCTGACCAGCTTCAGGTCGATGGCCTGCGCCACCGGGAAGATCTTGAAGGTCGAGCCGAGTTCATACTGGCCCTGCACCGCGCGGTTGAACAGCGGGCTGTCCGAGGGATCGCCCTTGAGCAGCGGCCGCGGCCGGTCGTTCGGGTCGAAATCGGGCAGGCTGGCCATGGCCACGATCTCGCCGGTCTTGACCTCCATCAGGATGCCGGTGGCACCCTTGGCGTTCATGACCTTCATGCCATTGCCCAGCACCTCCTCCATCGCCGCCTGAACGGTCAGGTCCAGCGACAGGCTCAGCGGCGCGCCGTCGTTGGCCGGATCGCGCAGCCAGCGGTCGAAGGCCTTTTCGACGCCGGCCACGCCGACGACCTCGGCGTCGGCCACGCCCTCCTTGCCAAAGGTGGCGCCGCCCAGGATATGGCTGGCGATATGGCCGTTCGGATAAAGCCGCATCTCGCGCGGGCCGAACAGCAGGCCCGGCTCACCGATGTCGTGGACGGCCTGCATCTGCTCGGGGCTGATCTTCTTCTTGATCCAGACGAAGGTGCGCTTGCCGGTGAAATCCTTCTGCAGCCGCTCCAGGCTCAGGTCGGGAAAGATCCCGACCAGCGCCTTGGCCGCGCCCTGCGGGTCCACCATCTGATGCGGATGGGCATAGAGCGAATGCGTCAGCAGGTTCGTCGCCAGCACCCGGCCGTGGCGGTCGGTGATGTCGGCGCGCTGCGAGATGATCTGCGCGCCCGAGGTCTGCACCCGCGGCTCGGCCGGGTGGGACGAGGCCAGCACGCCCATCTTCAGGCCCACGGTGCAAAACGCCGCCGCAAAGGCGCAGGACATGAAGAACAGCCGGGTCCGGGCGCTGCCGCGCGCCCTTTCCTGGATCTCGGCGTGACGCTGGGCGCGGTTCTCGGCCTCGATGGCGTCGGGATTCTCGCCCTTTTCGCGGGCGCGAAGGATGCGGGCCAGCGGGCGCAGCGGGGTGCGGATCATGGCGTGCTCTCCTGTGGACGGCGCGGCGGATAGCCGGCGGGACGTTCGGTCGGAACTTCGGTGCCGGCGGGCGGCTCGGGTGCCTTGGGCGTCGGGAAGGCGACCTGGCCCACGTCGACGAACTGGTCCGAGCCGAAGGGCACCAGCTTCAGCTTGTCGAAATTCAAGTTCACCAGCTGGCGCAGCCGCTCGGGCCGGTTCAGGAACGCCCATTCCGCGCGCATCACGCCCAGCTCCTCGCGCAGATGGCCGATCTGGCGCTGGATCTCGGACATTTCGCCGATCGCGGCCTGGGTGCGGTAATTCTCGCGATAGGCCCAGAAGGCCAGGCCCATGACGACCAGCGTGGTGAGCAGATAAAGCACCGAGCGCATCACGCCCCCCTTTCGTCGAGACGGGGCAGCCCCAGCGATTCGGGATCGACGCGGCCGGCCGGCGCCGTGGTGCGGATGCCGACCCGCAGCAGGGCCGAGCGCGAGCGCGGGTTCACCGCCAGCTCCTGCTCGTCCGCACCGATGGCGCGGCGGAAGGGCAGCGTGAAGGCGGCCTCGGTCCGCCGGGTCTCGGGCGCATGGCGGCTGCCGCCGCCGGCGCTGTTCGAGCGCGCCTGCATGAAGCGCTTGACGATGCGGTCCTCGAGCGAGTGGAAGCTGACCACCGCCAGCTTGCCGCCCGGCCGCAGCGCGCGCTCTGCCGCCGCCAGCCCGGCGACGAGCTGGCCGAATTCGTCGTTGACCCAGATGCGGATCGCCTGGAAGGCGCGGGTCGAGGGGTGGCTTTGCCCCGGCTTGGCGCGCGGCAGGCAGCCGGCGACAATGTCGGACAGCTGCCCGGTGCGGCTCAGCGGCCGGGCCGCGACGATGGCCTTGGCGATGCGGCGCGAGGCGCGCTCCTCGCCGTAAAGGTAAAGCACGTCGGCAATGACCTGCTCGGGCGCGGTGTTCAGCAGATCGGCCGCCGTCGGCCCGTCGCCGCCCATGCGCATGTCCAAGGGCCCGTCGCGCAGGAACGAGAACCCGCGCTCGGGCTGGTCGAGCTGCATCGAACTGACGCCCAGGTCCAGCACCACGCCGTCGACCGGCCCGCCGGCCAGCGTGTCGAGATCCGAGAAGGTGCCCTGAACCAGCCGCAGCCGGTCGCCGTATTCGCCGGCCCAGGCCTCGGCCATGCGGAACACGCTGGGATCGCGGTCGATGCCGATGACCTGCGCGGCGCCTTGGGCCAGCAGGCCGCGGGCATAGCCGCCGGCGCCGAAGGTGCCGTCGACCCAGGTGCCCTCAACAGGCGCAACGGCCCGCAACAGCGGGCCAAGCAGGACGGGGATATGCGGGTCGGACGCCATCTAACCCTCATCCCTTGCGGCAAGAGCCAGCAGCGACAGCGGGTCGGCGCCCGGTTCCAGTTCCGGCACGCGGGCCTCCAGCGCACGCTCTTCCTCGGCATAGGCCTCGGGGGTCCAGACCTTCAGGCTGTCGCCGGCCGAGATGAAGAAGGCGCTGTCGGTCAGGCCGATCTTCTCGCGCAGTTTCTGCGGCAGGACCAGCCGGCCGTCGCCGTCGATCTCGGCCTCGTCGGCGTGACCCTGATAGATGTTTTCCAGAAGGTTGCGGGCGGCCGAGCCGCGCGGCATGCGGGCGATGCCGTCCTCGATCTCTTCCATGGCGTCGATGGTGAAAAGCTGCAGCCAGTTCCAATCGCGGGTGCCATAGACGATGACCAGCTGCGCGCGCTTGCCGGCCTGCCAGTCGGGATCGGAGGATTCAAAGACGCGACGGAACTTGGCCGGGATGGAAACGCGGCCCTTCGCGTCCACCTTGACCTCTTCCGACCCTCTGAACCGGCGTGCCAAGGGCGCGCCCTCCTTTCACTGTCCGACCTTTCCGGTCTCCCGAAAAGGAAAGGGCGGATCGGGCTGCTGCCACCGCCCGATCCGCCGCCCTCGTTCCCATCTCTGGGCCCCGTAGTTTCGGGGATCGTGCCCTGCGTTTCACGCCACCTGGGGGAGGTGCTGCTCGCGCGTCGCAGAGGCCATTTTTCGGAAGCGGGTGCCTGTATGAAGCCTGCTTGTCGCCTTGGGGTCTTGGTGCCCCTGTAGCCCGTCTCCGTGAGCAAAGGGATGGCATGGGAATTTATGGGACGCAATGGATTTGTTTGGACCGACCGGGGCAGCAGGCGGGCCTCCGCGCGTGAACAGCCGGCGAACAATTTCATATCTTGGCGGAGTGCGGGGAAGGTATCGCGGCCCAGCCGCCGTTAACCACAAGATCTGGTGCATCCTTGGGCTGTGGCAAATAAATCCCAGCAATTCCCGGAATCGACATGGGCGCCCCCGAAGGGCGCCCTGTCAGCCGGCCTGGGCCGGCCGGGAATCGGAAAGGAGCGGCAGAATCACGGAGCATCACGCGGCAGTGATTCGGAAACTGCGCCTGTCCCGTGCATTCCCGGCGCCCGTTCCCATGCTTTCCCAGACCCGCCGAACGGGTCGGGAATCAGGCCATGCCGCCGCCGATCAGCCGGTCGGCCAATCGGGCAAAGGATTCGGCCACCGGCCCGTCCTTGGCCGCGACCGGCGTGCCGGCATCGCCCGCCAGCCGCACCTCGAGGTTCAGGGGAATCTCGCCCAGGAAGGGCAGGTTCAGCTTCGCCGCCTCGGCCGCGACGCCGCCATGGCCGAAAAGATGCGCCTCGTGCCCGCAGTTCGGGCAAATATAGGTGGACATGTTTTCCACCAGCCCCAGCACCGGCGTCTTGAGCTTGTCGAACATGTCGATGGCGCGGCGGGCGTCGATCAGCGCCACGTCCTGCGGCGTCGAGACGATGATCGCCCCGGTGACCTGCGCCTTCTGGCACAGCGACAGCTGCACGTCGCCGGTGCCGGGCGGCAGGTCAACCAGAAGCACGTCGAGCTCGCCCCATTTCACCTGGTTCAGCATCTGCTGCAGCGCGCCCATCAGCATGGGACCGCGCCAGACCACCGCCTCGCCTTCCTTCATCATCAGGCCCAGCGACATGGTGGTGACGCCATGCGCGTGCAGCGGCTCGATCATGTCGCCGTCGCTTTTCGGGCGCTGCCCGGTCAGCCCCAGCATGCGCGGCTGCGAGGGACCGTATATATCCGCATCCAGCAGCCCGACGCGGCGCCCCTTGCGCGCCAGCGCCACGGCGAGGTTCGAGGTCAGCGTCGATTTCCCGACCCCGCCCTTGCCCGAGCCGATGGCCAGGATCCGCGCCACGCCGCTGACCGGCGCCGGGCCGGCCTGCGGCGTCGGATGCCGGCCGATCTTCAGGCTGGGCGCCGGCGCCCCGGCCGGGCCCGAGCGCGCCGTCACCTGCGGCGCGGCGCCGCGCGGCCCGGCGGGGGCGGTGGTGACGATTTGCACCTTCTCGACCCCCGGCAGCGCCGAAAGCAGCCGCTGCGCCTCGGCCTCGACCGGGGCCAGCGCGCGGGCAAGCGTGGGGTCCGGAGCCTCGATGACGAATCGCACGATGCCCGATTCGACGTTCAGGGCCCGCACTAGGTCGCGCGAAACCAGGGTTCCGCCCCCGGGAATCGCGATCCGCGAAAGCTCCTCGAGCACACGTTCCCGTGAAATGGTCATGGCAGGCCCCCAATTGCAGCGCCCGCAGCATGGCAATTCGCGACAGGCTCGGCAAGGCGCGACAAACGCGCATCCCAGGCTAAGTCGCTGTGACCTCGGGTAAAATACGACCGGCGAAGTCGGTTATCCCGTGCAGGCGGCGCTTGGGCTCACGAAAACTCACGAAATATTAACGATTTGCAACAGGGTTCCCGAAACAGCCATGCCGTTTCTGCATAGCAGCATGGCGTCTTCGTCCATTGTGCAAGCGCAGCAAACGGGCCATGTTAGCTCCAACAACGCACCGAGGATCACCGCAAAGCGAAAGCAAGCGAACCTCAACGCGCCATCCGCAAGACGAAAGAGTGTATGAAATGGCTGTTCTCGATCTGATCCATAGCGGTTCGCACCGCAATGTCGCCGGTCACGGCGCGATCGCGACCTTCGTGGCCAATGTCCGCGACAATATGGCCCGCCGGGCGCTGTATCGCCAGACCCTGCGCGAGCTGAACCAACTGTCGAACCGCGACCTGGCCGACCTGGGCCTGAACCGTGGCTCGATCCGCAGCGTGGCCTACGAAGCCGCCTGGGGCGCGAAGTAAGAATTCGGACACCCGACCCACTCCTCCTCCCTTGGGTCCGGGTTCAGGCGGCATCCTCCCTCCTCCTCCCTAGAGGATGCCGCCGCTCAGATAAGGTAAGACCCCTCCTCCTCCCTGGGTCTTGCACTTAAGGCGGCTCCCCCTCCTCCTCCCTGGGGATGCCGCCACCCCATACGGCGAAACCCCTCCTCCTCCCTGGGTTTCGCGGTTCCGGCGGCCGCCCCCTCCTCCTCCCTGGGGCGCCGCCAAACCGATACGGTCCGGCCCCTCCTCCTCCCTGGGCCTGGCTGTTCCGGCGGCGCCTCCCTCCTCCTCCCTGGAGGTGCCGCCCAAAACTTCCGCCGCAAGGCGGGTTCGGATGCGACGGTCCCCTCCTCCTCCCTGGGATCGTCGACATGCGGTAATGGCCTCCTCCTCCCTGCCATTGCCGCACCCCATACGCGGCCCCTCCTCCTCCCTGGGCCAGCGTTGCGCGGCGGTGCCCCCTCCTCCTCCCTGGGCGCCGCCGCTTTTCATTTCCGGCCCTTCGGTTTAAGCGCAGCGCATGTTGTCCTATCAGCACGCCTATCACGCCGGGAACCTGGCCGACCTGCACAAGCACGCGCTGCTGGCGTCGATGCTGGACTACCTGACCGCCAAGCCGAAGCCGCTGAGCTATCTGGAAACCCACGCCGGGCGCGGGCTCTACGATCTCTCCGGCCCCGAATCGGCCCGCACGGGCGAGGCCGCTGCCGGCATCACCCGCGCCCTAGCGCAGGACTGGCTGCCCGAGAACCACCCGCTGCGCCAGGCGCTGGAGCAGATCCGCGCCCTGCACGGCCCGCATGCCTATCCCGGCTCGCCGCTGATTGCGCGCCACTTCCTGCGCCCCGAAGACGAGGCGCACCTGGCCGAGCTGCACCCGGCCGAGCATGCGGCGCTGGCCCGCGTCGCCGGCTTCGCGCATCTGCACCGGCAGGACGGCTTCCAGATGGCGAACGCGCTCTGCCCGCCGACACCGCGGCGCGGTCTCCTGCTGATCGACCCGAGCTATGAGGTGAAGGCCGATTACGATTCCATCCCGCGCCACATCGCCAAGCTCGCGCGCAAATGGAACGTCGGCGTCATTGCGCTGTGGTATCCGCTGCTGCTGGACGGCCGCCAGCGCCCGATGGTCCAGGCCCTGCTGCGCGACCATCCCGAGGCGCTGCTGTCCGAGGTCCGCTTCCCGCCGGCCCGGCCGGGGCATGGCATGGTCGGCTCGGGCATGTTCGTGGTCAATCCGCCTTATGGGCTGGAGGAGGAGGCGGAGCGGGTGAAGCGCTTCTTCGCCGCAATCTAGTTAGTCGCCATAGAATCGATGCCGCGCTTCCTGCTCTATATCTAGCCGTAATTGCAGATCGGCCAGCTTATTCATCTCCATCTTGCGCGAGGCCGCGTCGGACGTGGCTTGCGCGACTTTCGTCTGCTCGGCAACGGCCTTGCGTAGTTGGATCTCGCGCGGCAGAGCGCCGGCGTCGGCCATAATCCGAAAACCGATGGCATCCGCGCTGCCGTCATCGGCAAGGTTCAGCGGCTTGCCCGCACCCTTCAGATTATCGAACTGCCCCTCGGCCTGCGCCTTCAGGATCTGCCGCTCGGCCATGTTCGAGAATTTCATTGCCGCCCCTCCCTGTCCGATGCGGCAAGAAAGCCGCGCTCCAGTTCGCCGAAGACCGGCCAGAACATCGCCAGCCCCTTGGGACCGCGTGGCGCAAAAGCCGTCAGCGCGCCGGTCATCGCCAACGCCGCCGCCAGCGGGTCCAGATTGGCGCGAAATACACCCTGCGTGCGGCCGATGGCCAAAATCTCGGCATAGCGCTGGCACCAACTCTGCGCAAAGCTGTCCATCTGAACGGCAATTGCCGGCTCGGCCCCGGCCAGTTGCATCAGTTGCGCGAAACAGGCGGCCAATTCGGGCCGGTCGCGCAGGCTGAAGAAATAGGCTTGCGCCTCGGCACGCAGTTGCGCCTGCGCCGGCCGGGTCGGATCGGGTGCGGGCGGCAGCAGGTCCAGAAAGGCGTCGCGCGTAGTTTCGGCGACCAGCGCCACCAATGCGGACTTGTTCGCGACGTGGAAATGCAGGGTCGAAATATTGATCCCGACCCGCGCCGCCACGTCGCGCGTGCGCAAGGCGGCATAGCCGTTTTCCACGATCAGGGCACGCGCGGCCCGGGCAATCATCGCGCGGCGGCCATCCTTGCGGATATAGGCGTGCTTGTCATTCATAAATCAATCATATGATTGATTTTTGATTCAAGCAAGCACTTTGAGAAGCGCAGCCGCCGCCTTTCGATCCGCCTCATCCTCCGGCCCTTCCGCCCAAGGCCGGAACCGCAGGCGAAAGGCCGCCAACCGCGCGGGGCTGTCGGGATAGCCGATCCGGGCCAAGCTTTCCTCAAGGGGCAGGTCCGCACCGGGTTCGAAAGGCCACAGCGCCAGCCCCTGCAAACCCAGCCGGCGCCAGTCGAAGCGTGGGCCGGGGTCGGTCTTGCGGTCGGGCGCCATGTCGGAATGGGCGATCACGCCCTCGGGGCCGATGTCCCAGCGCGCCATGATGCCGCGCAGCAGCTGCTCCAGCGCCGCCATCTGCGGCTCGGGAAAGGGCCGGTCGCCGGGATTGACCAGCTCGATGCCGATGCTGCGCGAGTTCACATCGTCCAGGCCCCGCCAACTGCCGGCGCCGGCGTGCCAGGCGCGGCGGTGCTCGGGCACCAGCGCTTCGACCAGCCCGTCCTCATGGATCAGCCAATGCGCGCTGACCTCGGCCTCGGGGTCGCAGAGCCGGGCGCGAGCCGCGGCGCCATCCGCCATGCCGGTGTAATGGATCACCACCAGCGACGGGATCTGCCCGCGCCGGTCCCCGTGATTGGGCGACAGGCTCAAAGCCGGGGTTGGCGATAGGGGCGCGGATCCCAGCCGCAGACGAAACCGTCGCCGTCCGGGTCCAGCCCGCGCGGGTCGATCACCGGCCCGCCCGCCGCGATGAAGGCGGTCTGCGCCGCGTTCACGCTGGGAAACGCCAGGCAGGCCCGCGCCGCCGCATTGGCCGAGACGCCCGAGCGCGGGTATTTGGTCTGGCCCGGGTTCTGGCTTTCCTGATGCGCATAACGCACCAGCACCGGCGTCGCGCCGCTGGCCGCAACCGGCGCCGCCGTCAAGGGCCGGGTCGTCACGGGCCGGGTCGTCACGGTCACCGTGCCGGGCTTTTTCGCCGGCACGCCGGCAATGTCGGCGGCGGTCGGCGCCTTGGCCGGCAATTGCACCGGAATCGCGTCCGGCACCGGGCCCCGGCCATGCAGGGCGACCTCGCGCTTCTGCAGGTAATCCGCATAGGCCGAGCCGTTGTGCATGGCGCTGTAATTCGGATTCCAGCCGGTGTTCTCGCCGCAGGCGGCCAGCGCCAGCAGCGGGACAAGAGCCAGGGACAGGTTCCGCATCGCGTTCTCCCGTGAAAGGCCGGTCACCACCAGCGCGAGGGTTTCGCCGTGAAGCCTGCCGCAGATTCGAGGCTTTGTGCAAGGTTCAACAGGTTGCCCTCGTCCCAGGGCCGGCCGATCAGCTGCATGCCCAGCGGCAGGCCCTGCCGGTCCAGCCCGACCGGAACCGAGATCCCGGGCAGCCCGGCCAGGTTGACGGTCACGGTGAAGACGTCGTTGAGATACATCTCGACCGGGTCCTTGCCCGCCATCTCGCCCAGGCCGAAGGCGGCGCTGGGGGTGGCCGGGGTCAGGATGGCATCGACCCCCGCCGCGAAGGCCTCGTCGAAGTCGCGCTTGATCAGCGCGCGCACCTTGCGGGCGCGGTTGTAATAGGCGTCGTAGAACCCTGCCGACAGCACATAGGTGCCGATCATGATGCGGCGCTGCACCTCGGGGCCGAAGCCGTCGGCGCGGGTCTTTTCGTACATCTCGACCACGCCGTCGCCCGCGCCCAGCTTGGCGCGGCGGCCGTAGCGCACGCCGTCATAGCGCGCGAGGTTCGAGGACGCCTCGGCCGGGGCAATGACATAATAGGCCGGCAGCGCATATTTTGTATGCGGCAGGCTGATGTCTACAACTTCTGCGCCGGCATCGCGCAGCATCTCGGTCGCCTTGTGCCAAAGCGCGTCGATCTCGGCCGAGAGCCCCTCGACGCGGTATTCGCGCGGGATGCCGATTTTCTTGCCGCGAATGTCGCCGGTCAGCGCCGCCTCGTAATCCGGCACCGCGCGCTCGGCGCTGGTCGAATCCCTCGGATCGACCGAGGCCATGGCGCCCAGCATGATCGCGGCATCGCGCACGGTCTTGGTCATCGGCCCGGCCTGGTCCAGCGAGCTGGCAAAGGCGATCACGCCCCAGCGGCTGACGCGGCCATAGGTTGGCTTCAGCCCGACCGTGCCGGTGAAGGCCGCCGGCTGGCGGATCGAGCCGCCGGTATCGGTGCCGGTCGCGGCCAGGCACAGGTCCGCCGCCACCGCCGCCGCCGAGCCGCCCGAAGAACCGCCCGGCGTCAGCTGCCGGTCATCGACCTTCCACGGGCTGACCACCGGCCCGTAGCAGGCGCTTTCGTTCGAGGAGCCCATGGCGAATTCGTCCATGCTGAGCTTGCCCAGCATGACCGCGCCCGCGTCCCACAGGTTCTGCGTCACGGTCGATTCATATTGCGGCAGGAAGCCGTCGAGGATCCGGCTCGCCGCCTGCGAAGGCACGTCCTTGGTGCAGAACAGGTCCTTGATGCCCAGCGGAATGCCGCACATCGCCGGCGCGTCGCCACCCGCGATGCGGCTGTCGGCGGCGGCGGCCATCTGGCGCGCACGCTCGGGGGTGTTGTGGACAAAGGCGTTCAGCGCCCCCGCCCCCTCGATGGCCGAAAGGCAGGCCTCGGTCAGCTCAAGGCTGGTGAAATCGCCCTTGCGCAGCCCGTCGCGGGCGCTCGCAATGGTCAGCCGGTTCAGATCGCTCATTCCACCACCTTCGGCACGGCAAAGAAGCCCTCGCGCGCGTCGGGGGCGTTTTTCAGGATCAGCGCCTGGATCTCGCCGTCGGTGACGACATCCTCGCGCCGCTTCAGCCGCATCGGCTCGACGCCGGTCATCGGCTCGACGCCCGCGACGTCGACCTCGTTCAGCTGTTCCATGAAATGCAGGATGCCGTTCAGCTCCTGCGCCAATGCGGGCAGGTCGGCGTCCTTGACCGCAATCCGCGCCAGATGCGCGACCTTGCGGGCCTCGTCCTCGGTGATCGCCATGGGGGCTCCTTTCGCTTGGGGCGGGTTTACCGCCGCGACCCGAAGGGGGCAAGCGCCGCGCGGCGGAACTTTACGCGCGGGCGGCGGCTTGGCAGGATGCGCCGACGTAGCAGAAGGAGCCCGCGCATGAAACTGACCTGGCTTGGCCATTCCGGCTTTCGGCTTGAAATCGAGCAGGCGGTGATCCTGATCGACCCCTGGCTGTCGGGCAACCCGATGTTCCCGGACGACAAGCGCGCCGAGGCCGTCGCCGGGGCCACCCATATCCTGATCACGCATGGCCATGGCGACCATACCGGCGACACGCTGGCCATCGCGAAAGAACTGAAGATCCCGGTCGCCGGCATCTACGACCTGATCTCGACCTGGCAGACGCATCAGGGGATCGAGGGCATCGGCTACAACAAGGGCGGCACCGTCGACCTGGGCGGGGCCAGGGTGACGATGGTGAACGCCAGCCACTCCTCCTCGATCGAGGGCAGCGAGGGTCCGGTCTATGCCGGCCACGAATCGGGCTACATGATCGCGGGCGAGGGCCATGTCATCTATGTCTCGGGCGATACCGACATCATGGCCGACATGGGCTGGATGGGCGAATATCACCAGCCCGACATCGGCATCCTGTCGGCGGGCGGGCATTTCACCATGGACATGGACCGCGCGGCCTGGGCGGCGCGGAAGTATTTCGACTTCAAGACGGTGATCCCCTGTCATTACAAGACCTTCCCGCTGCTGGCGCAGGATGCCGAGCCGCTGAAGCGCGGTCTGCCCGTCGTGCAGGTGATCGAGCCCGAGGTGATGGTGCCGATCAGTCTCTAGGCCAGCGATAGCCGCTGGGGGCGGGCTCTGGCCGTGCGGCCGGCCCCTGCGGCGCAAAGATCTCGACCAGCAGCGGATGGCAGCGGGCGGCGTCGCTGGAATGCTCGGCGCTGCAATCGCCGCCGGGACAGGCGGAAAGGCCGCCGATCAGGTCGATCTCGGCATGGAATTCGATGCAGTCGCCCGGCCGCACCGGGCTCGCCTTCATGAAATATTGCCCGGTGTCGCGGGTGAAGCCGGTGCACATGAAGACGTTCAGCACGTCATGCACCAGCGGCTCGGCCGCCGCGCGGTCCAGGCCCAATGCGTCCATCAGCGCATGGGTCAGGTTCGAGTGGCAGCAATGGTGATAATCCTGCCCGCCGCTCAGCAGGTGGTGGGTATAGGGGTCGCAGCGGGTGCCGATCACGTCATGGACCGAGCCGCCATGCTCGTCGATGCCATACCATTCCAGCGTATCCTCAACCACCGTGGCCATCGGCCGCAGCCAGGGGAACGAGGACCACAGCCGGTCGCCCCGCGTCAGATGCGTGCCATGCAGGGCGCGGGTCTTGCCGGAATAGAACCGCTCGCGCGGATCGGCGGCGGACCACAGGTTCAGGTCGCCGACCTGCGGCCCCTCCACGCTGGTCACGCGAAAGAAATGCCCGGCCGGCACGCGGAAACAGCGCGCCTCGCGCGGCGGCACCAAGCATTCGCCGGTCTTGCGCGCCAGGCGCCGCGCCTCGGCCAGCCCGGGCAGATCGGGATCGGGCAGGGTATCGTTCGGATAGCAGATGACCGGCGCGATGGCCCGGCGTTCGGCGGCGTCCTGGGGGATGTTCTGGTTCATGGCCGGATGCTAAGCCCGGAAGCCGTTCCCGCGCAAGCGCCGCCCCGGCGACAGGGCGCGCGGCTGCATGAGTATTTGGGAAACGGTGAAGCCCATCGCCTTCACTGTTTTCCAAATACTCCTGCTGCGGTGCGGCAGGGGCCGGACAAACGAAAGCGCGGCCGCAAAGCCGCGCTGAGAGGCCCCGAAGGGCCAGCGCTCGTTCTCAGGCGGCGAGACGAGGCTCGGCAGCTTCCAGCGGCATCGGATCAAAGCTGAAGTAGCCGAACATCTGTTCCAAGACCGCCAGCCCCTGCACGTCGGTCCTGGTCTTGGCTTGCAGGACGGACAGTTTGGCCGGCTTCTTGCTGGTTTCGACTTGGGTTTTCATCTGTAGTCTCCGGGTCGATCATTGCATTCTCCCCGTCGGAAAAGATAACGCCGCGCTGCAGAAAAATAAACCTCTGCGACGCGGCGTAACTGGTGCGCCGTGGTATACCGGCTATGTTCCCCGTGCAGGTCAGACGATGCGGTCGACCATCATGTGCTTGATCGAGGCGATGGCCTTGGCCGGGTTCAGCCCCTTGGGGCAGGTGTTGGTGCAGTTCATGATCGTGTGGCAGCGATACAGCTTGAACGGGTCTTCCAGGCTGTCGAGCCGATGCCCCGTCGCCTCGTCGCGCGAATCGATGATCCAGCGATAGGCGTGCAGCAGCGCCGCCGGCCCCAGGTAGCGGTCGCCGTTCCACCAGTAGCTCGGGCAGGAGGTCGAGCACGAGGCGCACATCACGCATTCATAGAGGCCGTCCAGCTTCTTGCGGTCCTCGATCGACTGGCGCCATTCCTTGTCCGGGGTCGGCGTCTCGGTGATCAGATAGGGCTGGACCGAGGCGTGCTGGGCATAGAAATGCGTCAGGTCGGGGATCAGGTCCTTGACCACCGGCATATGCGGCAGCGGATAGATATTCACGTCCTTGCCCTTGACCTCGTCGATGCCGAAGATGCAGGCGAGGCGGTTGCCGCCGTCGATGTTCATCGCGCAGGAGCCGCAGATCCCCTCGCGGCAGGAGCGGCGGAAGGTCAGGGTCGGGTCGATCTCGTTCTTGATCTTGATCAGCGCGTCCAGAACCATCGGCCCGCATTTGTCCAGGTCGATGAAATAGGTGTCGATGCGCGGGTTTTCCCCGGTATCAGGATCCCAGCGATAGATGTTGAAGCGGCGGACATTCTTGGCGCCCGCCGGCTTCGGCCAGGTCTTGCCGACCCGCATGCGGCTGTTCTTGGGAAGGGTAAGTTGGACCATTGGGTAACTCCTGGTGGTCAGACCGCCGGTGCGGTTCGGGTCAGAGCGGCCGGGGGCTTCAGCGCGCCCGCCAGCCCGGTTGTTCGTAAAGCGGCCGTGTGGGCACCTGGCCCGAGCGGCGCTGGACGCATTCCTGGAAGACCTGCGACGGATCGCGGCCCATGATATAGTCCGAGGAAACGCCGATCTGGACGAAGCCGCCGCGCACGCCATGCGAGCCGACGCCGATGCCCATCTCGGTGCGCGGGCCGGTGGCGTCGCGGGCATCGGCCAGGCAGGCGCGCTCGGCCTGCTCGACCGGGATCGGCGCGCAAGCCGCCAGGCCCAGCAGCAGGGCCGGGACCAGCAGCATCTGCGCGCCGCGCCGCATCAGGCGGTCCGCTTGGCCGCGGCCGCGGCGCCGGCGATGCATTGCGAGGTCGCCGGACGGCCGACGATGGCCGCGACCGCGCCGCTGGCATTGGCGCTGTCGGCGATGCTGGCCAGTTCGGCCGTGGTCGCGTTCGACATCACGCAATCGGTATAGGGCGCGACATTGGCGCCGGGCAGGCGCCGGGCCATCTCGCGGTTCACGACCACGCGGGCCGAGGAGCGGATGGCCGCATCCGGCGACGGCCCCGCCACCGGCGGCAGCGGCGCAGGCCCCGGCGCCATGCCGGGATTCTGGACCACGCAGCCGGAAACGGCCAGCGCGGCCATGGTCAGGATCAGAGGAAGACGCATCAATAAACCCTCGCTTTGGGTGCGATCTTTTTCAGGTCGATCCCGCCCTCGTCCTGGGTGGTCAGGGGGTCCAGATGAACGGGCCGATAGGCCAGTCTAACATGGTTGCCTTCGACCCAGGCAAGCGAGTGCTTGCGCCAGTTGGCATCATCCCGCTCGGGCCAGTCCTCATGCGCATGCGCGCCGCGGCTTTCCTTGCGCGCCTCGGCGGCGACGATGGTGGCCAGCGCGTTCGGCATCAGGTTGGTCAGCTCCAGCGTTTCCATCAGGTCGCTGTTCCAGATCAGGCTGCGGTCGGTGACCTTGACGTGGTTCAGCTTGGCGGCGATCGCCTCCATCTTCTGGGCGCCTTCGGCCAGGGTCTTGTCGGTGCGGAACACCGCCGCGTCGGCCTGCATGGTGCGCTGCATTTCCAGCCGCAGCTCGGCCGTCGGCACCGAACCGTTGGCATTGCGGATGCGGTCGAAACGGTCGAGGATCGCGTCCACCGCCGGCTTGTTCATCAGCGGGATCGGCGCGGCGCGGTCCACCACCTCGGCCGCGCGGATCGCCGCCGCCCGGCCGAAGACCACGAGGTCGATCAGCGAGTTCGAGCCCAGGCGGTTCGCGCCATGGACCGAGGCGCAGCCGGCCTCGCCCACCGCCATCAGGCCGGGGAAGACCGCGTCCGGGTTTTCCTCGGTCGGGTTCAGCACCTCGCCCCAATAGTTGGTCGGGATGCCGCCCATGTTGTAATGCACCGTCGGCAGGATCGGGATCGGCTCGCGCGTCACGTCCACGCCGGCGAAGATTCGGGCGGATTCGCTGATCCCCGGCAGGCGTTCGGCCAGGCTTTCCGGCGGCAGGTGCTGCAGGTTCAGGAACATGTGGTCCTTGTGCTCGCCCACGCCGCGGCCCTCGCGGATCTCCAGCGTGATGCAGCGGCTGACCACGTCGCGGGACGCCAGGTCCTTGTAGGTCGGGGCATAGCGTTCCATGAAGCGCTCGCCTTCCGAGTTGGTCAGGTAGCCGCCTTCGCCGCGCGCGCCCTCGGTGATCAGGCAGCCCGAGCCATAGATGCCGGTCGGGTGGAACTGCACGAATTCCATGTCCTGCAAGGGCAGGCCCGCGCGCGCCACCATACCGCCGCCGTCGCCGGTGCAGGTATGGGCCGAGGTGGCGCTGAAATAGGCCCGGCCATAGCCGCCGGTCGCCAGCACCACCATCTTGGCGTTGAAGACATGCATGGTGCCGTCGTCGAGCTTCCAGCACACCACGCCGGTGCAGGCGCCGTCGGTGATGACCAGGTCCAGCGCGAAATATTCGATGAAGAACTCGGCCTTTTCCTTCAGCGACTGGCCATAGAGCGTGTGCAGGATGGCGTGGCCGGTGCGGTCGGCGGCGGCACAGGTGCGCTGCACCGGCGGGCCTTCGCCGAATTCGGTGGTGTGGCCGCCGAAGGGGCGCTGGTAGATCTTGCCTTCTTCGGTGCGGCTGAACGGGACGCCGTAATGCTCCAGCTCATAGACCGCCTTCGGGGCCTCGCGCGCCAGGTATTCCATGGCGTCGGTGTCGCCCAGCCAGTCCGAGCCCTTGACGGTGTCATACATGTGCCACTGCCAGTTGTCGGGACCCATGTTCGACAGGCTGGCGGCGATGCCGCCCTGCGCCGCGACCGTGTGCGAGCGGGTCGGGAAGACCTTGGTCACGCAGGCGGTGCGCAGCCCCTGCTCGGCCATGCCCAGCGTCGCGCGCAGGCCCGCGCCGCCGGCGCCGACCACCACGACATCGTAATCATGTGTCTGGATCTTGTAATCAGCCATGGCGGAACCTCAAAGCACGACGATCGCGCCCAGACCCATGCGGGCCAGCGCGTAGACGGCGCAGGCGATGACCGCCCAGCCGAAGATGACGGAGAAGATGATCGCGCCCTTGCGCACGCCGCCGTGGAAATAGTCGTCGATCATGATGCGGGTGCCCTTGATGAAATGCACCATGCCCACGATGACGAACAGCGCGGTGATCAGTGCCGGCAGCGGCCGGCCGAAATAGGCGACCAGCTCGGGATGCGGCAGGCCGATGGCGCGGGCGACGACGATCATGAACAGCGGCGTCAGCACGGTCAGCGCGACGGCGGAAACGGTCATGGCCCAGTGGTGCTGGGTGCCCTCATGGGCGGAACCCAGGCCCTCGGCGGCTTTCAGCGGGGTGATGTAGCGCATGTCCGGCCCCCTTAGAACACGAAGAAGATGATCAGCGTCAGCACGGCCAGCACGACCGAGCCGGCGATGATCGCCTGGCTGGATTTCTGCGCCGTCTGGATCTCCAGCCCGCGGCCGGCGTCGTAGAACAGGTGGCGCAGCCCGGCGAGCAGGTGGTACCACAGCGCCCACATCGAGCCGGTCAGGATGATGAAGCCCAGCCAGGACCGGACCACCCAGTCGGCGCAGGCGAAGGCGCCCGGCGAGGCGACGGCGGCGACCAGCCACCAGACGATCAGCAGGATCCCGGCCACCAGCGCATGGCCGGTGATCCGCGTCATGATCGAGGTGATGGCGGCGAGTGGCAGGCGATAGACCTGCAGATGCGGTGACAGCGGCCGGTTGCCCCGGTTGACGTCAGCCATGATGCGCTCTCCTGCGTTCAGGGGCCCTCGGCGCGACAAGCGGCTGGCGGCGAGGGCTGGCCGAGAAATTGGGTCTGCTTCTAGTGGTTTTGTCGCATCTGTCACGGGGCGAGGCCAGATGAAAGGGCGAATATCACAAATTTTCGGCCTTTGTGATCACGCACTTGCCCCATGTGATCACATGCGCCATTCTGCTAGCGGTATCACCTCCCGTCTCACCGCAAATCCTCAAGAACCTGAGTAATTTTCTCGTTGAAACTGAAGAATATGACCTGATCCTTGCCGCCGACGGGGGCGGTGGCCAGCAGCAGGGCAAGCACGCCGGTGCCGGGCGGCTTCAGCCTGAACAGGCTGATTTCCTGCGTCATTCCGCCCGGATCCTGTCGCCGCAGGATGGTCGAGCAATCGGCGAAGCCCGAGGGCAGCAGCACGGGCAGCTTGCCGATCACCGCGCCGTAACGCTCCTTCGCCTCGGGGACCAGCGGCGTGGCAAGGCGATAGAACGCATCGTAGCGGCCGGCCAGGAAGGCGGCCTTGGCCTCGTCCTGCACGGCCAGCGGCGCGAGCCCGTTCAGGGCGCAGGGCGGGGTCTGCGCCAGCGCCTGCCCGGCCCATGCCAGCGTCAGAAGAGCAAGCGCCGCCGGTCTCATGTCGGGATCAGCGCCCAGTAGTCCAGATCCAGCAACACGTTCGGGGCGTATTTGCCCTGTTCGTCCTTCAGCGCGTGATCGCCGGCCGCGCCCTTTTGCGCCACCAGCCGCAGCCGGAGGGCACCGACGCCGGGCGCCGGGGTCGGGGCCTTGTCCAGCACCTCGGACCAAGCCCGCACGGTGTCGCCGGCAAAGCACGGGTTGGCATGGGCGCCGCCGTTCAGCGCCACGATCATCTGCGCATTGGCGAGCCCGTTGAAGGACAGCGCCCGGGCCATGCTGATGACATGGCCGCCATAGATCAGCCGGCGGCCGTCCTCGCGCGCGGTGACGTCGAAATGCACCTTGGCGGTGTTCTGCCACAGGCGCGTGGCGAGCATATGCTCGGCCTCCTCAATGGTGACACCGTCGACATGGTCGATGATCTCGCCCACGGCATAGTCGCCCCAGCGATGCGGCTCGCCGGCCAGCTCGAAATCATAGCGGCTGAAATCCAGCCCCTCGGGCACCACCAGATCCGCGGCGGCCACGACCTTGGCCAGGTCCGGCACCACCGGATCGGGCGCCGGGCTGGCGGCGTCGCGCTTGCGCACCATGACCCAGCGCACATAGTCCAGCACCACCGCGCCGACCTGGTTGATGCCGCGGGTGCGGACCCAGACCACGCCGGACTTGCCGTTCGAGTTCTCCTTGAGCCCGATCACCTCGGATTCCGAGCGCAGCGTGTCGCCGGGCCAGACCGGCCGCAGCCAGCGGCCCTCGGCATAACCCAGGTTCGCGATGGCGTTCAGGCTGACATCCGGCACCGTCTTGCCGAAAACGGTGTGAAAGGCGATCAGGTCGTCCAGCGGCGAGCCCTCCAGCCCGCAATCGGCGGCGAAATCGTCCGAGGAATACAGCGCATGCCGCGCCGGATAAAGCGCGTGATACAGCGCGCGCTCGCCTTCGGCCACGGTGCGGGGGACGGCGTGGCGGATCACCTGGCCGATGCGGTAATCCTCGAAGAAACGGCCCGGATTGGTCTTGCTCATTGTTGTCCCAGCTTCATCTCGGGGTGGTAGTCGTCGGCGATGTCCTTGGTCACCGCCTGGGCGCAGCGCATCTTTCCGCTTGCGGCATCAAAGCCATAGGACGGGCTGCCGTAAAGCTCCCAGCCCTTGGACAGGGCGGCGCTGACCTTGTGGCAGAAGGCCGAGGTGTCCTCCTCGGTCAGCAGGCGATAGATCTTGGGCATTCAGCCTCCAAAGGGGTTGTAGCCCAGCCAGCGATGGATCAGCCCGACCACCAGCAGGACCAGAACGGCGCCGACGGCGGCCATGACTTCCTTGCGGACCGGGAACGGGCCGGCGGGCGGGGTCCAGACCGGCTGGGCGCGGTTGATCACCGCCATTTCCACCAGCGCCCAGACCAGCAGCCCGCCGAACAGGACAAAGCTGGGCAGGTCGCCATTCGGCAGCAGATGCGCAAAGGCCCAGAGCGCGAAGCCGGTCAGCTGCGGATGGCGCATGCGCGCGGTGATGCGGGTCTTCATTCCGGCGGCCGCGAACAGGTAGAAACCCACCAGCACCAGAAGGTTGTTGATGCCCTTGACCGGCGCCGAGGCGCCCCACCACCAGGGCCCGTCCGCCATGCGATAGCCGAAGATCATCAGAACCACCGACAGCGCCAGCAGCCCGGCTACGCCGCCGCGCCCCAGCCGGGCGCGCAGGCCCGGCGCCAGCCGCTTCGAGAGATGCGCCGCCCACCACAGGGCCACGCCAAGGATCAGGATCAACATCTGGCTTTCCCCTTGCTGGATGTATCCGGCGCAGGTTGGACCTAGCTGGCCAGACGCGCAATGGCCTCGGCCTTGGCCAGCGTGCCGCGCGCGGTGGCGACATGCAGGTTCTCGACGATGCGGCCGTCGACCACGGCCACGCCCTTGCCCTGCGCCGAGGCGGCGTCGAAGGCCTCGATCTGGCGCCGGGCCAGGTCGATCTCGTCCCCGCTGGGCGCGAAGACGGCATTGGCGATCTCGACCTGGGCGGGGTGGATCAGGGTCTTGCCGTCGAAGCCCATGTCGCGGCCCTGCTCGCATTCGGCACGCAGGCCGTCGTCGTCCTTGAAGGCATTGTAGACGCCATCGACGATCACCCGGCCATGCGCGCGGGCGGCCAGCAGGCACAGGCCGAGGCCCGCCATCATCGGCAGGCGGTCGGGGCGGAAGCGGCTGCCCAGGTCCTTGGCCAGGTCGTTGGTGCCCATGACCATGCCGGCCAAGCGGGGATGGGCGGCGATGGCGCCGGCGTTCAGCATCCCGGCCGGCGTCTCCATCATCGCCCAGAGCGGGGTTTCGGACACCAGCGCGGCCACGCGGTCCAGATCCTCGGGGCGGCTGACCTTGGGGATCAGCACCGCATCGGCGCCGCTGGCAAAGGCGCGGGCGTCATCCTGGCCCCATTCGGTATCCAGCCCGTTGATGCGCACGATCCGGGCGCGGGCGCCGTAATCCGTCTGCAGCGCCTGTTTCAGCATCTCGCGCGCCGCCGGCTTTTCACCGGGCGCCACCGCGTCCTCGAGGTCGAATATGATCGCATCCGCCGGCAGCGTGCGGGCCTTGTCCATGGCGCGGGCATTGGCCGCGGGGATGTAGAGAACTGAGCGATAGGGACGGGTCATCGGCGCCTCGCGTAATAATCTTGCGCGAAACTGCCCGCAAACGATCCGAATCGCAAGAGCTGTTTTGCCGCAGCGCGGCGTCAGAGCCCGTCCCAGATCAGTTTTGCCGAAACGATCATCAGCGCCCAGGTGATGAACCCATAGAAAACCTGCGGCGACATGCGCCTGACCAGCCACAGCCCCGCCAGCACGCCCAGGATGCCCGGCAGCATCAGCCCGGCCGAGATCGCCAGGTTGTGCAGCGACAACTGGCCCAGCATGGCATAGGGAATCAGCTTCACCGCATTGCAGATGGCAAAGAAGATCGTCGTGGTGCCGGCATAGGTCAGCGGCGGCATGTGCAGCGGTTGGGCATAGACCTGATAGGGCGCGGCGCCGGAATGGCTGACAAAGCTGGTATAGCCCGAGACCGTGCCCCAGAGCCCGCCGCGCAGCCGATCCGGCGCCCGCGCCGCCCCGCCCGCGCCGCGCCGCAGCAGGGCGTTCAGCGCGAAGGCCATGCCGATCACGCCGACGATCAGGCCAACCTGGCGGTCGTCGACCAGATGCGCCGTGGCCCAGCCCAGGCCGATGCCGGTGATCGCGCCCGGCACCACCGTCGCCAGCACCCTCGCGTCGAAATCGCGGCGAAAGGCGATCAGCCCGCCGATGTCCGAGACGACATAGACCGGCAGCAGGATCCCCGCCGCCTGCACCGGCGACATCACCAGCGCCATCAGCGGCACCGAGATCGTGCCCACCATCGACAGCCCGCCCTTGGCCAGGCCGATCGAAAAGGCGGCCACCGCCGCCAGCACCCAACCCAGCAGATCCATGCGCGTCTCCGGTATCCCCGGTCCCGGTTACGCCAGCCCGCCGACCTTGGCAACGCCGGGGACCGTTTCGGCATGTTAGCGGTTGACAGCGCGCAATCTTCTTGCTCGCGCGCCAAGATGGCTTGCGATTCCCATTCCAAGGGACTACCCCACCCCGCGAAACCATCATGGAAATCGGAGGTTGACTCATGGCCCGACCCAAGATCGCACTCATCGGTGCGGGGCAGATCGGCGGCACGCTGGCGCATCTGGCCGCGATGAAGGAACTGGGCGATGTCGTCCTGTTCGACATTGCCGAGGGCACGCCTCAGGGCAAGGCGCTGGACATCGCGCAATCGGGCCCGTCCGAGGGTTTCGACGCCGTGATGAAGGGCGCGAATGACTATGCCGACATCGCCGGCGCCGACGTCTGCATCGTGACCGCCGGCGTGCCGCGCAAACCCGGCATGTCGCGCGACGACCTTCTGGGCATCAACCTGAAGGTGATGAAATCGGTCGGCGAAGGCATCAAGCAATATGCCCCGAACGCCTTCGTGATCTGCATCACCAACCCGCTGGACGCGATGGTCTGGGCGCTGCGCGAGTTCAGCGGCCTGCCGGCCGAAAAGGTCGTCGGCATGGCCGGCGTGCTCGATTCGGCGCGCTTCCGCCACTTCCTGTCGCTGGAATTCGGCGTCTCGATGCGCGACGTGACCGCCTTCGTGCTGGGCGGCCATGGCGACACCATGGTGCCGCTGGCCCGCTATTCGACCGTCGCCGGCATCCCGCTGCCCGACCTGGTCAAGATGGGCTGGACCACGCAGGAAAAGCTGGACGCCATCGTGCAGCGCACCCGCGACGGCGGCGCCGAGATCGTCGGCCTGCTGAAGACCGGCTCGGCCTTCTACGCCCCGGCCACCTCGGCCATCGAGATGGCGGAAGCCTATCTGAAGGATCAGAAGCGCGTGCTGCCCTGCGCCGCCTATGTGGACGGCGCCTATGGGTTGAACGGCCTCTATGTCGGCGTGCCGACCGTGATCGGCGCCGGCGGCATCGAGAAGGTCATCGACATCGAGCTGAACAAGGACGAGCAGGCGATGTTCGACAAGTCGGTCGACGCGGTCAAGGGTCTGGTCGCGGCCTGCAAGGGCATCGACGCCTCGCTGGCCTGATCGGCGCCCTTCGGCAAACGGGAAACCCCGCGGCACGCAGCCGCGGGGTTTTTTCTTGGCTCAGACGAAGACGAAATCTCCGGCGTTCAGCACCCCGGCCTGCACGCCGGCCAGCGTGATGGTGGTGCCGCCGAAGCTGACCTCCGCCCCTGCCCCGGTCTGGCGGATGTCGAGGTCGTCGAAGCTGTCGTAACGCTCACCCTGCCAGTTGCCCGAGACGATGCGGATGCGGTCGATGCCGTCCTGCCAATCGGCAATGCGGTCGGCGCCGTTGTTGACGGCAAAGACGAAGGCATCGGCCCCGGCGCCGCCGTTCAGCAGGTCGTTGCCCACGCCGCCGTTCAGCACGTCGTTGCCGAGCCCGCCCAGAAGGGTATCGGCGCCGATGCCACCGTTCAGCGTGTCGTTGCCGCCCTGCCCTTCCAGCCGGTCGTTGCCGCCGGCGCCATTCAGCACGTTGTTCGCGGCATTGCCCAGCAGCCGGTCGGCGAAATTCGAGCCGTTCACGTTCTCGATGCTGTTCAGCCGGTCGGAGCCCTGCCCGCCGCCGATGAACTGCGCCGCAGTCAACGCCAGGTTGACAGTGACCCCGGCGCTGGCACCGCCATAGCCGGCGGTATCGACGCCCAACCCGCCGTTCAGCACGTCGTTGCCTGCACCGCCGACAAGCAGGTCGTTGCCCGCAGCGCCGAACAGCACGTTGGCCGCGCCATTCCCGGTCAGCACATCGGCAAAGGCCGAACCGTCCACGTTCTCGATGTTGAGCAGGGTGTCGGTGCCCTGCCCGCCGCCGATGACCTGAGCCGTGGTCAGCGACAGGTTCACCCTCACGCCGCCGGTCGCCGCGCCATAGGCGGCCAGGTCGACGCCGGCGCCGCCGTCCAGCCGGTCATTGCCCGCCCCGCCGTTCAGCGTGTCGCTGCCCGCCCCGCCGCGCACATAATCGTCGCCGCGGTGGCCGATGAACAGGTCGTTGCCGTCGTTCAACTCGATCCAGTCATAGCTGCTGGCCCCACCCACGCCGCTGATGTTGATGACGTCGGCGCCGCCGGTGCCTTCGATGTCATAGCCATAGAAGTTCAGCGTCTCGATGCTCTTGGCGGTATCGGCCGTCAGGATCAGGCGCGAGACGGTCAGATCGCCCACCAGCCGGATCTGGTCGCCGCCGTCGCCCCCGAAAAAGGTGTCCTGGCCGATATCGGTGCCCCAGAGATAGAAGACGTCGTCGCCGCTATCCCCGACCAGCCGGTCGTTGCCCGATCCGCCGATCAGGGTGTCGTTGCCGGCGCCGCCGTTCAGCGTGTCATTGCCGGAACCACCATCCACGTTGTCGTTGCCGCGATAGCCGGTGAATACGTCATTGCCGTCATACATATAGATGCGGCCATAGCTGCTGGCGTAGGTGATGCCGCTGATGTTGAAACTGTCCGCGCCGCCGGTGCCTTCGATGTCGTAGCCATAGAAGTTCAGCGTCTCGGTGCTGAGGACGTTGGCCGAGGTCAGCTGCAGGCTCGACACCGTCACGTCCGAGACCATGCGGATCTCGTCGGCGCCATCGCCGCCGTTGAAGACGTCGCGACCGAATTCCGTGCCGCCGATATAGAACACGTCGCTGCCGCTGCCACCCTCCAGCGAATCGTTGCCCGAGCCGCCGATCAGCGTGTCATTGCCCGCCCCGCCGCGCAGCGTATCGTTGCCCGAACCGCCATCGACATTGTCGTTGCCCTGATAGCCGATGAAGCTGTCATTGCCGTCATACATATAGATGCGGCCGTAGCTGCTGGCGTAGGTGATGCCGCTGATGTTGAAATTGTCCGCGCCGCCCGTGCCTTCGATATCGTAGCCATAGAAGTTCAGCGTCTCGGTGCTGAGCACATTGGCCGAGGTCAGTTGCAGGCTCGACACCGTCACGTCCGAGACCATGCGGATCTCGTCCGCGCCGTCGCCGCCGGCAAAGGTATCGCGGCCGAAATCGGTACCGCCGATATAGAACACGTCGCTGCCGCTGCCGCCAACGAGCGAATCGTCGCCCGAGCCGCCGATCAGCGTGTCGTTGCCCGCCCCGCCGCGCAGCGTGTCATTGCCCGAGCCGCCATCGACATTGTCGTTGCCCTGATAGCCGGTAAAGCTGTCGTTGCCGTCATTCATATAGATGCGGTCATAGCTGCTGGTATAGGTGATGCCGCTGATGTCGAAGACATCGTTGCCGCCGGTGCCCTCGATATCATAGCCATAGAAGTTCAGCGTCTCGGTGCTGGACAGATGCGCCGCATCCAGCAGCAGGCTCGACACCGTCAGGTCGGAATAGAGCCGGATCTGGTCGTTACCGTCTCCGCCGTTGAAGAAATCCGTGCCCGGTCCGGTGCCGCCGATCGCGAAGACGTCGTCGCCCGTGCCGCCGATCAGCGTGTCGTTGCCGCCGTAGCCATAGATCGTGTCATTGCCCGCCAGGCCGTCGATCGTCTCGGACGATTCGGTGCCCCGCAACGTATCGTTGTCGTTCGTGGGATAATCCGCCATGTTTCAAATCCTGCGTTTCCAGAAATTTTCGCCCGGTCAGTTCTGGCGCCGGCAGCGGCAAAGTCAAAGCAAAAGCAGGTTGACGCAGGGGCAACCGCGACCGCTCCGATCCTGCTTGCGGTAACGGTTCGGGCTTTTGCGATCACAGCCTGAACGGCTGTGATCACAAACCCGCAAAAGCGGCGGGTTTTCTGCAAATCCCGGCGCATAGTGCTTTGGAGGCCGGCGCGGATGTGCCACAAGCCCGGCCAACCGACTAATGCGGGGGAACTCAGATGAACATCCACGAATACCAGGCCAAGGCGCTGCTGCGCCAATACGGCGCCCCGGTCTCGGACGGCCGCGTCGTCGTCAAGGCCGACGAGGCGAAATCCGCCGCGGGCGAGCTGGACGGGCCGCTTTGGGTCGTCAAGGCGCAGATCCACGCCGGCGGCCGCGGCAAGGGCCATTTCAAGGAAGCGGCCGCTGGTGAAAAAGGCGGCGTCCGCCTGGCGAAATCCGTGGCCGAGGCCGAGGAACTGACCCGGCAGATGCTGGGCCGCACCCTGGTCACGCACCAGACCGGCGAGTCCGGCAAGCAGGTCAACCGCATCTATATCGAGGACGGCAGCGACATCGAGCGCGAGCTGTACCTGGCGCTGCTGGTCGACCGCCAGACCTCGCGCGTCAGCTTCGTCGCCTCGACCGAAGGCGGCATGGACATCGAGGAAGTCGCGGCCTCGACCCCGGAAAAGATCGTCAGCTTCTCGGTCGATCCGGCCTCGGGGCTCTCGGACTTCCACGGCCGCCGCGTGGCCTTCGCGCTAGGTCTGACCGGCGGCCAGGTCAAGCAATGCGTGGCGCTGATCCGCAACCTGTATCGCATGTTCATCGAGAAGGACATGGAGATGCTGGAGATCAACCCGCTGATCGTGACCAAGGAAGGCAATCTCAAGGCGCTGGACGCCAAGATGGGCTTCGACAACAACGCGCTTTATCGCCAGCCCGACATCATGGCTCTGCGCGACGAGACTGAGGAAGACCCCAAGGAACTGGCCGCCTCGAAGTTCGACCTGAACTACATCGCGCTGGACGGCGAGATCGGCTGCATGGTGAACGGCGCGGGCCTGGCCATGGCGACCATGGACATCATCAAGCTGTTCGGGGCCGAGCCCGCGAACTTCCTTGACGTCGGCGGCGGCGCCACCAAGGAAAAGGTCACCGAGGCGTTCAAGATCATCACCTCGGACCCGAACGTGAAGGGCATCCTGGTCAATATCTTCGGCGGCATCATGCGCTGCGACATCATCGCCGAGGGCATCATCGCCGCGGTGAAAGAGGTCGGGTTGCAAGTCCCGCTGGTCGTGCGCCTGGAAGGCACCAACGTCGATCTGGGCAAGAAAATCATCAGCGATTCGGGCCTGAACGTGATCGCGGCGGATGATCTGTCGGATGCGGCGCAGAAGATCGTCAAGGCGGTGAAGGGGTAAGGCTCGCCATGTCGGGATCTTGCCATGCTGATCGCGAACATCGTGGTTCTGGCTCTCTGGGCCGGGCTGTTCTTCGCGGTCTGGTCGCTGATCTCGATCCTGCTGACCGTCGCGGTGGTGGGCTTGCCGGCCCTGCTGGGCGTCTGGCGGCTGGCGCAGGGATTGGCGATGATGCTGGTCATCCTCGCCGCCGTGTTCTGGCTGCTGGCCCTTGCCGAAACCGGCATCACCCCGCCGCTGGTCACGCGCAGCCGGGCGCCGATGGTCATCATGCCGATCATGGCGCTTTGGCCGGCGCTGGCAGCCTATTTCATCTCGCGACATCGCCGGACGCGACGCGCGTCGGCGCAAACCCATTCTGAAGGAGCAGGCTGAACATGGCCGTTCTCGTCAACAAAGACACCAAAGTCATCTGCCAGGGCATCACCGGCTCGCAAGGCACGTTCCACACCGAACAGGCGATCGCCTACGGCACCAAGATGGTCGGCGGCGTGACGCCCGGCAAGGGCGGCAGCGAACACCTGGGCCTGCCGGTCTTCAACTCGGTCCACGAGGCCGTGGCGAAAACCGGCGCCAATGCGACCGCGATCTATGTGCCGCCGCCCTTCGCGGCCGACTCGATCCTGGAAGCCATCGACGCCGAGATCCCGCTGATCGTCGCCATCACCGAGGGCATCCCGGTGCTCGACATGATGAAGGTCAAGCGCGCGCTGCAAGGCTCGAAGTCGCTGCTGATCGGGCCGAACTGCCCCGGCATCATGACGCCCGACGAATGCAAGATCGGCATCATGCCCGGCAGCATCTTCAAGCGCGGCTCGGTCGGCGTCGTGTCGCGTTCCGGCACGCTGACCTATGAGGCGGTGAAGCAGACTTCGGACGTGGGCCTGGGCCAGTCCTCGGCCGTCGGCATCGGCGGCGACCCGATCAAGGGCATGGAGCATATCGACGTGCTGCGCATGTTCCTGGACGACCCCGAGACCGAGTCGATCATCATGATCGGCGAGATCGGCGGATCGGCCGAGGAAGAGGCCGCCGAGTTCCTGGCCGAGCAGAAGCGCAAGGGCAAGTGGAAGCCGACCGCCGGCTTCATCGCCGGCCGCACCGCGCCGAAGGGCCGTCGCATGGGCCATGCCGGCGCCATCGTCTCGGGCGGCAAGGGCGACGCGGAATCGAAGATCGAGGCCATGAAATCGGCCGGGATCATCGTCGCCGACAGCCCTGCCGGTCTGGGCGAAGCCGTGCTGAAGGCTCTCGGCCGGTAACGTCTTCGTAGGGTTTTTGACTTAGGCGTGGTCCCTGCCTACCTTGCGGGGGCCGCGCCGAAACCATCCAAGCCAGGTGCCAGAGTGGACCGCCCCCGTCGCCAGATCGCCTTTCGACCCGCCCAGGCCCGGCCCTGTCGCGCGGCGGCGTCCCGGCCCGTCCCCTGCGGGAGGCGAGGATGACCCCCGCGCCTGCCCCCGACCCGCAGCGCGCCGAAAGCTGGGCGCTGTGCGTCTCGACCTACAATCGCGGCGCCATGCTCTGCGACTGCGTGCGCCATGCGCTGACCTCGAGCGAACCACCGGCCGAGATCGTCATCGTCGATGCCAGCGACGACTGGCAGCAGAACCGCGCCGGCGTCGAGGCGGTGATCGCCGAGACCGGCCCCTGCCCGCTGACCTATGTGCCCGCCCATCGCAAGTCGCTGACCGCGCAGCGCAACCAGGGCATCGCGCTGGCCGGCGCTGACATCCTGTTCCTGATCGACGATGACGCCATGCTGCACCGCCAGGCGGCGGCGCGGATCATGGCGCATTACCGCGCCGACGCCCGCGGCCGGATCGTGGCGATCTCCTGCTGCAACACGCCGCTGGACCGGGCGCCGCAGCCGGGTGCCGTGATCAAGGCGACCAACCGCGCCGGCGCCCTGGTCGCGAACCGGCGCTCGCGCGGCCTCGACCTGGCGCTGCGCCACCTGCTGATGATCCCGGCCGACCAGCGCTTCGTCGGCTACGACCGGCCCGAGCGGCGCTGGCACGGCGACGCCGGCCTGCCCGAGGGGCTGGCGCGCGTGGATTTCATCACCGGCTTCGCCCTGACCCTGCGCCGTTCCGTGGCGCTGGCCGAGCCCTTCGACGACGGGCTGGTCGGCAGCGCCATCGGCGAGGATCTGGACGCGAGCTATCGCTTCGGCCGGCACGGGATCCTGGCCTTTGCCCCCGACGCGCCGATCCATCACCTGGAGGCGGCGGCCGGCCGCGACCGGCGCCGGGTGAATACCGCCCTGGCGCTTCTGAACATCGCCTATTTCATCCGCCGCAATTCGGACCGGCAGGGGCGCGATTTCGCCCGCTATGCGCTGTGGTATCTGCGCATGGTGCTGGCCGAGCTGCCCAAGGACCTGGCGGGCGGGCGCTGGGATCTGCCGCAGCTGCGCGGCGCCCTGCTGGCCGGGCGGCAACTTCCGGCCCTGCTGCGCCAGCCGCGCGCCGGCCTGCCGCAATGGTACCAGGATCGACAGACAACGCTGATGGCCGGCACGCGGGCCAGCCACGGCCACAAGACCAAGGACGCCCTGGACCAGGGTGCCAACCGATAGGATTTCCCGGAGGCAATGCCATGAACGATCAATCTCCCAACTCGGCCTTCCACGATTCCAGTTTCCTGCAAGGCCATAACGCCGCCTATGTCGAGCAGCTCTATGGCCGCTGGGCCCAGGATCCGGCGGCGGTCGATCAGGCTTGGGACGCCTTCTTCCGCAGCCTCGGCGACGAGGAAGCCACCGTCACGCGCGAGGCCAAGGGCGCAAGCTGGCAACGCCGCGACTGGCCGCCGATGCCGTCGGACGAGCTGACCTCGGCGCTGACCGGCGAATGGCCGATGTCGTCCAAGTCCGAGGCCAAGGCCGCGCTGGACAAGATCGCCGCCAAGGCCGGCGAAAAGGGCGTCAGCCTGACCGACGAGCAGCTGAAGCGCGCGGTGCTGGACAGCGTGCGCGCCATCATGCTGATCCGCGCCTTCCGCATCCGCGGCCATCTGCATGCCGACCTGGATCCGCTCGGCATGCGCGAGGTCCCCGGCGATGGCGAGCTGGACCCCAAGACCTACGGCTTCTCGGACGCCGACCTGGACCGGCCGATCTTCATCGACAATGTGCTGGGCATGCAGATCGCCTCGGTCCGGCAGATCACCGACCTGATGCGGCGCACCTATTGCGGCACCTTCGCGCTGCAGTTCATGCATATCTCGGACCCCGAGCAGGCCGCCTGGCTGAAGGAACGCATCGAGGGCTACGGCAAGGAAATCGCCTTCACCCGCGAAGGCCGCCGCGCCATCCTCAACAAGCTGGTCGAGGCCGAGGGCTTCGAGAAGTTCCTGCATGTCAAATACATGGGCACCAAGCGCTTCGGCCTTGACGGCGGCGAGGCGCTGATCCCGGCCATGGAGCAGATCATCAAGCGCGGCGGCGCGCTTGGCGTCAAGGAGGTGGTCTTCGGCATGCCGCACCGCGGCCGGCTGTCGGTTCTGGCCAATGTGCTGAACAAGCCCTATCGCGCCATCTTCCACGAATTCCAGGGCGGCAGCTACAAGCCCGAGGACGTGGACGGCTCGGGCGACGTGAAATACCACCTCGGCGCCAGCTCGGACCGCACCTTCGACGACAATACCGTGCACCTGTCGCTGACCGCGAACCCCAGCCACCTCGAGGCGGTGAACCCGGTGGTGCTGGGCAAGGTCCGCGCCAAGCAGGACCAGCTGTCGGACCAGGCGCATCGCTCGGCCGTGCTGCCGATCCTCTTGCATGGCGACGCGGCCTTCGCCGGCCAGGGCATCGTCGCGGAATGCTTCCAGCTTTCGGGCATCCGCGGCCACCGCACCGGCGGCACCATCCATATCGTGGTGAACAACCAGATCGGCTTTACCACGGCGCCGCATTTCAGCCGCACCTCGCCCTATCCGACCGACATCGCGCTGATGGTCGAGGCGCCGATCTTCCACGTCAACGGCGACGACCCCGAGGCGGTGGTGCATGCCGCCCGCGTGGCGACCGAGTTCCGGCAGAAATTCCACAAGGACGTGGTCATCGACATTTTCTGCTATCGCCGCTTCGGTCACAACGAAGGCGACGAGCCGATGTTCACCAACCCGGCGATGTATAAAAGCATCAAGGGTCACAAGACCACCTTGCAGCTTTACACCGACCGGCTGGTCGCCGACGGGCTGGTGCCCGAGGGCGAGATCGAGGAAATGAAGGCCGCCTTCCAGGCGCATCTGAACGACGAGTTCGAGGTCGGCAAGAACTTCAAGCCGAACAAGGCCGACTGGCTGGACGGAAAGTGGTCGGGCCTGGCCGCCGAGGGCGAGGAATACAACGCCGGCCAGACCGGCATCGCCCCCGAGACCATGGCCGAGATCGGCACCGCGCTGACCCGCGTGCCCGACGGGTTCGAGCTGCACAAGACCGTCGGCCGGCTGCTGGAAGCCAAGAAGCAGATGTTCGAGACCGGCAAGGGTTTCGACTGGGCCACGGGCGAGGCGCTGGCCTATGGCTCGCTCTTGGTCGAGGGCCATCCGGTGCGGCTGTCGGGCCAGGACTCGACGCGCGGCACCTTCTCGCAGCGCCATTCCGCCTTCATCGACCAGGCCACGGAAGAGCGTTACTATCCGCTGAACCACATCCGCGGCGGGCAGGCGCGCTATGAGGTCACCGACTCGATGCTGTCGGAATATGCGGTGCTGGGCTTCGAATACGGCTATTCGCTGGCCGAGCCGAACACGCTGACCCTGTGGGAAGCCCAGTTCGGCGATTTCGCCAACGGCGCGCAGATCATGTTCGACCAGTTCATCAACTCGGGCGAGAAGAAATGGCTGCGCATGTCGGGCCTGGTGGTGCTGATGCCGCATGGCTACGAAGGCCAGGGCCCGGAGCACAGCTCGGCCCGGCTGGAGCGCTGGCTGCAGATGTCGGCCGAGGACAACTGGATCGTGGCGAACTGCACCACGCCGGCGAACTATTTCCACATCCTGCGCCGGCAGCTGAAGCGTCCGTTCCGCAAGCCGCTGATGATGATGACGCCGAAATCGCTGCTGCGCCACCCGCTGGCGGTCTCGACGGCCGAGGAGTTCACCACCGGCTCGAACTTCCACCGCGTGCTCTGGGACGATGCCGAGCGCGGCAATTCGCAGCTGACCCTGAAGCCCGACAATGAGATCCGCCGCGTGGTGGTCTGCTCGGGCAAGGTCTATTACGACCTCTTGCAGGCCCGCGATGCGGCCGGCGCCGACGACGTCTATATCCTGCGGCTGGAACAGTTCTATCCCTTCCCGGCCCAGGCCATGTCGAAGGAGCTGGAACGGTTCAAGACCGCCGAGGTGGTCTGGTGTCAGGAAGAGCCCAAGAACATGGGCGGCTGGAGCTTCGTCGAGCCGAACATCGAATGGGTGCTGTCGCGCATCGGCGCCACGCATGGCCGCGCGCGCTATGTCGGCCGCGCCGCCTCGGCCTCGCCCGCGACCGGCCTCGCTTCGCGCCACAAGGCCGAGCAGGAGGCGCTGGTCGGCGAAGCCATCACGGTCGGTGGATAAGATGGCTGTGGAACTCCGCGTCCCCACTTTGGGGGAATCGGTCTCGGAGGCGACGGTGGCGACCTGGTTCAAGAAACCGGGCGACCGCGTCGCCGTCGACGAGATGCTGTGCGAGCTGGAAACCGACAAGGTGACGGTCGAGGTGCCCTCGCCCGTCGCCGGCAAGCTGGCCGAGATCGTCGCGCCCGAGGGCGCGGTGGTCGCGCCCAACGCCCTGCTCGCGCAGATCATGGAACAGGGCGATGCAGGCCCCGAGGAAATGTTGCCCAAGGCAGATACGGGCACCAACGCCCAGGAAGGACAGAAAAAGATGAGCGGAAAATCCGTGGACGTGATGGTGCCCACCCTGGGCGAAAGCGTGACCGAAGCCACGGTCGCGACCTGGTTCAAGAAGGCCGGCGACAGCGTCACCCAGGACGAGATGCTGTGCGAGCTGGAAACCGACAAGGTCTCGGTCGAGGTGCCCGCCCCCGCCTCGGGCGTGCTGGCCGAGATCCTGGCGCCCGAGGGCGTGACGGTGGACGCCGGTGCGCGCCTGGCCATCATCACCGAAGGCGCCGCCGGTGCGGCCGCCCCCGCCAAGGCCGAGCCCGAGGCGAAGAAGGCCGCCGCGGTGGAATCGCCCGGCGCCGGCCCCGAGACGCCGAAGCCCCGCGACATCGAGGACGCGCCCGCGGCCAAGAAGGCCATGGCCGAGGCCGGGATCTCGCGCGATGCCGTCACCGGCAGCGGCCGCGACGGCCGGGTGATGAAAGAGGACGTGGCCCGCGCCGGCACCGCGCCGGCGGCGGCCCCCGCCCCCGCCCAGGCGCCGCGCTCGCCCAGCTCGGCCGAGGATGCGGCGCGCGAGGAGCGGGTCAAGATGACCCGGCTGCGCGCCACCATCGCCCGCCGGCTGAAGGACGCCCAGAACACCGCCGCCATGCTGACCACGTATAACGAGGCGGACATGAAGGCGATCATGGACCTGCGCAACGAATACAAGGACCAGTTCGAGAAGAAGCACAAGGTCAAGCTGGGCTTCATGTCCTTCTTCGTGAAGGCCTGCTGCCACGCCCTGAAGGAAGTGCCCGAGGTCAATGCCGAGATCGACGGCGGCGACGTGGTCTACAAGCATTTCGTCCACATGGGCGTCGCCGTCGGCACGCCGAACGGGCTGGTGGTGCCGGTGCTGCGCGACGCCGACCGCAAGAGCTTCGCCCAGATCGAGAAGGAAATCGCCGAGCTGGGCGCCAAGGGCCGCGACGGCAAGCTGACCATGGCCGAGATGCAGGGCGGCACCTTCACCATCTCGAACGGCGGCGTCTATGGCTCGCTGATGTCCTCGCCGATCCTGAACCCGCCGCAGTCGGGCATCCTGGGCATGCACAAGATCCAGGACCGCCCGGTCGTCGTGGACGGCCAGATCACCATCCGCCCGATGATGTATCTGGCGCTGAGCTACGACCACCGCATCGTGGACGGCAAGGGCGCCGTGACCTTCCTGGTGCGGGTGAAAGAGGCGCTGGAGGATCCGCGCCGCCTGCTGATGGATCTGTGATCCATGGCGATGCGCGCATCCTTCTCTCTCGGCCGCGCCGGGACCGGGCGCGCGCATCCCGCCTGTGCATCCTGCGGTGCACGGGCTGTGTACGGGCGGTGTACGCCCGCTGCACGGCTGTCACGGCGCAAATCCCGGCAATTGCTGGGCGAAACCCGCATCGTGCGGCCCTTGTTGCGCACGGCAACGCGCGCAGCCCGTTGCATCCCCGGCCATGGCAACCCGAGGCCGCCCCGGATCGTTGCTCTTGCGACCGGCGCAGCACGGGCCAGCGCCCGGTCCGTCTCGTTCTTTCCCGCGGGGTGCCGGCCCGCCCGCCTCACGCCAGGAGCCGAACCATGACCCAGATGATCGCCCATTACGAGGTCGCGAACTACGCCGCCTTCAAGACCGCCTTCGACAATGACGCCGAGGATCGCGGCAACAACGGGTTGTCGCTGCTGCAATTGTGGCGCGAAAGCGATACCAGCGCCTGGGCGCTGTTCAACATCGGCGACGCCCAGGCGGCCAAGACCTATCTGGACGGCGCGGCCGGGGTGTTCAATTCGCAGGCCGGCGTCACCGGCACCGCCTTCCACCTGGTCGAGACCGCCTGATGGCGGCCGAGACCACCGCGCTGGCCCTGGCTGCGCTGCTGCAGGCGGCGCAGATCGGGGTTGCCGCCGCCTCGATGAACCGCGACGTGGGGGCGCGCTGGAACGCCAGCCCCCGCGACACGCAGCCCGAATTCTCGGTCCTGACCGGGCGGCTGCGCCGCGCGGTCGACAACCATTTCCAGGGGCTGATCCTCTTCACCATCGCCGTGCTGCTGGTGATGCTCTCGGATGCCGGCAATGCCCTGACCACGCTTTGCGCCTGGCTCTACCTGCTGGCGCGCATGTTTTACGTCCCCGCCTATGCCTTCGGCTGGTCGCCCTGGCGCTCGCTGATCTGGGCGGTCGGATTTATCGCCACCATGGTGATGATCGTCACCAGCCTGTTCACATGAACCGCACCGGCGCGAAGCGGCGCCGGGAACAAGGAGACCTGAATGTCCACCTATGACCTGATCGTGATCGGCGCCGGCCCCGGCGGCTATGTCTGTGCGATCCGCGCCGCCCAGCTGGGCCTGAAGGTCGCCTGCGTCGAGGGGCGCGAGACGCTGGGCGGAACCTGCCTGAACGTCGGCTGCATCCCGTCCAAGGCGCTCTTGCACGCCAGCCACATGCTGCACGAGACGCATGAGAACTTCGCCAGGATGGGCCTGGTGAACGCCCATGTCGAGGTCGATTGGGACAAGATGCAGGGCTACAAGGCCGAGACGGTCGGCGGCAACACCAAGGGCATCGAATTCCTGTTCAAGAAGAACAAGATCGACTGGCTGAAGGGCTGGGCCAGCATCGAGGCGCCCGGCAAGGTCAAGGTCGGCGACACCACCCATGAGACGAAGAACATCGTCATCGCCACCGGCTCGGAACCCGCCAGCCTGAAGGGGGTCGAGGTCGACAATGCCGCCGGCGTGGTGGTCGATTCCACCGGCGCGCTGGCGCTGCCGAAGATCCCGAAGTCGATGGTGGTGATCGGCGCCGGCGTCATCGGGCTCGAGCTCGGCTCGGTCTATGCCCGGCTTGGTGCCGAGGTGACGGTGGTCGAATTCCTGGACGTCATCACCCCCGGCATGGACGGCGAGGTGCAGAAGCAGTTCCAGAAGATCCTGGCCAAGCAGGGGTTGAAATTCGTCCTTGGCGCCGCCGTGTCCGAGGTCGAGGTCGAGGACGGCCTGGCCGAGGTCGAATACACGCTGCGCAAGGACGACAGCAAGCACGAGATCAAGGCCGAATGCGTTCTGGTCGCCACCGGCCGCCGGCCCTATGTCGCGGGCCTCGGCCTCGACGCGGTGGGCGTGGCGCTGACCGATCGCGGCTTCGTCCAGATCGACCAGCATTGGCAGACCAGCGTCAAGGGCATCTATGCCATCGGCGACGCGGTGCCCGGCCCGATGCTGGCCCACAAGGCCGAGGACGAGGGCATGGCGGTGGCCGAGGTCATCGCCGGCAAGCACGGCCATGTGAACTATGACGTGATCCCCGGCGTGATCTACACCACGCCCGAGGTCGCCAGCGTCGGCCTGACCGAGGAAGCCGCCAAGGAAACCGGCCGCAAGATCAAGGTCGGCAAGTTCCCCTTCATGGGCAATGCCCGCGCCAAGGCGCTGTTCCAGGCCGACGGCTTCGTCAAGCTGATCGCCGATGCCGAGACCGACCGGGTTCTGGGCTGCCACATCATCGGCCCGAACGCCGGCGAGATGATCCACGAGGTCTGCGTGGCGATGGAATTCGGCGCCTCGGCCCAAGACATCGCGCTGACCTGCCACGCGCATCCGACCTGCTCGGAAGCGGTGCGCGAGGCGGCCTTGGCCTGCGGCGACGGCGCGATCCACGCCTGATCGGCGGATTTCCACCGATACACGCAAAAGGCGACGGCGAGTTTTCGCCCATCGGCCGCCCCGCACCGGGCGGCCCTTTCTTTTGATTCCACGAATTGCCTGCCTGCGGCTAAGCCTGTCGGCAACGATAATTCGAGGACAGTGATGAAATCCATCATCGGACTGCTGGTCCTGAGCGGCGTCTTGGCCGTCAGCGCCTGCGGCGACAACCGGGTCGATCCCGACCGCCGCTATCTGGTCGAACCGCGCGCCACCGCCGCCGAGACCGTCGGCCTGCACGCCAACGAAACGCCGGAACTGCGCCGCTTGATCAACAAATACGCCGCCGAATACCAGGTTCCCGTCGATCTGGTGCATCGCGTCATCATCCGCGAGTCGCGCCACCGCCCCGGCGCCCGCAACGGCCCCTATTACGGGCTGATGCAGATGCTGCCCGCCACCGCGCGCGGCATGGGCTATCAGGGCAGCGCCTCGGGCCTGCTGGATGCCGAGACCAATCTGAAATACGGCGTCAAATACCTGCGCGGCGCCTATATGGTCGCCGGCGGCAATTACGACAACGCGGTGAAATGGTATTCGCGCGGCTATTACTACGAGGCCAAGAAGAAGGGCCTGCTGGAAGAAACCGGCCTGCGCTAGGCTCCGGTCGTTGTGAGATAAACAACAGCCCGCCGCGAGGTGGGCTTTTTGTTGAGAAACACCAGATTCTGCTATACGGGACATCGCTGCCGTTCTCGACGGACACTTAAACAGCCGAAGTTCGAGTCAATTTTTTTTTAGAAGGAAGCCGTTGACCGGTGCCCGGCGATCGGAAAAAGGCTGTATTGGTGCCGCTACGCGGCTGCCCTATTCTCCGGAACCCAGAATGAAAATTTTGAACGCCTCTTTCTTTTCCGTTGCTGCCTTCGCCCTTGTTGGACATTCCTCTGCATCAGCGGCCGACATCCAGATTACACAGGGGGATGCGACAACACCGTCCATCATCGACATCACCGGACCAATCGAAAGCGGAGATGCCGACCGGTTCTATGATCTTTCGCAACGAACCGAGAAGGCTATCGTCTTTCTCCAGTCGCCAGGAGGCTTGGTGGAGGAGGGATTGTCAATCGCAGCGGAAATTGGGCAACGCGGCTTTACTACGATCGTAGCGCCGGGGGGCGAATGCCACTCGATTTGCGCCGTGATCTGGGTCAGTGGCGGCAGCCGAATGATGGACAGCACCTCGACAATCGGTGTGCACGCGGCCTACCGCAACCAGGCGTTGGAAGATGGGACATCGCTGGCATCGGAGTCCGGTGTCGCCAACGCCGGCATCGGCTCCTTCCTCACGCATGTGGGCCTTTCGCGGGTGGCCATTCGTTATTTTACGACAGCCGGACCGAATGACGTCCTGCCTATAACGCCGGAGATTGCTCAACGACTCGACATCGATACAGCTGTTACCGAGGGCGGTCAGATTAGAATGCCCGAGGAGAGGCCGACGCCGCGTCGTCTCGCTTGGCAATCGGCTACTTATATTGGTCTGAGCGGCGACTGCGCCCCGCTCCTCGGTCTCGACGCCGCGTTCCTGCAGGAGCAGGGCGGCCAGAGGCTCCGACTTGGACACGAGCTTTTCGGTGGCGAGCTCTTTGCTAGTTTGGTTCCGGAGATGAGTGGCCGGGTCAGTTCGATAAAAGCAAGCATGGCGCTGAAAGACTGGTGCACTGGCGCTGCGACGGACCTTCACCAAGAGGGTATGTCAGTCGGCATTGCCGGGCCAGGCTACGATTGCACCAATGCAGCGACTATCACCGAACGGGCGATCTGCGGCAGCTTCGAGCTATGGCTGGAGGACAGGGCTTTGGGCTCGATCTACTCAATTCTTCGTAATGTGAGCAGCGGTGAAGAGCGCAGCGCACTGGCGCAGAAGCAGCACAGTTGGATCAGCCAGCGAGACCGTTGCGGCAGTGATGTCGACTGTATTCTGGACCGTTACAGGGCTTGGTTTCTGGATCTAAGTCTGATTGCCGCGAGGGCGAATTAACCCTTTTATGCAAAAACAGGGAACTTGCTTCCCTGCGAGCCGATTGGCACAGGAGATGGAGATGTACGGTCAGGTGGAGAAATGAACTAGGGTCTTCAGTAAGGTCCACCGCGCATCTGCATGTGACGGAAAAGGCCCGCCCCCTACCCCCACCGCTGATACCGAATAAGCCCCGACTTCATCGCCACCCGGTCGTAAAGCATCCGCCCCGCGTAGTTGTCCTCGGCCGTCAGCCAATAGACGAAGGGCACGCCCCTGGCATCCGCCGCCGCATAGACCGCCTCGATCAGCCCGCGCGCCACGCCCCGGCCGCGCGCCTGCGGGTCGGTGAACAGGTCCTGCAGATAGCACACGCCCTCGTCCCGCCACAGGTTCGGGTGAAAGACGTAATGCACCAGCCCCAGCAGCCGGCCGCCGTCCTCATGGACCAGCCCGTGGAAATCCCCGGCCTCGCCCGACAACAGCCGCGCAAAGGCCTTGTCATAGAACCCGGCCGGGCGGTCGTGAAAGCCGTAGAACGCCTGGTAACCCTGGTAGAGCCGCTGCCACTCCGGCCGGTCCTCGGGGCGCAGGTCGCGGATCATCGCCGCCCCTCTCAGCGTTGACGGCGGGCCATGAAGGCCAGCCGCTCGAACAGCGCCACGTCCTGTTCGTTCTTCAAGAGCGCGCCGTGCAGCCTGGGCAGCATCTCGCCCGCCGGACGGGCCAGATCCTCGGGCGACAGGTCCTCGGCCAGGATCAGCTTCAGCCAGTCCAGAAGCTCGCTGGTCGAGGGCTTCTTCTTCAGCCCCTGCACCTCGCGCAGGTCGAAGAACTGGCGCAAGGCCTCGTCCAGCAGGCGCGGCTTCAACCCCGGATGATGCACCGCGACGATCTTCTTCAGCGTCTCGGCGTCGGGAAAGCGGATGTAGTGGAAGAAGCAGCGCCGCAGGAAGGCGTCCGGCAGCTCTTTTTCATTGTTCGAGGTGATGATGACCACCGGCCGGTGCCGGGCCACCACCGTCTCGCCGGTCTCGTAGACATGGAACTCCATGCGGTCGAGTTCCTGGAGCAGGTCGTTCGGAAACTCGATGTCGGCCTTGTCGATCTCGTCGATCAGCAGCACGACCTTGCCGGTCGCCTCGAAGGCCTGCCACAGCTTGCCCTTGCGGATGTAGTTGGCGATGTCGTGGACGCGCGCCTCGCCCAGCTGGCTGTCGCGCAGGCGCGAGACGGCGTCGTATACGTAAAGCCCCTGCTGCGCCCGCGTGGTCGACTTGACGTTCCACTCCAGCATCGGCAGGCCCAGGCTGGCGGCGACCTGCCGGGCCAGCTCGGTCTTGCCGGTGCCGGGCTCGCCCTTGACCAGCAGCGGCCGCTCCAGCGTGATCGCCGCATTCACCGCCATGGCCAGATCCGGCGGCGCCACATAGGTCTCGGTTGAGGTAAACTGCATCCGCCTGTCCTTTGCGCAAGTCCCGCGAAACTAGCCAGCGCGCCGCCGCTGCGCAAGCGATGGGCGAAACCTGTCGGAATGGCCTAGTGACAATCGGTCTTCCATCCTTTATGCGGGCGCCAAGGATCGGGCATACAGGCGCCCGGCTTCCGGAGGAACGATGAAAGCCCAGACCTTTCTGCCCGAAGATTATCGCCCCGCCGAAGACGAACCTTTCATGAACGAGCGGCAGCTTGAATATTTCCGCCGCAAGCTGATTGCCTGGAAGCAGGAACTTCTGGACCAATCCGCCGAAACGCTGGAGGGCTTGCAGGACAGCGCACGCAATGTCCCCGACCTTGCCGACCGCGCCTCCGAGGAAACCGACCGCTCGCTGGAGCTGCGCACCCGCGACCGCCAGCGCAAGCTGGTCAGCAAGATCGACGCCGCGCTGCGCCGCATCGAGACCGGCGAATACGGCTATTGCGAGATGACCGGCGAGCCGATCAGCCTGAAGCGGCTGGACGCACGGCCCATCGCCACCATGACGCTGGAAGCCCAGGAAAAGCACGAGCGGCGCGAGCGCGTGCACCGCGACGACTGACCGCCGGCCGCCCCCGGGAACCGGAGGACGAAGGATGCAGGATCCTGGCCTGAAGCCGGTGATGATCGTCGTGCTCGACGGCTTCGCCGATTGGGAAACCCCGCTGATCGCCGCTGTCGGCGGGGATTTCTACGGCCTGTCCTGCCGCCATGTCACGCCGGGCGGCGGCGATGTCCGCTCCATGGGCTGTTTGGCCGTCACGGGGCTTGCGGATGCCGTGCCGCGCGCGGATGAAATCGTGGTGCTTTGCGGCAGCGAGGCCTGGACCCGCCCCGATGCCCCGGATATGTCCACCATGCTGCGCAGCACGCATGCGCGCGGCAACGCGGTCGCGGCCATCTGCGCCGGCACGCTGGCGCTGGCCCGGGCCGGTCTGCTCGCCGGCCGGGCCCATACTTCGAACGGGCTCGACTTCCTGCGCCACTGGCTGCCCGATTATGCCGAGGCCGCGCATTACCGCGACCAGCCCCGCGCCGTGGCCGACGGCGGGATCATCACCGCGCCGGGCACCGCGCCGATCACCTTCGCCGCCGCGGTGCTGCGCGCCGCCGGCCTGCCGCAGGACAAGCTGGACGAATTCCTCGCCCTTGCCGGTGCCGAGCTGCGGCCGTGAATCGCGAGGCCACCATCATCGGCGCCGGTGTCGCCGGCCTGACCGCCGCCTGCGCGCTGGCGCAGCGCGGCTTTTCCGTCACCGTGCTGGAACGCGCCGGCGCCCTGCGCGAGGTCGGCGCCGGGCTGCAGATCTCGCCCAATGGCGTGCGGGTGCTCGAGGCGCTGGGGCTCTGGCCGCGGTTCGAGGCGATCTCGACCCGCTCCGATCGGGTCGAGTTGAACGATTCGACCGGCCGCCCGGTCGCGCGGCTGGAGTTGGCGCGCCACCGGCCGCAGGACCGTTTCCGCCTGGTGCACCGCGCCCGGCTGGTCGAGCTGCTGGAACAGGCCGCGCGCGAGGCCGGCGCCCGCATCGAACTGGGGCATGAAATCACCGCCCCGCCCGCCGCCGCGCTGCTGATCGGCGCCGACGGGGTGAAAAGCCGGTTGCGCCCGCTGCTGAACGGCCCCGAAACGCCCTTCTTCACCGGCCAGACGGCATGGCGGGCGCTGATTGCGGCCGAAGCCGACGCGCAGCCCATGGCGCAGGTCTTCATGGGCCCGGGCCGGCATCTGGTCAGCTATCCGCTGGGCCAGGGCCTGCGCAATATCGTCGCGGTGCTGGAGCGCCCCGACTGGCAGGACGAGGGCTGGTCGATCCCCGGCGACGCGGCCGAGCTGCGCGCCGCCTTCGCCCGTTTCGGCGGCCCGGTGCCAGGCTGGCTGGCGCGGGTCGAGCAGGTCGGGCAATGGGGCCTGTTCCGCCACCCGGTCGCGGCGCATTGGCAGGACGGAAGCCGGGCGCTGATCGGCGATGCCGCCCACCCAACGCTGCCTTTCCTGGCGCAGGGCGCGGTCATGGCGCTCGAGGACGCCTGGACCCTGGCCGCCTGCCTTGCCGCCGACCCCGACCAGCAGGCGGCGCTGGCCCGCTACCAGGCGCTGCGCCAGCCGCGCTGCCAGCGCATCGTCGAGGCCGCCAATGCCAATGCCCGCAACTATCATCTCAAGGGCCCGACCCGCGCCGTGGCCCATGCCGGGTTGCGCGCCGTCAGCCGCCTGGCCCCGACCCGGCTGATCGAGCGCTTCGCCTGGCTCTACGACCACGACCCGACGGCGCTCTGACCGGCCTTCTTTGTTGTCCAAATACCCAAAGGCAAGGCCGCCGCCCGCGCGACGGCCCGGATCGCGCGCCACCTTGGCCTTCTCTGTTTTCCAAATTACCCAATGCCGACGCCACGGGCGACGCCGCCGCCGGATGGGACGTCAGGCCGCCTTCTCGACCGCCGCGACGATGCCGTCCACGACCTCACGCAGCACGGTCTCGTCCTCGGCCTCGGCCATGACCCGGATCAAGGGCTCGGTGCCGGACTTGCGGATCAGCACCCGGCCCTGGCCGTCCAGCCGCGCCTCGGCGCGGGCGATCTCGGCCTGAACGGCCTCGACCGACAGCGGATCGGCGCCGGCGGCATAGCGCACGTTCTTCAGCATCTGCGGCACCGGCTCGAACTGCGCCACCAGGTCCGAGGCCCGCCGGCCGCTTTCGGCCATCGCCGCCAGGAATTGCAGCCCGGCGATCAGCCCGTCGCCGGTGGTGGCATAGTCGGTCATGACGATATGGCCCGACTGCTCGCCGCCCAGGTTGAAGCCCTGGCCGCGCATGCGCTCGACGACATAGCGGTCGCCGACGGCGGTGCGCTCCAGCCGCAACCCGCGCCCCTGCAGGAAGCGCTCCAGCCCCAGGTTCGACATCACCGTCGCGACCAGGGCGCCGCCGCGCAGCCGGCCCTGCTCGGCCCAGCGGCCGGCCAGCAGCGCCATGATCTGGTCGCCGTCGGCCACCTGGCCCTTTTCGTCGATGATCATCACCCGGTCGGCGTCGCCGTCCAGGCTGATGCCGATGTCGGCGCCATGCTCCAGCACCGCCCGCGCCGCCGCCTCGGGATGGGTCGAGCCGACGCCGTCGTTGATATTGTGGCCGTTGGGCGCCACGCCCAGCGGGATCACCTCGGCCCCCAGTTCCCACAGCACGTCCGGCGCGGCGCGATAGGCGGCGCCATGCGCGCAATCGACCACGACCTTCAGCCCCTCCAGCCGCTGGCCGGCCGGGAAGGTGGTCTTGGCATATTCGACATAGCGCCCGCGGCCGTCGTCGATGCGCTTGGCCCGGCCGATGTTCTGCGGCTGCGCCGGAACGATCTCGCCGGCGACGATGCTCTCGATCTCGGCCTCGGCCTCGTCGGAAAGCTTGAAGCCGTCGGGGCCGAAGAACTTGATGCCGTTGTCATGCGCCGGGTTGTGGCTGGCCGAGATCATGATGCCCACGTCCGCCCGCATCGAGCGCGTCAGATAGCCCACCGCCGGCGTCGGCACCGGGCCCAGCAGCAGCACGTTCATGCCCGTGCTGGTCAGCCCGGCGGTCAGCGCGTTCTCCAGCATATAGCCCGACAGGCGGGTGTCCTTGCCGATGACCACGCGATGGTGATCCTGCCCGCCGCGGCGGAAATAGCGGCCGGCGGCGGCGCCCAGGCGCAGCGCCATCTCGGCCGTCATCGGATGGGTATTGGCACGGCCTCTGACGCCGTCGGTGCCGAAAAGCTTCCTGCTCATGCTTCCCCCTCGGTCACGGCCCGCCACAGCGCCAGGCCCTGCCTTGTTTGTGCCACGTCATGGACGCGGTGGATTTGTATGCCCTGCGCGACCCCGGCCAGCGTCACCGCCAAGGTGCCCGGCATGCGCTCTGCCGCGACCTCGGCCCCGCCGATCGCGCCGATGAAGCGCTTGCGCGAGACGCCCAGAAGAATGGCGCAACCCAGGCCGTGATAGACGGAAATCCGCCGCAGGATGGCCAGATTATGCGCCTGGGTCTTGCCGAAACCAATGCCCGGATCGATCACGATGCGGCCAAGGGGGATTCCCGCCGAGCGCGCCCGCGCGATCCGTGCCCTGAGCGCGTCATAGACGTCCAGCAGCACATCGCCATAGGTCGGATTGTCCTGCATCGTCTCGGGCACGCCTTGGGCATGCATGATGCAGACCGGCACGCCGGCCTCGGCCACCGCAGCCGCCATCTCGGGGTCGAAGTCGAAGCCCGAGACGTCGTTGACCAGCCCCGCGCCCGCCGCGATGGCCGCCCGCGCCACCGCTGCCTTGCGTGTATCGACCGAGATCCCGGCCAGCCCGCGCGCCGCCGCGATCACCGGCGCGACCCGGGCGATCTCTTCGGCCACCGGCACCTCGCGCGCGCCGGGGCGGGTCGATTCGCCGCCGATGTCCAGGATCTCGGCGCCCTGCTCGGCCAGCAGCCGGGCCTGCGCGGCCCCGTCATAGCGACCGCCGTCCGAGAAACTGTCGGGCGTCGCGTTGACGATGCCCATGATGCGCGGCCGGTCCAGGGACAGGCCCAGCAGATCGGCGCGCGGCGCGGTCAGCGCGGCCAGCACCTCGGGCGGCGCGCTGTCCACCACGCGCGGCGCGGCACCCCGGCGCAAAAGCTCGAATTGCGAAAAGCGCAGCCAGCCGCCGGCCAGCGGCCAGCGCCCGGTTTCGCAGGGGATCGGTCGGAAATAGTCGCTCATGCCCATGTTCCCATGCCGCTGTTCCTACGCCGGTGTCGCGGCGATTCAAGCGCCAAGCGTCAGAGCCGCCCCGAGGCGATGGCGAATCCGGCCGGCAGCGCCGGCGGCTCGGTGCCCGCGGGCAGCGCCCAGTCCAGCCGGCTGGCGCCTAGCCGCTCGGCCAGCCAGATCGCGGCGGCCTGGGGTTCGGCCGCAAGGCCGGGCACGTCGCGCAGCATCCGCGCCGGCGCCCAGACCACGGCCCGGCCCTCGGTCGCGGCCCAGTCGAGTTCGGTGCGGCTGTCGGCCACGGTCAGCCCCAGCCGTCCGGCCAAGGCCCAGGCAGCCTGGTCCAGCGCCAAGAGCGCGATCTCGCGCGCATTGCCGCCCTGCGGCAGCGGCAGGCCGGGATCCTCGGGCACCAGCGCCACGCCGCCCTCGGGCAGCGGCGCTTCGGCGCCGTGGAAAATGACGCGGATCGGCGCCTGGATCGCCTCGGCCGCGACGCGGGCCTGGCGGCGCACCAGCGTCACCCCCAGCGCGCCCGGGATGCGGTCGAGCTTTTCCACCGCGACCCGGACCTGCGCCGCGCGCGGATGCGCCAGGATCTGCGCCGCGATCTTTTCAGCCAGCGTCTCCAGCAGGTCATAGCGGCGGTCCGCCAGCCCCGCCGCCACCGCGCCGGTCAGGATGTCATAGCTGAGGATGCGGTCGACCTCGTCGTTCACGCCCACGACATGGGTGGCAAGGTCAACGTCCACGTTGAAGCGCAGCCGCTGGCGCTGGCCGCGCTCGGTCTGGAAGGCGCCGATCTCGGCCGAGACGATGTAGTCGCGCAGGTGGATGCGGTCTGGCTGGTCCATGCGCCTATCCATGAAAGGAAAACGGCCCCGCCGCAAGGGTCGGGGCCGCGCATTGCGTGGCAGATTCGCGTCAGCGTATCAGTTCGAGGCCATCCGGCGATCCGAGCGATAGAAGGTATGGCTGCCGATCCGCGTGGTCTTTTCGAACCGCTTGGTCCAGGACGGGCGCACGCCGCGGGCGTGGAAATAGGTCGCGCCGTTGGTCAGGGTGCGCGGCGCGCCGGCCAGGGCCGCCATGGCGACCTTCTGGACCCGGGCGAAGGTGCCCTTCTCGCGGATGCGGGCGCTCTTGTTATAGGTGAACTGGCCGCGCTGGTTGACCACGCCGCAGACCGATTTCGGAAAACGCGGGTGGTCGACGCGGTTCAAGATCACCTCGGCCACGGCCTGCTGGCCGGCGGTGCCTTCGCCGCGCGCCTCGAAATACAGCGCCTCGGACAGGCATTGCAGGTCGCGGGTGCTGATCTGATGGGTGCCGCTGGCCGTGCGCACGGTCTTGGTCTCATAGGCGACCTGGTGCTGGGCATCGGCCAATGCCGGAACGGCGGCCACGGGCGAAAGAAGAACGGCAACACACACGGAAACGCGCGCCAGCCATGACATTTTGAACGACATGTTGGTCCTGTTTTCGGTCCGGGCCGCGCCCGGTCAGCTTCGTCGGAGGGACCCCAACTGGGGCCGTGTCTGACGGCCAAAGGCCCGAAACCGGGCGGGGCGGGAAAGCCCACATGCGCGTGACAGCGCAGATTCGATTGAATTTGCTGCATTTTGGCGGAAACCCGCCGACGAAAAAATGGTTAACGGGCGAATTCCGGCCAAAACCGGCCGGTCTTAGGACTGCGGATCGAACTCCGACTCGGCCGTTTCGCGCGCCATCAGAATCGACTCCTGCGCCGCCGCAAGCCGCGCCACCGGCACCCGGAAGGGCGAGCACGAGACGTAGTTCACCCCGGCGCGCAGACAAAAGGCGATTGATTCGGGGTTGCCGCCATGTTCGCCGCAGACCGAGATGGTGATGCCCGGCTTGTGGCTGCGCGCGCGCTCGGCGCCGATGGCCACCAGCTCGCCCACGCCGTCCTGGTCCAGGATGTGGAACGGGTCCTCGGCATAGACGCCCTGGTTGACATAGATGCCCATGAAGCGGCCGGCGTCGTCGCGCGACAGGCCATAGGTCATCTGCGTCAGGTCATTGGTGCCGAAGGACAGGAAGGCGGCGTGTTCGGCGATGTCGCCGGCGCGTAGCGCGGCGCGCGGCGTTTCCACCATCACGCCCAGACGATAGGCGAAGTCCTGGCGGGTCTCGTTCCGGACCGCGGCGGCGACGGCGTCGATGCGGGTCTTGACCAGCTCGACCTCGCGCCGGGCGCTGACCAGCGGGATCATGATCTCGGGCACCACCGGGGCGCCATTGCGGCTGGCCTCGATGGTGGCCTCGAAGATGGCGCGGGCCTGCATGTCATAGATCTCGGGCACGGTGATGCCCAGCCGCACGCCGCGCATGCCCAGCATCGGATTGAACTCTGACAGCGCCTCGACGCGCCGGGTCACGTCCGACAGCGGCAGGTCCAGCGATTCGGCCAGCTCGCGCATGCCCTCGCGGTCATGGGGCAGGAATTCGTGCAGCGGCGGGTCGAACAGGCGGATGGTGACGGGCAGGCCGGCCATGATCTCGAACAGCGCCGCGAAATCGCCGCGCTGCATCGGCAGCAGCCGCTCCAGCGACAAGCGGCGGTCCTCGGGCTTTCCGGCGAAAATCATCTCGCGCATGGCCGGCAGGCGCTCGTCGTCGAAGAACATATGCTCGGTGCGGCACAGCCCGATGCCCTGCGCGTTGAACATGCGCGCGGTGCGGGCGTCCTCGGGCGTGTCGGCATTGGCGCGGATCCTGATGCGGCAATGCTGGTCGGCCCATTCCAGAAGCTGGCTGAAGCTGTCGTCCAGCGCCGGTTCCAGCATCTCGGCCGCGCCGGCCAGCACCTCGCCCGAGGTGCCGTCGATGGTGATCTCCTCGCCCTCGCGGAAGGTGCGGGGGCCGACCTGCATGGTGCGGGCGCGCGAGTCGATCGAGATGCCGCTGGCGCCGACGATGCAGGGCAGGCCGATGCCGCGGGCGATGACGGCGGCGTGGCTGGTCATGCCGCCGCGCTCGGTCAGCACCGCGACCGAGGCGTGCATGCCGCGGATGTCCTCTGGCACGGTCTCGCGCCGGACCAGCACCGCGCGCTCGCCCCGCGCCTCGGCGTCCTGGGCGCTCGCGGCGGTGAAGACGATGCGGCCGGTCGCGGCGCCGGGGCTGGCGTTGATGCCGCGGGCGATGATGTCGCGCGGCGCGCGCGGATCGACCTGGTGGTGCAGCAGGTCCGACAGCGCCCGCGGCTCGACCCGCATCACCGCCTCCTCGGGCGGGATGATGCCGTCGCGCGCCAGCGAAACCGCGATGCGCACGCTGGCGCGCGAACTGCGGCTGACCCGCACCGCGTCGATGATGGCGAGCCTGCTGTCCGAGACGACGAATTCGATCTGCATCTCCTCGCGCAGCCGCTCGCGCGCGGCGACGCCGAAGCGGATCAGCTCGGCAAAGACCTCGGGCGCGGCCTCCTCCAGCGAGGGGCCGCGCGGGTCGCGGGTCAGATACAGCGTCTCGGCGCCCTCGCCCCGGGCGCGGCCCTGGCTCTGGCCGCGGAAACGCCCGGTGATGCGCGGCATGCCGGTGACGTTGTCCACGAGCTGGATCGAGCCCGAGCCGGTGACGCCCGGCCCGATGGCCAGCGCCATGTCCTGCACCACCAGCCCCAGGGGCGCCATGGGCGGCGCGCCCTTGGCCTGGCGCAACAGCCGCGCCGTCGGCCCGTCCCAGGCCCGCGCCATGCTGCGCAGCACCTCGGCCAGCTGCCGGGCCGGGTCCTGCGGGAACTCCTCGTCCGTCTCGGCCTCATAGGCACGCAGCGCCGCCTCGAGCCCCTCGTCCGCGTCCGAGAACATGTCGGGATCGAGCCGCGCGACATGGATGGCATAGGATTGCACGAAGCCCAGATACAGCGCGTCGGCGGCCGCCTTGCCGCGGGTTTCGGCCAGCCGGGCGTGGCATGCGTGGTTGATGCCGACGTTCAGCACCGTGCCCGGTCCGCCCCAGGCCGGGTTCTGCGCCGAGGGCCGCACGCTGACCAGCCCGTCGGCGCGCTCGATCATCTGCGCCAGCCGGCCGCGGTCGGGCATCTGGCCGGCGGCGATGGCGCGCACCGCATCGGCCGAGAGCGCAAAGCTGGTCGGGACCGGCAGCTCCATGCGGATCAGGCGCTGCAGGCATTTTGCGCGCCAGCCGTGGCGCGCGGTCTGGATCCCCGCCGAGGGGGTGATTTCGACGATGGAGTCGGGGTCGGTCAGCGCGGTCATGGTGCCGTCACATTAGGCATGGCCCCGGCTTTGCTGCAAGTGCGAAGCGGCGGGCGGGGCCGGGGGCTCTGCCCCCACGCCCGAAGGCCTCCTCGATGGAGGCCTTCGGGCGTTCCCCCGGGATATTTCCGCAAGAAAGAAGCCGGATCGCGCGTGGCAGGATGGATGGAGCGGGTGATGGGAATCGAACCCACGTATTCAGCTTGGAAGGCTGCTGCTCTACCATTGAGCTACACCCGCATCGAGGCTTTCTATAGGCGGTGGCGGCCGGCCGCGCAAGCGTCGCGCGCTTGACGCCTTTCACGCGGCGCGGCAAGCAGGGCGTCATGATGGATGTCCGCCCCGTGGCCAATATCGTCGGCAAGATCGTCGTCACGCTGGGGGCAACCATGGCGTTGCCGATGCTGGTCGACTGGTGGCATGGCGACCCGCATTGGCAGAGCTTCTTCGAGTCCGGGCTGCTGACCATGCTGGCGGGCGGTCTCGTCAGCCTCGCCACCGCCCAAGCCGACAAGTCGCTGAGCATCCACCAGGTCTTCCTGCTGACGGCGATGCTGTGGCTGGTGGTTCCGGTGGCGGGCGCCCTGCCCTTCATCCTCGGCGCCCCGCATGTCAGCTTCACCGACGCCTATTTCGAGGCGATGTCGGGCGTCACCACCACCGGCACCACCGCATTCCCCGCGCTCGACGACCTGCCCAAGGGCACCAACCTGTGGCGGGCCTTCCTGAACTGGGCGGGCGGCCTGGGGATCATCGTCGTCGCCATGATCTTCCTGCCGGTGATGAAGGTCGGCGGCATGCAGTTCTTCCGCTCGGAAGGCTTCGACACCCTGGGCAAGATCCTGCCGCGCGCCTTCGATATCGCGCGCGAGATGACCGGGGTCTATTTCGCCATGACCGCCGCCTGCATGGTGGTCTATATCCTGCTGGGCATGAACGGCTTCGACGCGCTGGTGCTGGCGCTCTCGACCTGTTCGACCGGCGGGTTCTCGAATTACGACGCCAGCTTCGCGCCCTTCATCGGGCCGGCGGAATATGCCGCCGCCTTCTTCATGATCCTGGCCTCGATTCCCTTCATCCGCATGGTGCAGCTGATCCGCGGCCAGGCCGAGCCGATCTGGCGCGACATCCAGGTCCGGGCCTATCTGCGCTGGACCTTCTATGCCATCGCGGTGATCGTGCTCTACCGGCTGTTCTGGCTCAAGGCGCAGAACCCGCTGGACGTGATCCGCGAGACCACCTTCAACGTCATCTCGACCTTTTCCGGCACCGGCTTCGCCTCGACCGACATGATCCAATGGGGGCATTTCCCCTTCGTCATCCTGGTGATCGTCGGGCTGATCGGCGGCTGCACCGGCTCGACCTCGTGCTCGGTCAAGGTGTTCCGCTATCTGGTGCTGTTCCAGGCGGTCAAGGCGCAGCTGCGGCGCATGCAGTCGCCGCACCGGGTGTTTCCGCTGCTCTACGACAACCGGCCGCTGGAACAGGACGTGGTCGATTCGGTGATGTCCTTCTTCACCCTGTTCATCCTCAGCTTCGGCCTGCTGATCGTCGGGCTGGCGCTGACCGGGCTGCATCCACGCACCGCGCTGACCGGGGCCTGGACCGCCATCGCCAATGTCGGCGTGATCTGGGGGCCGGAGCTGACGCCGAACGGCGCCGTCACCGACCTGCCCGATTCGGCGAAATGGCTGATGATCTTCGGCATGTATCTGGGCCGGCTGGAACTGCTGTCGGTGCTGGTGCTGTTCCTGCCCCGGTTCTGGCGCGGCTAGTTCTGCGCCGCCGCCGCGGGGGCGATAGCGGGGACCTCCGGCTGCGCTTCGCCCGCGCCGGGGGCGAAACGCGAGAGGTTGTCCGAGATCTCGGCCGCCAGCCGCACCTGGTCCTCGGGGTCCGAGATCGGCCAGATCAACACGAAGCCCTGCACCCGGCCATCCACCACCCGGCCCTCGGCATGGCCGATATGGGTCTGGTTGCGGCCGTCCAGCATGACGCTGCCCCGTTCGACCTTGCGCTCCGGCGCCGGCACCCAACCCAGCGCGGTGACGAGCCCGGCGATGTCCAGCATCTCCTGCTGGCCGCCGGGCTGCGAGAACAGGATCAGCGCCGCGCCCGAGCCGTCCTTGGGGCCATAGATCGACAGCGCCCGTTCCGCGCGGTCGAATTGCAGCCTGTCCATCGGCGCCGGCAGCATCAGCCCGGTATGGGCGTCCTGCAACGGCGTCAGCCCCATCTCGGCCCGCCATGCCTCGCGCCGGCGGATCAGTTCGGCCATGGCGGTGGCGGTGTCGGGCGAGGCGCGCAGGCGCACGATCTCCTCAGCGATGGCCTTTTGCGTCATCGGCCCGTCCTTGCCGTCGATGGCGCCCTGGTAATGCCCGGCCCAGCGCAGCGCCCGCTGGATCTGCTCCAAGGGCGGCATCGGCACTGGCGCGGCATCCTCGGCCGGGGGCGCGCCGAGATCGGGCTTGGCGCCGATGATCGCGATCTCGCCCATGTCTTCGCCGGGGGACAGGAAGGCATCCTTCGGCACGGCGCCGGCATTGCGCAGGGCGCGCAGCCAGGCCTTGCCCGTCACCTCGTCCATCGGGCCGAAGGCCACCGCCGAGCGGCCGTTCGGCAGCGTCCACAGCCCGGCCTCGGGCAGGGTCTGGCGCCAGGTTTCCAGCAGTTCCTCGGCCTTGGCACGGTCGGGGCTGGAATCGAGGCGCAGGAAGAATTGCGCCGGCGCCGGTTCCGCGACCGGCTCGGGGGCGGGCTCGGCGGCCGGCTCGACAGCAGGCGCAGCGGCCGGCTCGGGCGCGGGGGCATCCTCGCCGGCCAGATCGCCAACCGCCGGCTCGGGCGCCGCCGTCTCGGCGTCTTGGGGAAAAGTCGAGGCGCTGCCCGCCGCCGGTGCCGCATCCGCCGGCGCGGCCGGGGAATCGGCAGCGCCGATGCGGGTGAGCTCGCGGCCCTCGGCCGGCGACAGGAAGCTGTCGCCCGGCACCTTATTCTCGGCCTTCAGCTGCTCCAGCCGGACGGCGGCCGCTTCGCGCGGCATCGGGCCCAGCGCGATCGCCACCCAGTCGCTGCCGGCCGGGAAGGTCACCACGTCGGGGAATTGTGCGCCCCAGGCGGCGGCGGTCTGGGCGGCGGCCTCGGCGCCGCGCTTGGCCTCGATGCGGATCACCACATCCTCGGCCAGCACCGGCGCTGTCCAGACAAGCGGCAGCGCCGCACCGATGACCCACGCAAAGCGCCGCATGAACCCGTCCCTCTCATTGACCCTGCGCCGCCCTCTGCCTAGAAGGCGGCAGACATTTCCTGCCAGTTATGCCGAAGGAAGCCGCGATGACCAGCCCAAAGGACAATCAGACGGCGAAACCCGTCTGCTTTCAGGACGTGATCCTGCGGTTGCAGTCCTATTGGGCCGCGCAGGGCTGTGCCGTGCTGCAACCCTATGACATGGAGGTCGGCGCCGGCACCTTCCACCCGGCCACGACGCTGCGCTCGCTTGGCGCCCGGCCCTGGGCCGCGGCCTATGTCCAGCCCTCGCGCCGGCCCACGGATGGCCGCTATGGCGAGAACCCGAACCGGCTGCAGCACTATTACCAATACCAGGTCATCATCAAACCCTCGCCCCCGAACCTGCAGGAGCTGTATCTGGGCAGCCTCAAGGCCATCGGCCTCGACCCGATGATCCATGACGTGCGCTTCGTCGAGGACGACTGGGAATCCCCGACGCTGGGCGCCTGGGGCCTGGGCTGGGAGGTCTGGTGCGACGGCATGGAGGTCAGCCAGTTCACCTATTTCCAGCAGGTCGGCGGCCACGACTGCCGGCCCGTCTCGGGCGAGCTGACCTATGGGCTGGAACGGCTGGCGATGTATGTGCTGGGGGTCGAGCATGTCATGGACATGCCCTTCAACCACCCCGACAGCCCGATCCCGCTGCGCTATGGCGACATCTTCCGCCAGGCCGAGCGGGAATATTCGCGCTGGAACTTCGACCAGGCCGATACCGACACGCTGCTGCAACATTTCAAGGACGCCGAGGCGGAATGCGACCGCATCCTCTCGGCCCCGGAAACCGACGCGGCGGGCCGCGCGATCCCGATGGCGCATCCGGCCTATGACCAGGCGATCAAGGCCAGCCATCTCTTCAACCTCCTGGACGCGCGCGGCGTGATCTCGGTCACCGAGCGCCAGGCCTATATCGGCCGCGTCCGCGCGCTGGCGAAGCGCTGCGCCGACCTGTTCGTGACCACCTCCGCGGCCACGGGCGAGGCCCTGCCCGCCTTCCCCGCCGGAGCCTGAGACGGTGAGCGGCAAGGTCATCGCGATCTTCTTCGCCCTGCTGGTGCTGGTCGCCGGCGCCGGCATGTATTACCTGCAGGTCTATTACTATTACCGCGAAGTGACCGACCCGCCGCAAGACATCGCGCTGGCCGGCGGGCCGGTGCTGCCGGTCCATGACTATCGCGGCATCTATTCGGTCAGCTCGCCGCTGGCCGACCGCGCCTGCTTCACCACCGACCCGGCGGCGGCGACTGGCGCGCAGGTCTATGCCACGCCGACGCCGCTGATCCCGCCGCGCTGGTTTCGCTGCTTCGACCCGGCCGCGCTGACCGAGGATCTGGCCGCCGGCCGCGCCACCGCCTATCTGGCCCAGCACGACGTGGCGCCCAAGATCGACAATGTCATCGCCGTCTATCCCGACGGGCGCGCCTACGCATGGCGCCAACTGAACGAAGAAGCCGAAGAGAAAAGGACCATCGACTGATGCCCGACCTGCTGATCGAACTCTTTTCGGAAGAAATCCCGGCCCGGATGCAGGCCCGCGCCCGCGAGGACCTGAGGAAACTCGTCACCGACGGCCTGGTCGAGGCCGGGCTGACTTATGCCTCGGCAGGCAGCCTTTCGACCCCGCGCCGCCTGGTCCTGACCATCGAGGGCCTGACCGCCCACAGCCCGACCACGCGCGAGGAACGCAAGGGCCCGCGCACCGACGCCCCCGACGCGGCGCTGCAAGGCTTCCTGCGCTCGACCGGGCTGACCAGGGACCAGCTCGAGGCGCGCGACGACAAGAAGGGCCAGGTCTGGTTCGCCGTGATCCAGAAGCCCGGCCGCCCGGCGTCCGAGATCGTGGCCGAGGTGCTCGAAACCACCATCCGCAACTTCCCTTGGCCGAAATCCATGCGCTGGGGCGCGGGCGCGCTGCGCTGGGTGCGCCCGCTGCATTCCATCATCTGCCTGCTCTCGGACGAATCCGGCGCCGCGGTGGTGCCGCTGGAGATCGAGGGCATCACGGCGGGCAACAGCACCCGCGGCCACCGCTTCATGGCCCCCGACGCCTTCGCCGTCTCGGGCTTCGAGGACTACGCCGCCAAGCTGCGCCGCGCCAAGGTCATGCTGGACCCCGCCGAACGCGAGGCCGCGATCCGGCAAGAGGCCGCGAACCTCGCCTTTGCCCGCGGCTGGGAGATCATGCCCGACGATGGACTGCTGACCGAGGTTGCCGGCCTCGTCGAATGGCCCGTCCCCCTGATGGGCGCCATCGAGGACCGCTTCCTGTCCCTGCCGCCCGAGGTGCTGCAAACCTCGATGAAAGAGCACCAGAAGTTCTTCTCGGCCCGCAATCCCAAGACCGGCCGCATCGAGGGCTTCGTCACCGTGGCGAATATCGAGACCCCGGACCATGGCGAGACGATCCTGAAGGGCAACCAGCGCGTGCTGGCCGCGCGCCTCTCGGACGCGGCCTTCTTCTGGGAGAACGACCTGCGCGAGGCGCGGTCGGGCATGGCTGACTGGGCCGAGGGGCTGGCTCACGTCACCTTCCAGAGCAAGCTCGGCAGCCAGGCGGATCGCATCGCCCGCATCGCCGCCCTGGCGCGCGAGATCGCGCCGCTGGTCGGCGCGGATGCGGACCAGGCCGAGGACGCCGCCAGGATCGCGAAACTCGACCTGCGCTCGGCCATGGTCGGCGAGTTCCCCGAGCTGCAAGGCACCATGGGTCGCTATTACGCGCTGGAGGCCGGCAAGACCCCCGAGGTCGCCGACGCCGCCCGCGATCACTATTCTCCGCTTGGCCCTTCTGACGCGGTGCCCTCGGCGCCGGTTTCGGTGGCCGTGGCGCTGGCTGACAAGTTGGACACGCTGACCGGCTTCTGGGCGATTGATGAGAAGCCGACGGGGTCGAAAGACCCGTTTGCCCTGCGGCGGGCGGCGCTGGGGGTGATCCGGCTGGTTCTTGGGAATGGGGTGCGAATTTCTCTTCGTCAGCTTGCCGAGGTGGCTGCCTCGTCGCTTTGGCACAATGTCCGGTTTTCTAGCGAACTGGCGTTTCTTCCTGCTGGAAAGACTGCTGAAGCGAAAAACTGGCTGCGCGTTTCCAGCGCCCATCCTGACGACCCGGATGACGTGAGTTTCAATGCTTCAATCGAAGATTTCTATACCGCGCTTTCTGCCGATCGCGTGACGGATTTGATGTTGGTATGGTTTGAGGATGAAGAGGCTGAGCCGAAGCTGGGGGAGGAGCGACTGCTTTCCGGAGATAAACGGCTAACCTCGCTGTCTACCGACCTCCTCGCCTTCTTCCACGACCGCCTCAAAGTTTTCCTCAAAGACCAGGGCATCCGCCACGACATCATCGACGCCGTCATCGCCATGCCCGGCAACGACGACCTCGTGCTGCTGGTCAACCGCGCCACCGCCCTGAACGACGTCTTGAAAACCGAGGACGGCACCAACCTGCTGCAAGGGCTGAAGCGCGCCGGCAATATCCTCGCCCAGGCCGAGGAAAAGGATGGCGTCGAATACAGCTTCGGCGCCGACCCGAAATTCGCCGAAACCGATGCCGAACGCGCCCTCTTCGCCGCCCTCGACAAGGCCGAGCCCGCGATCCGCGAGGCTGTGCGGCTCGAGGATTTCCAGGCCGCGACCCAGGGCATCGCCACACTGCGCAGGCCCATCGACGCCTTCTTCGACACGGTGCAGATCAACACCGACAACCAGATCGTCCGGCGCAACCGGCTGAACCTGCTCTCGCGCATCCGCGAGGCCGGCCGGCTGATCGCGGATTTCGGCAGGATCGAGGGCTGACCGGCTTCTTTCTTGGATAAATATCCTGGGGGGTGAGGAGCGCCCGGAAAAAGGTCCGGTGGACCTTTTTCAGCGACGAACGGGGCGAAGCCCCCGTCCTGCACTCCACGGATGCGCGAAACGCTGGGGGGCAAAGCCCCCCGGCCGCCGCCCTTCCTTTCGCCGCCGCCGCGTCCTATATCCTGCGGGCAATCCGCGAAGACGCGCCGAAAGGAAGCCGATGTCCCAGAAAGCGATGCAGCGCCTGTCCTTCTTCCTGCTGATGGGGCTGACGCTCTATGCCGCCACCATGGGCGCGGGCTGAAGCCATGGCCAGACGCTTTGGCGGCCGCTTCTCGCCGCAGCCGCGCCTTGACGGCACCGATCCCCGCCCGCCGGCCCGCCCGGCGCCGGGGGAAATCCGCCACCCGCTGGAATCGCGCACCCGCTGGGTCACGATCATGGCGATCCCCCTCCTGCTCAGCGCCTTCTGGCAGGATCCGACCGGGCTGGCGCTGCAGCTGGTCGCCTTCGGCGCCATCGCCTCGGGCATGTGGATGACGCGCGAGGGGCTGCAGGCCGAGGCCGCCTATGACGCCCGCCGCGTCGCCCGCCGCCCGGCGATTCCGCGCAAGCTGTTCGGCGGTATCCTGACCGGGCTCGGCCTTGCCATCGGCGCCTGGGTCCCCGGCGCCGAGGCCGGCGCGGGCGTGATCGGCGTTGCCGGCGCCGTGCTGCACTGGCTGGCCTTCGGCACCGACCCGATGCGCGACAAGGGCATGGAGGGCGTCGACGCCTTCCAGCAGGACCGCGCCCAGCGCATCGTCACCGAGGGCGAGGCGCATCTGAAGGCGATGCAGGATGCCATCCTGCGCACCGGCGACCGCCGGCTGGAGGCGCGCGTCGGCATGTTCGCCGCCACCGCGCGCGAGCTGTTCGGCCATATCGAGGACGACCCCGACCATATCGCCGCGCTGCGCCGCTACCTGGGCGTCTATCTGCAAGGCGCCCGCGACGCGACGGTGAAGTTCGCCGACCTCTATGCCCAGACCCGCGACCCGCGCGCCCGGCAGGATTACGAGACGCTGCTCGACGACCTGGAAACCGAATTCGCCGCCCGCAGCGCCCGGCTGCTGGAAGGCGGCCGCAGCGATCTCGACATCGAGATCAGCGTGCTGCGCGAGCGGCTGTCCCGCGAAGGGCTGCGCCCCGCCATGCCCGGGCCCGAGCGCCCGATGACCATGGACGACTTGCTGATTCCGCGGACAGGCGAGAAGCAGCGCCGCTGATGCCCCGTTTTGCCCTGCTGATCGAATATGACGGCACGCCCTTCGCCGGCTGGCAGGCCCAGGCCGATCAGCCCAGCGTGCAAGGCGCCATCGAGGCGGCGCTGGCCCGGCTCGACCCCGGCTTTGCGCAGGGTGCCCGGATCGCGGCAGCCGGCCGCACCGATGCCGGCGTCCATGCCACCGGCCAGGTGGCCCATGGGGATCTGCTCCGCGACTGGGACCCGTTCCGGCTGTCCGAGGCGCTGAACTGGCACCTGAAGCCCGCGCCGGTCGCCATCCTGTCGGCCGCGCGGGTCGGCGACGATTTCCACGCCCGTTTTTCGGCGCATGAGCGGCGCTATACCTTCCGGCTGGTCGCCCGGCGTGCGCCGGTCACGCATGACCGCGGCCGGGTCTGGCAGGTGCAGAACCCGCTGGATCTCGACGCCATGCGGGCCGGGGCCGCGCATCTGCTGGGCCTGCACGACTTCACCACCTTCCGCTCGACCATGTGCCAGTCGAAGAGCCCGGTGAAGACGCTGGACGAGATCCGCATCGAGGAGATCGCCATCCCGCAGGGCCGCGAATACCGCTTTCACCTGCGGGCGCGGTCCTTCCTGCACAACCAGGTGCGCTCGATCGTCGGCACGCTGGAGCGGGTCGGCGCCGGGGCCTGGCCTGCCGACCGCGTGGCCGAGGCGCTGGCCGCCCGCGACCGTGCCGCCTGTGGCCCGGTCTGCCCGCCGCAGGGGCTGTACCTGACCGGCGTGGGCTACGACCCGGCGCCGTTCCCCGGCTGATCCCACAGCGCCCGCAGCCCTTCGGCAATGCCGGTCCGGGCGGTGAAGCCCAGGCCTTCGCGCGCGGCCAGGGGGCAGCCCAGCGACTCGCGGATGTCGCCGCTGCGCGGGGCGGCATGTTCGACCGGGCTCGCGCCGCGTCCGGCCAGGCGGTCGAGCTGCGCCACCAGCTCCAGCAGCGTCGTCCCGGCACCGGTGCAGATGTTGAAGACCTGCGCGCCGCCGCCCCGGGCCGCCGCCGCGCCGGCACGCAGCAGCGCCTCGACCACGTCGGCGACATAGACGAAGTCGCGGCTCTGGCCGCCGTCGCCAAAGATCACATGCGGCCGGTCGGCCCGCCGGTTGGCGCAGAATTTCGAGATCACCCCGGCATAGGGCGAGGCCGCGTCCTGCCGAGGCCCGTAGACATTGAAAAAGCGCAGGCCCACAGAGGCCAGGCCATGCACCTCGGCCATCGCGCGGGCCTGATGCTCGGAGCCGAGCTTGTCGGCGCCATAGGGCGAGATCGGCAGCGGCAGGTCATCCTCGGCGCAGGCGGTGCCGGAGCGGTTGCCATAGACCGCGGCGGAGGAGGCATAGACCACCGGCACGTTGCCCGCCCGCTGCGCGGCTTGCAGCACGGCCATGGTGCCGCCCAGGTTCACCCGATGCGCCGCCATCCAGTCCGAGATGCAGAGCTGAACCGAAACCCGCGCCGCGAGATGGAACACCCGCTCGACCCCCGCAAGCACCTGCGGCAGCAGTTCCTCGTCCAGCACATCGCCCGCGATCAGCCGCGCGCCCGGCGGCAGGTTGGCGCGGCACCCGCTGGACAGGTCGTCCAGGACGGTGACGTCATGCCCCTCGGCCAGCAGGCGCTCGACCAGGTGGCTGCCGATGAACCCGGCCCCTCCCGTCACCAGGATTCTTTGCTGCAAACTTGTGTCCCCGTCTTCGTGCCGGCGAAACTAGGGCAGAAAGCGGCGGCGCGCCAGAGGACGAAATGCCGTCCCGAGGGCGGCCGTCGGGGGATCAGTTGCGCCCGCGCCGGCGCGGGCGTTCGTCCTTGTAGACCACGACCAGGATCGTGCGCCACAGGATCCACAGGTCCAGCCCCAGGGTGCGGTTCTTCTGATAGATCAGGTCGATCTTCAGCTTGGTCGGCAGGCAGCGGCCGGCATAGGCGGCCTCGGTCGCCTCGGCGCTCTTGCAGCGGCGCAGGATCTTGTCCTCGTGCCGGTGATAGACCAGCGTCGCCAAGCCGGTGACGCCGGGCCGGCTTTTCAGCACCTGGCCATAGACCACCGGATAGCGGTCGACATATTCGCGGATCGTCGGGCGCGGGCCGACGAAGCTCATGTCGCCTTTCAGGATGTTGAACAGCTGCGGCAATTCGTCGATGCGGGTGCGGCGCATGAAATGGCCCAAGGGCGTGATACGCCAGGCCTTGTGCGCGCCGGTGACGCCGAAATCGCCGTCTTGGCGCAGCATGGTGCGGAACTTCAGATGCGTGAAGCTGCGCGTCGGCGATACCATGCGCGGCGCGGCGTAAAAGATCGGCCGGCCCTGCACGACCAGCAGGATCAGCGCGAACACCGCGATGACGAAGGACAGGGGCACCAGCAGCACCAGCGCCAGCACGATGTCGAACAGCCGCTTCGAGACCGGCATCGCCGAGACCTGCGCCGCGTCGCCGTCGCCCTTGAACCACGACATCGCGGGTTGGGGCAAGGTGGCCAGCCGCGCAAGATCGGCCTTTTCCCAGTCCTGGTGGATTGTCACAGTTGCGTCCCGTGTTCGGCAATTTGACTGACTTTATCGCCTAACATAGCGCACCCGGATTGCAAACCGACGCAAGGGGGAAAGCGCACAAGACTTGCGCGACCGTGTCCTTTCGGCCAGTCTTTGCCCATGGCGCGGCAGCCGGCAGGGGAAAGATGCGGAAATTTCTGGTGGTTCTGGACGAGTCGCGCGAATGCCTGAACGCCATCCGCTATGCCGCCCTGCGCGCCGCCAGCACCGGCGGCGGCGTGCAGGTCCTGGCGGTGATCCCGGCCAATACCATCCAGCATGGCATGGGCGTCGCCGACGTCATGCGCGCCGAGGCCTATGAGCGCATCGAGGCGCATTTCGAGGTCTTCGCCAAATGGATGCGCGACCGTCCCGGGGTCGAGCCCGAGCTGGTCGTGCGCGAGGGCGAGCCGGGGACCGAGCTTCTGGCCCAGATCGGCGCGGACCCCGAGATCGGCGTGGTCGTGCTGGCCGCCTCGACCGAAAGCGCCGGACCCGGGCCGCTGGTCACGCGGCTTATGCGCGAAATGGCTACGTTGCCCTGCCCGATCACCATCGTCCCCGGCGACATCTCGCGCGAGCGGCTGGAACAGATCACGAAATGAACCGCGCCCTGGCGCTGGCCGTGCTGGCGGCGATCCCGGCACTGGCGGCGCTGTTTCACCTGCTGGGCCGGTCCGGGCTGCGCCCGCTGGACGCGCATCTGGCCGGGCTCGCCACCTATTGGGCGCTGCTCGCGCTGGCGCTGGCCCGCTGCGGCGGATGGTCGCTGCGCCTGCGCCGGCCCTCGGCCGCGGCGACGCTGGCGCTGGCGGCGCTGGTGCTGGCCGCGGCGCTGCGCTGGGGGACGGCGCCCGCGCAGCTGTCGCCCGGCGTGCTGGTGGTGGCGGCACTGGCCGCGGCCGCGAATGGCGCGCTGGAAGAAGCGTTCTGGCGCGGCGCCCTGCTGCCCCGGCCCGGGCGCGGTGCGGCCTTGGCGGCCGGAGCGCTGTTCGTGGCCTGGCATCTTGCCCCCGCCGCCGGCGCGGCGCTTTCGGGACAGGACGCGGCCAGGCTTCTGGCCGGTGCGGCGCTGATCGCGCCGGTGATGACGGCGGCACGGCTGTCGTCGGGCACGGCCGGCACCGGGGCGCTGGCGCATGCGCTGGTGAATTTCTGGGTCTTTTCGGCGCTGGCGGCGGCGAATGGCCACCCGCTCTAGCTTGACTTGCGCCCCCTTCGATCCCCATATCCCCGGGCAAAGGAGCCCCGCCATGTTCATCCAGACCGAGACCACCCCGAATCCCGCCACGCTGAAGTTCCTGCCCGGCGAGACCGTGCTGGGCAATGGCACCGCCGATTTCCCCGAAGCCGGCGCCGCCGCCACCAGCCCGCTGGCCAGCCGCATCTTCGCGGTTCCGGGGGTGGCGGGCGTGTTCCTGGGTTCGGATTTCGTCACCGTGACCAAGGCGGACGAGGCGGTCTGGGACCATCTGAAGCCCTCGGTCCTGGGCGCGATCATGGAGCATTACCAGTCCGGCGCCCCGGCGATCGAAGGCGCGGCCGCCAGCGCCCATAACGACCAGGACGGCCCCGACGCCGAGATCGTCAACCAGATCAAGGAACTGCTCGACACCCGCGTCCGCCCGGCGGTGGCGCAGGACGGCGGCGACATCACCTTCCACGGCTTCGACCGCGGCGTGGTCTATCTGCACATGCAGGGCGCCTGCGCCGGCTGCCCCTCGTCCACGCTGACGCTGAAGATGGGCATCGAGAACCTGCTGCGCCACTATATCCCCGAAGTGACCGAGGTCCGACCCGTTGGCTGAGCCGCTGTCGCTGGGCTTCGACACATCGGCCGCGCATTGCGCGGCCGCTTTGCTGCAAGGCGACCGACTGCTGGCCGAGACCCGCGAGGAGATGGCGCGCGGCCAGGCCGAACGGCTGATGCCGCTGCTGCAGGACCTGCTGGCCGGGGCCGGCGCGACCTGGCGCGACCTGTCGGTGATCGGCTGCGGCACCGGGCCGGGGAATTTCACCGGCATCCGCATCGCGGTCGCGGCGGCGCGCGGGCTGGCGCTGTCGCTCGGCATCCCCGCCGTGGGCGTGGGCCTGGCCGAGGCTGCGGCACACGGCCTGCCCCTTCCCTGCCGCATCCTCCTGCCCGCGCGCGGCGATGAGGTGATCTGGCAGGATTTCGGCCCGGGCGCCGACAGCCAGCCCCGGCAATCCGCGCCCGAAGACCTGCCGCCCGGCCCGCCGGTGCTGACCCCGCTGATGCCGCTGGCCGAGGCCATCGCCCGCATCGCGCTTGAGCGCCGCGATACGCCCGGCCTGCCGCGCCCGGCGCCGATCTATCTGCGCCCCGCCGAGGCCGCGCCGGCGCGCGACCGCGGCCCGGTCATGCTGGCCTGACCGTGATGGGCGCGGTGATGGACTCGGACGATCTGGCGGCGCTGCATCTGCGCTGCTTCTTTGCCCATCCCCGGCCCTGGTCGGCACCCGAGTTCGAGGACCTGCTGAACAGCCCGCTGAATTTCCTGCTGACCCGGCCGCAGGGCTTCCTGCTGGGCCGCGCCGTGGCCGGCGAGGCCGAGCTTCTGACCCTGGCCGTCGCCCCCGAGGCGCGGCGGCAGGGGGTGGGCTCGGCCCTGCTGCGCGATTTTGCCGTTGCGTCACAAGCGCGCGGCGCGGCCGAGGCCTTTCTCGAGGTGGCCGAGGGCAATGCCGGCGCCATCGCGCTTTACGCCGGGCGCGGCTGGGAAAGCGCCGGCCGGCGGCGGAATTACTATGCCCCCAGCATCGACGCGATCCTGATGCGCCGCCGCTTCACCGCCTGCGACTAACTGTTGACGGAGTCCGGCCCTTGCGCCCTAATCCGGCTATTCCCGGGCTGAATCGCCCGCAACAGCTTGAGGTTCGAACATGTCCCTGATGAAAATCCTGCTGGCCGGCGCCAGCCTTGGCCTGCTGCCGCTGGCCGCGCTGGCCGATCCGGCGCTGATCTTCGACCTGGGCGGAAAGTTCGACAAATCCTTCAACGAGGCCGCCTATCAGGGCGCCGAGCGCTGGAAGTCCGAAACCGGCGGCAGCTACAAGGAACTCGAGATGCAGTCCGAGGCGATGCGCGAACAGGCGCTGCGCCGGCTGGCGCAATCGGGCGCCAATCCCATCGTCATGACCGGCTTCGCCTTCGGCGAGGTGCTGAACAAGGTCGCCCCCGACTATCCCGACACCAAATTCGCCATCATCGACATGGTGGTCGAGCAGCCGAACGTGCAATCCGTGGTCTTCACCGAGGAACAGGGTTCGTATCTGGCGGGCGTGATGGCGGCGCAGGCCTCGAAATCGGGCACCGTGGGCTTCATCGGCGGCATGGACATCCCGCTGATCCACAAGTTCGAATGCGGCTATGCCCAGGGCTTCAAGGCAGCAAAGCCCGATGGCAAGATCATCATCAACTATACCGGCACCACGCCCGCGGCCTGGAACGACCCGGTCAAGGGCGGCGAACTGGTCAAGGCCCAGGTCAGCCAGGGCGCGGACGTGATCTATGCCGCGGCGGGCGGCACCGGCATCGGCGTCCTGCAGGCGGCGGCCGACGCCGGGATCCTGTCGATCGGCGTCGACAGCAACCAGAACCACCTGCACCCGGGCAAGGTGCTGACCTCGATGGTCAAGGGCGTGGACAATTCGGTCTACGAGGCCTTCAAGGCCGGGGCCGACCTGCAACCGGGCGTCAAGGTCATGGACCTGAAGTCGGGCGGCGTTTCGGTGGCCATCGACGACGACAACAAGCCGCTGGTCACCCCCGAGATGGCCGCCGCCGTCGAGGCCGCGAGCAAGGGCATCCAGGATGGCTCGGTCAAGGTGCATGACTACATGACCGACAATACCTGCCCGGTGAAGTGATGGCATCGGCCGGCGCCCCCGCGATCGAATTGCGGGGGATCTGCAAGGCCTTCGGGCCGGTGCAGGCCAACAGGGACATCGACCTGGTGGTGCCGCGCGGCACCATCCACGGCATCATCGGCGAGAACGGCGCCGGGAAATCGACGCTGATGTCGATCCTCTACGGCTTCTATCGTCCCGATGCCGGCGAGATCCTGGTCGGCGGCCGGCCCATCGCCATCGCCGACAGCCAGGCGGCGATCCGCGCCGGCATCGGCATGGTGTTCCAGCATTTCAAACTGGTGCGGAACTTCACCGTGCTGGAAAACGTCATCCTCGGGGCCGAGGACGGCGGCCTTCTGCGCCCCTCGCTGGCGCGGGCGCGCGGCGAATTGCAGCGGCTGGCGCGGGAATACGAATTGCAGGTCGATCCCGACGCGCTGGTCGAGGATCTGTCCGTGGGCCACCAGCAGCGGGTCGAGATCCTGAAGGCGCTGTATCGCCAGGCCGATATCCTGATCCTGGACGAGCCCACGGGCGTCTTGACCCCGGCCGAGGCCGACCACCTGTTCCGCATCCTGCGCGGGCTGCGCGACGAGGGCAAGACCATCATCCTGATCACCCACAAGCTGCGCGAGATCATGGAGATCACCGACAATGTCTCGGTGATGCGGCGGGGCGAGATGGTGGCCTCGGTCAGGACCGCCGAGACCAGCCCGGCCGCGCTGGCCGAGCTGATGGTCGGCCGCAAGGTGCTGCTGCGCGTGGAAAAGGGCCCGGCGCAGCCCGGCGCGCCGGTGCTGGAGCTGCGCGGCCTGCGCATGGTCGATGCCCAGGGCGTCGAGCGGCTGCGCGGCATCGACCTGGAGATCCGCGCCGGCGAGATCCTGGGCATCGCCGGCGTCGCCGGCAACGGCCAGACGCAGCTGCTGGAGATCCTCGGCGGTTTCCCCGAGCCCGGCAGCCAGCTTTCCGGCGAGATCCGGCTGAACGGCAAGGTGCTGCCGCTGTCGGGCTCGAACGGCCGCGCCCGCCGCCGGGCCGGCATCGGCCATGTCCCCGAGGACCGGCAGGCCGAGGGCCTGATCATGGATTTCTCCGCCTGGGAGAACGTGGCCTTCGGCTATCACGACGCGCCCGGGTTCAACCGCGGCTGGCTGATGGACCAGGCCGCGATCCGCGCCGATGCGCAGGGCAAGATCCAGCGTTTCGACGTGCGCCCGCCCGATCCCGACCTGCCGGCCAAGAGCTTCTCGGGCGGGAACCAGCAGAAGATCGTCGTCGCGCGCGAGGTCGAGCGCAATCCGGACCTGCTGCTGGTCGGCCAGCCGACGCGCGGCGTCGACATCGGCGCCATCGAGTTCATCCACAAGCGCCTCGTGGCGCTGCGCGACGCCGGCCGCGCGGTGCTGCTGGTCTCGGTCGAGCTCGACGAGATCATGGCGCTGTCGGACCGCATCGCGGTGATGTTCGACGGCCGGGTGATGGGCGAACGGCGGCCCGAAGCGACCACGACCGGCGACCTGGGCTGCCTGATGGCCGGGGTCGAGCCCAGCCCCGAGGGAGCCTAGTGATGCGCGGCGGCTGGCCTCCGGCGGGGGTATTTGGACAACAGAGAAAGCCGGGGGAGGCGGGCTGATGCAGCGAATGCCGAAATGGGCGGATGTGGTCCTGACGCCGCTGATCTCGCTGGCGCTGGCCTTCGCGATCTCGGCCCTGGTGATCCTGGCCATCGGCGAAAGCCCGGCCGAGGCGCTGAAGGTCATGGTCGAGGGCGCGCTGGGGTCCAGCTATGGCTGGGGCTTCACGCTGTATTATGCCACGAATTTCATCTTCACCGGGCTGGCGGTCATGGTCGCCTATCACGCCGGGCTGTTCAACATCGGTGGCGAGGGCCAGGCCGCCCTGGGGGGCCTGGGGGTCGCGCTGGTGCTGCTGTCGGTGCCCTGGCCGCATTGGGCGCTGGCGCTGCCGGCGGCGATGATCGGGGCGGCGGGTTTCGGCGCGCTCTGGGCGCTGGTACCGGCCTGGTTGCAGGCCCGGCGCGGCAGCCATGTCGTCATCACCACCATCATGTTCAACTTTATCGCCGCGGCGCTGCTGAATTATGTGCTGGTCAACGTGCTGCGCCCGGTCGGCAGCATGGACCCGGCCTCGGCCAATTTCGCGCCGGCGACGCATCTGCCGAAACTGTCGGACATGGCGGCGGCGCTGGGACTGGGCTGGGGCGAGAACACTCCGGCCAACGTCACCTTCTTCATCGCCATCGCCGCCTGCCTGCTGGTCTGGCTGCTGATCTGGCGCACGCGGCTGGGCTATGAGATCCGCGCCTTCGGCAAGTCCGAGCCGGCGGCGCTTTATGCCGGGATCTCGCCCGTGCGGATCACCGTGCTGGCCATGCTGATCTCGGGCGCGCTGGCGGGGCTGATGGCGGTCAACAACGTCATGGGCGAGGCCGAGCGGCTGGTCCTGAACGCGGTCGAGGGCGCCGGTTTCATCGGCATCGCCGTGGCGCTGATGGGCCGCAACCATCCCTTCGGCATCCTGCTGGCCGCACTGCTCTTCGGGTTCCTGTATCAGGGCGGGGGCGAGCTGGCGCTGTGGACCACGATCCCGCGCGAGTTGATCGTGGTGATCCAGGCGCTGGTGATCCTGTTCACCGGCGCGCTGGACAATATGGTGCGCCTGCCGCTCGAGCGGCTGTTCGCGCGCGGCCGCAGGGGGGCGTGATGGATTTCGCGACGCTGATCCAGATCCTCGATTCCGCCGTGCGGCTGATGGTGCCGCTGCTGCTGGCCTGCCTGGCCGGGCTTTATTCGGAACGCGCCGGGGTCTTCGACATCGGGCTGGAGGGCAAGATGCTGATGGCGGCCTTTTGCGCCGGCGCGCTGGCCTTTGCGACCGGCAGCGCCTGGCTGGGGCTGCTGGCCGGGATCGGCGGCGCGCTGGCGCTGGCGGCGCTGCATGGGCTGGCCTCGATCATCTTCCGCGGCAACCAGCTGATTTCGGGCGTGGCGATCAACTTCCTCGCCTCCGGGCTGACGGTGCTCCTGGGGCAGAAGATCTTTGCGCTTGGCGGCCGCACGCCATCGCTGCAGGGCGCCGCGCGCTTTACCGAGATCACCCTGCCCTTTGCCGAGGCCCTGCGGCCGGTGCCGGTGATCGGGCGCCTCTATGCCGAGCTGATCTCGGGCCATTCGGTGCTGGTCTACCTCGCCTTCGCCATGGTGCCGCTGACCTGGTGGGTGCTGTATCGCACCCGCTTCGGCCTGCGGCTGCGCGCGGTGGGCGAGAATCCGGCCTCGGTCGACACCGCCGGCGTCTCGGTCACGCGGCTGCGCTACGGCGCCGTGCTGATCTGCGGCGTGCTGTGCGGCATCGCCGGGGCCTATCTCGCCACGGCGATCTCGGCCGGCTTCGTCAAGGAGATGACGGCCGGCCGCGGCTTCATCGCGCTGGCGGCGCTGATCTTCGCCAAATGGCGGCCCTGGCCGGCGCTCGGCGCCTGCTTCCTCTTCGGCCTGATGGAGGCGGTGGCGAACCGCTATCCGAACCTCGACCTGGGGCCGGTCACGGTGCCGTCGATGTTCATGAACGCCCTGCCCTATATCCTGACCGTCATCATCCTGGCCGGTTTCGTCGGCCGCGCCATCCCGCCGCGCGCGGGCGGAGAGCCCTATGTCAAAGAGCGCTGAGCTTGCCCAACTGATCCGCGCCCGTGCCGGCGCGGAGCCGCCGGAATACGGGCTGGTGCTGGGATCGGGCCTGGGCCATCTGGCGGCAGCGGTTCAGGGCACGGCGATCCCTTATTCCGACCTGCCGGGCTTTCCCCATGCCGGGGTCTCGGGCCATGTGCCGCAACTGGTGATCGGCCGGCTGGAGGGGCGGCGCGTCGCGGTCTTCGGCGGCCGGGCGCATTACTACGAATCCGGCCGCGCCGACGCCATGCGGCTGCCGCTCGAGGTGCTGCGGGCGCTCGGCTGCCGGCGCCTGATCCTGACCAATGCCGCGGGCTCGCTGCGCCCCGACCTGCCGCCCGGCGCGCTGATGCTGCTCTCGGACCATATCAACTTCTCCGGCACCAACCCGCTGATCGGCGAGCCGAGCGACGCCCGTTTCGTCCCCATGACCGCCGCCCACGACCCCGGCCTGCGCGCCGCCCTGCAAGCCGCCGCGGCCGCCGAGGGGCTCCCCCTGCCCGAAGGCGTCTATTGCTGGTTCTCGGGCCCCAGCTTCGAAACCCCGGCCGAGATCCGCGCCGCCCGAGCCCTGGGCGCCGATGCCGTCGGCATGTCCACCGTGCCGGAAATCATCCTGGCACGCTTCCTCGGCCTCGACTGCGCCGCCATCTCGGTCATCACCAACATGGGCGCCGGGCTCTCGGACGAAGCGATCAGCCATGACCATACCAAGGCCATGGCGCCGCTGGGCGCCGCCAAGCTGGAACGCATCCTGCGCCGCTTCCTCGGCGCCTGAGCTTCTTTCTTGTGCAAATATCCCCGCCGGAGGCCGCTGACCGCGAAGGCGGGCAATGCCCTCACCGATTGAGCCCCGCCAGCGCCGCCTCGACCCGGGTCGTCGCCGCGTCCAGGTCGTCCAGCCGCTCCAACGCCACCACCCGGCCGCGACCGCCGTCATGCCGGGCGCGGTGCTTGTCATAGCGCGGGTCGTAATGGTCGCGCATCAGCCCCAGCGCCAGGCCGGTCCAGTCCCGCGCCTGAACCAGGCGCAGCCAATCCGCGATGCGCTCGGCCGGATGCAGCGGGCGCAGGCTTTCGACGATGCGCGCCACCCGCGCCGGCTCGGCGCAGGCATCGCCATAGCTTTGGGCGGTATAGGCGGCGCGGGCCTCGACCGGCACCGCCAGCCGCAGCCGAGGCGCGGCGATGATCGCCTGCCAGATGCCGCGCGGCAGGTTCACCTCGCCGATGCGCGAGCTTTCGGCCTCGACCAGCAGCGGGCGCGCGGGGTCCAGCGCCTCCAGCGCCATGGCGAGCCGGCTTTCGAACAGCTTCTGCGACGGCTGCCCGCCCGGCAGGGCGCCGAACAGGCTGCCGCGATGGTTGGCGAGCCCCTCCAGGTCCAGCACCTGATGCCCGCGCGCGGCCAGGCGATGCAGGATCTCGGTCTTGGCGCTGCCGGTGTTGCCGTCCAGCACCACGACCGGCGCCGCGACATCGGCCGTCACCCGCGCCACCACCAGCGACCGCCAGGCCTTGTAGCCGCCCTCGATGCGACCGACGCGCCAGCCGATCTGGCCCAGAATGGTGGCAAAGGCGCCCGAGCGCTGCCCGCCGCGCCAGCAATAGACCAAGGGCCGCCAGCCGCCGCCGAACCCCGCCAGCGGCCCGGCGATATGGCGCGCGGCATTGGCGGCGACCAGGGCGCCGCCCAGCTTGCGGGCATCGAACGGGGAAACCTGCTTGTAGATCGTGCCGACCTGCGCGCGCTCCTCGTCCGACAGCACCGGCAGGTTGATCGCGCCCGGCAGGTGGTCCTCGGCGAATTCCGAGGGCGAGCGCGTGTCGATCACGGCGTCGAACCCGGCCAGCGCCGGATCCGACAGGGATGTCAGGCGGATGTCCAATCAGTAGACATAGACCGGGGTGCCGACCGGGACCTGCTCGTAAAGGTCCATCACCGCCTCGTTGCGCATGCGGATGCAGCCGTTCGAGACGGCGCGGCCGATCGAATTCGGCTCAGTCGTGCCGTGGATGCGGATCGAGGTGTCGTTGCCCTTGGCATCATACATGTAAAGCGCGCGGGCCCCCAGCGGGTTGGTCGGGCCGCCCGGCATGCCATCGGCCCATTTGCCGTATTGCGCCGGCTTGCGCTTGATCATCGCCGGCGTCGGGCGCCAGCTCGGCCATTCGGTCTTGCGGCCGACGGTGGCGCGGCCCTTCCAGACCAGCTCGTCCTTGCCGACGGCGACGCCATAGCGGATCGCCCGGCCCGGTGCCACGACGTGATACAGGAAGAAGTCCTTCGAGACCACGACGATGCTGCCGACCTCGAAATCGTTGCGGATCGCCACTTCGGTCGGGGCATAGGGGTCGCGCTTCGGCTCGGCCTGGGCCTTGGCGGCGGCGGGCTGCGCCTTTTCCTGCGCGAAAAGCAGCGTGGGCGCGGCCACCAGCGGCAGCGCGGCCATCAGCATCTGTCTGCGGTTCATCTCTGCGTCCTGAATCCTTGCAATCCTTGCCCATCCGCCTAACCGCTCACGCGCGCGGGATCAACTCAAAGCGCCGTGACGCGGTTGAATCGCGCGGCAAACGTGCCTAGCTTGCATCGGGAAGGAGCCTGCCGATGTGCTGCGCCACGCGCCCCCAGCCCCGCAAAGCCACGCCTCGCCCCGCGCATCTGTGCCGGGGCCGGGGCGGACGCGGCTGCCGCTGCCATGCCGGCGCGCGCCGGCGGCTGGCCCGTCCGGTGCTGGCCGGCAACGGCCACCCGCTGCGCTGGCGCCCTGCGCCCGAGGATCCGCCGCCGGTGATGCGGGTCCTGCACGACCCGCCGCAACGCCCGCAGGCCCCGCCCTGTCCCGTCTGAATCGCGACGAACCGCCATTCTGACAGGACAGGACCCATGACCAAACATCCGACCGATGCCGAGCTGACCGTCACCGGCATGAGCTGCGCCTCTTGCGTGGGGCGCGTGGAAAAGGCGCTGCGCGCCGTGCCCGGCCTTTCCGACCCGCAGGTGAACCTGGCGACCGGCCGGGCGCATTTCCGCGTCGCCACGCCCGAGGCGCTGAGCGGCGCCGTCGCCGCGCTGCAGGGCGCCGGCTATCCGGCCGAACCGCTGCAGACCCGCCTGAATGTCGAGGGCATGACCTGCGCCTCGTGCTCGGGCCGGGTGGAAAAGGCGCTCTCGGCCCTGCCGGGCTTGAGCTCGGCGCAGGTGAACCTGGCGACCGGCAGCGCCACGGTGCTGCATTCGCCCGCTGTCACGCCGCAGGCGCTGGCCGAAGCGGTGACCGCCAAGGGCTATCCGGCCGAGGTGCAGGCCGAGGCCGGCCCTCACATGCACGACCACGGCACCGACGCCGCGACGCTGAAGCGCCATTTCCTGGTCGCGCTGGCGCTGACCCTGCCGGTCTTCGTGGCCGAGATGGGCGGCCATGCCTTCCCCGGTTTCCACCACTGGCTGCATATGGCGATCGGCCAGCAGCTGCTGTGGGTGCTGGAATTCCTGCTGACCACGGCGGTGCTGGCCGGGCCGGGGCGGATGTTCTTCCGCATCGGCTTTCCCGCGCTCGCCCGCCGCGCGCCCGAGATGAACAGCCTGGTCGCGCTCGGCGCCTCGGCGGCGTGGCTTTACTCGACCGTGGCGACCTTTGCCCCCGGCCTGCTGCCCGAGGATTCGCGGCATGTGTATTTCGAGGCCGCCGCGGTCATCGTCACGCTGATCCTGCTGGGCCGCTGGCTGGAGGCGCGGGCCAAGGGCCAGGCCGGCGACGCCATCCGCCGGCTGGTCGAGCTGGCCCCCGATACGGCGCTGGTCCAGCGTGACGGCGCGGCGCGCGAACTGCCGGTGGCCGAACTGCGCCCCGGCGACATCGTCCACCTGCGCCCCGGCGAGCGCGTTGCGGTGGACGGCGTGCTGACCGAGGGCAGCGGCCATATCGACGAATCCATGCTGACCGGCGAGCCGCTGCCGGTGCTCAAGACCCCGGGCGACCGGGTGACGGGCGGCACGGTCAACACCGGCGCGGCGCTCAGCTTCCGCGTCACCGCCACCGGCGCCGACACGGTGCTCGCGCGCATCATCCGCATGGTCGAGGACGCGCAGGCCGCCAAGCTGCCGGTGCAGGCGCTGGTCGACCGCATCACCGCGGTCTTCGTCCCGGTGGTGATGGGCCTTGCCGCGCTGACCTTCGTGCTGTGGATGGTCTTCGCGGGCACGCTGGGGCCGGCGCTGGTGGCGGCGATCTCGGTCCTGATCATCGCCTGCCCCTGCGCCATGGGGCTGGCGGTGCCGGTCTCGATCATGGTCGGCACCGGGCGCGGCGCCGAGCTGGGCGTGCTGTTCCGGCGCGGCGACGCGCTGCAACGGCTGGCCGAGGCGCGCGTGGTCGCCTTCGACAAGACCGGCACGCTGACGCAAGGCGCCCCTGCCCTGACCGAGATGGCGGTGGAGGGCATCGACCGCGCCGAGGCGCTGCGGCTGGCCGCCAGCGCCGAGGCGCGCTCGGAGCATCCGCTGGCCACCGCGATCCTGGCCGCCGCGCGGCGCGAGGGCGTGACGCTGGCCCCGGCCAGCGCCGTGACCGCCAGCGCCGGGCGCGGGCTGACGGCCGAGGTCGAGGGCCATGCCCTGCTGATCGGCAATGCCGCCGCGCTGGCCGAGGCCGGCGTTGCCGCCGCGCCCAGTCTGCTGGGCCGCGCCGAAGGCTGGGCCGCGGATGGCGCGACGCCGGTGCATCTGGCGCTGGACGGGCGCCACGTCGCCGCCATGGCCATGGCCGATCCCGTCCGCCCCGAGGCGGCCGAGGCCATCGCCGCGCTGCACGAGATGGGGCTGCGCACGGCGATGATCTCGGGCGACGTGCCGGCCACGGCCCAGGCGGTCGGCGGCAGGCTGGGCATCGACGACGTCACCGCCGGCGTCCTGCCCGAGGGCAAGCTGGCCGCGATCCGCGACATGGGGCATGACGGCGGCCGCGGCACGGTCTTCGTCGGCGACGGCATCAACGACGCCCCGGCGCTGGCGGCGGCCGAGACCGGCATCGCCATCGGCACCGGCACCGATGTCGCCATCGAATCGGCCGAGGTGGTGCTGGTCGGCGGCGATCCCTTGGGCGTGCCCCGCGCCATCCGGCTGTCGCGCGACGTGATGCGCAATATCCGGCAGAACCTTTTCTGGGCCTTCGGCTATAATGCGGCGCTGATTCCGGTCGCCATGGGGGCGCTGGTGCCCTTTGGCGGGCCGCAGATGTCGCCCATGCTGGGGGCGGGCGCCATGGCGCTGTCCTCGGTCTTCGTGGTCAGTAATGCGTTGCGCTTAAGGAGAGCGGGATGAAACTGAAGGCCCTGCTGTTCACCCTGATGCTGGCCTTGGCGGCCGGGCCGCTGGCCGCGGCGCCGCTGCGCATCCTCGCCTTCGGCGACAGCCTGACCGAGGGGCTGGGCCTGCCGAAGGGCAAGGGGCTGGTGCCGCAGCTGCAAGCCTGGCTCAAGGCGCGCGGCCATGACGTGGTGCTGCTGAACGGCGGGCTTTCGGGCGATACCACCGCCGGCGGGCGGGTGCGGATCGGCTATTCGCTGGCCCGCCACAAGCCCGACGCGGTCATCGTCCAGCTGGGCGGCAACGATCTCTTGATGGGCTTCACCCCCGGCATGGCCGAGAAGAACCTCGATTCCATCCTGACCCAGGCCGGGACGGGCGACAAGCCGCTGCTGCTGGTCGGCATCGCCCTGCCGCAGCAGGACGAGCCGCTGCGCGACGACTGGGCCGCGATCTGGCCGCGGCTGGGCGCGCGCCACGACGCGCTGGTGTTTCCGAACCTGTATCAGCCGCTCTACGACCAGCCGGGCGAGGCCTATATGTCGCTGCTGCAACAGGACGGCATGCATGCCTCGGCCAAGGGCGTGGCGCTGATCGTCGAATCGCTGGGCCCGAAGGTCGAGGAGCTGATCGCCCGCACCGCGGCCGAGCAGCAGGCCCGGAACTGAAGCCAGGGGCCAGACATGCAAAAGCCCCGCCATGGGCGGGGCGCATCGCATCCGCGACCGGGCCTCGAATCGACAGGCCCGGCGGGATTTCGGGCTCAGGCTTCTTTCGCCAGCTCGCGCTTGATCTTCAGCGCGCGGTCCGACAGCTCGGCGTCCTTGGCTTTCGCCAGGAAGGCGTCCAGGCCGCCACGGTGATCGACCGAGCGCAGCGCCGCGGCCGAGATGCGCAGCTGGTAGCTGCGGCCCAGCTTTTCGGACAGCAGCGAAACCTCGTTCAGGTTCGGCAGGAAGCGGCGACGGGTCTTGTTGTTGGCGTGGGAGACGTTGTTGCCGCTCATCGGGCCCTTGCCGGTCAGTTCGCAAACGCGCGACATGATCTTGTTCCTTCGATTCGTTTGAGCGGTTGCCCGCAATATGAAAGGGCGCCGCGAGGCAGCGCCCGGAATTTCGTCTGCGCGGGAATAAGGCCAGTCTCGCCGCGCGTCAAGCCTTTTCGGCCGGGAAATCCCCGGCGAAAGCCGGCTGCGGCAGCAGCGAACCGCCGCTTTCATGCCGCAGCAGCGCCTGCTTGCGCCACAGCCCGCCGCCATAGCCGGTCAGGGCCCCGTCGGCGCCCAGGATGCGATGGCAGGGAATCACCAGCGCCAGCCGGTTCGCCCCATTGGCCCGCGCCACCGCCCGCACCGCCCGGGGCTGGCCGATGCGCCGGGCCAGCGCGCCATAGCTGAGGACGGTGCCGGCGGGAATGCGGCAGAGCTCCTGCCAGACCCGGCGCTGGAAGGGCGTGCCCCAGGCGGCCAGCGGCAGGTCGAAATCCCTGCGGGCGCCGTCGAACCAGGCGGCGAGCTGGGCCGCCGTCAGGTCGGTGACCGGGGTGCGGCCGGGGGCGATGCCGCCCGCCTCGGCGGCGAGGCGCCGCAGCTCGGCCGCGAGTTCCGGGCGGTCGGCGAATTCCAGCAGGTGCAAGGCGCCGCCGTCGGCAACCGCGACCATCGCCCCCAGCGGCGTGGCGAACCAATGCGCCGCAAGCCGGGCCGTCCCGGGCGGCGGGCCGATGAGCCGGGCCAGTTCGGCCGCCGGATCAGCCGGGATGGCCATGCGAATCGCCCGCGGTCGCCAGCCAGTCGAGCATCTGCGCCGCCGCCCGGTCGGGATCGTTGTCGCCCCGCGCCACGGCGTCGCCGATGCGCCGCAGCCGGCCGCGCACCTCGGGGCGGTCGAGCCGCGCCAGCAGGCCCGCGCGCAGTTCGGACAGGAACCAGTGCCGCGCCTGCTCGGCCCGGCGGGCGGCGAAATGGCCGTGTTCCCGGCGCCAGTCGGCCAGCTCGGTCATGTCGGCCCAGGCGCGCTCCAGCCCCTCGCCGGAATAGGCCGAGACCGGCAGGGCGCGGGGGAAGCCCGGCGGATCATAGGGGCGCTTGCGCAGCAGTCGCAGGGCGCCGGCGTAATCGGCGACGGTCCGCATCGCGGTGTCGCGCAGCTCGCCATCGGCCTTGTTGACCAAGATGATGTCGGCAATCTCCATGATGCCGCGCTTGACGCCCTGGAGCTCGTCGCCGCCGGCCGGGGCAAGCAGCAGGATGAACAGGTCGGACATTTCCGCGACCAGGGTCTCGGATTGCCCGACGCCCACCGTCTCGATCAGCACCACGTCGAAGCCCGCGCCTTCGCACAGCCGCACCGTCTCGCGCGTGCGGCGGGCGACGCCGCCCAGTTCGGCGCGGGACGGCGAGGGGCGGATGAAGGCCAGCGGATCGCGGCTCAGCGTCTCCATCCGGGTCTTGTCGCCCAGGATCGAGCCGCCCGAGCGCGCCGAGCTGGGATCGACCGCCAGCACCGCGACCTTCAGCCCCTGCGCGGTCAGCATCTTGCCGAAAGCCTCGATGAAGGTGGACTTGCCGACGCCCGGCGTGCCCGAAAGCCCGATGCGCAGCGCCTGGCGCGGCGGCAGCTCCGACAGCAGCTGCACGGCGCGGGCGCGGTGTTCCGGGCGGGTGCTTTCGATCAGCGTGATCGCACGCGACAAGGCGCGGCGATTGCCCTGCACCAGCGGTTCCGTCAACTCGTCCATGCTCTCGCCCCTCCCCGGCTGTCGCTGGCGGGGGCCTACCGCCCCCGCACCCCCGTGGATATTTGCACAAGAAAGAACTGTAAACGCGCTTGTCCCGCCGGAGAGGCGCGCCTAGCGTGCCGCCATGATGCTGACGCGACGGATCATGCTGGCCGGGATGGCGGTTTTCGCGGCGGGGCCGGCCCTGGCCGCGCCGCCCTTGCGGCTCTTGATGGTGCGGCGCAAGGGCTGCGTCTATTGCGCGCAGTGGGACCGCGAGATCGCGCCGGTCTATGCCGCCCACCCCGAGGGCAGGGCCGCGCCGCTGATGGTGGTCGATCGCGACGGGCCCTATCCCGACGGGCTGGCGCTGGCCCGGCGGCCCTGGCTGACGCCGACCTTCATCCTGCTGAGTGGCGGCGCCGAGGTGGCGCGCTTCGAAGGCTATCCCGGCGCCGAGAGGTTCTTTCCGGTGTTGCGGGACATGCTGGCAAAAGCGGAGGGCTAAGGCTTTCGCCCCAGGCCGCTTTGAGTTATCCGAGCGTGTAGTAAGCACTTACTTTACACGGGTCCAGCTATGCACGACATCCGCGCCATCCGCGAAAACCCCGCCGCTTTCGACGCCGCCCTGGGCTTGCGCAACCTGGCCCCGGTGTCGCCGCAGATCCTGTCGCTGGATGCCGAGCGTCGCGCCCGCATCGCGGCCGCCGAGACCGCGCAGGCCGAACAGAACAAGGCCAGCAAGGAGGCAGGCAGCGCCAAGGGCCGCGGCGACGAGGCCGAGTTCGAGCGGCTGCGCGCCCTGGTCGGCGCCAAGAAGGACGAAATCGCCGCCATGCAGGCCGAGGCCTCGGCGCTGGACGGGCAGCTGCGTGAGCTGCTGCTGACGATCCCGAACCTGCCGCTGGACAGCGTACCGCCCGGCAAGGACGAGGAGGACAATGTCGAGATCCGCCGCTGGGGCGCGCCGCGCAGCTTCGATTTCCCCCCGCGCGAGCATTTCGAGATCGCGGGCGTCAAGCCCGGCATGGATTTCGAGACCGCCGCCAAGCTCTCCGGCTCGCGCTTCGTGGTGCTGAAGGGCGGCGTCGCCCGGGTGCAGCGGGCGCTGGCGCAGTTCATGCTGGACCTGCACAGCAGCGAACATGGGCTGGAAGAGACCTGGACCCCGGTGCTGGTGCTCTCGGAGATGATGGAGGGCACCGGGCAATTGCCGAAATTCGGCGAGGACAGCTATCAGACCCGAGAGGGCTGGTGGCTGATCCCGACCTCGGAGGTGACGCTGACCAATACCGTGAACGGCGCGCTGGTCGATCATGCCAGCCTGCCGCGCCGCATGGTGGCGCATAGCCAGTGCTTCCGCTCGGAAGCCGGCAGCGCCGGGCGCGACACCTCGGGCATGCTGCGCCAGCATCAGTTCGAGAAGGTCGAGATGGTCTCGATCACCGATGCCGCCTCGGGGGTCGCGGAACATGCCCGGATGACGAAATGCGCCGAGGCGGTGCTGGAGCGGCTGGGCCTGCCCTATCGCACCATCGTGCTGTGCGGCGGCGACATGGGCTTCGGCGCCCGCATCACCCATGACCTGGAGGTCTGGCTGCCCGGGCAGGATCGTTATCGCGAGATTTCCAGCGTCAGCTATTGCGGCGATTTCCAGGCCCGGCGCATGAACGCGCGCTATCGCCCGGACGGCGGCGGCAAGCCCGAGTTCGTGCATACGCTGAACGGCTCGGGCCTGGCCGTCGGGCGCACGCTGATCGCGGTGCTGGAGAACGGCCAGCAGGCCGACGGCTCGGTGGTGCTGCCCGAGGCGCTGCATCCCTATCTGGGCGGCAAGACCCGGCTGGGCGCGGACGGCGTGCTGGCCTGAAGCGCGGCGCGTGAATTCCCGTGCCGCGAAACCCGGTCCCGCCGGGCTGCGTTTCCTGCGCATGTCTCGCATGGGCGCCCAGCTGCTGACCGTGGCGGTGCTGGCCTTCATCGCCAGCACCATGGCCTATGCGCTGATGCCGGGCCGGCCGGCAGCGGGCCCGCCCTCGGAGGCGCCGGGCGTGGACCTGGCCTGGCTGTTCCTGCGTCCGCGCGACCCGGGCATGCTGGCGCTGCTGGCCACGGTCTGGGCGGCGCTGGGTTATCACCTGCTGCGGCTGTGGCTGGAGATCCGCCGCATCGCCCGCGCCGGCCGGCCACCGGCGCAGCTGGCCGGCCCGCCGGTGCCCGAGGACCTGCTGCGCCAGCACGACCGCGACATGAGCCTGCCCGAACATGCGCCGCTGATCCTGGCGCTGCTGGTCGGCGCGGTCTGGCCCTGGCTGCTGGCGCAGACCCCGGTCATGGCCTTTTTGCTGTCGGCGGTGACGCTGGCCGGCGCCTTGGCCGCCGCGCTGCGCGGCATCCGGCAGGGCGCCGTGGTCAAGCGCAGCTCAACGCTGGGCTTCATCGCCGGCTGGGCGCTGCTGGTTTGCCTGACGGTCTTTGCCGGACTGCTGGAGCAGCGGCTGGGGGTGCCGCAGAAGCTGGCGGTCGGGCTTGCCACGCTGATCGGTGCCGTGGCGGCGGTCAGCGTGCAGCTGCGCATGCCGCGCCGCACCGGCTTCAGCGTGGCGCTGATCTGGGGGCTGATCGGCATCGCCGCCAGCACGGTCAGCACCGACGCCACCATCGCCACCGCGACCGTGGTCGCCATCGCCATCATCGCCGTGGCGCTGGTGCGGGCGACGACCTAGAGCGCCCTCCTCGGGCGACGACCTAGAGGACGTCTTCATTTGGGAATTCCCCTGTTGCGGAAGTTCTGATTCAAGATCGAAAACGGAGGCGATCTTGAGCAGGCGAAGCTTGACGGGCGTACAATGGGATCGGATCGGGCCACTGCTGCCCGGGAAGGCCGGTGATCGGGGCCGCAGCGGCGCCGACAACCGACTGCTCATCGACGCGGTGCTGTGGCTGGCGCGGGGTGCCTCGCCCTGGCGCGATCTTCCTCCGGAGCTGGGGCACTGGAAGAGCGTCTACACCCGGTTCCGGCGCTGGTCCCGCTCGGGGGTATGGGAGCGTCTTTTCAAGGAGTTGAGCACCGATCCCGATTTCGAATACGTGCTGATCGACGCGACCATATCGAAGGTCCATGCCGATGCGACCTCACAAAAGGGGGGCTTGAGGCTCACGCCATCGGCCGGTCCCGCGGCGGGCTGACGACCAAGATCCATGCCGCGGTGGACGCGCTCGGCCTGCCGGTCCGGTTCGCGATCACACCGGGCCATTGGGCCGACAGCCCGCAGGCCGAGGGGCTGATCGCGGGCCTCGCGGGCGTCGGCCATGTCGTTGCCGACGCCGGATACGACACCGAGGCACTGCGCCGCTTCATCGCCGATGACCTGCACGCCACTGCCCAGATCAGGCGCAACCGCAGCCGTGCGGGGAGCCGTCCTCTGGATCGGGCGCTCTACAAGGAACGTCACCTCGTCGAGTGCTTCTTCAACCAGATCAAACGCTTCCGCCGTATCGCCCTGAGATGCGAGAAAACTGTCGCATCGTTCAAAGCCTTCATCGACCTCGCCTGCGCAATGGCGTGGATCGCCTAAATGAAGACGCCCCCTAGGCGCTCTTGGGTTTCTGCCGGGTCTTGTGCTTGGACAGCGCGCCCGACTGGTTGATCTTGTTCGCCTTGTCCCGGTAGGGGTTCTTCGTGCCCTGGTCGCGGAAGGTCAGCCGGATCGGCGTGCCGGGCATGTCGAAATCCGCCCGCAAGCCATTGACCAGATAACGCTGATAGCTGTCGGGCAGCTTGTCGACATGCGTCGCCATGACCACGAAGGCCGGCGGCCGGGTTTTCACCTGGGTCATGTAGCGCAGCCGGATGCGCCGGCCGCCCGGCGCCGGCGGCGGATGCGCCTCGGTCATGGCGCCCAGCCACTGGTTCAGCCGCGCGGTCGGAATGCGGCGGTTCCAGACCTCATGCGCTTTCAGGATCGCATTGTGCAGCCGGTCCAGCCCCTTGCCGGTGCGGGCCGAGACCGTCACCAAGGGCGCCCCCTTCAGCTGCGGCAAGAGCCGCTCGAAGGCCTCGCGCAACTCGTTCAGCTTCTGCGGCTTGTCCTCTTCCAGGTCCCACTTGTTCGCGGCGATGACCACGGCGCGGCCCTCGGTCTCGGCGAAATCGGCGATGCGCAGGTCCTGCTGCTCGAAGGGGATGCCGACGTCCAGAAGCACCACCACCACCTCGGCAAAGCGCACGGCGCGCAACCCGTCGGCGACGGAAAGCTTTTCCACCTTGTCGGTGACGCGGGCCTTTTTCCGCATCCCGGCGGTGTCGAAGATGCGGACCGGCGTGCCCATGAAATCGGCGCTGACGCTGATCGAATCGCGGGTGATGCCGGCCTCGGGGCCGGTCAGCAGCCGGTCCTCGCCCAGGATCTTGTTGATGAGGGTCGACTTGCCGGCGTTCGGGCGGCCGATCACCGCGATCTGCAAGGGCTTCGCGGCGGAGGGGCGCCAGCTTTCGTCGTCCTCCTCGTCGCCGTCCTCGGGCAGGTCGATGTCGGTTTCGGGCGCCTGCTGGACATTGGCGGCCTCGAACTGCTCGGCCAGCGGCAGGAGGGCGCGATAGAGGTCGTCCATGCCCTCGCCATGCTCGGCCGAAAGCCGCAGCGGCTCGCCCAGGCCCAAGGCATAGGCCTCCAGCGCGCCGGATTCGCCGGCCCGGCCCTCGGCCTTGTTGGCGGCCAGGATGATGTGTTTCGCCCGCTTGCGCAGGATGTCGGCGAAATATTCGTCGGCCGCGGTCACGCCGGCGCGGGCGTCGATGACGAACAGGCAGACGTCGGCCTCATCGACCGCGCGCTCGGTCAACCGGCGCATGCGGCCTTGCAGGCTGTCGTCCTCGGCCATTTCCAGACCGGCCGAATCGACCACGATGAAGCGCAGGTCGCCCAGGCGGCCCTGCCCTTCGCGCAGGTCGCGGGTCACGCCGGGCTGGTCGTCGACCAGCGCCAGGCGCTTGCCGACCAGGCGGTTGAACAGGGTGGACTTGCCGACATTCGGCCGCCCGACGATGGCGAGGGTGAAGCTCATCTATACGCGATCAACTGGCCGTCATGGGTGACGACGTAAAGGGTCTGGCCCGCCACGGCCGGCGCCGCCGCGGCGCCGCCCGGGATCTGGGCATTGCCGATCAGCGCGCCCGAGGCGGGATCGAAGACGCGCAGATAGCCGTCCGAGCCGGCAAGGTAAAGCTTGTTCCCCGCCAGCACCGGCCCATAGTGGTTCCAGACCTTCTGCTGCTTGCGGATCACGGCTTCGGTGAAATAGGGCAGCTTCTGCGCCCAGACCCGGCCGCCGTTCGCGGCATCCAGCCGGATCAGCTGCGCCTGGTCGTTGACCAGGAACACCGAATTGCCGACCGCCAGCACCGGGCTGGAGGCACCCTCGCGCGCCTCCCATTTCATCGCGCCGGTGGCGAGGTCGAAGGCGGCGACCCGGCCGGAACTGGTGCCGGCATAGACCGTATTGCCCGCGATCACCGGATCGCCGGTGACGTCGCGGAAATAGCCGACCGCGCGGCCCAGGCGCTGGCCGGCGACATTGGCGGTCCACAGCTGGTTGCCGGTGTTCGTGTCAACGCCCATGATCTCGCCCGTGGCATAGGGGAAGACCACGGTCGAGCCTGCGACCGCCGGAGCCGAGACGCCCATCACCCCGGCCATGCCGTCATTGCCGAAGGCGCGCCACAGCACCTTGCCGTCATTGGCGCGCACCGCCCAGCTGGTGGCGTCGCGGCCGCCGACATAGACCACGCCGTTCTGCACCGTGGGCGAGCCGCCGATCGGCGCCTCGACCCGCTGGCGCCAGGCGATGCCGCCGGTGCGCGCGTCCAGCGCCACCAGCTCGCCATAGCCGGTGGTGGCAAAGACCCGGTTGCCCTCGAAGGCCAGCCCGCCGCCCGAGACGCTGCGGTCGCCTTCGCCGGCCGGGCGCAGGTCCACGCTCCAGACCCGGCCGCCGCCCGTGGTGGTGGCGGTGACGCTGGACTGGCTGTCCAGGGTGAAGACCAGCCCCGCCGCCACCACCGGATCGGCGGTGATGCGATGGCGCTTGTCCGAGGCCTGGCCGATCGCCACCGCAAAGACCCGGCTGGTGCCGGCGCCGATCGCCATATTGCCCGAGGCGTGGCTGGCGCTGCCGGCGCGCTGCGGCCAGTCGCTGTTGCCGCGCACCGGCGGCAGCGACAGGGCGGCTGTGGTCGGCGCAGGCGCTCCCTCGGTCACCGGCCCGTCGGGCGACAGCACCGCGCGCGGGTCCAGCCGCTCTCCGGGCAGGATGGGGTCGCGCTGCTGGCAGGCCGAAAGGGCGGTCAGCCCGGCCAAAGCGGCGATCAGGGGCAGCCTCGTCATCGCTCTCTCCTCTGTCCGGGCCGGCGCGGGATGGGGCGCGGGCCGCGGGATCCGTTCTTGTCGTGCCGGCGCGGGCGGCGCCGGTTCAGTTCGCGGCCGGGGCCGGCATGGGTTGCGGGCCGGGGCCCTGCGGTTGCTCGGGCTCGGCGCCCAGGGTGATCTTCATCTCGGACAGGCGGCGGCGCAAGGGCTGCGAAAGCCCGTCCTTCTGCTGGATCTGGGTGATCAGCGTCACCGCGTCCTCGGTCCGGCCGGCGCCGATCAGCGCCACGGCCTTCTGCTCCAGCGCCAGCAGCTCGAAGGGGGCGCCGGGTTTCGACAGATCGGCCAGGATGCGGTCGCGTTCCGCCGCGTCCATGGACGGGCCCGCCGCCATCACCGCCTTGAGCAGCGCCAGGTCATGAAGCACCGGGTCGTCCTTGACCGCCGCGGCCGCGGCCTTGAGCCGCTCTGCGGCCTTCTGGTCCAGGCCGGCCTCGGCCTCGGCGCCGGCGGCCAGCATCTCGGCCAGCGCCTTGCGGCCCTGCCCGCCCTGCGGATCGACCGCGGCCAGCGCCGCGACCGGGTCGGACGCCTGTTGCGCGGCCAGCACGGCATCGCCCCAGGCCTCGGCCCGGGTCTCGTTCTGGCTGCGCGCATATTCGCGCCAGGCGGCGCCCGCGACGATGCCCAGGATGACCAGCAGCGCGATCCAGCCGAAGCGACGGAACAGCATGAACAGCCGGTCGCGCCGCAGATCCTCGGTGACCTCGTCGATGAAGCTGTCGTTCTGATTGGCCATGTCGCCCCCGGTGGTTCTGTCGCGCTGTTCTATACGCGGTTTCACCCGTTTGCCAATGGCGCCGCGCGCCGCGCCTGCCGCCAGGCCGCGCCGGAATAGATCGCCAGCGCCGTCCAGATCATCGCGAAGGCGATCATGTGCCAGCGGGTGAAGGGCTCGCCGAAGAGCAGGACCGCGCAGAGGAATTGCAGCGTCGGGTTCAGATAGAACATCAGCCCGACGGTGATCAGCGCCACCCGCCGCGCGGCATAGGCGAAGAGCACCAGCGGCACCGCGGTGATGAGGCCCGACAGGACCAGCAGCGCCGTTACCCAGGCCGAGCCGCCAAAGGCCAGCGGATGCAGCCAGGCGGCGGGCAGCCAGCCCAGGGCCTGCAGGGCAAGCCAGGCCAGCGCCAGCGGCGTCAGCAGCGCGACCTCGACCGCGACCGACATGACCGGGCCCAGCGGCAGGGATTTCTTGACCACGCCGTAAAGCCCCATGCTCAGCGCCAGGCCCAGGCTGATCCAGGGCGTGACGCCCAGGCCCAGGGTCAGGATCACCACCGCCAAAAGCGCGATGGCGACGGCGAGCCATTGCGCGGGGCCGAGATGCTCGCCGAAGAACAGCAGGCCCAGGGCGACGGTGACCAGCGGGAAGATGTAATAGCCGAGCGAGCTTTGCACGACAAGGCCGGCCTGGATCGCCCAGATGAACAGGCCCCAGTTCGACGAGACCAGCAGCGCCGCCGCCGCCGCGCGCAGCGCATGCGGGCCGGTCATCGCCTGCCACAGTTCTCGCAGCCGGCCCTGCCCGGCCAGCAGCAGCAGGAAGAAGCCGAGCGACCAGAGCGTGCGATGCGCCAGCACCTCGACCACCGGCACACTCGAAAGCTGGCGGTAGAAGATCGGCGACAGCCCCCAGGTGACGCAGACCAGGATGATCGCCCAGAAGCCCTTGGTGCCTTCGCTCATGCCCTCGCCCCTTTCGCCGCCGACCAGATGCGCCGGAATCGCGGCGGTGGCAAGCCGGGCCGGGGGCTCTGCCCCCACGCCCTTGGACCTCCTCGATGGAGGTCCAAGGGCGTTCCCCCGGGATATTTCGGCAAGAAAGAAACAAGGCCCGCCGGGTGAGGGCGGGCCTTGCGGTTCGTTCTGGCGAGCGGCTCAGAGGCGCGAGGCCACGTTTTCCCAGTTCACTAGGTTACCCAGGAAGTTTTCCAGGTATTTCGGCCGCGCATTGCGGAAGTCGATGTAATAGCTGTGCTCCCACACGTCGCAGCCCAGAAGCGCGGTCTGGCCGAAGCAGAGCGGGTTCACGCCGTTCTCGGTCTTGGTGATCTTCAGCGAGCCGTCCTTGTCCTTGACGAGCCAGGCCCAGCCCGAGCCGAACTGGCCGACGCCGGCTTCCGAGAACTTCTTCTTGAAGTCGTCGACCGAGCCGAAGGATTCGGTGATGGCCTTTTCCAGCTCGCCCGGGATGGCGCCGGCATTCGGACCCATCATTTCCCAGAACTGGCTGTGGTTCCAGTGCTGGCTGGCGTTGTTGAAGATGCCGTTCTGGGCCACGGCGCCCGACTGATAGGTGCCGGTGACGATGTCCTCGAGGCTCTTGCCTTCCCATTCGGTGCCGGCCACCAGCTCGTTCAGCTTGTCGACATAGGCCTTGTGGTGCTTGTCGTGGTGGTATTCCAGCGTCTCTTTCGACATGCCGCCAGCGGCAAGCGCGTCATGGGCATAGGGAAGGTCGGGAAGGGTGAAGGCCATTTTCGATTTCCTTTTCCAAGGGTTCCGGAGGATGTTCTGGCATGTCTGCCAGACGGGGAAAAGCCCTGTCGGCCGCTAAACGTCTTCAATGCGCCGCGGGTTCCGGGATTAGCGGTCGGGCGGCGCGCCGCAGACGCCGCGCCCGATCATGACATTGTCATAACCCAGCGCCGTGACCACGACCTCGGCCGCGCCGTCGCGCTTCGACACCGTCAGGCGGAAATCCAGCCGCTCGGTGCGCTGGCCGGACTGGTTCCGCACCCCGGCCAGCGCCCAGCCATAGCTGCGCGCCCGGGCGTCGTCGGCGACGAGCTGGGCCTGGATCGGCCGGCCGACCTGATCTTTCAGGATCGGGTCGAAGACCTCAATCCGGCCCTGCTGCGGGCCGGAGACCTGCCGGGTCAGCATGATGAAGTCGGGCACCCAGCCGGTGCCGCTTTCGTCGGCGATCTGGCACATCATCACCCGCGGCGGCTCTTGCGCCAGCAGCGGCGCGGGCAGCAGGGTGGACAGGCAAAGCGCCGTCGGGCGCAGGATGGGACGCATGGAATCAACCCCTTGAGCGTGACCCCCATGCATACGCCCCACCGGCGCCCAGGCAAGGGAATTAGCGCGGCTCCAGATGCGTGCCGGGCGCCGCGGCGCCGGTCAGGATGCCGCGCAGGTAATCCGCGACCGAGCGGAAGCCGACCAGGACATAGCCGGCCTGGTCGCGCCAGATGCCGCAGGCGACCTGGGCGGCGCGGGTGCGGCGCAGCCCGTCCGGGGGCATCGCCGCCAGGTCGGTCGGGCAGAGCTTCATCAGCACCTGCGCGGCCTTCGGCCCGTCGATGCGGAACATGGCCCGCATGTCGCTGACGTCCAGCACCAGCGCGTGCTCGCCGGCCAGCGCCTCGGTCAGCGCCGAGAGCGCCTCGGCCGTCTCGGCGCGCGGCAGGACCAGCAGCAGCTCGTCGGGGGACATCCAGCCCAAGAGGCGGCTGCCGTCGGTGGTGGTGCGGCCCTGGCCCGGCAGCGCCAGCCCCGCCGCGCCGGCGATGGCATCGCCCGCGCGGTCCAGGTCGGCGCGGATCTGGATCATGCCGCGATCCTGCACCTGAGAGATCTTCGCCAGTGCCTCAGCCATTCGCCCGGCTCCCTTCCTTGTCATAGAACACCGGATCGACGATCCGCGCCTTGTAGGTTTCCTGCCCCGCGACCGGGAATTCCAGCACCTCGCCCATGCGGTCGGGGCCGTTCAGCACGATGCCCATGGCGATCGGCTTCGACAGCGTCGGCGACATATAGGTCGAGGTCACCCGGCCCTGGGTCTTGCGCTGGCCGTTGGGATTGACGCCCTCGGCCACCGCCAGCGCACCGTCGGGCAGCACCCGGCCGTCGAGGCTTTCGAGCCCCACCAACTTCCAGCGGCGCGGGTCGGTCATGTGGCTGCGTTCCTGGGCGCGCTTGCCGATGTAGTCGGTCTTCTTCTTGCTGATCGCCCAGCCCAGGCCCAGGTCCTGCGGGATCACCGTGCCGTCGGTCTCGTCGCCGATCATGATGAAGCCCTTTTCGGCGCGCATGACGTGCATCGCCTCGGTGCCATAGGGGGTGACGTCCAGGTCGCGCCCGGCCTCATGCAGCTTTTCCCACAGCTCGAGGCCGCGGTTCGCCGGCACCGCCACCTCGAAGGACAATTCGCCCGAGAAGCTGATGCGGAAGACGCGCGCCGGGATGCCGGCGATCTCGCCCTCGGCCCATTGCATGAAGGGCAGCGCCTCGGCCGACAGGTCCATGCCGCCCAGCCGTTCCAGCAGCACGCGGGCCTTGGGGCCGACCACGGCGACCTGCGCCCATTGCTCGGTCACGTTGGCGGTATAGACCTTCCAGTCCCACCATTCGCATTGCAGCCAGTCTTCCATATGCGCGTGCATGCGGTCGGCGCCGCCGGTGGTGGTGTGGACCAGCCAGGTGTCTTCGGACAGGCGCGCGGCGACGCCGTCATCGACGAGGAAGCCGTTCTCGTTGCAGATCAAGCCATAGCGGCACTTGCCGACCGGCAGGCTGGACATCATGCCGGTATACATCATGTCGAGGAATTTCCCGGCATCCGGGCCCTTGACGATGATCTTGCCCAGCGTCGAGGCGTCGAGCGTGCCCACCGAGGCGCGCACCGCGCGGATTTCCCGCGCCACCGCGTCGCCGTGGCTTTCGCCGGGTTTCGGGTAGCAATAGGCGCGGCGCCAGTGGCCGACCGGCTCGAAGAAGGCGCCGTGGCTTTCGTGCCAGGCGTGCATCGGGGTCTTGCGCAGCGGCTGGAACACCTCGCCCCGCGCCTCGGCAGCGATGGTGCCAAGGGTCAGCGGCGTATAGGGCGGGCGGAAGGTCGTGGTGCCGGTCTGCGGGATCGGCTGCTTCAGCGCGTTCGACAGCACCGCGAGGCCGTTGATGTTGCTGACCTTGCCCTGGTCGGTCGCCATGCCCAGCGTGGTATAGCGCTTGGTGTGCTCGACCGACTGGTAGCCCTCTTGCGCGGCCAGTTCCACGTCCGACACCTTCACGTCGTTCTGGAAGTCGAGCCACATCTTGAACTTCATCTTGCGGGTGGCGTTGGCTGGCATGACCCAGACCGGCAGGATGGCCTGCTCCGCGCCTGCGCCGGTCGCTTCAGCGACCAGCAGGTCGCCCGCGGCCGCGCCCACGGCCGAAGCCATCGCGCGGCCGTCGGCGCCGGTCGGCGGCCGGTTCGGATCGGGGGCGAACATCGCCTGCGCATCCGACCAGTTCAGCTTGCCGCCGCAATGGCTCCACAGGTGCACGACCGGGGACCAGCCGCCGGACATGGCGACGCAATCGGCGTCGATCACCTCGGTCACATCGCCCGAGCCGGCATGGGCGCACAGCTTGACGCCCTCGACCGCCTTGCCGCCCTTGATGCCGGCGATGGCGCTGCCGGTCAGCACGCGCACGCCGCGCGCCCGCACCGCCTCGGGCAGCGCGCCCGTGGCCGAGGCGCGCGCGTCGATCACCGCCGCGACCTGGAGGCCGGCGTCCAGCGCCACCAGCGCCGTGCGATAGGCGTCGTCGTTGTTCGTCACCACCACGATCTTGCGGCCCGGGGCCACGCCGTAGAGGTCAATGAAATCGCGCACCGCCGAGGCCAGGATCACGCCCGGCACGTCATTGCCGGCAAAGCTCAGCGGCCGTTCCAGCGCGCCCGAGGCAACCACGACATGGCCGGCGCGGATGCGCCACAGCCGCTGGCGCGGCAGGCCGGCGTTCGGGTCGTGATCGGCAATCGCCTCGCGCGCCAGCAGATAGCCGTGGTCGTAAAGCCCGGTCGCCATGGTCGAGCGGCGCAGCGTGGCATTCGGCAGCGCCCGCAGTTCGGCCAGAAGCGCGTCGATGCGCGTCTGCCCGTCCGCGTGGTCGGTGGGGGTGCGGCCGCCGAATTGCGGCGTCTGCTCGATCACCCAGACCGACTTGCCCTGTTTCGCGGCATCGCGCGCCGCCGTCAGGCCGGCGATGCCGCCGCCCACCACGACCACGTCGACATGGGCATAGGCCTGTTCATAGCGGTCCGGATCGGCCTCGGTCGGGGCTTTGCCGAGGCCGGCCGAGCGGCGGATGATCGGCTCGAACACATGCTTCCAGAACGGGCGCGGGTGGATGAAGGTCTTGTAGTAGAAGCCGGCCGGCAGGAAGCGATACATCCAGTTGTTGATCGCGCCGACGTCGGCGTTCAGGCTGGGCCAGCAGTTCTGCGGCGCGGTGACCATGCCGCCGACCAGGGCCGTGGTGGTGGCGCGCTGGTTCGGCTCGAACCGGCCGCCCTCGCCCAGGCCCAAAAGCGCGTTGGGTTCCTCGGCGCCCGAGGCGACGGGGCCGCGCGGGCGGTGATACTTGAAGCTGCGGCCCATCATGATCTGGCCGTTCGCCAGGATCGCCGAGGCCAGCGTGTCGCCCACGACCCCGCGCATCTGGCGGCCGTCGAAGCGGAAGGGCAGTTGATAGGCGCGGTCGATCAGGCGTCCGCCGCGCGGCAGGCGGAAGGGTCCGGTCTGGGTCATGCTTTCGGGCTTTCGGCGGAGGTGTCAGCGTTGGTTTCGATCCAGTCCGGCTGCCAGCCCGGGCGGGCGGCCTGCACGGCGGCGACGATTTCGGGCGTCGGATGCGGGGTCTGGGCCTTGTAGGTGCCAAAGACCTGCAGCGTGGCGGTGTCGCGCGCGGCCAGGAACCACTTGCCGCAGCCATAGGCATGGCGCCAGCGTTCGAAATGCACGCCCTTGGGGTTCTTGCGGGCAAACAGGTAGGATTCGAAATCCGCATCGGACGAGCCGGGGCCGAAACGCTTCAGATGCGCCTCGCCACCCGGAGCGAGTTCGGTCTCCTCGGCACTGATGCCGCAATAGGGGCAGGTCAGGATCAGCATCGTTCACTCCTTGACGGCAGGACGCACGCAGCCGCAAGCGCCCGGGCGGTCGGCCGGGGGCGCGGGGCAGCGTCGGTAAGCGGGACTTGGGGGAGGTGGCGCCGGGCGAGAGGCCGGCCCGTATTCAGGCCGACAGGCGGCAGGGCCAGGCCGCCGGGCAAAGACTGCCCAGCGGCGGCAAGCGCCCGTTCAAGGCCAGGGCAGCGCCGAGGCGCCGCCAGGAAAACAATGCAAGCCGAGGGGCGATGCGCCCCCCGGACCCGTGCAGTCGGGGCGCCCGAAGGCGCCGGAAAGGTCGCCTCAGTTCGCCGGCGCGGCAGGGGCCGCAGGGTCGGCCGGGGCCGGGGTAGCGGGCTCAGGCGTGGCCGGGGTTGCAGGCGTGCTGGGTTCGACCGAGACGGCACCGTCATCGGCCGGCGCAGGCTCGGTGCTGACCGCAGGCGGCGTCGCCGGTTCGGTGGTCGCTGCGGGCTCGGTGCCCGAGGACATGAACCAATAGATGACGACCAGCACGACGACGATGACGCCGGCGATGATCCAGGTGTTGCTCTTGTTCGGTTCGGCCATGAAGAAAACTCCTTGGTCATGGTGACGTGCAAGGACAATTCGCCAAAGCCGCGATAGTTTCCCATGGGTTGCGCGATTTCTTCCGCCCCGGGGATTTGGGCGGAAACCGGCCGCTGGCGGCCGGGCGCAGGCAGGATGCCGCGCGGTGCTGCCATCAGTGCGCCACCCCCGCGGCGACGCTCTCGTCGATGAAGCGGCCCTCGATGAAGCGGTTCAGGCCGAAATCGGCGGCCAGCGGGCCGGGCTGGCCCTTGGCCACCAGCTCGGCCATGGCCCAGCCCGAGCCGGGAATGGCCTTGAAGCCGCCGGTGCCCCAGCCACAGTTGACGAAGATATTGCCGACCGGCGTCGTGGACAGGATCGGCGAGCGGTCGCCGGTCATGTCGACGATGCCGCCCCATTGCCGCAGCATCTTCAGCCGCGACAGCATCGGGAAGGTCTCGATCAGCGCGCGGACGGTTTCCTCGACATGCTGCCACGAGCCGCGCTGGGTGTAGTTGTTGAAGCCGTCGGTGCCGCCGCCGATCACCATCTCGCCCTTGTCGGATTGCGACAGGTAGCCGTGCACGGTGTTGGCCATGATGACCAGGTCGCAGCAGGGCTTGATCGGCTCGCTGACCAGCGCCTGCAGCGCCAGCGATTCGATGGGCAGGCGGAAGCCGGCCATCTCGGCCATGACCGAGGAATGCCCGGCCACGACCAGCGCCAGCTTGTCGCATTCGATGCGGCCCTTGCCGGTGTTGACCGCGCGGACTTGGCCGTTCGCGGTCTCGATGCCGGTGACTTCGCAGTTCTGGATGATGTGCATGCCCATGGCCGAGCAGGCCCGGGCATAGCCCCAGGCCACGGCGTCGTGGCGCGCGGTGCCGCCGCGCTCTTGATAGAGGGCGCCCAGCACCGGGTAGCGCGGCCCGTCGATGTTGATGATGGGCAGCATCTCCTTGATGCGCTGGGGGGTGATGTATTCGGTCGATACGCCCTGCAGCTGGTTGGCGTAGACGGTGCGCTTGTAGCCGCGGACCTCGTGTTCGGTCTGGGCCAGCATCAGCAGGCCGCGCGGGCTGAACATGATGTTGTAGTTCAGGTCCTGGGACAGGTTCTCGTAGAGTTTCAACGCCTTGTCATAGATCGCCGCCGAGGGATCCTGCAGGTAGTTCGAGCGGATGATGGTGGTGTTGCGGCCGGTGTTGCCGCCGCCCAGCCAGCCCTTCTCGATGATGGCGACATCGGTGATGCCGTAGTTCTTGCCCAGGTAATAGGCGGTGGCGAGGCCGTGGCCGCCGGCGCCGACGATGACGACCTGGTATTTCTTCTTCGGCTCCGGGCTTTGCCAGGCGCGTTTCCAGCCGCTGTGCAGCCGCATGGCCTCGCGGGCGATGGCAAAGACCGAATAGCGGCCGGTGCTGGAACTTGCGGATGCGGACATGGTTGGACCCCTTGCGACTCGACCCGTGCAGAGTGTCTTTCGGGGGCTTTTCGGGCAAGCCCGCTTGCGACGGCGTGACCGTCGAATTGCGTCAGGGGCGGGCGCAGATGTCCCGGCTGGCCCGGCGCGCCTTGTCGCAGGGCTTTGACTTTCTCATGGCGCGCAAAGCCGCTATCACCGGGAAAGCCACGAAGGGGAAGCCATGTTCTGGATCATCTGCGCCGCGCTGGCCGGCGTGGTCGCCATCGCCATCGCCGCGCCGCTGCTGCGCCGGCGCGGTGTCGCCGGGGACGAGCCGGCCGCCGCCTATGACCTGCGCGTCTATCGCGACCAGCTGCGCGAGGTGGACCGCGATCAGGAGCGCGGGGTGATCGACGCCGGCGATGCCGAGCGCCTGCGGGTCGAGATCGGCCGCAAGGTGCTGGCCGCCGACCGCGTGCTGCAAGCCTCGGGCGGCCCCCGGCGCGTCAACGGCGGCATCGCGGCGCTGGCGGTGCTGGCGGTGGTGCTGGCCGGCACCTTCGCGCTTTACCAGCGGCTGGGCCAGCCCGAGCATCCCGACCAGCCTATCGCCCGCCGCATCGCCGAGGCGCAGGCCCGCTATGACGCCCGCCCGACGCAAGAGCAGGCCGAGGCCAAGGCCCCCGACCGCGCGGCACCGGCGCTTTCGGCCGAGGACATGGCGCTGATCGAGCGGCTGCGCCAGGCCGCCGGCCAGCGTCCCGACGACCTGCAAGGCCAGGAGCTGCTGGCGCGCTATGAACAGGCCCTGGGCAATCTCGTCGCCGCGAAGCAGGCGCAGAGCCGCGTGGTGGCGCTGAAGGGTGCGCGGGCCACGGCGCAGGATTACGCCGAGCTGGCCGACCTGGCCGCCCGCGCCGCCGGCGGCATCATCACCGCCGAGGCCGAGGCGGCGATCAACCGTGCCGGCACGCTCGACCCCAAGAATCCGCTGGCGCGCTTCCTGGCCGGCTATCTCCAGGTCCAGAGCGGCCGGCCCGACCGCGCCTTCCCGATCTGGGCCGCGCTTCTGGCCGAGGGACACCGCGCCGAGCCCTGGCATGCCTTCGTGCGCAGCAGCATCGGCGACCTGGCCTGGTTCGCCGGCCGCCCCGACTATGTCCCGCCCGACGAGACCGCCCTGCCCGGCCCCGATGCCGACGCCCTGGCGGCGGCCGAGGACATGACGCCCGAACAGCGCCGCGCCATGGTGCAGGGCATGGTGCAGGGGCTGGAAAACCGGCTGGCGACCCAGGGCGGCACGCCCGAGGAATGGGCGCGGCTGATCGGGTCGCTGGCCGTGCTCGAGGACCGCGACCGCGCCGGCGCCATCCTGGCCGAGGCGCGCAGCCGCTTCGCCAGCACGCCCGAGGCGCTGGCCACGGTGAATGCGGCAGCGAAACAGGCGGGGCTGGAATGATCTGCGAAGCCATCGAGGATTTTGCCGCCGCCCTGCCCCGCACCGGCGCCATCGCCGGGCTGGACCTGGGCACCAAGACCATCGGCGTCGCGGTCAGCGACGGTCTGCGTTCGGTCGCCTCGCCCATCACGGTGATCCGACGCGAGAAATTCACCCTCGACGCGCAGGCGCTGCTGAAGATCGCGGCGGATCGCGGGCTGGTCGGGCTGGTGCTGGGCCTGCCGCGCAACATGGACGGCAGCGAAGGGCCGCGCGCGCAATCCACCCGCGCCTTTGCCCGCAACCTGGAGCGGCTGACGCCGCTGCCCATCGGCTTCTGGGACGAGCGCCTGTCCACCGTCGCGGCCGAGCGCGCGCTGCTGGAGGCCGACACCTCGCGCAAGCGCCGCGCCGAGGTCATCGACCAGGTCGCCGCCGGCTATATCCTGCAAGGCGCGCTGGACCGGCTGCGGCACCTGGCATGAGCGTCTCCAGCCCCTGCATTAGGATCTGCCAGATCGACGCCGAAAGCCGGCTCTGCATCGGCTGCTGGCGCAGTCTGGACGAGATCGCAGCCTGGGGCGGGATGACCGAGACGCAAAGGCTGGCCGTGATGGCCAGCCTGGCTGCGCGCAAGGCGCGGTTCGGTTCCGGGCCGGCTGCGTCCCCGGCGTGAAAGGCCACAGGAACGTCCCGGGGCATCGTCCACGCCGTCGTTGTCGGTGACGGTCCAGACCGTGCCGCCGGGCGCAATCGCCATGTCGGCCTGCACATGGCCGATGCGCCGCTTCAGCTCGCTTGTCGCCCCCGACACCTTTCCAAGGCGCGGGCTTCACCCCTCGGGCGGCTGGCCGCCTGCCGATCGGATTGATGCGGTCGCGGCGCGCGCCCCGCTCCCTCAAGCCGATCCCGGCGTTGCGCGGCCCCGCGATGCGGCGACCTTGGACGACCGGCCTGTGGGAGACGATCAGCCTTGGCGGATCACCCGCACCTCGCGGATCGCGGCCTTGAGGCGCAGCCGGGTCTCGACCGGCTCGCGCGCCACGGCATCCAGCATCGCCCGCATGTCGCCGCGCAGGCCGTGCAGCTGATCGACCAGCGACAGCACCATGGCCAGCGCCTCTTCGTCCAGGTGATAGCCCTCGGCCAGGTCCACGACCAGGCTGAGCCGCGCCAGGTCGAGATCGCGAAACAGCGGCCCCTGCGCGGATTGCACCGGCGCCACCACGCCGGCGCGGATGTAGCGCTCGAGCTGCTCGGCGCCCAGGTCGTCGATCAGGCTCAGGGTTTCGGCCAGGGTGTAATGGCGCTGGGTCATTTGCCCCTCCGGGGATCATAGGCGTGGTTTTCCCGCCAGCCGCGCATGAACTCGGCCAGTTCGTCGTCCACATGCGGCGGCATGACGATCTTCAGGACGACATGCTGGTCGCCGCGCTTGCCGCCCGAGCCCTTGATGCCGCGCCCCTTCAGCCGCAGCTTCTGGCCCGAGTTCGCGCCGCGCGGGACGGTCAGCATGACGGGTCCGTCGATGGTCTGGGCCTCGACCTTGCCGCCCAGCACCGCCTCGTCGATGGTGATCGGCAGCGTGGTTTCCACGTCGTCGCCGTCGCGGCGCCAATCGGGGTCGTCGGCCACGATCAGCGTCAGCAGCGCATCGCCCGGCTCGCCCTCGCCCATGCCCATGCCGCCCTTGCCGCGCAGGCGAATCACCTGGCCGTCATGGGCGCCCTCGGGGATCTTCACCTCCAGCACGCTGCCGTCGGGCATGGTGATCCGGGTCGAGCCGCCGCGGGCGGCGGTCATGAAGTCGATCTCCAGCGTGAAACGCTGGTCGGGGCCGCGCATGTCGAAACTCCTCGCCCCGCCGCCGCGCCGCGCCTGCGCCCGCTGGCCGAACAGGTCGGAAAACACGTCCGAGAAGTCCTCGAAGCCGTGGCTCTGGCGATAGGGGTTGTCGCCCTGCTCGGCATATTCGCGGTAGTAATGCCGCTGCGGCCGCTCCTGTCCCTGGGCGTCGATCTCGCCCTTGTCGAAGCGGGCGCGCTGCTCGGGATCCTTCAGCAGGTCATAGGCCGAGGAAGCGGCCTTGAAGCGTTCATGCGCGGCGGGGTCGGGGTTCAGGTCCGGATGATCGGTCTTGGCGATCTTGCGATAGGCCTTCTTGATTTCGTCCTGCGTGGCGGTCCTTGCCAGGCCCAGCGCCTTGTATGGATCGTCGGCCATGGCCGCGGCTTCCTTTCTTCACCTGTCATCCCCGGAACGCGGTTGCGCCCCTTCGGTTTCCTGCCCGAGCCGCGGCGGACGCGGCGCCGCGAAGGTGCCGCCGGGCATGAAGCCCGCGCCAAGCGGCAGCGCCGCCGCGCCCAGCGTGCGGGCCCGCCGCCCCAGGGTGCCGGCGCGCACCTCGGGCAAGGTGACGCCGTGGTGCCGCGTGCCGGCCAGCGCCTCTGCCGTTGCCGCGACCAGCGCGTCGCGCAGGGCGGCGGGCATGGCGCCGTCGATCACCACCAGCGGCAGGTCCAGCGCGGCCACCGTTCCCAGCGCCGCATGGGACAGCACCCGCGCCGATTCGTCCAGCCATTGCCGTAGGGTAGCCGGCGGCAGGTCCCAAGCCTCGTCCTCCAGCGGCAGTTCGCGCCCCAGCCGCGATTCCAGCGTCGAGACCGAGGCCACGTCCAGCAATTGCTGGCCGCCCGGCACCGGGAACGAGCCCATGGCGCCGGCATTGCGCGACGGCCCCAGCCGCAGCCGGCCGTCCAGCACCACGCCGCCGCCGCCGAAATGCGCGAGGTAGAAATACAGGAAATCCTCGGGCAGCTCCTCGGTGCCGAACATCATCTCGGCAGCGCAGGCGCAGGAGCCGTCGTTTTCCAGCCAGACCGGCAGGTCCAGCGCCTGGGCCAGTTCCTGGCGCAGGTCGCGGCCGCGCCAGGGCGCCATCTCGCGCGCCCAGTCCCACAGGTAGAACGGGCTGGCGATGCCCATGCCCGACAGCCGCGCGCGCTGCGCTTCGGTCAGCCCGGCCAGCAGCTCGGCACTGGCCGAGACCGCGAAGTCCCGGATCGCATCGGGCTGTGGAAAGGCATGGGGCAGCGCGCGCATCTGCCTGATCTGGCCGGCGAAATCGACCAGCACCAGCTCGGCCACCCGGCGCCCGACCTTGAGGCCCAGAAACAGCGCCCCGTCCGGCGCCAGCGCCAGCGGCAGCAGCGGCTGGCCGACCTTGCCGCGCTGCCGCTCGCCCCCCGCGTCCAGCAACCCGTCGGCGATCAGTTCGCGGGTGATATTGGTCACGGCCTGGGCGGAAAGCCCGGTGGCCTGAGCCAGGGCCGCGCGCGGCATCGGCCCGTTGCGGCGAATCAGCCACAGGATCAGCCGCTCGTTATGGCTGCGCAACCGTTGCGGCACCGCCGCCGCAGGCATGGCATTCGTCATGGTCACATCCTCCCCCGTATATAAATCAACGAAATTGATTTATTGACAAGCCCCCATCCGATAAGGCAGCTTTTAGACGGAGGAGCGGACGGGAAACCCGCCCAGAGGAGGAAAGACCAGATGAGCAAGACGAAACTGCTGCGCGCGGTGCTGGCGGGCTCGGCCCTGACGATGATCGCCGGCATGGCACAGGCCGACAGCGCCTGCCTGATCACCAAGACCGACACCAACCCCTTCTTCGTGAAGATGAAGGAAGGCGCCGCGGCCAAGGCCCAGGAACTGGGGCTGGAGCTGAAGGCCTATGCCGGCAAGATCGACGGCGACCACGAGGGCCAGGTGGCGGCGGTCGAGGCCTGCGTGGCCGATGGCGCCAAGGGCATCCTGATCACCGCCTCGGACACCAAGGCCATCGTCGATGCGGTCAAGGCTGCACGCGACGCCGGCCTGCTGGTCATCGCGCTGGATACGCCGCTGGACCCGATCGACGCCGCCGATGCGACCTTCGCCACCGACAACTTCAAGGCGGGCGAGCTGATCGGGCAATGGGCCAAGGCGACCCTGGGCGACAAGGCGGCGGATGCCAGGATCGCCATGCTGGACCTGGCCATCTCGCAGCCCTCGGTCGACGTGCTGCGCGACCAGGGCTTCCTGCAGGGCTTCGGCGTCGAACTGGGCGATCCGGCGAAATGGGGCGACGAGACCGACCCGCGCATCGTCGGCCACGAGGTCACCTCGGGCAACGAGGAAGGCGGGCTGACGGCGATGGAATCGCTGCTGGCCAAGGATCCCGACATCAACCTGGTCTATACGATCAACGAGCCCGCCGCCGCCGGCGCCTATGAGGCGCTGAAGGCCGTCGGCCGCGAAAAGGACGTGCTGATCGTGTCGGTCGATGGCGGCTGCCCGGGCGTGCAGAACGTCAAGGACGGCGTGATCGGCGCCACCTCGCAGCAATATCCGCTGGCCATGGCCGCCCAGGGCATCGAGGCCATCGCCGCCTTTGCCAAGGACGGCACCAAGCCGGCCGCGACCGAGGGCAAGGACTTCACCGACACCGGCGTGGCGCTGGTCACCGACAAGCCGGCCGAGGGCGTCGAGTCGATCGACAGCGCCAAGGGCGCCGAGCTGTGCTGGGGCTGATCGCCACCTGAATCGCCGGGTGGGGCGCGGCGCGTCCCACTCACAGCAGGCAAGCGGCGCCGGCTGGCGCCTCGCAAGGGGGGGAAGACCGTCCATGTCATCGGATGCAAAGACGGCCACCAGCTACGAGGAGGGCCTGGCGGGCGCCTCGGAAACGGTTGCCGAGTTCCAGGAACAGAAAAGCGCGCTGAAGCGCCTGCAGCATTGGCTGCACATGACGCCGTCGGCAGTGCCGATGATCGTGCTGGTGGTGGCGCTGGTCATCTTCGGCCTCTTGTCGCCGAACTTCTTCAAGGCGGTGACGCTGTCCACCATCCTGCAGCAGATCGCCATCGTCGGCATTCTGGGCTGCGCGCAATCGCTGGTGGTGCTGACCGCCGGCATCGACCTGTCGGTCGGCGCCATCGCGGTGTTCTCCTCGGTGCTGATGGGGCAGTTCACCTTTCGCTACGGCATCCCGGCGCCGCTTTCCATCGCCGCGGGCCTGGCGCTTGGCACCGCCATGGGCTTTGCCAACGGCTGGCTGGTGGCCAAGGTCAAGCTGCCGCCCTTCATCGTGACGCTGGGCACCTGGCAGATCATCCTGGCGGCGAACTACATCTATTCCGCGAACGAGACCATCCGCTCGTCAGCCATCGCCGCCGAGGCGCCGGCCCTGCAATTCTGGGGTAAATCCATCCAGCCGGGCGGGGTCAAGGTGCTTTTCGCGGTGTTCCTGATGGTCGCGCTGGTCGCCATCCTGGCCTATGTGCTGCGCCATACCGCCTGGGGCCGCCATGTCTATGCCGTGGGCGACGACCCGGATGCGGCGGAGCTGGCGGGGGTGCGGACCAAGCGCATCCTGATCCAGGTCTATGCGCTGGCCGGCCTGTTCTGCGCCATCGCCGGCTGGGTGATGATCGGCCGCTTCGGCTCGGTCTCGCCCTCGGCCTCGACCGGGCAGCTGGGCAATATCCAGTCCATCACCGCGGTGGTGATCGGCGGCATCAGCCTGTTCGGCGGGCGCGGGTCCATCGTCGGCATGTTCTTCGGCGCGCTGATCGTCGGCGTGTTCGAGATGGGGCTGAAGATGGTCGGCACCGACCCGCAATGGACCTTTTTCCTGATTGGCATGCTCATCATCCTCGCCGTGGCGGTGGATCAATGGATCAGAAAGGCATCGGCATGACTGAAGAACCGCTTCTGAAGGCCCGCGGCCTGGTCAAGCGCTATGGCAAGGTGACGGCGCTGAACAACTGCGACTTCGACCTGATGCCGGGCGAGATCCTGGCGGTGATCGGCGACAACGGCGCGGGGAAATCCAGCCTCATCAAGGCGCTGTCGGGCGCGGTGCAGCCCGACGAGGGCGAGATCATGCTGGACGGCAAGCCGGTGCGCTTCGCCAGCCCCTTGGAGGCACGCGGTCACGGCATCGAATGCGTCTACCAGACGCTGGCCATGTCCCCCGCCCTGTCGATCGCCGACAACATGTTCATGGGCCGCGAGCTGCGCAAGCCCGGGATCATGGGCAGCCTGCTGCGCCAGCTCGACCGTCCGGCGATGGAGAAATTCGCCCGCGAGAAGCTGACCGAGCTGGGGCTGATGACCATCCAGAACATCAACCAGGCGGTCGAGACGCTGTCGGGCGGCCAGCGCCAGGGCGTCGCCGTGGCCCGCGCCGCGGCCTTCGGCTCCAAGGTGGTGATCCTGGACGAGCCGACCGCGGCGCTGGGGGTCAAGGAAAGCCGGCGGGTGCTGGAGCTGATCCGCGACGTGCGCTCGCGCGGCATCCCGATCATCCTGATCAGCCATAACATGCCGCATGTGTTCGAGGTGGCGGATCGCATCCATATCCATCGCCTGGGTCGGCGGCTCTGCGTGATCCGGCCGCAGGATTATTCCATGTCGGATGCGGTGGCCTTCATGACCGGGGCGAAAGTCCCGGACGAAGTGGCCGAGGCCGCCTGAGCCTCGAGGGATGGGGGGCGCTGCCCCCCGTCCTGCGGACTCCCCCCGGGATATTTGTGCATGAAAGAAATACTCGATCAGGTGGCGCGGCTGGGCGCGGGCAGGCGGCTGGTGGCCATCGTGGGGGCGCCGGGGTCGGGGAAATCCACCCTGGCCGAGGGGCTCGTCGCCGCCGTGCCGGGGGCGGTGCTGGTGCCGATGGACGGGTTTCACCTGGACAACCGGCTGCTGGACCAAGACGGGCTGCGGGCGCGCAAGGGGGCGCCCGAAACCTTCGACGCCGAGGGTTTCGTCGCCCTGATCCGCCGCCTGAAGCAGGGCGGCGCGGTGGTCTATCCGGTCTTCGACCGCGACCGCGACCTAGCCGTCGCCGGCGCCGGGCGCGTCGAGGAGCAGGCGAGGCTGGTGGTGGTCGAGGGCAATTACCTGCTCTTGGACCGCGCGCCTTGGCGTGAGCTGGCCGGGCTTTGGGATCTGTCGGTCATGCTGGACGTGCCCGCCGAAGAGCTGCGCCGCCGGCTGACGGCGCGCTGGCAGGGCCTGGGCCAGTCGCCGGCCGAGGTGCTGGCGCATCTGGAGAACGACCTGGCCAATGCCGAGACGGTGGCGGATCACTCGCTGCCCGCCGATCTGCGTCTGGCGAATGCCTAGGCCTTGGGGCGAAAGGCCTTGATCCGGGCCGGGTCGGTGTCGATGAAGCCGGCGCCGATCAGGTCAAGGCAATAGGGCACCGCGGCAAAGACCGCGTCGAGGCAGGTGGCGATGGCCGAGGGCTTGCCGGGGATGGTGATCATCAGCGTGGCGCCGCGGATGCCGGCGGTCTGGCGCGACAGGATCGCGGTCGGCACCTCGCGCAGGCTGGCGCGGCGCATCTCCTCGCCAAAGCCGGGCAGTTCCTTTTCCATGACATCGGCCATGGCCTCGGGCGTCTGGTCGCGCGGCGCCGGCCCGGTGCCGCCGGTGATCAGGATCAGGTCGGTGCCCTGGTCGCACAGCATACGCAGGGTGGCGGCCACGCTCTCGCGGCCGTCGGGGATGATGGTCCGGCTGATCTGCATCGGCGTGGTCACGGTGGCGCGCAGCCAGTCCTCGGCGCCCGGGCCGCCCTTGTCCTGATATTCGCAGCGGCTCGCGCGGTCCGAGACGGTGACGATGGCGATGCGGGCGGGGCGGGGCGTCTGGGTCATGGCCGCATCCTGACGCGGCCGGCCCGCAAAGAAAAGCGCCTTCAGCCGCGCCGGGCCGCGTCGATGGTCGCCACGTCGATCTTTTGCATCGTCATCATCGCGTCGAAGGCGCGCTTCGCCTCGTCGCCGCCCGCTGCCATCGCCTCGAGCAGCGTGCGCGGCGTGATCTGCCACGAGATGCCCCAGCGGTCCTTGCACCAGCCGCAGTCGCTTTCCCGTCCGCCATTGCCGACGATGGCGTTCCAGTAGCGGTCGGTCTCTTCCTGGTCCGCGGTCGCGACCTGGAATGAAAACGCCTCGTTGTGCTTGAAGACCGGGCCGCCGTTCAGCCCGACGCAGGGGATGCCCAGCACGGTGAATTCGACGGTCAGCACGTCGCCCGCCTTGCCCGAGGGATAGTCGCCCGGCGCATGGCGCACCGCCGTCACCGCGCTGTCGGGAAAGGTCTCGGCATAGAACCGCGCCGCCGCCTCGGCATCCTTGTCATACCACAGGCAGATGGTGTTTTTCGGAATTGTCATGGCTTTGCCCTCCGTTTGCGGGGGCAACGCAGCGGGACGGCCGCGCGTTCCGGCAGGAAAAAGGCCGCGGCACGGGGCCACGGCCTGATCGTCGCCTACTTGAAGCGGGCGTTGCGGTTCGCCACCAGCTTCAGCCGCAGCGCGTTCAGCTTGATGAAGCCCGCCGCGTCCTTCTGGTCATAGGCGCCGGCGTCCTCCTCGAAGGTCACGTGCTTTTCGCTGTAGAGCGAATGATCCGACCAGCGGCCGACGCAGGCGACCGAGCCCTTGTAGAGCTTCAGCCGCACCGTGCCGCTGACATGCTCTTGCGACTTGTCGATCAGGGCCTGCAGCATCTCGCGCTCGGGGCTGAACCAGAAGCCGTTGTAGATCAGCTCGGCATAGCGCGGCATGATCGAGTCCTTGAGATGGCCCGCGCCGCTGTCCAGGGTGATCTGCTCGATGCCGCGATGCGCCTCCAGCAGGATGGTGCCGCCGGGGGTTTCGTAGATGCCGCGCGACTTCATGCCGACGAAGCGGTTTTCCACGAAGTCGAGCCGGCCGATGCCGTGCTTGCGGCCGTATTCGTTCAGGTCGGTCAGGATCGTCGCCGGCGACAGCGCCTGGCCGTTGATCGCGACCGCATCGCCCTGCTCGAAGGTGATCTCGATATATTCCGGCGTGTCCGGCGCATCCTCGGGGTTGACGGTGCGCTGATAGACATAGTCGGGGGCTTCCTCGGCCGGGTTTTCCAGCGCCTTGCCCTCGGACGAGGTGTGCAGCAGGTTCGCGTCGACGCTGAAGGGCGCCTCGCCGCGCTTGTCCTTGGCGATCGGGATCTGGTTCGCCTCGGCGAATTCGATCAGCTTGGTGCGCGAGGTCAGGTCCCAGATCCGCCAGGGCGCGATTACCTTGATCGCCGGGTCCAGCGCATAGGCGCTGAGTTCGAAGCGCACCTGGTCGTTGCCCTTGCCGGTGGCGCCATGGGCCACGGCATCGGCGCCATGCTGATGCGCGAGTTCGACCAGCCGCTTCGAGATCAGCGGCCGCGCGATCGAGGTGCCGAGCAGATAGAGCCCCTCATAGACCGCATTGGCGCGGAACATCGGGAAGACGAAGTCGCGCACGAATTCCTCGCGCAGGTCCTCGATGTGGATGTTTTCGGGGCGGATGCCCAGAAGCTCGGCCTTCTTGCGCGCCGGGTCCAGCTCTTCGCCCTGGCCGAGGTCGGCAGTGAAGGTGATGACCTCGCAGCCATATTCGGTCTGCAGCCATTTCAGGATGATCGAGGTGTCGAGCCCGCCCGAATAGGCAAGGACGACTTTCTTCGGCGCGTCGGACATGCGGTTAACCCTTCGTGGAATTTCGGAGGGGAATAGGACGTTTCCCGCCTTGTCACAAGGGGAAGGCCCACCTAATCATCCCCGCATTGGACAAGGAAATTCGATGAAGATCCTGCGCATTCCCGCAGCGACCCTGCAGCAGGTGCTGCGCCGTCCCGGCCAGACCCTGCGCATACTGGGCCTGCCGACGCTGATCGGCATCCTGTCGCTGGTCCTGTCCATGGTCCTGACGGCGCAGGCGGGTCTTTCCAGCCCTATGGTGATCGCCGTCCTGCTGGGGCTGACGGGGTTGCAGCAGCTTCTGCTGGCGAGCTGGGCGGCCGTCAACTTCCACCGCCACGTCCTGCTGGGCGAACGCTTCGGCGTCCTGCCGCGGCTGCACCTGCGCGAAACGGCGCGCTACGCGTTGGGATTGCTGCTGATCGTCCTGCTCTGCCTGGCGATCCTGATCCCGTTCATGCTGGTCCTCGTGCAGCTGGCGGGCCAGTCGACCCACCCCGGGCGCGTCCTGTTCCTGGCCCGGGTCCTGCCCGCCGCCGTGGTCTATGCGATGGCGCTGCGGCTGGCCGGCCCGCTGCCCGGCCTGGCCATCGGCCGCAGCTACGGCGAGGGGTTCGGCCAGCAACAGGGCACGCAGCCGCTGATGATCGCCCTGGCGCTGCTGATCGTGGCGCTGTCCGAACTGGCGCATCTGATCTGGGTGCTGCTGGAACCCGGCCTGCTGTCCTTTCTTGCCGGTATCGACCTGACCCTGGGCAGTTCGGCCCTGCTGGCGCTCTTGCTGCTGGTCCGAGGATTCGCGGCGATCCTTGGCATCAGCCTGCTGACGGCGATCTACGCCAGCCATCGCGACCGCCCGGCGATCTGACCTTCCCTCTTGTCAAGACACGACTTTCGCGCCATTGCCCGCGCATGGAAAACTTTGCCGCCTCTGTCCGCCAGGCAGGGATCGCGCTGCGCGACCTCTTCGAGCCGACCCCGCTTCAGAAGAACGACCACCTCTCGGCCCGCTATGGCGCCGAGATCTGGCTGAAACGCGAAGACTTGACGCCGGTGCGCAGCTACAAGCTGCGCGGCGCCTTCAACGCCATGCGCAAGATCGTGGCGCGGGGCGGGGCCAGCCATTTCGTCTGCGCCAGCGCTGGAAACCACGCCCAGGGCATGGCCTTCGCCTGCCGGCATTTCGGTGCGCGCGGCACCATCTTCATGCCGGTGACCACGCCGCAGCAGAAGATCGCCAAGACCCGGATCTTTGGCGGCGCCGCCGTCGAGATCGTGCTGACCGGCGATTATTTCGACCAGACCCTCACCGCCGCGCAGGAATTCGCGCGCCGGGACAGGGCCACCTTCCTGTCGCCCTTCGATGACGCCGACATCATCGAGGGCCAGGCGACCGTCGGGCTGGAGCTGCTGGACCAGCTGGGCCGGGCGCCCGACCTGGTCGTGCTGCCGGTCGGCGGCGGCGGTTTGGCGGCCGGCGTGACCAGCCTTCTGGCCGAGCTCGCCCCCCGCACCGAAATCGCCTTTGCCGAACCCGAGGGCGGCGCCAGCCTGCGCGAGGCGCTGCTGACCGGCGCCCAGGTCACCCTGCCGGCGGTGGACAATTTCGTCGACGGCGCCGCCGTGGCGCGGATCGGCGACCTGCCCTTCGCGGCGCTGAAACGCTTCTCGGCCGCGCAGGTCCATCCCGCGCCCGAGGATCGCATCTGCGCCACCATGCTCGACATGCTCAATATCGAGGGCATCGTGCTGGAACCCGCCGGCGCGCTGGCGGTGGACGTGCTGCGCGACATGCCCGACCTCGCCGGCAAGCGCGTGGTCTGCCTCTGCTCGGGCGGCAATTTCGACTTCGAGCGCCTGCCCGAGGTCAAGGAACGCGCGCAGCGTTTCTCGGGGCTGAAGCGTTATTTCATCCTGCGCATGCCGCAACGCCCCGGCGCGCTGCGTGATTTCCTGCAATTGCTCGGCCCCGAGGATGACATCGCCCGGTTCGAATACCTGAAGAAATCGGCGCGCAACTTCGGCTCGATCCTGATCGGCATCGAGACCACCCGGCCCGAGAACCTGGACAGCCTGCGCGCCCGGCTGGAGGCGGCGGGCATCGGCTATCGCGACATCACCCGCGACCCTGTGCTGGCGGAATTCCTGATCTGATCTTGGCCCGACCCTCCCCCTTCAGGCGCGGCGCATGCTGGTCCGGACGGGGCAGGCATCGGCCTCCAGCCCGCGCATCAGCGCCCGCTTCGATTCGGAATAGCTTTGCAGCAGGCCGGGGGTGTCGACCTGCATCGGCCGCCCACCCGCCGCGATGCGTTCACCCTGGTCGCAGAGATTGCCGAAGTCGGAAAAGCCCAGGTTCCAGGCACAACCCTTCAGGAAATGCAGGTTGGTCTCCAGCCGCAGGGCATTGCGCCGCGACAGGCGCATGAGCACGCCCTCGACCTCGTCGAGAAACAGCTCGAGGATCAGCTGGAACTCGTCGTCCCCGACCTCGGCGCGCAGTTCGTTGATGCGGTCCCAATCCAGCATGGACAACCTTTGCAAGAATCATGCCGCCAGCTTAGCAGCAATTTCATCTCTGGCGTGTTAATCGCGAAAATTGTCAGGATTAACGGAGTCTTCAGCTCGGCGGGTTAGACCGGGGGCATGATGATCCTCGACAGCCAGGCCGTGAAGTCGATTCCGCATAATTCGCGGCTGGTCCTGCTTGTCGACGACAGCCGGGCGCAACGGCGCACGCTGGCGGTGCAGCTGATCCGCGCCGGCTATCACGTGGTCGAGGCCGCCAGCGGCGAAGAGGCGATGCGGATCTGCCTGGACCGCCGGCCGGACATCGTGATCTCGGACTGGATGATGCCGGGGCAGACCGGGCTGGAATTCTGCCGCCAGTTCAGGGACATGCAATCCGACCGCTACGGCTATTTCATCCTGCTGACCTCGCGCAACGACAAGAAGGACATTGCCGAAGGGCTGCGCGCCGGGGCCGACGAATTCATGACCAAGCCGGTATCGGGCGCGGAACTGCTGGCCCGGCTTTCCGCCAGCGAGCGCATCCTGCGCATGGAGGAGAGCCTGCGCAGCACCAATGCCCAGTTGCGCGACACGCTGGACCAGCTGCGCGAGACCCAGGCCGCCATCGACCGCGACCTGCGCGAGGCGCGGCGCCTGCAGCAGGGGCTGGTGCGCGAAAGGCACGGCCATTTCGGCGATTTCGAACTGTCGCTGCTGATGCGCCCGGCCGGCCAGATCGGCGGCGACCTGGTCGGCTTCTTCCCGATCAATGCCCGGCGCGTCGGCATGTTCGCGCTGGACGTGGCCGGCCATGGCGTGGCGGCGGCGCTGCTCAGTGCCCGGCTGGCGGCGCTGCTTTCGGGCGCCACCGACCACAATGTCGCGCTGCGCATCACCGAGCTCGGCCTCTATGACGCCCATCCCCCGGCCGAGATCCTGCGCCTGCTCAACACGCTGATGATCCAGGAATTGCGCACCGATTCCTATTTCACCATGGTCTATGCCGACCTGGATTTCCTCAGCGGTCGGCTGCGGCTGGTGCAGGCCGGCCATCCCCATCCGGTCCTGCAACGCGCCGATGGCAGCATGGAGCGGATCGGCGGCGGCGGGCTGCCGGTCGGCGTCTTCGACCATGCCGAATACGAAGAGGTGCAGCTGTTCCTGCACCCCGGCGACCGGCTGTTCATCGCCTCGGACGGGCTGACCGAGGCTGAGAATGCCCGCGGCGAGCCGCTGGGCGAAGAGGGGCTTCAGGCCATCCTGCGCACCAACGCCCTGCTGCGGGGCGACGCGCTGCTGGAATCGATCTGCTGGTCGGCCGCAAATTACGCCGGCGGCCAGCGCAACGACGACATCTCGGCCGTGCTGATCGAGCGGCGCGGGCCCGTCACGTCGCTGGATCAGCCGCGCGGCTGATCCCTGACACCGCGCTGCAAGGCCGCGGTCACGAAGGCCCGCCCGCCGGGATCGGGCAACAGCCGCGCGACCTGGTCCAGCGGCACCCAATGCGCCTCATGCCCGGCCTCGCGGGGCGGACCGCGGCGCAGCACCGGCCGGGCGATCCAGACCGAGCACAGCTTCTCGGCCCAGAATCCGTAATCCGGCATGAAGCAGAACCGGCGATAGGCACCCAGGCGCCGGCAGCCGCCGATGCTCCAGCCGGTCTCCTCGGCCACCTCGCGATGCAGGGCGCAAAGCGGCGATTCGCCGGGGTCGATGCCGCCGCCGGGCAGCTGGAACTCGGGGACCGGCGCGCGCTGGAACGTCAGCAGCGCCGCATCGCCGCGGATCAGCAGCGCATAGGCCCCCGGGCGCAAGCGATAGTCCCGCGCCCCGGGCGGCGGTCCGAACCGTGGAATCATCGCCTGCCCCTTTCCGCTCCGGCCCGGCCGGCATCACGGCCTTGCCCGGCTTCTTTGCTCTTCAAATACCCACGCGACCGCGCCACCGGCGCGGGCTTGGCAATCAGCGCGGGCAGAAAACAAAAACCGCGCAAACCCAAAGGCTTGCGCGGTTTTTATTTTGGTGCCCAGGAGAGGACTCGAACCTCCACGCCTTGCGGCACACGGACCTGAACCGTGCGCGTCTACCAATTCCGCCACCTGGGCAGGTCGCGTAAGCCGGGTGATTAAGGCCAGCCGCGGGGGGTGTCAACGGGGGTCCGGCGAAAATCTTCGCGCCGCGCAAATCTTTTTTCGCCCGCCCCGAAAGACCCCGCACCCGGGCCTTGCCGGGCCGGCCGCGCACCCCGTCCGGGCCTGTCCATTCGGCCAGCTTGCCGGGCAAATCCCGGCGGGATTAGAAGGGCTTCACAACCCGTATAATGTTGCCTGTGCCCCAGTCGAACGGACCATCATGGATGACCTCATAAGCCGCGAATGGGATGCCATCGTGATCGGCACCGGCGTGGGCGGCGGCACGGCCGGACGGCGCCTGGCCGAACAGGGACTTTCCGTGCTCTACCTGGAAAAGGGCCCCGACCTGGGCGACGCCGCCCTGCCCGCCCTGGGGATCGAGACCCGCGATCCCGACGAACGGCTCGCCAACGGCGCCTGGCCCCGGCTGCTCGAGGCGGAACTCGACGGCGCATGGTGCGAGCTCGACGGCATGATCGGCGCCGGCGTCGGCGGCACCTCGGCCTATTACGCCGCGACCCTGGAACGGCCCGAGCGGCACGACCTGGACGACAGCGACGGCCATCCGCATCCCACCGGCGGCTGGCCCGTCGGCTATGACGAGATGCGGCCCTGGTTCGAACTGGCCGAGCGCTATTTCCACATCAATGGCGAGATTGATCCGCTGGCCCCGAACGGTGCCGCGCTGCTGGCGCCGGTGCTGCCGCTGCCGGCCTCGGATGCGGCGTTGATGCAGGATCTGCGCCGCGCCGGCATGCACCCCTATCGCACCCATATGGCGGCGCGCTTCCTGCCCGGCTGCGAGAACTGCTTCGGCCGGCGCTGCGCGCGGCGCTGCAAGATGGACGGCCGCACGGCCGGCGTGCTGCCGGCGCTGGAGACCGGGCGCGCCGCGCTGATCGACCGCTGCACCGTCACCCGGATCGAGGCCGATGCCGGCCGGGTCCAGGCCCTGACCTGCCAGCACCAAGGCCGGGAATTCACCCTGCGCGCCCGGCGCTACGTGCTCGCGGCCGGCGGGCTGGCATCGCCGGCGCTGCTGCTCAATTCGGCGGCCGAGGCCTGGCCCGAGGGGCTTGGCAACCGCAGCGGGCTGGTCGGGCGCAACCTGATGTTCCACCTGTCCGAGATCATCGCGATCTGGGCCGGGCGCGGCCGGGAGGAGGCGACGCGCTCGATCAGCCTGCGCGACCTCTATTTCATGGAGGGCCAGCGCTTCGGCACCGTGCAATCCATGGGGCTGAGCGCCGGTTTCGGCGAGATCCTGCATGCGCTGCACGGCCGCTTCGACCAGTCGCCGCTGCGCCGGCTGCGGGTGCTGCGCCACGGGCTGCGCATCCCGGCCACCATCGCCGCGCGGATGCTGGGCAACGCCAAGCTGTTCGTCGGCGTGCTGGAGGACCTGCCCTATGCCGGGAACCGCGTGCTGCCCGATGCGGCCGATCCCGACCGGCTGCGCTTTCACTACGACATCTCGGACGAGCTGCGCGGCCGCCGCGCCGCCTTCCGCAAGGCGATGCGCCAGGCCTTCCGGCCGCATCGCGCCATGTTCATGGGCGCGGCGCCGCAGCTGAACTTCGCCCATCCCTGCGGCACGCTGCGCTTCGGCGACGATCCGCACAGCAGCGTGCTGGACCGCGACTGCCGCCTGCACGGGGTGGAAAACCTTTACGTGGCCGACAGTTCCTTCATGCCGACCTCGAACGGCGTCAATCCCAGCCTGACCATCGCCGCCAATGCGCTGCGGGTGGCGGATGCGGTCGCGGACGGGCTGCGGCCACGGCTTGCCGCTGGCGGCGGGCTTGGGTAATGAACGGACAAGCACGCCACGCATAGGAGCGAGAGCCATGTCCGCAACCAAGCTTGTCACCATCTATGGCGGGTCTGGCTTCCTGGGCCGGCAGATCGCCCGGGTCATGGCCCAGCAGGGCTGGCGCATCCGCGTCGCCGTGCGCCGCCCGAACCAGGCCGGCATCGTGCGCACCTATGGCGCCCCCGGCCAGGTCGAGCCGGTGCCCTGCAACGTCCGCGACGACCTGTCGGTTGCCGCCTGCATGACCGATGCCGATGCGGTCATCAACTGCGTCGGCATCCTGGTGCGCGAGGGCAAGAACACCTTCGACGCCATCCATGAAGAGGCCGCCGGCCGCATCGCCCGCATCGCCGCCCAGCAGGGCGTGAAGCATCTCGTGCATGTCTCGGCCCTGGGCGCCGACCCGGAGTCCTCCAGCCTCTATGCCGCCTCGAAGGGCCGGGGCGAGGCTGCCGTTCTGGCGCAGCGGCCGGATGCGGTGATCCTGCGGCCCTCGATCATCTTCGGCTCGGACGACAATTTCTACAACCGCATCGCGGCGATGACCCGGCTGGGGCCGTTCCTGCTGGTCCCGGGCGCGCGGACCGAGGTGCAGCCGGTCTATGTCATGGACGTGGCGCGGGCCGCGGCCCTGGCGGCTTCGGGCCTGGCGGCGCCGGGAATCTATGAGTTGGGCGGGCCGGACGTGCTGACCATGCGCGACATCGCGCGCCAGGTGCTGACCGCCACCGGCCGGCGCCGCGCCATCATCGGCCTGCCGCATGTGCTGGCCGGCGTCATGGGCAGCGTGCTGGACGCGGGCCAGGTGGTGACGGGCGGGCTTTTGACCAACCGCATCCTGACCAGGGACCAGGCCCGCACGCTGCGGCTGCCGAACCGGGTCGCCGGGGGCGCCAGGACCTTTGCCGACCTGGGCATCGAGCCGACCTCCGCCCCGGCGGTCATCGCCGAATACCTGTGGCGCTTCCGCCCCGCGGGGCAATATGACGCCATCACCGCGACCGCGAAGAACCTCCGCGACAACTGATGGATCACAACACGCTTGTCGCCGCCGCCCTTGGTCTACTGGAGGGGCTGACCGAGTTCATCCCGGTTTCCTCGACAGGCCATGTCCTGCTGGCCGGGCATTTCCTGGGCTTCGACTCGCCGGGCCGGGCTTTCGAGGTGCTGATCCAGCTGGGCGCGATCCTGGCGATCCTGGGGGTCTATGCCGGCAAGCTGTGGCGGATCTTTTCCAGCGCGCCGCATGATCCCAAGGCGCGCCGCTTCATCCTGGCGGTCCTGCTGGCCTTCCTGCCCGCCGTGGTGATCGGTGTGCTGGCGCACAAGGTCATCAAGGAGATCCTGTTCGAGACCCCGCTGCTGATCGCCAGCATGCTGATCCTGGGCGGGGTGGTGCTGCTGTTCGTGGACCGCATGGCGACCCGGCCGCGCTATCACGCGGCCGAGGAATTCCCGCTGCCGATGGCGGTGAAGATCGGTTTCATCCAGTGCCTGGCGATGATTCCCGGCGTCTCGCGTTCCGGGGCGACCATCGTCGGTGCCCTGCTTTTGGGCGCCGACAAGCGTTCTGCCGCGGAATTCAGCTTCTTCCTGTCCATGCCCACGATGCTGGGCGCCTTTGTCTACGACCTCTACAAGAACCGCGACATCCTGGACGCGGCGGCGGCGGGCAATATCGTCGTCGGCTTCGTCTGCGCCTTCCTGGCCGCGTTGGTCGTGGTGCGCGGGCTGCTGAATTACGTCTCGGTGCATGGCTATGCGTTCTTCGCCTGGTGGCGAATCGTGGTCGGCGCCCTGGTTCTGCTGGCTTTGCAGGCAGGTTGGTAAGATGAGCTGACCTATTTTTCGCACTCGCAGCAAGAAAATCTGCCGACGTGCGCCAGAAATCGTTAATTAGGTCAGCTTAGCTGACTTTTAATCGGCTGCGGCCTGTTTTATCAGGCTCTCATACTCCTCGCGATCGAAGGACGCGCAGCCATGGCCACGCAAAAGATGCTCAAATTCGTCACCATCGGGCGCGAGATGCCCGAAAAGCGTGACGCGGCGACCCGCTCGGAAGACTTCCACGAGATCTATCGCGAGTTTGCCGACGCCAAGGCCAAGGAACAGGCCAGCCGCTGCAGCCAATGCGGCGTGCCCTATTGCCAGAGCCATTGCCCGCTTCATAACAACATCCCGGACTGGTTGCGCCTGACCGCCGAGGGCCGCACGCAAGAGGCCTATTTCCGCAGCCAGGAGACCAACACCTTCCCCGAGATCTGCGGCCGCATCTGCCCGCAGGACCGGCTGTGCGAAGGCAATTGCGTCATCGAGCAATCCGGCCACGGCACCGTCACCATCGGCGCGATCGAGAAATACATCACCGACACCGCCTGGGAGATGGGCTGGGTCCAGCCTGCCGCCCCGGTGGTGGAACGCCCTGAATCCATTGGCATCATCGGCGCCGGCCCGGGCGGGTTGGCCGCCGCCGACCGGCTGCGCCGCATGGGCTATCAGGTCACGGTCTATGACCGCCACGACCGCGCCGGCGGGCTGCTGATCTATGGCATCCCCGGCTTCAAGCTGGAGAAATCCGTGGTCGAGCGCCGCAACCAGCTGCTGCGCGACGGCGGCGTGGAATTCGTGCTGAACGCCAATGTCGGCGAGGACATCAGCTTCGACGCCATCCGCGGCAAGCATGACGCGGTGCTGATCGCGACCGGCGTCTACAAGACCCGAGACCTGGACATCGACAATGCCGAGGCGCGCGGCGTGGTGCGGGCGCTGGACTATCTGACCGCCTCGAACCGGGTCGATCTGGGCGACGAGATCCCCGATTACGAGGATGGCGAGCTGAACGCGCGCGGCAAGCGCGTCGTGGTGATCGGCGGCGGCGACACCGCCATGGACTGCGTGCGCACCGCCATCCGCCAGGGCGCGCAATCGGTCAAGTGCCTGTATCGCCGCGACCGCGCCAATATGCCGGGCAGCCAGCGCGAAGTGCAGAACGCCGAGGAAGAAGGCGTTGAATTCGTTTGGCTTTCCGCCCCCGGTTCCTTCAGCGGCCATGTCACCGGCGAGGCGATGGTCGCGCAAGAGGTCGATGTGGACGGGCTGCCCGCCATCGCCTCGGTCCGGGTGCAGAAGATGCGGCTGGGCGCGCCGGACGTCAGCGGCCGGCAGTCGCCGGAGCTGATCGAGGGCGCCGATTACGACGAGCCGGCCGATCTGGTCATCAAGGCGCTGGGTTTCGAGCCCGAGGAGCTGCCGCGGCTTTGGGGCGTCGAGGGGCTGGAGGTGACGCGCTGGGGCACGATCAAGGCCGATTACCAGACGCATCAGACCAGCCTGCCCGGCGTCTTTGCCGTGGGCGACATCGTGCGTGGCGCCAGCCTGGTGGTCTGGGCGATCCGCGACGGCCGCGAGGCCGCCGACAGCATCGCCGGCTTCCTGGCCGGCAGCGCCCGCGTCGCCGCCGAATAGGGGGTGTGACCATGATGCACGGGACGTACACCGACCGTACACCGCGCGTACACAGCCTGCGCGCGTTGCCCGTTGCGCGGGCCTTGGCGCTTGCGGCGGGAACGGCAGGCCTGCTGACCCTTTTTGCCCTACCCGTGGCGGCGGCGAACTTCACCCCACCGGAAGGCTGCCGGCTGGAGATCACGGTGCAGAACCGCGGCTGTTCGGTGTCGCAGCATTACCGCTGTTCGGGCGATACGCCGGGCGACCAGTGGGTGACCTATTTCACCCGCGAGGGCGCCACCTACCAGTCGCGCATCGACAAGGAAACGCGCTGGATGGAAAGCACCGACCTGCGCAGCGGGCTGGTCGACGTGCTGGAGGAGGGCGCGGCGGACGACGCCTCGTTCAGCACGCTGGCGGCGACCGGGCGCGACGATTTCGACTTCTGGACCCGCTCGAACAATGGCGAGCGGCTGCATCACGTCGGCGAGGACCGGCTGACCGGCGAGACGGTGCAGATCGACGGCGTGCCCCTGGAGGTGACGCAGTTCGAGCTGACCACCTATAGCGAAACGGGCGACGTGCTGATTACCCGCAAGGGCCAGCAGTTCATCAGCCGCGCCCAGGGCCGGTTCTATGGCGGGGTCGAAACCTCGGAGGACTGGACCGGCGCGCGCCAGGAAACCAACGACAGCCCGGTGACCTTCGCCTTCCCGGGACAGCCCGGCTTTGGCGCGACCACGCCGGAATATGATTGCGACCTGCAAATGGTGAACGGCCGCGACGCCGACGCCGTGAGGCAGCTTTTGAAAGGGGCACGGACGTGAAGGACTGTGAAAACATGAGCTGGGAACAGCAGGAACAGGCCCGCCGCGACTGGATGGACCAGCATTCGCTGTATCGTGCCGAGGACGAGCATTCCTCTTGCGGCGTCGGCCTGGTGGTGAACCTGGACGGCAAGGCCAGCCGCAAGGTGGTCGATGCCGGCATCAACGCGCTGAAGGCGATCTGGCACCGCGGCGCGGTGGACGCGGACGGCAAGACCGGCGACGGTGCCGGCATCCATGTGCAGATCCCGGTGCCGTTCTTTTACGACCAGGTGCGCCGCACCGGGCACGAGCCGGATCAGAACAAGCTGATCGCGGTCGGCCAGTGCTTCCTGCCGCGCACGAACTTCGCCCAGCAGGAGCTTTGCCGGACCATCGTCGAATCCGAAGTGCTGCGCATGGGCCACTATATCTATGGCTGGCGGCATGTGCCGGTGAACACCTCGGTCCTGGGCGAAAAGGCCAATGCCACCCGCCCCGAGATCGAGCAGATCCTGATCCGCTGCGAAAAGGACATCGACCAGGAGCAGTTCGAGCGCGAGCTCTACATCATCCGCCGCCGCATCGAGAAGGCGGCCATCGCCGCGCAGATCGGCGGGCTGTATCTGTGCACGCTGTCCTGTCGGTCGATCATCTACAAGGGCATGATGCTGGCCGAGCAGGTCGCGGAATTCTATCCCGACCTGAAGGACGAGCGGTTCGAATCGGCCTTCGCGATCTATCACCAGCGCTATTCGACCAACACCTTCCCGCAATGGTGGCTGGCGCAGCCCTTCCGCATGCTGGCCCATAACGGCGAGATCAACACGCTGAAGGGCAACTCGAACTGGATGCGCAGCCACGAGATCCGCATGGCCAGCCGCGCCTTCGGCGAGATGGCCGAGGATATCAAGCCGATCATCCCCGGCGGCAGCTCGGATTCGGCGGCGCTGGACGCGGTCTTCGAGGTCATGGTGCGCTCCGGCCGCTCGGCGCCGATGACCAAGACCATGCTGGTGCCGGAAGCCTGGTCCAAGGCCACCACCGACATGCCGCAGGCCTGGGCCGACATGTATGCCTATTGCAACTCGGTCATGGAGCCCTGGGACGGGCCGGCCGCGCTGGCGATGACCGACGGGCGCTGGGTCTGCGGCGGCCTGGACCGCAACGGGCTGCGGCCGCTGCGCTATGTCATCACCGGCGACGGGCTGTTGATCGCGGGGTCCGAGGCCGGCATGGTCCCGGTCGCCGAGGCCACGGTGCGCGAAAAGGGCGCGCTGGGTCCGGGCCAGATGATCGCCGTCGACATGGCCGAGGGCAAGCTCTACCACGACCGCGAGATCAAGGACTATCTCGCCTCGGCGCAGCCCTTCGGCGAGTGGATCGAGAAGGTGGTGCAGCTTTCGGAAGTGATGCGCGACCTGCCCGAGGAACTGTCCTTTACCGGCGAGGAACTGCGCCGCCGCCAGATCGCCGCCGGCTATACGGTCGAGGAAATCGAGCAGATGCTGGCGCCCATGGCCGAGGACGGCAAGGAGGCGCTGGCCTCGATGGGCGACGACACGCCGCCCGCGGTGCTGTCGGGCCAGTATCGGCCGCTGTCGCATTTCTTCCGGCAAAACTTCAGCCAGGTGACCAACCCGCCCATCGACAGCCTGCGCGAGACGCGGGTGATGTCGCTGAAGACGCGGTTCGGCAACCTCAAGAACGTGCTGGACGAATCCAGCGCCCAGACCGAGATCCTGCTGCTGGAAAGCCCCTTCGTCGCCAATGGTGAATTCGCCGAGATGATGAAGCTGTTTGGCGATGCGGTGACGCAGATCGACTGCACCTTCGCCGATGGCGCCGGCCCCGAGGCCATGGCCGAGGCCCTGGCCCGCATCCGCGCCGAGGCCGAGGATGCCGTGCGTTCCGGCGCCGGCCATCTGGTGCTGTCGGACGAGAAGGTCGGCCCGGACCGCATCGGCCTGCCGATGATCCTGGCGACCAGCGCCGTGCACAGCTGGCTGACCCGCAAGGGGCTGCGGACCTTCTGCTCGGTCAACGTGCGCTCGGCGGAATGCATCGACCCGCATTACTTCGCGGTGCTGATCGGCTGCGGCGCGACCACGGTGAACGCCTATCTGGCGCAGGACACCATCGCCGAGCGGATCGAGCGCGGGCTGCTCTCGGGCAGCCTGATCGACAACATGCGCAACTATCGCGATGCCATCGACGCCGGTCTGCTGAAGATCATGGCGAAGATGGGGATCTCGGTGCTGTCCTCCTATCGCGGGGGCTTGAACTTCGAGGCGGTGGGGCTGTCCCGCGCCATGGTCGCGGAATATTTCCCCGGCATGCAGTCGCGGATCTCGGGCATCGGTCTGCACGGCTTGCAGGCGAAGCTGGAGGACATCCACGCCAAGGGCTTCCATGCCGACACCACCGAACTGCTGCCGGTGGGCGGCTTCTACAAGGCGCGTCGCTCGGGCGAGAAGCACGCCTGGGAAGCCAACACCATGAAGCTGCTGCAGATCGCCTGCGAAAAGGCGTCCTATGACGTGTGGAAGCAGTTCACCGCGACGATGCGGGCGAACCCGCCGATCCACCTGCGCGACCTCTTGGACATCAAGCCGCTGGGCAAGCCGGTGCCGCTGGAGGAGGTGGAGAGCATCACCTCGATCCGCAAGCGCTTCGTGACGCCGGGCATGTCGCTGGGCGCCCTGTCGCCCGAGGCGCATATGACGCTGAACATCGCCATGAACCGCATCGGCGCCAAGTCCGACAGCGGCGAGGGCGGCGAGGACCCGGCGCACAGCCATCCGCTGCCGAATGGCGACAACCCCTGCGCCAAGATCAAGCAGGTCGCCTCGGGCCGCTTCGGCGTCACCGCCGAATATCTGAACGCCTGCGAGGAGCTGGAGATCAAGGTCGCGCAGGGCGCCAAGCCCGGCGAGGGTGGCCAGCTTCCGGGCATGAAGGTCACCGACCTGATCGCCCGGCTGCGGCATTCGACCAAGGGGGTGACGCTGATTTCGCCGCCGCCGCATCACGATATCTATTCGATCGAAGACCTGGCGCAGCTGATCTATGACCTGAAGCAGATCAACCCGCGCGCCAAGATCACCGTGAAGCTGGTGGCGTCGTCGGGCGTCGGCACCATCGCGGCGGGCGTGGCCAAGGCCAAGGCCGACGTGATCCTGATCTCGGGGCACAATGGCGGCACCGGGGCCAGCCCGGCGACCTCGATCAAGTTCGCCGGCCTGCCCTGGGAGATGGGCCTGACCGAGGCGCATCAGGTGCTGGCGATGAACCGCCTGCGCGACCGCGTCACGCTGCGCACCGACGGCGGCTTGCGCACCGGCCGCGACATCGTCATGGCGGCGATGATGGGGGCCGAGGAATACGGCATCGGCACCGCGGCGCTGATCGCCATGGGCTGCATCATGGTGCGCCAGTGCCAGTCGAACACCTGCCCGGTCGGCGTCTGCACCCAGGACGAAAAGCTGCGGGCGATGTTCACCGGCTCGGCCGACAAGGTGGTGAACCTGATCACCTTCTATGCGACCGAGGTGCGCGAGATCCTGGCCAGCATCGGCGCGCGGTCGCTCGACGAGGTGATCGGCCGCGCCGACCTGCTGACCCAGGTCAGCCGGGGCGACAAATCGCTGGATGACCTGGACCTGAACCCGCTGCTGATCACCGTCGATGGCAGCGAGAAGATCGTCTATGACCGCACCAAGCCGCGCAACGCCGTGCCGGACACGCTGGACGCCGAGATCATCCGCGACGCCAGCCGCTTCTTCTCGGACGGCGAGAAGATGCAGCTGAGCTATGCGGTCCGGAACACGCTGCGCACCATCGGCACGCGGACCTCGTCGATGATCGTGCAGACCTTCGGCATGCGCAACAACCTGCAGCCCGACCATCTGACGGTGCGGCTGACCGGCAGCGCGGGCCAGTCGCTGGGCGCATTCGCCGCGCCGGGGCTGAAGATCGAGGTCTCGGGCGATGCCAACGACTATGTCGGCAAGGGGCTGTCGGGCGGCACCATCACCGTGCGCCCGCCGATGTCGAGCCCGCTGGTCGCGGCCGAGAACACCATCATCGGCAATACCGTGCTTTACGGCGCGACCGACGGCTATCTGTTCGCGGCCGGCCGCGCGGGCGAGCGCTTCGCGGTCCGGAATTCCGGCGCCAAGGTGGTGATCGAGGGCTGCGGGTCCAACGGCTGCGAATACATGACCGGCGGGGTCGCGGTGATCCTGGGCCGGATCGGCGCCAATTTCGGCGCCGGCATGACCGGGGGCATGGCCTATCTCTATGACCCCGAGGGGCTGGCGCGCGACTATGTCAACGCCGAGACGCTGATCCTGTGCCCGGTGACGCAGGCGCATTGGGAAGCCGAGCTGAAGGGCCTGATCGAGCGTCATGCGCGCGAGACCCGCTCGCGCCGGGCCGAGGACATCCTGCAGAACTGGGAGGAAGAAAAGCCGAACTTCCTGCAGGTCTGCCCGCGCGAGATGCTGCCGCATCTGAAGCATCCTATCGCAGATGTCGAGGACCTGGCGGCGGTGCCGGCCGAGTAGCCGCGCCGGATCGGAATGCGAACGGGGGCCCTTGCGGCCCCCGTTTCCTTGTGGCTGTCTAGGCCCGTTCCATTGACCAAGGATTTTCCCCGATGACCCGCACATTCCTGCCGATCTGCGCCCCGCTGCTGGCGCTGGCCCTGCTGGGCGGCTGCCGCGACGAACAGGCCGAAGGGCCGATGAAGCCCGGCATCTATGCGACGACCAGCAATGGCATCGCGCATCGCGCGGTCTTCAACAAGGACGGCACCTATGTCGACATGCAGGACAATGTGCCGAAGCCCGTCGCGCAAGGCAAATGGTCGCGCCGGGACGGCAAGCTGTGCCTGCATGAGGACGGCGCCGCCGAGCCGCTTTGCGCCGAGGAAAAAGCCGTCGGCACCGATGGCAGCTTCAGCATCACCGCCAATGGCGTGACGCAGGACTTCAAGATGGTGGCGCAATGAACGGCGGGATGGCCGCAGCCTTCGTGCTGCTGATCGCGCTGTTCGCGGGGCCGGCCTTTGCCCTGATGTTCAAGACGCCCATGGCCCGCAAGACCTTCGAGACGCGCAAGGCCCGCTTTGCCGAGGGCCGCCTGAAAAAGGACCCGCAGACCGACCTGATCGGGCCACATCGCCCGCTCTGGCGCAACTGGCTGCTGGCCTCGCTGATCTTCGGGGTGGTGGCGGCGGCGATCATGGCAGGCTTGGCGCGCGTCGTCTGACGGGCGGGCAGGCGCGGGGCGGACATTTCTGCGTGCCCCGGCGTTTTGCGCAAGAATAAGATAAGCAAGAACAATTATTTACACTTGCGTCTCATTCGCATGGCGAGGCCGATACAGGGTTTGACATGGGGCCTCGGCTGGCTAAAAGCCCCCGAGCGCCGGATTCGGAAAAGGACGCCCGCCATGTCAGCCCGCTTCTCGCCCACCGAGCGCATTGCGCTGGGCAGCATCCTCGTCGGCGTCCTGGTGCTGGGGCTCAAGGCACTGGCCTGGTGGCTGACCGGCTCGGTCGCGCTGCTGTCGGACGCGCTGGAAAGCACGGTGAACGTGGCCACGGCGGTGGCGGCGCTGATCGCCATCCGCATCGCGCAGAAACCCGCCGACAAGGACCACCCCTATGGCCACCACAAGGCCGAGTTCTTCAGCGCCGTGCTGGAGGGGGCGATGATCATCACCGCCGCCCTGCTGATCCTGCGCGAGGCCTGGCACGGCCTCCAGAACCCGCGTCTGCTGGACGCGCCGGCCCTGGGGCTGGCGATCAACATCGCCGCCTCGGTGGTCAATGCCTGGTGGTGCTGGGTGCTGATCTCGCGCGGGCGCAAGCTGCGCTCGCCGGCGCTGGTGGCGGACGGGCATCACCTGCTGACCGACGTGATCTCCTCGGCCGGTGTGGTGGTCGGGGTGGCGGCGGCGGTGGCGACCGGCTGGGCGGTGCTCGATCCAGGCCTGGCGGCGCTGGTGGCGCTGAACATCCTGTGGTCGGGCTGGAAGGTCATGGGCCGCTCGCTGTCCGGGTTGATGGACGAGGCGGTGTCCGAAGAGACGCTGGCCACGATCCGCGCCACCATCTCGGACGCGGCGATCGGCGCGATCGAGGCGCATGACCTGCGCACCCGCCACGCCGGCCCGCGCACCTTCATCGACTTCCATCTGGTCGTCGACGGCCAGACCACGGTCGAAGCCGCCCATGCGATCTGCGACCGCATCGAGCAGGCGCTGAAGGCCAAGCTGCCGGATGCGATGATCACCATCCATGTCGAGCCGCCGCACAAGGCCAAGCATTCCGGCGTGCTGGTGATCTAGCGCAGCCGCTGCCCTTCGGCGTCGAAGTGAAAGGCGCGGTCCGGGTCGAAATCCAGCCCCAGCGCCTCGTCCACGGCAAAGTCGCGCTCGCCGAACATGCGCAGGGTCAAGAGCCCGTGGTCCTCGGCCTGGACATAGGCCAGGGTCTCGCCGCCCAGCTTCTCGACATGGCTGACGCGGCCCTGGATGCGGCTGCCGCCGGGCAGCAGATGCTCGGGGCGGATGCCCAGCGTGTCCGAGTTGAGGCCCAGCCGCGCGCCCTTCAGGAAGTTCATCTGCGGGCTGCCGATGAAGCCGGCGACGAAGGTGTTGTCGGGGTCGTTGTAGAGATCCATCGGCCGCCCGACCTGCTCGACGCGGCCGGCGCGCAAGACGACGATCTTGTCGGCCAGCGTCATCGCCTCGACCTGATCATGGGTGACATAGATCATCGTCGCGCCCAGCTCGCGGTGCAGCCGGGCGATCTCGATCCGGGTCTGCACCCGCAGCGCGGCGTCGAGGTTCGAGAGCGGCTCGTCGAACAGGAACAGCTTCGGGCGGCGCACGATGGCGCGGCCGATGGCGACGCGCTGGCGCTGGCCGCCCGACAGCTCGGCCGGGCGGCGCGCCATCAGCGCGTCCAGCGCCAGCATGGCGGCGGCGCGGTCGGTGGCCTGGGCGATTTCGGCCCGGGGCGTGCCGGCCTGTTTCAGCGCCAGCCCCATGTTGTCGCGCACGGTCATGTGCGGATAAAGCGCATAGCTCTGGAACACCATGGCGATCTCGCGCTTGGCGGGGGCCAGGTCGTTGATGCGGGCGCCGTCGATGGCGATCTCGCCCGCGCTGACATCCTCGAGCCCGGCGATCATGCGCAAGAGCGTGGACTTGCCGCAGCCCGAGGGGCCGACGAAGACGCAGAACTCGCCATCGGCGACCTCCAGGTCGACGCCCTTGATGACATCGGTCGCGCCGAAGGACTTGGTGACTTGCGAAAGGCTCAGGGCGCCCATGGGGTTCGCTCCTTGTTCATGGCGGAAAGGGTCATTTCACGGCGCCGGCGGTGATGCCGCGGATCAATTGGCGCGAGAACACCAGGTAGAGCACCAGCACCGGCAGGATGGCGAGGCTCAGCGCCGCCAGCACCGCGTTCCAGTTGGTGACGAACTGGCCGATGAAGGCCTGGCTGCCCAGGGTGATGGTCTTGGTCGCCTCGCTGGGTGCCAGGATCAGCGGGAACCACAGGTCGTTCCAGATCGGGATCATGGTGAAGACGGCGACGGTGGCCATGGCCGGCCGCACCAGCGGCAGCACCAGGCGGAAGAAGATGGTGTATTCCGACAGCCCGTCGATGCGCCCGGCGTTCTTCAGGTCGTCCGAGACGCCGCGCATGAACTCGGACAGGATGAACACCGCCAGCGGCAGCCCCTGCGCGGTATAGACCAGCACCAGCGCCGCCAGCGTGTTGACCAGCCCCGAGGCAACCATCAGCTGCAGGATGGCGACCGTGCCCAGCCGGATCGGGATCATGATCCCCAGCGCCAGGTAAAGCCCCATCAGCATATTGCCGCGAAAGCGGTATTCCGACAGCGCAAAGGCCGCCATGGCGCCGAACAGCAGCACGAAGAACAGGCTCGCCACGGTGACGATCAGCGAGTTCTGGAAATAGAGCAGGAAATCCCCCTGCGCCAGCACGGTCCGGTAGCCGACCAGGTCGAAGCTGTCGCCCGAGGGCAGCGCCAGCGGATCGGCGAATATCGCCCGGCGGTTCTTGAAGCTGTTGACGACGATGACAAAGACCGGGAACAGCGCGATGGCGGTATAGGTCAGCAGCACGGCATGGGCGGCGATGCTGCGGGCGGTGGAATGGCGTGCGTCACTCATGGTCTTGCCCTCAGAACTGATAGCGGCGCATGCGGCGCTGGATGGCGAAGAGATAGAAGCAGACGCCCAGCAGGATGATGGCGAACATGGCGGTGGCGATGGTCGCGCCCATATGCGGATCGCCGATCTGCAGCTGGAAGCCGAAGAAGGTCCGATAGAGGAACGTCCCCAGGATATCGGTCGAGAAATTCGGCCCCGCCAAGGCCCCCTGCGTCACATAGATCAGATCGAACGCATTGAAGTTGCCGACAAAGGTCAGGATCGAGATGATGCCGATCGAGGGCAGGATCAGCGGCAGCTTGATCTTCCAGAACTGCGCCCAGCCGGTGACGCCGTCGATCTCGGCCGCCTCGATCACCTCGTCGGGGATCGTCAGCAGCGCGGCATAGATCAGCATCATCGGGATGCCGACGAATTGCCAGACCGAGATCAGCGCCAGCGTGGTCAGCGCCGTGCCCTCGCGGCCCAGCCAGGGCGCGAACAGCGCCTTCAGCCCGACGGCATCCAGCATGCCGGGGGCGATGCCCCAGATCGGCGACAGGATCAGCTTCCAGACGAAGCCGACGATGACGAAGCTCAGGATGGTCGGGATGAAGATCGCGGTGCGATAGAAGGCCGCGCCGCGCAGCCGCGGCGAGCTCAGCAGCGCCGCCAGCGCCACGCCGACCGGGTTCTGCACCAGCATGTGCACCAGGAAGAACCAGGCATTGTTGCCCAGCGCGTTCCAGAAACTCGCCGACCAGCGCGGATCGCCCAGCAGGGTGGCGAAGTTCTGCAGCCCGACGAAGACCCGCTGCCCCTCGACGACATTGAACAGCGACAGGTTCAGCGTCCCGAACAGCGGCACGATCATGATGGCGGTATAGACCAGCACCGCGGGCGCAAGAAACACCGCGATATGCCAGCGGAATGCGCGCCGCTGTGCCATGGCACCCTCCTCTTCTCCGTTGAAAAATACCCTCGGGGGGTGCGGGGGGCGGAAAGCCCCCCGCTAGCGCCGGGCCGCCAGGCCCGGCAACCATCTCGCGTCGGGCCGCCAGGCCCGGCCACAGTCCCCGGGCCGTCAGGCCCAAGGCATCACTTCTGCTGCGGCGCGTACCAGCTCGCCAGGCCCTTCTGCAGCCGCTCGGCGGCGGCTTCCGGCGTCTCGCTGCCATTGATGACATTGGCCGAGGCGGTCCAGGTCTCGTTCTCCAGGTTCGGCGTGCCGCGCGACAGGATCTGGTAGGTCGAGCGGATGGTGGGCTCGCAGCTCTCGCGCCAGGAAACGAATTCCTTGGCCAGCGGATCGGCCATCTCGACCGGCGCCGCGTTCAGCGAGAAGAAGCCCGGCAGCGCATTGGCGTAAAGCGTGGCGAATTCCGACGAGGCCACCCATTCCAGGAATTTCTTCGCCTCTTCCGGGTGCTTGGTCGCCGCGTTCATGCCCAGGGCGATATCGGTATGGTCGCTGATATAGCATGTGTCGCCCTCGGCCGGGACCGGGGGCGGAAAGGCGCCCATCTCGAAGGCGCCGCCGATCTGCGGGCCGAAGACGCCGATCTCCCAGGACCCGGCCGGATAGATCGCGGCGCGGCCCAGGGTGAACAGGTTCTGGCTGTCGGGATAGGTCTGGGCCTCGAACCCGTCGCCCAGGTAGTCCTTCCATTTCGCCAGCTGGCGGAAGGGCGCCACCCAAGGCTCATCGGTCAGGCTCGAGGTGCCGGCGATCAGCGCCTTGCGGCCCTCCTCGCCCTTCCAGTAGTTCGGGCCGATGTTCTGATAGCCCATGGTGGCGGCTTCCCACTGGTCGGTGGTGCCCATCGCCATCGGGATATAGGTGCCATCGGCCTTGACCTTCTCCAGCACGGCAAAGAACTCGGCCTCGGTCTTGGGCGGGGTCAGGCCCAGTTCGTCGAAGGCGGTCTTGTTGTAGATGAAGCCGTGGATGACCGAGGCCATCGGCACGCAGAAGGTCTTGGCCGCGTCGTCGGTCTGCCAGGCCGATTTCGCCACGTCCGAGAAATTCGCCATGCCCGCGAGCCCGCTCAGATCGGCGAGTTTGCCCTTGTTGAACAGCTCCAGCGAGGCATCGAAGGGCCGGCAGGTGATCAGGTCGCCCGCCGAGCCGGCATCCAGCTTGGAGTTCAGCACCGCATTGTATTCGGCCGGCGCCGAGGGCGCGAAATCGATCTTGATGCCGGGGTTCGCGGCCTCGAAGGCAGGGATGATCTTTTCCTGCCAGATCGACAGGTCGTCGTTGCGCCAGCTTTCGACGGTCAGCGTCACATCCTGGGCCCAGGCGGTGCCGCCCAGCAGCGTGCTGGCCAGCAGCGCGCCTTTCAGAAAGGTGGGGCGGATGGTCTTGGTCATGGTCTCTCTCCCGTGTTGGGGGTCTCGTCTGTCGCGGACCCGTCTTGCCTTCAGATCAGCGGCGCCAGATGGCCGCCATTCTCGCGCAGCGCCGCCTCGGCCGCCGCGGGCGCCATGCCCCGGGCGACCAGGATCGCGGGTTTCACCGCCCCCGCGGTCGTGCGCAGCGCCGCCTCGGCCTCGTCCCGGCCGACGCGCGCCAGGGCCGCGACGATGCGGGCGGCGCGGTCGACCAGCTTGATGTTGTCGGCCACGACATTGACCATATAGCCGTCATGGACATGGCCCAGCCGGATGCCGACCAGCGAGGACAGCATGTTCAGCGCCACCTTCTGCGCCGTCGCCGCCCCCATCCGGGTCGAGCCCGAGACCACCTCGGCCCCGGTCGCGATCAGCACCGGGATATCCGCCAGTTCCAGCAGCGCCGAGCCCGGCACATTGGCAAGACCCGCGACCGTCACCCCGCGCTCGCGCGCGGCCCGCGCGACGGTCAGCGCATAGGGCGTCCGCCCCGAGGCCGAGAGGCACAGCAGCGTGTCCCCCGCCCCCAGCCCGGCACGGTCCAGATCGGCCAGCGCCAGCGCGGGGTCGTCCTCGACGCTGCCCTTCATGTGCAAGAGCGCTGCGGCGCCGCCGGCGAACAGCATCGGCGTGCGCTCGGGCGCGATGCCGAAGGTGCCGGCCAGCTCCAGGCAATCGGCCAGCGCCATCAGCCCGGACGAGCCCGCACCGGCATAGCCGAGCCTGCCGCCCGCACCCAGCGAAGCCGCCGCCGCATCGGCGGCGCGCGCCAGGGCCGGGATCGCGTCCCGCACCGCCTGCACCGCCTCGGCCTGCGCATCCAGCAGCAGCGCCAGCGCCTCGGCCGCCGGCCGGGCGTGCAGTCCTGCGGATGATGGATGCCGTGCCTCGGTCGCCGATGCGGTCATGTGATTCCCCCTGTTCGCTCGATAATGCCAAAACAATACCAATTGTAAACCCCCTTGCTGGATCCAGCGATAAAAGGGCATTTTTACCGGGATTTTCAGTTTCCTCTTCCCATCTGGTATTGTTTTGGTATGGTGCAGCCAAAGGGAGTCGCCATGACGTATTTTCTGGGCATAGACGGGGGAGGCACCGGCTGCCGCGCCGCCATCGCGGATGCCTCGGGCCGGATCATCGGCCAGGGTGCCGGCGGCCCCGCCAATATCTCGATCGAGACCGAGGGCGCCTGCGCCAATATCCTGGCCGCCACCCGCGCCGCGCTGGATCAGGCCGGCCAGGGCCACCTGGACCAGCTGACGGCGGTGCTGGGCCTGGCCGGGGCCAATGTCACCGCCTCGGCCCGGCGCTTGCAGGCGATGCTGCCGTTCCGCCGCACGCGAATCGTCACCGATGCGGTGACGGCGGCGGTGGGCGCGCTGGGGACGGCGGACGGCATCGTCGCGGCGATGGGCACCGGCTCGGTCTTCGCGGTGCAGGCCGGCGGCACGATGCGGCAATATGGCGGGCGCGGCTTCCTTCTGGGCGACGAGGGCAGCGGCGCGGTGCTGGGCCGGGCGCTGCTGGCCGAGGCGCTGCGGGCCGAGGACGGATTCGCGCCGATGACGCCGCTGTTGCAGGCGGTGCTGGACGAGCTGGGCGGCATCGAGGGCGTGATCTCCTTCGGCCTGCGCGCCCGGCCGGCGGAATTCGGCGGTTTCGCGCCCCGCATCGTCGCCGGCACCGACCCGGCGGCCGAGCGTATCATGACCGCCGCCGTGGCCGAGATCGGCAGCATGATCGACAGGCTGCGGGCCGGGCGCGGGCTGCCGGTGGTGTTCCTGGGCGGGCTCGGCGCGCATTACGCCCAGCGGCTCTCCGGGCGCTGGCCGATCCGGGCGCCGCTGGGTTCGGGGCTGGACGGGGCGCTGCTGCTGGCCCGGCAGGAGGCGTGATGGGCGAGATCTTCACCCCCCGCGCCTTCGAGGAGACCGGCAGCGGCCCGCTTTACCTGCAATTGCAGCGGCTGATCGCCGATGCCATCGCCCAGGGCCGCCTGCAGCCCGGCGACAGCCTGCCGCCGGAACGCGAGCTGGCGGCGATGACCGGCCTGTCGCGCGTCACCGTCAGGAAGGGCGTGGCGGAACTGGTCGCCTCGGGGCAGCTGGTGCAGAAGCGCGGCTCGGGCACCTTCGTCGCGCCGCGGGTCGAGAAGCTGGAGCAGGCGCTGTCGCTTCTGACCTCGTTCACCGAGGACATGGCCCGGCGCGGCCGCAGCGTCGAAAGCCGCTGGATCGCGCGCGGCTTGCATGCCCCCGCCCCCGAAGAGGTCATGGCGCTGGGACTGGGCGTCGGCGAAAAGGTCGCGCGGCTGGAACGGGTGCGTTCCTCCGACGGCGTGCCGCTGGCCATCGAGCGCGCCTCGCTGCCGCAGGCGATCCTGCCCGACCCGGCGGGCGTCGATGCCTCGCTTTACGCGGTGCTGGAATCGCGCGGCATGCGGCCGGTGCGGGCTGTGCAGCGCATCTCGGCCGCGAACCTGGGCGCCAAGGACGCGGAGCTGCTGGGCGTGGTGCCCGGCGTCGCCGGCCTGCGCATCGAGCGCATCTCCTACCTGCCTTCGGGCCAGGTCGTCGAATTCACCCGATCGCTGTATCGCGGCGACGCCTATGATTTCGCCGTGGAACTCAAGCTAGCCCCCGAGGGCGAAAGGAGCTCAGGATGAGCCAGACCCACATGGCCCGCGAAGTGGCCGAGATCCCGGAAGCCGCCGCGCGCTTCCTGTCGCTGTCGCGCGACGCGGTGCTGGAGGCGGCCGATGCCGTGCGCCGCCGCGACCCCGACCTGGTGGTCACCGTCGCGCGCGGCTCGTCCGACCATGCCGCGACCTATATCAAATATGCGGTGGAGTTGCTGGCCGGGATACCGGTCGCCTCGGTCGGGCCCTCGATCGCCTCGATATATCGCCGGCCGCTGCGGCTGGGGGGGACGGCCTGCCTGGGGATCTCGCAATCCGGCCGCAGCCCGGACGGGGTCGAGATGATGCGCAGCGCGGCGATGAGCGGGGCGCTGACCATCGCCGTGACCAATGATCCCGACAGCCCGATGGCGCGGTCGTCGGTGCATTGCCTGCCCCTGCAGGCGGGCGAGGAAAAAAGCGTGGCCGCGACCAAGACCTTCGTCTGCTCGGTGCTGGCCTTGCTGTCGCTGCTGGCGGAATCGCGCGAGGACAACGCGCTGCGCGACGCCGTCGCCGCCCTGCCCGAGGCGCTGGGCCAGGCGGTGGCGCTGGACTGGTCGCCGATGTCGGCGCGGCTGGCGCGGGCCAATTCCGCCTTCGTGCTGGGCCGCGGCCCGGGCTTCGCCATCGCCTGCGAGGCGGCGCTGAAGTTCAAGGAGACCTGCGGCATCCATGCCGAAGCCTATTCCGCCGCCGAGGTGCTGCACGGCCCCGCCGCCATCGTGCAGGCGAATTTCCCGGTCTTCGTGCTGGGGATGCCGGATGCCGCCCTGCCGCATGTGGTCTCGACCGCCGAGCGGCTGGTGGCGCAGGGCGCCGATGTCTTCATCACCGGCGCCGAGGTCGAGGGCGCGACGACCCTGCCGCTGGTCGAGGGCCTGCACCCGCTGGTGGCGCCGCTGGTCGCCATCGCGGGCTTTTACGCCTTCATCGAGGAACTGGCGCGGCGGCGCGGCTTCGATCCCGACACGCCGCCGCATCTGCGCAAGGTGACGGAGACGGTATGATGCAAGTCCTGACCGGCGCGCGCATCTTCGACGGCGCCCGCTTCCTCGACGGCCATGCGCTGGTGATCGAGGGCGACGTGATCGCCGCGATCCTGCCCGAAGCCGAAGCGCCGGCGCAGGGCCGCCGCGCGGTAGACGGCATCCTGGCCCCGGGTTTTCTGGACCTGCAGGTGAACGGCGGCGGCGGCCTGATGGTCGATGGCGCGACCGACCTGGCGGCGCTGCGCCAGATCTGCGCCGCGCATCGCGGCCTTGGCACGGCGGGGGTGCTGCCGACGCTGATCACCGACACGGCGCAGGCGACGGCGCAGGTCGTCGCCGCCGGCATCGCCGCGACTGATGCGCAGGTGCCGGGCTTTCTGGGCCTGCATCTGGAAGGGCCGCATCTGGACCCGCGCCGCAAGGGCGCGCATGATCCAGGCCTGATCCGGCCGATGGGTGACGATGATCTGGCGCGGCTCTGCGAGGCGGCGCGGCGGCTGCCGGCGCTGATGGTCACGCTGGCGCCCGAGGCCGCGACGCCGCAGCAGATCGCGGCGCTGGCCGGCGCCGGGGCCGTGGTCAGCCTGGGTCACAGCGATTGCGATTACGACACCGCCCGGGCGGCGCTGGCCGCCGGCGCGCGCTGCGTCACGCATCTGTTCAACGCCATGAGCCAGATCGGCCACCGCGCCCCGGGGCTGGCCGGCGCGGTGCTGTCGGGCGATGCCGGGGCCGGGCTGATCGCCGACGGCATCCATGTGCATCCGGCGGTGATGCGGCTGGCGCTGGCCGCGCGGCCCGAAGGAATCTTCCTGGTCAGCGATTGCATGGCCTTTGCCGGCACCGCGCTGACCGAGATGCAGCTGGGCGGCCGGCAGGTGTTGCGCCGCGACGGGCGGCTGACCCTGGCCGACGGCACGCTGGCCGGCGCCGACCTGAGCCTGCCGCAGGCCGTGGCCAACCTGGTGCATGAGGTCGGCATCGCACCCGAACGGGCGCTGGCCATGGCCAGCTCGGTTCCGGCGGCGCTGATCGGCTTGCAGGACAGCCATGGTGCGCTGGCGCCGGGCCGGCGGGCCGAGATCGTGCTGCTGGACCGGGATTTCGCGCTGCGGGAAAGCTGGCTCTAGCCGGTCTCGTAAAGCTCCAGCGGCAGGCCGTCGGGATCCTTGAAGAAGGTGAAGCGCCGGCCGGTGTATTCGTCCACGCGCACCGGCTCGACCGCGACGCCCTGCGCCTGCAGATGCCGCAGGGCCGCATCCATGTCGGCGGTGGCGAAGGCCAGGTGACGCAGCCCCCGCGCCTCGGGCGCCGTGGGGCGCGGCGGCGGCGCGGGAAAGGAAAACAGCTCGATCCGGCTGCCGTCCGGCAGCGCCAGGTCCAGCTTCCAGGATTGCCGCGCGGCCCGGTGGTTTTCGGCCAGCACGGCAAGCCCCAGCACCCGCGTGTAGAAATCGCGCGAGACGGCATAATCCGAACAGATGATCGCCACGTGATGGATGCCGGCCAGGACCATGGCCGCGATCGTAGCAGCCCGAAGACGCACCCGGCAATCATAATTTCAGATTATCATAATGATTGATAAATATAAATTCTCATGATGCAAAAACCTGCTAGAACAAGCGCAGGAAATACGCGCGAGCGTCTCGGCAAGGAGAGCCAGCATGGACGGAAACAACATCGCAACCACCGGGAAATGCCCGGTCATGCATGGCGGCAACACCGCCCTTGGCAGTTCGGTCACCGCCTGGTGGCCCAATGCGCTGAACCTGGACATCCTGCACCAGCATGACAGCAAGTCGAACCCGCTGGGGCCTGATTTCAACTATCGCGAGGCGCTGAAGACGCTGGACGTCGAGGCGCTGCGGGCCGACCTGCGAGCGCTGATGACCGACAGCCAGGACTGGTGGCCGGCCGATTACGGCAGCTATGTTGGCATGTTCGCCCGCACCGCCTGGCACGCGGCGGGCTCCTATCGCACCTCGGACGGCCGCGGCGGCGCCAATACCGGCAACCAGCGTTTCGCGCCGCTGAACAGCTGGCCCGACAACGTCAACACCGACAAGGGCCGCCGCCTGCTGTGGCCGATCAAGAAGAAATACGGCAACAAGATCAGCTGGGCCGACCTGATCGTGCTGGCGGGCACCGTCGCCTATGAGGTCGCGGGCCTCAAGACCTATGGTTTCGCCTTCGGCCGCGAGGACATCTGGGCGCCCGAGAAGGACACCTATTGGGGCGAGGAAAAGGAATGGCTCGCGCCCAGCGACAGCCGCTATGGCGATGTGGGCGATGCCAAAAGCCTGGTGAACCCGCTGGCCGCGGTGCAGATGGGCCTGATCTACGTCAACCCCGAGGGGGTGAACGGCCGGTCCGACCCGCAGGCCACCGCCAACATGATGCGCGAGACCTTTGCCCGCATGGGCATGAACGACGAGGAAACCGTCGCCCTGACCGCCGGCGGCCACACCGTCGGCAAATGCCACGGCAACGGCAATGCCACCGACCTGAGCCCGGACCCGGAAACCGCCGGACCCGAGTTCCAGGGCCTGGGCTGGATGAACACCAAGGGCCGCGGCATCGGCCGCAATACCGTCGTCTCGGGGCTGGAGGGCGCCTGGACCACGCACCCGACGCAATGGGACAACGGCTTCTTCCAGATGCTGTTCAAGCATGAATGGACGCTGACCCACAGCCCGGCCGGCGCCTCGCAATGGCAGCCGATCAGCATCGCCGAAGAGGACATGCCGGTCGATGTCGAGGATCCCTCGATCCGCCGCATGCCGATGATGACCGACGCCGACATGGCGCTGAAGGTCGACCCGATCTATCGCGAGATCTCGCTGCGCTTCATGAACGATTTCGAGGCCTTCAGCGACGCCTTCGCCCGCGGCTGGTTCAAGCTGACCCACCGCGACATGGGGCCGAAATCGCGCTACCTGGGCCCCTGGGTGCCGGCCGAGGACCTGACCTGGCAGGACCCGATCCCCGCCGGCCGCAGCGACTATGACGTGGCGGCGGTCAAGGCGCGCATCGCGGCCTCGGGGCTGTCCACCGCCGACCTGGTGGCGACGGCCTGGGACAGCGCCCGGACCTATCGCGGCTCGGACATGCGCGGCGGCGCCAATGGCGCACGCATCCGCCTGGCCCCGCAGAAGGACTGGGAGGGCAACGAGCCGCCGCGCCTGGCGCGCGTGCTTTCGGTGCTGGAGCCGATCGCGGCGGAAAGCGGCGCGAGCCTTGCCGACGTGATCGTGCTGGGCGGCAACCTGGGCGTCGAGCAGGCGGCACGGGCCGCGGGCTTCGAGTTGGACCTGCCCTTCGCGCCCGGTCGCGGCGATGCCACGGCGGAACAGACCGACGTGGAATCCTTCGACGTGCTGGAACCCCTGGCCGACGGGTTCCGCAACTGGCTGAAGCAGGATTACGTCGTCTCGCCCGAGGAGATGCTTCTGGACCGCGCCCAGCTCATGGGCCTGACCGCGCCCGAGATGACGGCGCTGGTCGGCGGGTTGCGGGTCATCGGCGCCAATTATGGCGGCAGCAAGCATGGCGTCTTTACCGACCGCGAGGGCGCGCTGACGAACGACTTCTTCGTCACCCTGACCGACATGGGCAATGCCTGGGTGCCGGCCAGCAAGGATCACTACGAGATCCGCGACCGCAAGACCGGCGAGGTCAAGCATACCGCGACCCGCGTCGATCTGGTCTTCGGCTCGAACGCGATCCTGCGCGCCTATGCCGAGGTCTATGCCCAGGACGACAATGCCGCGAAGTTCGTCCGCGACTTCGGGGCCGCCTGGACCAAGGTCATGAACGCCGACCGGTTCGACCTGAAACAGTAAAACGCGCGAGGGTAACGAGTATCGGGGCCGGTTCGCCGGCCCCTTTTTCATGCCCGCGCTGCCGCTAGCGGCCCATCAGCCGGGCCATGTCCAGCATCCGCGTGGAAAAGCCCCATTCGTTGTCATACCAGCCGAAGACCCGCGTCAGCCCGCCCGCGACCGAGGTCTCGGGTCCGCAGATCACGATCGACTCGGGCCGCGCCCGCAGGTCGCAGGACACCAGCGGCTTCTCGGTCCAGCCGAAGACCGGCGAGGTCCGGGCCGCCTCTTGCAGCAGCGCGTTCACCGCCGCGACCTCGGTGGGCTTTTCGCTGGCGAAGGTCAGGTCGATGCAGGAGACGCTGGCGGTCGGCACCCGGATGGCGCGGGCCGCGACCCGGCCGGCCAGATGCGGCAGCACCGTGCCGATCAGCCGCCCGGCGCTGGTCGTGGTCGGCACCATGGACAGCGCCGCCGCGCGCGACCGCGCCGCATCGCCGCGCGGCTTGTCCACCGTCGGCTGGCTGCCGGTATAGCAATGCACCGTGGTCATCTGCCCCGAGACGATGCCGAAGCCCTGATCCAGCACCCGCAGCAGCGGCGCCAGCGCATTGGTGGTGCAAGAGGCGTTCGAGACGATCTGCTGCCCGGCCAGCTTTTCGTCGTTGGCGCCGATCACGATGGTCACGTCGGCCTGATCCGACGGCCCCGAGATCAGCACCCGGCCCGCCCCGGCCTGCAAGCCGCGCTCGACCACCGCGCGCGAGCCGGTCATGCCGGTGCATTCCAGCACGATGTCGACGCCCGAGAGGTCCAGCTGCCGCAGGTCCGGCGCGGAATGGAACGGGATCGCGCGGCCATCGACGACCAGCGCCCCGTCCCGCGCCGCCACCGTGCCGCGCCACGGCCCGAAGACGCTGTCATATTCGAAGAGATAGGCGCAATTCTCCAGCGGCTCGATGTCGTTGATCAGCACGAGGTCCAGGTCCTCGTAGCCGCCCTGCGCCCAGATCCGCAGGATCGAGCGGCCGATGCGGCCAAATCCGTTCAGCGCCAGCCGCAGCTTTGCCTCGGTCACGTTCCCCTCCCCGCGCATCGCCGCGCTGTCCTGCCCGCATCCATGCCGGGACGGCGGGACGGGATCAAGGCCCCTCGCGCGCGGGCGCCGGCGTTCGGGGATCGGGATGGCTGGTAGGCCCGGAGGGACTTGAACCCCCAACCAAGGCGTTATGAGCGCCCTGCTCTGACCATTGAGCTACAGGCCCAGACCGCTGTCACCTTTGATCGACGCCGCGGCATTCGTCAAGGTCGCGATCCGCTGCCGGGCGGGCGCTGCGATCCTCTCTTGCGCGACGGCCCGCCTTGTGGGCTGATATCCGGGCAATCGCGCGAAACGCGCGCGACCCGAACCCGGAGGCCTGATCCATGCAAAGACCCCCCCTGCTCGCCCCGACCGCCCTGGCCCTTGCGCTGGTGGCCGCACCCGCCTTCGCCGCCGATCCGCAGACCTGCGCCACCGTGCACCTGTCGGACCCGGGCTGGACCGACATCACCGCCACCAACGGCGTGGCGAATGCGGTGCTGACCGGGCTGGGCTATACCCCGAACATCGCCACGCTTTCGGTGCCGATCGGCTACGAGGCGCTGAAGAAGGGCGAGACCGACGTCTTCCTGGGCAACTGGATGCCGGCGCAGCAGAAGTTCCGCGACGACCTGGAAGCCTCGGGCAAGACGCAGGAACTGGTGCAGAACCTCGAGGGCGCCAAGTTCACCCTGGCGGTCACCGATGCCGCCAAGGACCTGAACGTCAAGGATTTTGCCGATCTCGATGCGCATAAGGACGCCTTCCAGGGCAAGATCTATGGCATCGAGCCCGGCGCACCGGCGAACCAGTCGATCCAGAAGATGATCGACGCCGACAAGTTCGGCCTGGGCGACTGGGAGCTGGTGGAATCGGGCGAGCAGGCGATGCTGGCGCAGGTCGCGCGCAACGATGCCGCCAAGACCCCCTCGGTCTTCCTGGCCTGGGCGCCGCATCCGATGAATGTCAACTTCGCCGTCACCTATCTGTCGGGCGGGGACGAGGAATTCGGCCCGGACTTCGGCGGCGCGACCGTGCATACCGTCGCGCGCAAGGATTGGGTCGCGCAATGCCCGAACGTGGCCAAGCTGTTCAGCCAGCTGACCTTTACCGTCGACATGGAAAACGTGCTGATGGGCAAGATCCTGGAAGACGGCGCCGATGCGGCGGATGCCGCCAAGGCCTGGATCGCCGCCAACCCCGAGCCGGTGGCGAAGTGGCTGGACGGCGTGACCACGCTGGACGGCAAGCCCGGCGCTGATGCGGTAATGGCCTCGGTCAAGTGACCGGCGCGGCCGGGGCGCGGCGCCGTCCCGGCCAGCGACACGGCGCCGCAGGAACCCGGCGCCGCGCCGCGGCGTTGGCCGGCGGACCCCTGTTGGAAAGGATTTCGCCATGTCAGACCTGCTTGTCATCGCCTTCGACGACGAAGCCTCGGGCTTCGAGCTGCGCACCGAACTGGTGAAGATGCAGAAGGAATACCTGATCGAGCTCGAGGATGCCGTGGTCGTCACCCGCCCCTCGGCCGAGGATATCAAGCTGCACCAGGCGATGAACCTGACCGCCGCCGGCGCGCTTGGCGGCGGCTTCTGGGGCACGCTGGTCGGGCTGCTGTTCCTGAACCCGCTGGTGGGCGCGGCGGTCGGCGCGGCCTCGGGCGCGCTGGCCGGCAAGCTGTCGGACATCGGCATCAACGATGATTTCATGCGAGAACTGGGCCATTCCATCCCACCCGGCGGCTCGGCCGTGTTCATCCTGGTGCGCAAGATGACCGCCGACAAGGTGCTGGCGCGGCTGGAAGGCTTCCATTTGAAGGGACGGGTGCTGCAAAGCTCGCTGCCCGACGCCGAGGAGGAAAAGCTGCGCGAAGCCTTTGCCGGCGGCAAGCTGGGCGCCGCGCTGGGGGTGCCGCAGGCCGATGCGGCATCCGCCGCCCCGCCTGCCGGCGCCTGATCGCTTGACGCAGGGGCCATGGCCGTGACAGGACGCGGCCATGCCCCGCCGCAGCCAGACCATTGACGACCCGCAGGACATGCCGCCCGCCGTGCCCCGGCGCTGGCGGCCCTTGCGGCGCGCCGCGCTGTGGCTCTGGGGCTGGGGGCGCTGGATCGGGCTTCGCCTGCTGGCACTGATGTTCGTGCTGGTCTTTCTGTTTTCCTTCATCAACCCGCCCACGACCTGGACCATCATCCAAGGCCAGAGCGAATTTCCCGGCCGCGCCAGCCGGGAATGGGTCGATCTGGACGAGGTGTCGCCCCACATGGTCCGCGCCGTGGTCGCGGCCGAGGACGCCAATTTCTGCGCCCATTGGGGCTTCGACATGGTCGAGATCCGCAAGGTCATCGCCTCGGGCTCCAGCCGGGGCGCCTCGACCATCACCCAGCAGACCGCCAAGAACGTGTTCCTGTGGCAGGGCCGCAGCTGGCCGCGCAAGGTGATGGAAACCGCCTATACCCCGATGCTGGAGGCGCTGTGGTCCAAGCGCCGCATCGTCGAGGTCTATCTGAACATCGCCGAATTCGGCCGCGGCGTCTTCGGCGTGCATGCGGCGGCCGAGTATTACTTCAAGACCACGCCCGACAAGCTGACGCTGGCGCAATCGGCGGCGCTGGCCTCGATCCTGCCGGCGCCGCGGGTGCGCAACCCGCAGACCGGCTCGGCCCGGACGCGCTCCATCGTCAGCGGCGCGCAGACGATCCGGGCGGACGGGCGCGATTCCTGCCTGGTGCTTGGGCGCTGATCCGCGCATCGCGGTTGAAAACGCGGCCCCCGGGGCGTATCAACCCGAAGGCCCAGCCACGCACGGTTTTTCCCAGATGAACAATTCCTCGCCCAATTCCACGATCCGCCTCTATCATGTCGCGCTGTCGCCCTATTGCCGCAAGGTGCGGCTGGTGCTGGCCGAGAAGCGGGTCGAGGTCGAGCTGGTCGAGGACCGCTTCTGGGAGCCGGGGTCCGAGATCCTGCGCCGCAATCCGGCCGGCAAGCTGCCGGTGCTGCGCATGGACGGCCGGCTGATGGCCGAAAGCCAGGCGATCTGCGAATATCTGGACGAGACCATCCCGCAGCCGGCACTGATGCCGCATGCCGCCATCGAGCGCTACGAGGTCCGCCGGCTTTGCGCCTGGTTCGACGACAAGTTCAACGCCGAGGTGACGAAGCCGGTGATGACCGAGCGGGTCTGGAAGAAGGTCATGCGCCTGGGCTACCCGGACTCGCGCACGGTCAAGGCCGGGCTGTCGGCGATCCGCTATCACCTCGACTACATGCGCAGCCTGCTGGAGCATCGCCGCTGGCTGGCCGGGGACGCGATGACGCTGGCCGATTTCGCCGCCGCGGCGCATCTCTCGTGCCTCGACTACATCTCGGACGTGGACTGGACCTATTCGACCGAGGTGCAGGAATGGTATGCCAAGATCAAGTCGCGGCCGGCCTTCCGCAGCCTCTTGGCCGACCATTTGCCGGGCGTCCACCCGGCGCCGCATTATGCCCTGCTCGACTTCTAGGACCAGGATCTCCGACCCGGCCGAGATCCGGTCCCGGCTGCAGGAACAGGCCCGGGCCGAGGGCTTCAACGCCCTTGGCATCTGCGCCCCCGACGCCAACCCGCAGTTGCCCGACCGGCTGGCGGCCTTCCTGGCCGATGGCCGCCATGGCCAGATGGAATGGATGGCCGAGCGCAGCCATTGGCGCGCCTCGCCCGCCAGCCTCTGGCCCGAGGCGCGTTCGGTCATCATGCTGGCCGAGCTCTATACGCCCGAGCACGACCCGCTGGAGATCATCCACGACCCGGATCGCGGCGCGGTCAGCGTCTATGCCCAGGGCAAGGATTATCACGACCTGGTCAAGAAGCGGCTGAAGCGCCTGGGCGGCTGGCTGGTCGGGCTGACCGGCTGCGAGATCAAGGTCTTCGTCGATACCGCCCCGGTGATGGAGAAACCGCTGGCGCAGGCGGCGGGCTTAGGCTGGCAGGGCAAGCACACCAACCTGCTGTCGCGCGAGCTGGGCAGCTGGTTCTTCCTGGGTTCGATCTTCACCACGCTGGACCTGCCCAAGGACGCGGCCGAGCGCAGCCATTGCGGATCCTGCCGGTCCTGCCTCGACGCCTGCCCCACGCGCGCCTTTCCGGCACCCTATCAGCTGGATGCGCGGCGCTGCATCTCCTACCTGACCATCGAGCACAGGGGGCCGGTCGACCCCGAGCTGCGGCCGATGCTCGGGAACCGCATCTATGGCTGCGACGATTGCCTCGCCGCCTGCCCCTGGAACAAGTTCGCCCAGGCCGCGACCGAACTGCGCTATCACGGGCCCCATGGCGGCCCGGCGCTGGCCGAGCTGGCGCAGCTGGACGACGCGGGCTTTCGCGAACGCTTCTCGGGCAGCCCGATCAAGCGCATCGGCCGCGACCGCATGGTCCGGAATGTGCTTTACGCCATCGGCAATTCGGGGCTTGCACATCTGCGCCCCGTGGCCGATGGCTTGCGGAACGACCCTGATCCCGCCGTGGCCGATGCGGCACGCTGGGCCTGCGAGCGCCTGCCATGATCCCTCAAAGCCCGCTGCGCGGCATCATCCTGAAATGCCTCAGCGTGCTGGTGTTCACGCTGATGGGCACGCTGGTCAAGGCCACCTCCGAGGGGGGCCTGGGCGTGCCGCCGGGCCAGCAGGTGTTCTTTCGCTCGTTCTTCGCGATTCCGGTGATCCTGGGCTGGCTGGCCTGGCGCGGCGACCTGCGCACCGGGCTGCGCACCTTTCGCCCGATCGGGCATTTCTATCGCGGCATCATCGGCACCTGCGCCATGGTGCTGAGCTTCTGGGCGCTGGCGCTGCTGCCCTTTCCCGAGGCCACCACGCTGGGCTATGCCGCGCCGCTGCTGACGGTGATCTTTGCCGCGATGTTCCTGGGCGAGGAGGTGCGGGTCTTTCGCCTGGGCATGGTGCTTCTGGGGCTGGTCGGGGTGGTGATCGTGCTGTCGCCGCGGCTGGGCCAGGGCGCCGGCGGCCTGCAGCAGAGCCTGGGCGCCATGGTGGCGCTGTCGGCGGCGGCCTGCACGGCGCTGGCGATGATCTTCGTGCGCAAGCTCGCGCAAGAGGAACAGACCTCGGCCATCGTGTTCTGGTTCTCGCTGACCTCGACGGTGCTGGGGCTCTTGACGCTGCCCTTCGGCTGGGTGGCGACGGACCTCGGGACCACGCTGACGCTGATCGCCATCGGCCTGCTGGGCGGGTTCGCGCAGATCCTGCTGACCTCGGCCTATCGCTTTGCCGATGCCTCGCTGATCGCGCCCTTCGAATATTGCTCGATGATCCTGGCGCTGCTCATCGGCTGGTATGTCTTCGGCGAGGCGCCGACGCTGACCATGCTGGCCGGCGCCGCGCTGGTCATCCTGGCCGGCATCCTGATCATCTGGCGCGAGCGCCAGCTGGGGCTGGAGCGCAACCGCCAGCGCAAGGCGATGACGCCGCAGGGCTAAGGCTGGCCGCCGAAGCCGAAGGCGACGTAATCGCGCAGATAGGCCTTTTTCGCCGCACCGCGCAGTTCCTGTTCGTTCAGGAAATCCGGGAACGGCTCGGGGTCGGGCAGGTCGGCGGGGGCGCGGATGCCGGCGCTGGCCGCCAGCCAGCTGAGGTCGCGCGGCAGGTCGCTTTCGCGCAGCACCATGTCCGGGGCGCCGAAGCGGGCGAAGCCGGCCAGCACCTCGGACTGGCTGGCCCAGCCGGGATAGCAGGGCAGCGTGGTCTGGGCGTTCAGGTTGCGGCGCAGGAAGTCGAGGAAGGCCGCGAAAAGCTCGGCCTTGCGGCTGTCTTCCATCGCGGCCAGCTCGGCATCGGGCGGCAGGGCGACGCGGTGGATGTCGCGCAGGATCTGGCGGAGCTCGGCATTCCTGCCGCGCAGCAGGCTGTCGAAGGCTGCCCAGGCGCGCAGCAGCGGGTGGCGCAGCACGGTGAAGCTGCGGTGGCCGACATGCTGGCGCTTCCATTGCCGCAGGCTGTTCTGGTTGAAATCGGCCGAGACCTCGCCCATGGCCCGCAGCCAGCGCACCACGCTGTCCGAAGGCCCGCCCTTGATCGGCATGAAGATCAGCCCCTTGCCCGCCTCGGCCCCCAGGAACGAGGGCACGGCCGGGCCCTTCCTCGGCTCGAAATTCGGGATCTTGCGCAGCATGAACGGGTCGAGGCGCGCCAGTTCCGCCTGCATCTCGTCGAAGTTCTCGACCTTCTCGGCAAGCTCGCGCGGGTTCTGCGGCACCTGGTCGTTGGCCGGCTCGACCCGCTCGAGGTCGGTGCGGCCGAGCCAATGCAGCAGCCCGGTCATCACCTCGGCGTCGCGCAGATCCTCGTAGCCCAGCCAGAAGCCGGCTTGGCCGGTGACCTGCAGGCGGTGCAGCACCTTCAGCTGGAACGCCTCGATCTCGCCCGTCACCTGGCGGAATTCCTCGGCGTCGAAGCGGGCGGCGGCGGGGATCGGCGTCTCGGTCTCGTTCAGCTTCCACTGGTTGGTGGCGCGCGCCAGCGCGGTCGAGACATAGCTGTCCACGGGATTGCGGGTCAGCACGATCTTGGCGCAGGCCCGGTCCTCCATGATGGCGTCGAAGACGCGCGGGTCGTGGTCGTGGAAATAGCGAAAGCCCGGCAGGTGGTTCGGCTTGTCGAAGATCGCCGCCAGCAGCCGGTGCGGATCGGCGTCGCGCTCGGCCATGGTGATGCCCTTGAGCTCGGTCTTGTCGGGCCAGCCCATCATGTAGGGGTTGAAGGCCTCGCCGAAGCAGGTGACGCGCTTCACGCCATTCAGCGTCGCCTCGAGCAGGTTCGAGCCGGTGCGCATCTCGGCGAAGATGACGAAGCTGCGGAAGGGCTGGGTCATGGCGCGGGTCTTTCTTGCGGCGGAACGGAAGGGGCGGTGTCGGAAGCGGGGAAGTCGCCCATCAGCTGCGGGCGCAGCCCGGCATTGCGCAGGCGTTGCAGGAATCGGCCCATGCCGGCGATCTCGCGCATGGGCGGCAGGTCGGCGGCGGCCTCGGGGTCGGCACCGAGCGCGCGCAGGATGCCGCCCAGCACGGCGGCGGGCCGGGCGCAGAAATCGCCCAGGTCCCAAACCTGGGTCTGCGCCTTGAGCCAGACCGAATTCAGCACCTCCATCTGCGCCAGCTCCGTGCGTTGCAGGATGGCGGCGACGCGGCGGATGTCGTCGAAGGGCATGTCGGAATGCAGCAGCGGCACCGCCCAGGCGCCGGTGATGACGAAGATACGGGCATTGGGGTCGGTGGCGGTGAACCAGTTCATCTCTTGCCCGTCGCGCGGGCTGAACTGCCACAGCGGCATCCGGTCCGACATGCGGATCAGGTTGGCGACAAAGCCGCGCGGGTCCAGATCGCGCAGCGCCGCGCTGTCCGACAGCCCCCCCGGCCCGATCGGCGCCCGGCCGGCGAATTCGGCGCCATGCACCGCGAAAAGATGGCCGTGCACATCGGCATCCACCCGTTCGGCCAGCCAGGATTCGAAATCGGGAAACAGGTCGGTGAAGCCCTGCAGCACGGCATAGGGCGCCGAGGTCTTGCCGTTCTCGCGGTCCTTCAGCGGAAAGCGGCTTTGCATGTAAAGCCCGGGCCGGCCCAGGCTGCGGCGGGCGACGGCCTGGCTGACGACCCGGTCCAGCCGCTCGGGGCGCGGCTCGTCGGCCGCGGGACGGGCCGGATCGCCATGCGGGAAATGCGCATGCAGCCGCGCCGCGCCGCGCCAGATCTTGCGGGCGACGAAGCAGCGCGACTGTTCCAGCATCTCCAGGTGGTCGTCGTAGAAGATATAGGGCTTGCCCTGGCCGTCGAACTTGGCCAGCGTCAGCGACCGGCTTTCGATATTCTGCGAATGGCGGCGGGCCAGGGTCTGGAAATAGCTCTCGTCCGGGATCCAGACCTTGGCGAAATAGCGGTCGAATTCGGCCCGGCGCGGATCGGCCAGGATGGCGCGCAGCGTGGTCCGGGTCAGGCACCACCATTGCGAGCCCAGGTGCGGCACCAGCCCCTGCGGGATGCGGCGGCGAAAGCGCAGCCGGCGCTGCAAGGCGACATAGCGGTCGAAAAGTTTCCTGCGGCGCCGGAACGAGAACGGGAAGCGCAGGGTGAAGCGTTCCTCGTTCAGCCCGCCCACGGTCCAGCCGACATCGGCCGCCGTCACGCTTTCGATGAAGTCGCGGCGCGGATGCAGCGCCAGGAAGGCCACCAGGTCGGCGACCGGCCGCAGGGGCAGGCAGGAGCCCGAGACCACCAGCACATGGGTCACGTCCTCGAACCGGTCCAGAAGCAGCGCGGCGGCGTCCTGCGTGGCCTTGACCAGGCTGAACATGCCCCATTCGCAGGAATGACGCGGGCTAAACACCACCTGCGGCAGGTCGGCCAGATCCTGCTGCATGGTTTCCACCCCGTCCGGCGGCGCCTTGGCATCGACATGGACCGCGACCGAGGCCCCGCCCTCAGCCCAGACCCGCGCCAGGCGCGCCGCGACGGGCAATTCGTCGTGGCACAGCATCACCACGCCCAGCCGCACGGTCATGCCCAGTTCCCCTTGGAGATCAGGCCCAGATCCTCGAGCTGGCGCCAGTCCTGCAATTCGCGGCTCTGCGCGCACCAGAAATCCGGGTCCTCCTGCAGGCCCGAGTGATAGGCGCGGTATTCCTGGCTGTCGGCGTAATGCTGGCGCCGGGTCAGCTCCTCGGCGGATTTCTGAACGAAGGTGGACAGGAACTTGGCGTGCAGCAGGCAGCCCGAGGCCTTTTCGCCGCCGTCCTGGTCATAGACCAGGTTCAGCGCCCGCGGCAGCAGCATATGGGTCGAGCTGACATAGGCATAGCCGCGTTCCCAGCGCACCAGCGGGATCTTGTTCAGCGCCGGGCCATTCTGCGGATTGTCGGCAAAGAAGGCGCGGCCGCGCGGCCCGCCCTGGATCCACAGGTTGCCGTATTCGCTGTTCTTGCGGATGGTATAGTTCGCCGGGTCGAACCAGCGCGCGATCTCGAACGGGTCCTGCCCGGGGCGATAGGGCTCGGCCTCGAGCGAGCCCTTGGGATACATGTCCAGGAGCATGGCCGAGAAGGAGCGGATCTCGCCCGCGTCCAGCCAGTCGGTCAGCGCCTGCAAGGGCCGGGTGTCGTGATGCGGATAGACCAGGAATTCGTCGGGATCGACGGTCAGGCACCAATGCCCGCTGCCGTGGCGGCGCAACAGGCAGTTCAGCCAGTCCATACCGAAGCGCGATTCCTTGTAGCTGGCCTCGGTCCGCCACAGCGAGACGTCGGGCTGCTCGGCCAGCCATTCGGCGCTGCCGTCGCTGCTGGCATTGTCCACGACCAGGAAATGCCCGATGCCCAGCCGACGGTAATGCGCAAGGAAATACGGCAGGCGCGGCAATTCGTTGCGCAGGGTCACGAAGGCCAGGATCTCGCCCGCCCCGATGCGGCGGGTGCGGTCCATGACCGGGCGCAGCGCCCGCCCCCGGCGCACCGCCCGGGCGACCAGCCATTGCCGCCGCGCCCGTCGGCGCAGCCGCTTCCAGATCGGCCAGCGCGTCAGCCGGGGCACCGCATACCATCCGTGGGTTGAATGTGACGGTCGTGCTTCATGTCAGGGGACATGCGTGGTTGCGCGGGGTTTCGCAAGCGGTTTCCTTACGGGTCGCCGGGCCAGCCCTCGCCCGCCATCAGACCCAGCGCGACCAGCTGCCGCCAGTCGCGATAGCGCACCGAGTCCGCGTGCCACAGGTCGGGCGCATCGGTCAGTGCCCGGTGATAGCCGGCATAGGCGTCGGGATCGGCGAAATGCTGGCGCCGGGCCAGCTCCTCGGCCGAGCGGGCGGCGATGTCGGGCAGGAACTTGCTGTGCAGCAGCACGCCGCAAAGCCGCGCATCGCCCGGCCCGTCGTAGAGGTCGTTCAGCCGCGCCGGCAGCATGGAATGGGTCGAGTTCACATAGGCATAGCGCCAGTGCCAGCGGATCAGCGGCAGCTTGTTCAGCGTCGGCGCACGTTTCGGCCGGTCGGCGAAGAACACCCGCGCACGCACCCCGCCCTGCACCCAGCGGTTGCGGCGCGGCGCCATGACTTGGCAGCGATAGGGACCGGGGTCGAACCAGGGCAGCCGCTCGGTCACGCTGCCGGTCGCAGGCGCCTGGTCCAGCGGCCCCTGCGGATACAGGTCCAGCATTAGCGCGCCCATGCCGGCGATGCCCTGCGCATCCAGATGCGCGGTCAGCGCCCGCAGGTCGCGGCTGTCGCAATGCGGATAGACCAGCAATTCGTCGGCATCGACGCTGAGGCACCAATGCCCGCGGCCATGGCGCAGCAGCAGGGCCGAAAGCCAGTCCATGCCGAAGCGCGCCTCGCGATAGCTGCCCGGCGCGCTCCATAAAGAGACGTCGGGCTGGCTGCGCAGGTAATCCGCGCCGCCGTCGGTGCTGGCATTGTCCACCATCAGGAAATGCGCGACGCCCAAGGCCCGGTAATGCGCCAGGAACTCGGGCAGTCGCTGCATCTCGTTCCGCAGCGTGACGAAGCCCAGGATGTCGCCGGGCCGGATCGCCGCCGTGCGGTCGGCGAGCGGCTGCAGGCCCCGCCCCGCCCGCATGGCGCGCAGGATCAGCTGGCGCCGCTTGGCGCGCATCCGCCAGGCCGACCAGCCGCGCCGCAGCGGACCGCGCCGGTCGCCGGCCTTCACCGGGTATAGCCGCCATTCTGGTGCCAGCGCCAGGCATCCGCCACCATCTGCTGCATGGTCGAGCGCGCCGGGTTCCAGCCCAGGACCGAGATCGCTTTTTCCGAGCCCGAGACCAGCTTGACCGCATCGCCGCCCCGGCGCGGGCCCTCGACCATCGGCACCGGGCGGTTGGTGACATGACGCGCCTCGGCCACCACCTCGCGCACGGAAAAGCCGTTGCCGGTGCCCAGGCAGAAGACCTCGTGCCCGCCATCCGCGACCTTGCCGGCCAAGAGGTGGCGCAGGCCCAGCACATGCGCATCGACCAGGTCCATGACATGGACATAGTCGCGGATGCAGGTGCCGTCCGGCGTCGGATAGTCGGTGCCGTGGATGGTCAGCGCGTCGCGCTTGCCGTCCACCGCGTCCAGGATCAGCGGGATCAGATGCGTCTCGGGCTGATGGAACTCGCCCACCTCGCCGTCGGGGTCGGCGCCGGCGACGTTGAAATAGCGAAAGATCACCGAGCGCAGCCCGTCCGAGGCGCCGAAATCCTTCAGCATGTCCTCGATCGCGCGCTTGCTGGCGCCATAGGCGTTCAGCGGCGCCTGGGCGGTCGTCTCGTCCAGCACCACGCCGTCATGGTCGCCATAGGTGGCGCAGGTCGAGGAAAACACGAAGTTCCGCACCCCCGCCGCCAGCGTCGCCTCGATCAGGTTCAGCGAGGCGCCGACATTGCCGCGCCAGTATTTGCCCGGCTCGCGCATGGCCTCGCCGACCTGGCTCAGCGCGGCGAAATGCATCACCGCGACCGGCTTGTGCGCGGCAAAGACCGCATCCAGCCGGGCGCGGTCCATCAGGTCGCCCTGCTCGAAGGGCCCGAACCTGACCGCGTCCTGCCAGCCCGTGCACAGGTTGTCATAGGTGACCGGGGTGAAACCCGCGTCCCGCAGGGCCTTGCAGGCGTGCGAGCCGATATAGCCCGCGCCGCCCGTGACCAGCACCGTTTCCGTCATGCTTATTCGGCCGCCTTGTACATCGCGGTGATGTCCGAGAGATATTCGGCGAACTCGTGCTTCAGCTCGTCGCGCGCCAGGCCGAAGGCCACGGTGGCCTGCAGGAAGCCCGCCTTGCTGCCGCAGTCGAAGCGCTGGCCGCGGAAGCGCAGGCCGAAGACGTCGCGGCCTTCCTCGATCTCGTCGGCGATGGCGTCGGTCAGCTGGATCTCGCCGCCGGCGCCCTGCTTCAGCTTGTTGAGGTTGTCCATGACCGTCGGCGCCAGGATGTAGCGGCCGATGACGGCCAGGTTCGAGGGCGGGTTTTCCTTGGGCTTCTCGACCATGCCCTTGGCGCGGACGATGGCGCCCATGTCCTCGGCCACGTCCAGGACACCATAGGCCTTGGTCTTTTCGGCCGGGACTTCCATGGTGGCGACCATGGTGCCGCCGGTTTCCTTGTAGGCCTCGATCATTTGTTGCAGGCAGGGCGGCTCGCCCATGATGACGTCGTCGGTCAGGATGACCGCGACCGGCTCGTCGCCCAGCAGGCGGCGGGCGCACCAGACCGCATGGCCCAGGCCCAGGGCCTTGTGCTGGCGGACATAGGCGATGGCGCCCGAATCCATGTTGGTGCCGCGCAGGATGTCCAGAAGCTCGGTCTTGCCGGATTTCTTCAGGCTCGATTCCAGTTCGTGCGCGTGGTCGAAGTAATCCTCGAGCGCGCCCTTGCCGCGCGAGGTGACGAAGATGAATTCCTCGATTCCGGCCGCGCGCGCCTCGTCGATGGCGTATTGGATCAGCGGCCGGTCGACCAAGGTCATGATTTCCTTGGGAATGCTTTTCGTAGCCGGAAGGAAGCGGGTGCCCAGGCCAGCGACGGGAAAGATGGCCTTGGTGACTTTGCGGTTCATTGATCCGATCTCCTGATCTCTTGCGCCGACAGCCCGACGCTTATCCCTCTTTGACGAGGCTTCCGCAACAAGTGCGTATACCCCGCGCAGGTTTCTGCAAACGACGAAAGTGATTCAATTTTTGGCGGCTGGCAGCGAGTTTCTGCCTATTGGCTGTGGAGTTCCAGCGGAATTCCTCTGATTTCAAAATGGCGTCGTCCGGCGCGTTTGAATGCTGCCGCAGATTTGAACAACTTAAACAAACACGGAACTGCGCGTTAGTCTACTTTAACGCGATTAGCCTAAGCAATACCCATCCGCTGCATCATTGCCTCGAGCTTGGGCACGTCGGATGGATTGTTGAGCTCCCAGAACTCGCGGCCGCGGGCCTCGACCTCGACGCAGAGGATGCGGCGGCCGCGTTCCAGGAAGCGCAGCTGCTCCAGCCCCTCCAGCGCCTCCAGCCGGCCCTCGTCCCAGCCCGGGTATTCGGCCAGCGCCGCCGGGCGATAGGCATAGACGCCGACATGGTGGAACACCGGCGTCGGGTCCGAGGGGCCGAAATCGGCGGCGGCATAGGGGATGACTTCCTTGCTGAAATACAGCGCCCGGCGGTCGTGGCCAAAGACGGCGGTGGTGCCGCCGACGCGCCCCGCCACCCGGTCGGCGATCAGTTCGGACCGCATGGCGCCCGAGCAGCGCAGCACCGGCGTCGCCACATCGGCGCCCGGATCGGCGGCGAGGCCCGCGACCAGCTCCTCGACGAACCACGCGGGCGTCAGCGGCGCGTCGCCCTGCAGGTTGACCACGATGTCATGCATCAGCCCCAGCGCCGCCACAGCCTCGGCGCAGCGTTCGGTGCCGTTGCGCGCGGCGGTCGAGGTCATCGCCACCTCGGCGCCGAAGCCGGCTGCATGCTCGGCAATGCGGGCGTCGTCGGTGGCGACGATCACCCGGTCCACGCCGGCGACGGCCTGCGCCGCCTGCCAGCTGCGGCGGATCAGCGACAGCCCCTCGCCCGTGGCGCCGCGCAGCTCGACCAGCGGCTTGCCCGGATAGCGCGTCGAGGCATGCCGGGCGGGGATCACGATGACGACCGACATGGGCTCAGTCCTTGACCAGCAGCACGCCCGGGGCGAAGGCGATGAAGAACGGGTTCTCGAAACCTGGCTTGCCATAGGTCAGCGGCGTATGGTCGTCGAAGCGCACCACCTCGCCGCCGGCGCCGCGCAGCACCGCGTCGCCCGCCGCCGTGTCCCATTCCATGGTCCGGCCCAGGCGCGGATACAGATCCGCCTCGCCCGTCGCCACCAGGCAGAATTTCAGCGATGAGCCGGCCGAGGTCATGTCGCGCACGCCGTAGCGGTTGATATAGTCGTCCGTGGCCTGGTCGCGATGCGATTTCGAGGCCACGACCATCAGCCCGCGGTTGTCGGGCATCGAGTTCACGCCGATGGCGACCGTCTCGCCCGGCTGTTCGCCGAAGGGGCCCTTCTCCTCGACCGAGCCGCCCTGGGCGGTGGTATAGAACAGCCGGCCCTTGGCCGGGGCATAGACCACGCCGAAGCGCGGCACGCCGTTTTCGACATAGGCGATATTGACGGTGAAATCGCCGCGGCGCTGCACGAATTCCTTGGTCCCGTCCAGCGGATCGACGATCAGGAAGGTCGAAAGGTGCTGGCCATGCGTCGCGGCCTGCTCCTCGGTCACCAGCGCGATGTCGGGGAAGGCCGCCCGCAGCCCGGCCGAGATCAGCGCGTCGGCGGCCTCGTCAGCCTCGGTCACCGGCGAGGCGTCGGATTTGGCCCGCACCGCGAAATCCTCGGCGCCATAGATGCGCATGATCTCGTCCCCGGCCCGCAGGGCCAGGCGACGCATCTCGGCAATCAACTGATCGAATTGCATGTTTTTTCCCTTCCGTCCCGGCGTTCCCGGAATGCGGCGCCGATTGAATACGGCAGTCCGCTTCCTTATGATGCGGCGAACCGCGCAGGGCAAGCGCCCCGCATGTCGCAACGGAAAGATCCCGCCCAGAAAGTCCCGAAACGCATGTTCACCCAGCGCCGCAGTCGCAACATGATCGAGGCCGCGTTCATCACGCTGTCGCTGATCTATCACGTCACGGTCAACAATCTGCGCAAGGGCCAGCGTAATGCCGTGGTCGGCCTGGTGATGACGGTGGCGCAGGCCATGGCGATGATCGCCGGCTTCTGGCTGATGTTCGTCATCATCGGCGTGCGCAAGTCGCCGATCCGTGGCGATTTCATCGTCTACCTGATGACCGGGGTCTTCATGTTCATGGCCCATTCCCAGGCCATCGGCGCGGTCGCGGGGGCCGGCAACCCCAGCAACCAGATGATGAAGCACGGGCCGATGAACACGGCGGTGATGATCTCGGCCGCGGCGCTGGCCTCGCTCTACAAGCAGACGTTTTCGGCCATCGTGGTGCTGTCGGCCTATCACTATCTGTTGCAGCCGATCGTGATCGACAATCCGCTGGCCTGCTATGCCATGCTGCTGATGGCCTGGTTCTCGGGCTGCTGCATCGGGCTGATCTTCCTGTCGATCCGGCCCTGGTGGCCGCAGGCGGCGCAGGTGCTGACGCAATTCTACCAGCGGCTGAACATGGTGTTTTCCGGCAAGATGTTCGTCGCCAACACCATGCCCGGCTTCATGCTGCACATGTTCGCCTGGAACCCGCTGTTCCACATCATCGACCAGACCCGGGGCTTTGCCTTCATCAACTACTCGCCCCGCAACTCGTCGCTGACCTATCCGGTCTATACCACGCTGGCGCTGTTGATGGTCGGGCTGATGGCGGAATTCGTCACCCGCAAGGCGGTCTCGCTCAGCTGGTCGGCCGGGCGATGAGACGGCTTGCCGCAGGCTGCGCGGCCGGGCGCAAACCGTTCGATTTTATGACAGGCTCTCTGTTGCAGCCCGTCGAGCCCCTTCCTATATAGCCCTCCAGAACATCGAAGGGCCCGGATCGCCGTCCCCTTCGGTCCATCCAGGGATCGGGCTTCGGGGGCCGCTTTCGGACCCAAGGCCCAGAATATCGCCGCAAGAAAGGTTACTGTATGTCTAAAGTCATCGGCATCGACCTCGGGACCACCAACAGCTGCGTCGCCATCATGGACGGCAGCCAGCCGAAGGTCATCGAGAACTCGGAAGGCGCGCGCACGACGCCGTCGATCGTGGCCTTCACCGACAACGAACGCCTGGTCGGCCAGCCCGCGAAGCGGCAGGCGGTGACCAACCCCTCGAACACCATCTTCGCCGTCAAACGCCTGATCGGCCGCCGCACCACCGACGCCGAGGTGGAAAAGGACAAAAAACTGGTGCCCTATGCCATCGTCGACGGTGGCAATGGCGACGCCTGGGTCGAGGTCCGGGACGAGAAATACTCGCCCAGCCAGATCTCCGCCGTCATCCTGCAGAAGATGAAGGAAACCGCCGAGAGCTATCTGGGCGAGCCGGTGACGCAGGCCGTCATCACCGTCCCGGCCTATTTCAACGACGCCCAGCGTCAGGCCACCAAGGACGCCGGCAAGATCGCGGGCCTGGAAGTCCTGCGCATCATCAACGAGCCGACCGCGGCCGCGCTGGCCTATGGCCTGGACAAGAAGGAATCGAAAACCATCGCGGTCTATGACCTTGGCGGCGGCACCTTCGACATCACCATCCTGGAGATCGATGACGGCCTCTTCGAGGTGAAGTCCACCAACGGCGACACCTTCCTGGGTGGCGAGGACTTCGACATGCGGATCGTGAACTACCTCGCCGAGGAGTTCAAGAAAGAGCATGGCGTCGACCTGACCAAGGACAAGATGGCGCTGCAGCGCCTGAAAGAGGCGGCCGAGAAGGCCAAGATCGAGCTGTCGAGCTCGAGCCAGACCGAGATCAACCAGCCGTTCATCTCGATGGACAAGAACACCGGCACGCCGCTGCACATGGTCATGAAACTGACCCGCGCCAAGCTGGAAAGCCTGGTCGGCGACCTGATCAAGCGCACCATGAAGCCCGTCCAGGACGCGCTGAAGGATGCCGGCATGTCCAAGGGCGACATCGACGAGATCGTGCTGGTCGGCGGCATGACCCGGATGCCGAAGGTGGTCGAGGAAGTGACCAGCTTTTTCGGCAAGGAGCCGCACAAGGGCGTGAACCCGGACGAGGTCGTGGCGCTTGGCGCCGCCATCCAGGCCGGCGTGCTGCAAGGCGACGTCAAGGACGTGGTCCTGCTGGACGTGACGCCGCTGTCCCTGGGCATCGAGACGCTGGGTGGCGTCTTCACCCGGCTGATCGACCGCAACACCACGATCCCGACCAAGAAGTCGCAGATCTTCTCGACCGCCGAGGACAACCAGAACGCCGTGACGATCCGGGTGTTCCAGGGCGAGCGCGAGATGGCCGCCGACAACAAGCTTCTGGGCCAGTTCAACCTGGAAAACATCCCGCCGGCGCCGCGCGGCATGCCGCAGATCGAGGTGACCTTCGACATCGACGCCAACGGCATCGTCTCGGTTTCCGCCAAGGACAAGGGCACCGGGAAAGAGCAGAAGATCACCATCCAGGCCTCGGGCGGTCTCTCGGACGACGAGATCGAGAAGATGGTCAAGGACGCCGAGGCCAATGCCGATGCCGACAAGAAGCGCAAGGAACTGGTCGAGGCCCGCAACCAGGCCGAAAGCCTGATCCACACCACCAAGAAGTCGCTGGAAGAGCATGGCGACAAGGTGGACGGCTCGACCGTCGAGGCCATCGAGCTGGCCGTCGGCGCGCTGGAAGATGCGCTGAAGTCCGAGGATGCCGGCAAGATCAAGGGCGGCATCCAGAACCTTATGGACGCCTCGATGAAGCTGGGCGAAGCCATCTACAAGGCCAGCCAGGCCGAAGGCGGCAGCGCCGATGCGGGTGATGACGAGCCCGGCCCGCGCGACGTGGATGACGAGATTGTCGACGCCGATTTCGAGGATCTCGGCGACGACAAGCGCAAGTAAGCGCGATGTGACCCAACCGGCCGGCCCGCTGCTTTCCCGCACGGGCCGGCCATTTCGTGAAAGAGCCCGGACGCGATGGATATGGCGAAACGCGATTACTACGAGGTGCTTGGCGTGCAGCGCGGCGCCTCGGCCGAGGAGATCAAGAAGGCCTACCGCTCCAAGGCGAAGCAGCTGCATCCCGACCGCAACAAGGATTGCAAGGTCTCGGAGGCGCAGTTCAAGGAAGTGAACGAGGCCTACGACTGCCTCAAGGACGACCAGAAGAAGGCCGCCTACGACCGCTTCGGCCATGCCGCCTTCGAAAACGGCGGCGGCGGCTTCGGGCGCGGCGGCAACGGCCATGGCGATTTCGGCTCGGCCTTCGCGGATGTGTTCGAGGACCTGTTCGGCGACATGATGGGCCGCCGGCCCGGCGCCGGTGGCGGCCGCTCGCGCGCCAGCCGCGGCCAGGACCTGCGCTACAACCTGCGCGTTTCGCTGGACGAGGCCTATGCCGGGGCGCAGAAGACCATCACCGTGCCCGGCTCGGTCGCCTGCGGCGCCTGCAACGGCACCGGCGCCGAGGGCGCGGTCGAGCCCGCGACCTGCCCGACCTGTTCCGGCATGGGCAAGGTCCGCGCCACCCAGGGTTTCTTTACCGTCGAGCGCACCTGTCCGACCTGCAACGGCCAGGGCCAGATCGTCAAGAATCCCTGCCAGGAATGCCGCGGCGCCGGCCGGATCGAGAAAGAGCGCACGCTGTCGGTGAATATCCCCGCGGGGGTCGAGACCGGCACCCGCATCCGCCTGGCCGGCGAGGGCGAGGCCGGCATGCGCGGCGGTCCGGCGGGCGATCTTTACATCTTCATCGAGGTCAAGGAGCACCCGATCTTCCTGCGCGACGGCAAGATGCTGGCCTGCCAGGTGCCGGTCAGCATGGCGACCGCGGCGCTTGGCGGCGAGATCGAGGTCCCGACCATCGACGGCGGCCGCTCGCGCGTCAAGGTTCCGGCCGGCACGCAATCGGGCAAGCAGCTGCGCCTGCGCGGCAAGGGCATGCCGCCGCTGCGCCACGGCCCCGGCATGAATGGCGAATCGGGCGACATGCTGATCGAACTCGTCGTGGAAACCCCGGTGAACCTGACCGCCCGCCAGCGCGAACTGCTGCGCGAGTTCGAAGACATCAAGGCCGACAACAATCCGCAGACCCAGGGCTTCTTCCAGAAGATCAAGGGCTTCTGGGACGAGATGAAGGGCTGAACCGGCCAGGGCGGCGCGTGTGGCCGCCTTTGGGATCTGGGTATTTGGAAAACAAAGAAGGCCGGGGGACGCGCGCGTTAACCCGGCCTTTACTCTTGTCGTGGCAGGCTGCCGGCCATGGACAAAAATCGCGCCTTTCAGGAAGCCCCGCTGCCACTTTTCTCCTCGGCCCGGCCTGCCGGGGATGAGGCCGCGCCGCCGCTGGCGCCCGGCGGCCGGGTGCCCAGCTATATCGCCGATCACCGCGCCCGGCTGCGCGACCGCTTCATGCAGGGCGGGGCCGAGGCAATGCCGGATTACGAATTGCTGGAGCTGCTGCTGTTCCGCGCCATCCCCCGCCAGGACGTGAAGCCCCTGGCCCGGCGGCTGCTGGACCGGTTCGGCGATTTCAACCGGGTGATCTCGGCCTCGCCCGCGCGGCTGTCCGAGGTGGCGGGCGTCGGTCCGGCCGTGGTGCAGGAGCTGAAGATCGTCGCGGCCGCGGCGCAGCGCCTGGCGCGGTCGCGGGTGATCCAGCGCCCGGTGCTGACCAGCTGGGACGCGCTTCTGGACTATTGCCACACCGCCATGGCCCATGGCGAGATCGAGCAGTTCCGCGTGCTTTACCTGGACCGCAAGAACGTGCTGATCGCGGATGAGGAGCAGGCGCGCGGCACCGTCGACCATGTCCCGGTCTATCCGCGCGAGATCATGCGCCGGGCGCTGGAGCTGACCGCGAGCGCGCTGATCCTGGTGCACAACCATCCCTCGGGCGACCCGACGCCCTCGCAGGCCGACATCGCCATGACCGGCCGCATCGTGGCGGCGGCCGAGGTGATGGGAATCGCCGTCCACGACCATCTCATCATCGGCAAGTCGCGCGAGCTGAGCTTTCGCAGCGAGGGCCTGCTTTAGCGCCAACGGCCCGGACGGCCGGCCGCAACGCGCAACCAAAATGCGACACCTGCGGTGTTTTGCGCCGGGACCAGCGCCCTACCCCGCTGGACTGACAGGAACTTGATCGCTAGAACCGCCTAGGCGAGGGCTGTGTTCGACACGGCCCCATGCGTCGTATAGCCCCGGTTTCGGGGCATAAATGGAGATCAGACCCGTGTCCCACGCAGACGAACACGCAGGTGACCACGGCACCCGGAGGGATTTCCTCTATTTCGCGACCGCCGGCGCCGGCGCCGTCGCGGCCGGGGCTGCCGCCTGGACCCTTGTCAACCAGATGAACCCCTCGGCGGATGTGCAGGCGCTTTCCTCGATTCAGGTCGATGTCAGCGGCGTCGAAACCGGCACCCAGCTGACGGTGAAATGGCTCGGCAAGCCCGTGTTCATCCGCCGCCGCACCGAGGACGAGATCCAGAAGGGCCGCGATGTGCCGCTGGGCGACCTGATCGACCAGAGCGCCGAGAACCCCAACAAGCCCAACGAGCCCGCCACCGACCAGAACCGCACCCTGGACGAGGCCGGCGAATGGCTGGTGATGATCGGCGTCTGCACCCATCTCGGCTGCGTGCCGATCGGCGATGGCGCGGGCGATTTCGGCGGCTGGTTCTGCCCCTGCCACGGGTCCCACTACGACACGGCCGGCCGCATCCGCAAAGGCCCGGCTCCGCAGAACCTGCATATTCCCGTTGCCGAATTCGTCAACGAAACCACGATCAAGCTGGGCTGAGGAGGCGCACATGGCCGGAATTCCCCACGACCATTACGAGCCCAAGACGGGTTTCGAACGCTGGCTGCACCGCCGCCTTCCGGTGGTCAGCCTGGTCTATGACACCATCATGATCCCCACCCCCAAGAACCTGAACTGGTGGTGGATCTGGGGCATCGTGCTGGCCTTCTGCCTGGTGTTGCAGATCGCGACCGGCATCGTGCTGGTGATGCATTACACCCCGCATGTCGACCTGGCCTTCGCCAGCGTCGAGCACATCATGCGCGACGTGAACGGCGGCTACATGCTGCGCTATCTGCATGCGAACGGCGCCTCGCTGTTCTTCTTTGCCGTCTATATCCACATCTTCCGCGGCCTCTACTACGGCAGCTACAAGGCCCCGCGCGAGGTGACCTGGATCGTCGGCATGCTGATCTATCTGATGATGATGGGCACCGCCTTCATGGGCTACGTGCTGCCCTGGGGCCAGATGTCCTTCTGGGGCGCGACGGTCATCACCGGCCTCTTCGGCGCCATTCCGGGCATCGGCGCGTCGATCCAGACCTGGCTGCTGGGCGGCCCGGCGGTCGACAACGCCACGTTGAACCGCTTCTTCTCGCTGCATTACCTGCTGCCCTTCGTGATCGCGGCGCTGGTGATCGTCCATATCTGGGCCTTCCATACCACCGGCAACAACAACCCCACCGGGGTCGAGGTCCGTCGCGGTTCCAGGGAAGAGGCGCAGAAGGATACCCTGCCCTTCTGGCCCTATTTCGTGATCAAGGACCTGCTGGCGCTGTCGGTGATCCTGGTGGTGTTCTTCGCGGTGGTGGGCTTCATGCCGAACTATCTCGGCCACCCCGACAACTATACCGAGGCGAACGCCCTGGCCACGCCCGCGCATATCGTGCCGGAATGGTATTTCCTGCCGTTCTACGCCATCCTGCGCGCCTTCACCGCCGATGTCTGGGCGGTGCAGCTGGTGAACTGGCTGTCCTTCGGCATCATCGACGCCAAGTTCTTCGGCGTCATCGCGATGTTCGGCGCCATCATCGTCATGGCGCTGGTGCCCTGGCTCGACACCTCGCGGGTGCGTTCGGGCCAGTACCGGCCGCTGTTCAAGTGGTGGTTCTGGATCCTGGCGGTGGATTTCGTCGTGCTGATGTGGGTCGGCGCCATGCCGGCCGAAGGGATCTATCCCTATATCGCGCTGGCGGGTGCGGCCTATTGGTTCGCCTATTTCCTGATCATCCTGCCGCTTCTGGGCATCATCGAGAAACCGCTGCCCATGCCTCAGACCATCGAGGACGACTTCAACGCCCATTACGGGCCCGCAACCCATCCTGCCGAGTAAGGAGAGGCATCCAATGACCCTGAGAAACGCATCGCTCACGGCTGTTGCGGCCCTGACGGTTGCCTTGGCAGGCGGGGCCGTGGCGCAGGACGCGACGACGGCGCCCGGCACCACCGCCCCCGCGGGCTCGAGCTACCAGACCACGCCGCAGGCCGCCCCGGCAGCCGAGGCGCCGGCCACCGAAACCGCGACCGAGGCCCCGGCCGGGGTCGAGGCAGGCTCTGACGACCAGCCGGCGGCGGCTCCGGCCGCCGAGGAACCAGCTGCTGAGGTTCCGGCTGCTGAGGTTCCGGCTGCTGAGGTTCCGGCTGCTGAGGCACCGGCCGCGGAGGAACCGGCTGCTGAGGTTCCGGCTGCTGCTGAGGCGCCGGCCGAAGAGGCCGCGACCACCGAAGCTCCTGCTGCCGAGGAACCGGCTGCTGAAGAACCGGCTGCCGAGCAGCCCGCGGCCGAGGCTCCGGCCGAAGCCGCGCCAGCCGCGGCGGAACCGGCTGCCGAGCCCGCTGCGGAACCGACTGCCGACCAGGCGGAAAGCACCGAGGCTGCGGCGCCCGAGACCGCCGAGCCGGCGGCCCCGGCCGAGGAACCCGCCCCCGCCGAAGCCGCGGCCGAGGCTGAGCCGGCTGCCGAAGCCGCACCGGCCGAGGAACCCGCGGCCGCCGAGGGCGAGGCTGCGGCCGAGCCCGCCGCCGCCCCGGCCGAAGAGGCCGCTGCCGCCCATGCCGCGCCGCATATCGAGGACATCTCGTTCAGCTTCGAGGGTCCCTTCGGCAAATACGACCAGTTCCAGCTGCAACGCGGCCTGCAGGTCTATACCGAGGTCTGCGCCGCCTGCCACGGCCTGACCTATGTGCCGCTGCGCACGCTTGCCGACGAGGGCGGCCCCGCCCTGCCCGAGGACCAGGTCCGCGCCTATGCCGCCGCGCTGTCCATTCTCGACGAGGAAACCGGAGAGGAGCGCCCGCGCATCCCGACCGACCACTTCCCGACCGTGCATGGCGATGGCATGGGCCCCGACCTGTCGCTGATGGCCAAGTCGCGGGCCGGGTTCCACGGCCCCTATGGCACCGGCATCAGCCAGCTGTTCAACGGCATCGGCGGGCCGGAATACATCCACGCCATCCTGACCGGCTTCAACGGCGAGGAAAAGGAAGAGGCGGGCAGCACCTTCTATCACAACGCTGCCTTCTCGACCGGCTGGATCAAGATGCCGCCGCCGCTTTCGGACGGCCAGGTCACCTATGAGGACGGCACCGAGGCGACGGTGGACCAGATGTCGCGCGACGTCTCGGCCTTCCTGATGTGGACGGCCGAGCCGAAGATGATGGACCGCAAGCAGGTCGGCTTCGTCTCGGTCCTGTTCCTGGTCGTGCTGTCGGTGCTGCTGTATCTGACCAACAAGAAGCTGTGGTGGCCGATCAAGCATCCGCGCAAGCCGGAATGACCGCCGCTCCTTGAACCGAAGACGCGCCCCTCGGGGCGCGTTTTTCGTTTCCGGGATGGACAAGGCGCCGCGCCGGGGCTGAAATGCCGGGGGCGCGCCGCCAGCGTTGCATGGGTATTTGGGAAACGGTGAATGAAGGGGGGCGGATGACGATCTATAATCTCGGCTCGATCAACATCGACCATGTCTATCGCCTGCCGGTCCTGCCCCGCGCCGGGGAAACCATGCATGCCCTGTCCTATGCCCAGGGCCTGGGCGGCAAGGGCGCGAACCAGTCGGTCGCCGCCGCCCGCGCCGGGGCGCCGGTGGTGCATCTGGGCGCCCTGGGCACGGCCGAGGACTGGGTGATCGAGCGGCTGGCCGCGGCCGGCGTCGATACCTCGGGCATCGCGCGGCTGGCCGATACCGCCACCGGCCATGCCATCATCCTGGTCGATGCCTCGGGCGAGAATTCCATCGTCCTGCACGGCGGCGCCAATCTGGCCCTGCCCGCCGACCTGCCCGAGCGCGCGGCCTTCGGCCCCGGCGACCTGCTCCTGATGCAGAACGAGACCAGCCTCCAGGTCCAGACCGCCGCCCGCGCCCGCGCCGCCGGCGCCCGGGTGATCTATTCCGCTGCCCCCTTCGAGATCGAGGCGCTGCGGGCGGTGCTGCCGCATGTCTCGATCCTGGCGGTGAACGCGATCGAGGCCCGCGACACGTTTGCCGCCTTCGGCGAGGATCTGCCCATCGAGGGGCTGCTGATCACCCGCGGCGCCGAGGGGGCCGAGTTCCGCGACCTGCAAGGCGGCCAGAGCTGGCACCAGCCGGCGTTTCGTGTCGAAGCGGTGGATACCACCGGCGCCGGCGACTGCTTTGCCGGCTGGTTCGCCGCCGGGTTGGCGCGGGGCGAGGATGCGCCGACCGCGCTGCGCCACGCCGCCGCCGCCGCCGCGGTGCAGGTCACGCGGCCGGGCGCCGGCGACGCCATGCCCAACCGCGCCGAGGTGATGGCCTTTCTGAAAGCGCAGGGCTGAGTGCTTGCCGCCGCCCCGTCGCATGCCTATCTGGAGCGCATGAAAATTCCATTCCTGAACCGTCTCGTGAACCGCCCGGCTAGCGTCGCCGTGCTGCGCCTGCAAGGCGCCATCGGAGCTGCCGGTCGCGGCGGCCCCGGCCTGTCCGATGCCGCGCTGGCGCCGCTGCTGGAACGCGCCTTCAAGCGCAGAAAGCCGGTCGCGGTGGCGCTGGCGGTGAACTCGCCCGGCGGCTCGCCGGTGCAGTCCAGCCTGATCGGCGCCCGAATCCGCCGGCTGGCGCAGGAAAACGACGTGCCGGTGCATGCCTTCGTCGAGGATGTGGCGGCCTCGGGCGGCTACTGGCTGGCCTCGGCCGCCGATTTCATCTGGGCCGATGACAGCTCGGTCCTGGGCTCGATCGGGGTGATCTCCTCGGGCTTCGGCTTTGCCGAGCTGATCCAGCGCCACGGGGTCGAGCGGCGCGTGCATACCGCCGGGCGCTCGAAGTCGATGCTGGACCCGTTCCGCCCCGAAACCCCCGAGGACGTGGCCCGGCTGGAACGCCTGCTGGGCCCGATCCACCAGGCCTTCAAGGAGCAGATCGTCGCCCGCCGCGGCAGCCGGCTGGCCGAGGGCCGCGACCTGTTCACCGGCGAGATCTGGACCGGCCGCGAGGCGGTCGAGCTGGGCCTGGCCGACGGCATCGCCCATCTGGTGCCCAAGATGCGCGAACTTTACGGCGACAAGACCCGCTTCCTGACCTATGGCCAGCGCGTGCCGCTGCTGCGCCGCTTCGGCTTGTCCGCCGAGGCGCTGATCGGCGGCGTCGAGGAACGCGCCGCCTTTTCCCGCTTCGAGGTGCGCGGATGATCAAGACCGTCATCCTGTGCCTGCTGATCATCATCGCGCTGGCGCTGGTCGCCGGCCCGGGCGTGCGCCGGATCATCGCCAGGATCCTGGGGATTCCGCTGAAATGACCGCGCTGATCACCGGGGGCGCCCGCCGGCTGGGCAAGGCCATGGCGCTGTATCTGGCCGGGCGCGGCCACGACATCGCCGTGCATTGCCACGCATCCGTCGCCGAGGCCGAGGCCACCGCGGCCGAGATCCGCGCGCTTGACGTCCGGGCCGAGATCCTGCAGGCCGATCTGCTGGACCCCGAGGCCACCGAGGCACTGGTGCCGCGCGCCACGGCGGCCTTGGGTCCGCTGACGGTGCTGGTGAACAATGCCTCGATCTTCGAATACGACAATCTGCAAAGCGCCAGCCGGCACAGCTGGGACCGGCACATGGGCTCGAACCTGCGGGCGCCCTTCCTGCTGACCCAGGCTTTCGCGGCCCAAGCTCCCGGGGCCGACCGCAGCGGCGACGAGCCGGTGGCGCGCGCGCTGGTGGTCAACATGATCGACCAGCGCGTGCTGAAGCCGACGCCGGAATTCATGACCTATTCGCTGGCCAAGGCGGGCCTGTGGTGGCTGACCCGCACCTCGGCCCAGGCCCTGGCGCCCGACATCCGCGTCAATGCCATCGGCCCCGGCCCGACCGTGCAGGGCACCCGGCAATCCGACAGCCATTTCAGCCGCCAGCGCGCCGCCACCATCCTGGAACGCGGCGCCAGGCCGGGCGATGTCTGCGCCGCGCTGGGATTCTTCCTCGACTCGCCCTCGGTCACCGGCCAGCTGATCTGCACCGACGGCGGCCAGCATCTGGCCTGGCGCACGCCCGATGTCCTTGGGGTTGAATAGCGCCGGGCCCTGCCCTTGCGGCAAGTTGTCCACCTTTGGCCTGGCATTCACCTATCCTTCACGATTCTGGCAAGAGATTCAGGGGATTGGCGAAAGGAGAAAAAATATTTCGCGAAAACAAGGCTTTGCTTTGATGCCTGTTTTTTGTGCAGATCGAGGAATCCCCAACAAACGCTTGCGGATCGACCGCTGCTCCCAAGCTGATTCACAGAGTTATCCCCAGATTCCGTGGACAGGATTCTGCTTGAACTTCCACGCCGGAACTTGCAGCGCGGCTCCAGAATCATTTCGTTAACAGCATGACCGATTCCACCCCAGACAAGCGGCCCGCCAAGACCGGCCACACGCTGATCCAGGACTATCTGAAGACGCTCGACGGCTCGCCGGGGGTCTATCGCATGCTGGATGGCCAGGGGGCGGTGCTTTACGTCGGCAAGGCGCGCAACCTGCGGGCGCGGGTGTCGAACTATGCCCGCCCGGCCGGCCATTCGGGGCGCATCGCCCGGATGATCCGCGAAACCTGCTCGATGATGTTCCTGACCACGCGCACCGAAACCGAGGCGCTGCTCTTGGAACAGAACCTGATCAAGCAGCTGAAGCCGCGCTACAACGTGCTGCTGCGCGACGACAAGTCCTTCCCGAACATCTTGGTCGCCAAGGCGCATCCCTTTGCCCAGATCAAGAAGCATCGCGGCGCCAAGTCGGAAAAGGGCGACTATTACGGCCCCTTCGCCAGCGCCGGGGCGGTGAACCGGACGCTGAACCAGTTGCAGCGGGTGTTCCTGCTGCGCAGCTGCACCGATGCGACATTCAGCAGCCGCACCCGGCCCTGCCTGCTCTATCAGATCAAGCGCTGCTCGGCGCCCTGCGTCGGCCGCATCGAACAGGCGGATTACGCCGCGCTGGTGCTGGATGCCGAACGCTTCCTGCAGGGCAAGTCCACCGCCGTGCAGGCCAACCTGGCGCGCGAGATGGCCGAGGCGGCCGAGGCGATGGAATACGAACGCGCCGCCGCGCTGCGCGACCGCATCAAGGCGCTGACCGCGGTGCAATCGGTGCAGGCGATCAACCCGCGCGGCGTGCCCGAGGCCGACGTGATCGCGCTGCATATGGAGGGCGGCCAGGCCTGCGTGCAGGTCTTCTTCATCCGCGGCAACCAGAGCTGGGGCAACCGCGACTTCTACCCCCGGCTCAACGGCGTCGAATCCGCCGACGAGGTGATGCAGGCCTTCATCGCGCAATTCTACGACGGCAAGGTGCCGCCGCGCATGGTCCTGCTGTCGCATGGCATCGAGGACCCCGACCTGATGGCCGAGATCCTGACCGCAAAGGCCGGCCGCAAGGTGGTGCTGGGCGTGCCGCAGCGCGGCGAAAAGGCCGAGCTGGTGGAGAACGCCCTGCGCAACGCGCGCGAGAGCCTGGCCCGCCGCATGTCGGAAAGCGCGGCCCAGGCGCGGCTGCTCGAGGGTCTGGCCGAGGCCTTTGACCTGCCCGCCGTGCCGCAGCGCATCGAGGTCTATGACAACAGCCATATCCAAGGCACCAATGCCGTCGGCGGCATGGTCGTCGCCGGCCCCGAGGGCTGGATCAAGAGCCAGTATCGCAAGTTCAACATCAAGGGCACCGAGATCACCCCCGGCGACGATTTCGGCATGATGAAAGAGGTTCTGACCCGGCGCTTCTCGCGCCTGCTGAAAGAGGATCCCGACCGCCAGACCGACGCCTGGCCCGATCTGCTGCTGATCGACGGCGGCGCCGGACAGGTCTCGGCGGTGCATCAGATCATGGCGGACATGGGGGTCGAGGACATCCCGATGGTCGGGGTCGCCAAGGGCCTCGACCGCGACCACGGCAAGGAGGAATTCCACCGCTTCGGCCAGCGCCCCTTCGCTCTGCGCATGAACGATCCGGTGCTGTATTTCGTCCAGCGCCTGCGCGACGAGGCGCATCGCTGGGCCATCGGCACGCATCGCGCCAAGCGCGCCAAGGCGGTGATGGCGAATCCGCTGGACGAGATCGCGGGCGTCGGCGCCAGCCGCAAGCGCGCCCTGCTCCAGCATTTCGGCAGCGCCAAGGCGGTCAGCCGCGCCGGCCTCGCCGACCTGGTCGCGGTCGAGGGCATCAGCGAATCGCTGGCACAGAAGATCGTGGATCACTTCCAGAAGGGCTAGTGCATGACGGTGGTGTTGGGAATCGACGCCGCCTGGACGGCCCATAACCCCAGCGGTCTGGCATTGGCCACGCAAGACCAGGGGAAGTGGTCCCTGCACTCCGTCTGGCCCAGCTACGCCGATTTCCTGGACGCACCGATGCCAAGCGCCGCCGATCTGCCGGACAGGGTGGCAAGCCTTTGCGGCCGGTATCCCGATCTCATCGCGGTGGACATGCCGCTGTCGGACCTGCCGATCACCGCGCGCCGCGCAGCGGACCGCGAGGTGAGTCGCGCCTATGGCGGACGGGCTGCCGCCACGCATTCGCCCTCGGCATTGCGGCCTGGACCGATCGCCGACCGGATGCGGCAGGAGCTCGGCAGCAGGGGCTATGAGCTGCGGCATTCGGCCCGCCCCGACGGACGGCTGGCCGAGGTCTATCCCCACCCCGCATTGATCGAACTGCTGCAGGCACCCAGAAGGCTGCCTTACAAAATCCAGCGCGCGGGAAAATACTGGCCCGATCTTCCGCCTTCGGCTCGGCGGGCGAACCTGCGCATCGAATGGACCCGCATCCTGAAAACCTTGGAGAATCTGCTGCCCGGCACGCGGAATGCCTTGGCGATGCCGCCGACCGATGCCAGCCTTGCATCGCTGAAATACTTCGAGGATCAGCTGGATGCCATCATATGCGCGGCTGTTGCGGTCGAGATCATCGAAGGGCGCGCCACATCATACGGCGACGCGACGGCTGCGGTATGGATACCGACGCCGCGTCCCTGCGCAGACGTCTCGCTGTAATCGGGGCGGCCCCGGGCCTCAGTCCCGGTTCCGCGAGGTCTCGGCCGCGACGGCGAAATGCCGCATCAGCTGCGCCGCCAGGTCCGGGGCGATGCCGCGCTGTGCGATGGCCTTTTCCATGCAGGCCAGCCACAGGTCGCGCATCTCGGGGCCGATGGGGACATGCTCGTGGATCTCGCGCAGGCGGGAATGGCCGTGGCGCATGACGTAATGCTGCGGCCCGCCGAAAAAGCCGCACAGGTAATTGAACTGCTCCGCCCGCGAATGCGCGACGCCCGAGCCTTGCAGGTGCAGCTGGTGCAGCGGCTGCGCCGCCTCGTCCTGCTCGATGATGTCGTAAAACAGCTCGACCAGCGCGCGCACGCCCTCCTCGCCGCCCAGGCGGGCGAACAGCGAATCCTTCTTTTGTCCGGCAAAATACATGGGGCCCTCCGCAAGCCACGGCCGCAGCCTAGCAGGAAAATGACCGATTCGCGGCAGAAAATGTGCTTTTCGGGAAAGAATTATTCCCGGATAGAAAGCAGGCGCGCGCGGCCCGCCGCGTCTGGCCCCTTCCCCCCGGCCGCACAAGCGCCTAGATTGCAGGCCATGCGCTGGACCTTGCCCAATATCCTGACCGTTCTGCGACTTGCGGCCGCGCCGCTGGTGCCGCTGATGTTCTTTTTCCTCAGCCGGCCTTTCGCGGATTTCGCGGCGCTGGCGCTGTTCCTGGTCGCCGCGGTCACCGACTGGTTCGACGGCTATCTGGCGCGCGCCTGGGGCCAGGAAAGCCGCTTCGGCGCCGCCATGGACCCGATCGCCGACAAGGCCATGGTCATCATCGCCGTCGTGGTCATCACCGGCTATTCCGGGATGAACCCCTGGCTGATCCTGCCCTCGACCGTGATCCTGTTCCGCGAGGTCTTCGTCTCGGGCCTGCGCGAATTCCTGGGCGACCAGTCGCGGATGCTGAAGGTCACCCGGCTGGCGAAATGGAAGACCACGGCGCAGATGGTCGCCATCGCCGTGCTGTTCCTGGGCACCGGGCTGAACTATTACGAGACCGGCCACCCGCCCCTGGTGGGCGAGACCAGCCTGCCCTGGTCCGACAGCTGGTCGGACCTGGCGACGCAGGCCGGGCTCCTGCTGTTCTGGATCGCCGCCGTGCTGACCGCGATCACCGGCTGGGATTACTTCGACAAGGCCCGGCCCTTCCTGAGGGATTCCGATGGCCGTTGACGTGCTCTATTTCGCCTGGCTGCGCGAACGCATCGGCCAGCCGCGCGAGCGGATCGAGACCCGGGCCGCGACCGTGCGCGACCTGGTGGCCGAGCTGGTGGCGCTGGACGAATGGCATGCCGCCGCGCTGTCGGACCTGGCGGCGGTGCGCGTCGCGCTGGACCAGGAACTGGCCGATCTCGACGCGCCGCTGGCCGGCGTGCGCGAGGTGGCCTTCTTCCCGCCGATGACCGGAGGCTGAGATGTCCGCCCGGGTGCAAAGCGAGTCCTTCGACCTCGGCGCCGAACTCTCGGGCTTCGGCGCCGGCGCCGGCGCCATCGTGACCTTTTCGGGCCTGGTGCGCGACGAGGGCGGCCGGCTGGTCGCGCTGGAGATCGAGCATTATCCCGGCATGACCGAAAAGGCGCTGGCCGCCTATGGCGCCGAGGCGGCGCAGCGTTTCGGCCTGTCGGATTGGCGCGTGATTCACCGCCATGGCCGGCTGGCGGTGGGCGAGCCGATCATGATGGTCGCGACCGCCGCCCGCCACCGCCAGGCCGCCTTCGCGGCGGCGGAATACCTGATGGACTGGCTGAAGTCGCGCGCCCCGTTCTGGAAGCGCGAAATCGGCCCCGGCGGTGCCGGCGCTTGGGTCGAGGCCCGGTCCGAGGACGAGGACGCGCTGTCGCGGTGGTGACGCGCACGTTGCAATCCGGGGCCCGGACAAGCATATAGTCCCCGCAGATGGACCGGATCACAGTGCGGAGCCCCGAATGACCTATCTCGAGTTCGAAAAGCCCCTCGCCGACCTGGAAGGCAAGGCCGAGGAGTTGCGGGTGCTGGCCCGCAAGGGCGAAGGCGTCGATCTCGAGAAAGAGGCCGCGGCGCTCGACAAGAAGGCCGGCGACATGCTGCGCGACCTCTATCGCCAGCTCGATCCCTGGCGCAAGACCCAGGTCGCCCGCCACCCCGAACGCCCGCATTGCCGCGACTATATCGAGGCACTCTTCACCGAATACACGCCCCTGGCCGGCGACCGCGCCTTTGGCGAGGATCACGCCGTCATGGGCGGCCTGGCGCGGTTCCGCGACGCGCCCTGCGTGGTGATCGGCCATGAAAAGGGCAATGACACAAAGTCGCGCATCACCCACAATTTCGGCATGGCCCGGCCCGAGGGCTATCGCAAGGCGATCCGGCTGATGGACATGGCCGACCGCTTCCGCCTGCCGGTGATCACGCTGGTCGACACGCCCGGCGCCTATCCCGGCAAGGGCGCCGAGGAACGCGGCCAGTCCGAGGCCATCGCCCGCTCGACCCAGAAATGCCTGCAGATCGGCGTGCCGCTGGTCTCGGTCATCATCGGCGAGGGCGGATCGGGCGGCGCCGTGGCCTTCGCCACCGCGAACCGCATCGCCATGCTGGAGCATTCGATCTATTCGGTGATCTCGCCCGAGGGCTGCGCCTCGATCCTGTGGAAGGATGCCGAGAAGATGCGCGAGGCCGCCACGGCGCTGAAGCTGACGGCGCAGGACCTGAAGAAACTGGGCGTGATCGACCAAATCATCGCCGAGCCGCTGGGCGGCGCCCAGCGCGCCCCCCAGGACGCCATGGCCGCCGTGGGCGACGCCATCGCCGCCATGCTGGCCGAGCTCGACGGCAAGAAGCCGGCCGAACTGGTCAAGGACCGGCGGCAGAAGTTCCTGCACATGGGCTCCAAGGCGCTGGCCTGACCCCGCCGCCCGGGCCGCGGGAGTATTTGAAAAACGGTGAAAGCCCGGGCGATCCGCGCGGCCGGGCACTGTCCTGCAGCTTTCTCTGTTTCGGAAATACCCCGCCGACTGCTCTCATGCGCGCGGCCGTTTGGGTATTTGAGGAACGAAGAAGCCATGGCCTCTCGCCCCCTAGGCGCCGCCCCGGGCCTGCTTTCTTCCGTTTTTCAAATACCCGGCCGGCCGCGACCGGGGGCGCGGCCGGTGCCGGTTGACCCCGGATCAGCCGCGGGCGGCGCGGATCGACTCCTCGATGATGTCCAGCGCCTCGTCGAAGACCGCGTCGGGGATGGTCAGCGGCGCCAGGAAGCGGATCACGTTGCCGTAGACGCCGCAGGTCAAGAGGATCAGGTTGCGCTTCAGCGCCTCCTCGCGCACCCGGTTGGTCAGCTCGGGGTTGGGCTTGTCGCTGCCGGCGATGTTGAACTCGACCGCGTTCATGAAGCCGGGGCCGCGAATGTCGACGATCTCGGGCACCGCCTCGGCAAGGCCGGCCAGGCGCTGCTTCAGCCGCTGGCCGAGCCGGGTGGCGCGGTCGCAAAGCTGCTCCTCCTCGATCACGTCCAGCACGGCATGGGCGGCCGCGACGGCCAGCGGGTTGCCGGCATAGGTGCCGCCCAGGCCGCCGGGCTGCGGGCTGTCCATCACCTCGGCCCGGCCGGTGACGGCGCTGATCGGCAAGCCCCCGCCCAGACCCTTGGCCATGGTGGTGAGGTCGGCCGCGACGCCGTGGTGCTCCATGGCGAACAGCTTGCCGGTGCGGGCGAAGCCGGTCTGCACCTCGTCCGCGATCAGGAGGATCGAATACTGGTCGCAGATCTGGCGCAGGCGCTGGATGAAGCCGGCGGGCGCCTCGTAGAAGCCGCCCTCGCCCTGCACCGGCTCGATGATGATCGCCGCGACCCGCGCCGGGTCGATGTCGGATTTGAACAGCCGGTCCAGCGCCGCCAGCGCGTCCTCGGCCGTCACGCCATGGGTGGTGTTCGGGAAAGGCAGGTGCCAGATGTCGTTCATCATCGGCCCGAAGCCGGCCTTGTAGGGCTGGACCTTGCCGGTCAGCGACATGCCGAGGAAGGTGCGGCCGTGGAAGCCGCCGGAAAAGGCGATCACCCCGGCGCGGCCGGTATGGTGGCGGGCGATCTTGATGGCGTTTTCCACCGCCTCGGCGCCGGTGGTGTAGAAGGCGGTCTTCTTCGGCCCCTTGCCCGGCACCGCGGCGTTCAGCCGCTCGGCCAGGGCGACGTAATTCTCGTAGGGCACGACCTGGTGGCAGGTATGGGTGAAGCGGTCGAGTTGCTCCTTGACCGCCGCGATCACCTTCGGGTGGCGGTGGCCGGTGTTGACGACCGCGATGCCGGCGGCGAAATCGATGTAGCGATTGCCGTCCTTGTCCCAGATCTCGGCGTTTTCGGCGCGCTCGGCATAGACCTGCGTGGTCATGCCGACGCCGCGCGAGATGGCGGCGTTCTTGCGGTCGGTCAGGCTGGTCATCGGCGCCTCCTCGGATGCGATTCGGGGGTGATGCTATACGCGGCTCGGGGATCCGAACAGGGCCGCTTGCGCGCGCCCATGCGATGCTTCAGGCTGCGGCCATGTTCCCGATCCGCGACCACAACCCCTCCGAGCGCACGCCCCATGTCACCTATGGGCTGATCGTCCTGAACCTTGCGCTGTTCCTGCTGACCATGCCCTGGGCCGGCGGCCAGGTCGGGCTCTGGGACCGGCTGGCGCTGTATCCGGTCGCGATCACGCATGGCGCATGGCTGTGGGGGCTGGTGACGCATATGTTCCTGCATGCCGGCATCATGCATATCGCCGGCAACATGCTGTTCCTGTGGGTCTTCGGCGACAATCTCGAGGACCAGATGGGCCCCTTGGGCTTCTTGGGCTTCTACCTGACCTGCGGGCTGGCGGCGGCCGGCGGCCAGATCGTCGCCGACCCCGGCAGCGGCGTGCCCATGGTCGGGGCCTCGGGCGCCATCGCCGGGGTGATGGGGGGCTATCTTCTGATGTTCCCGCGCGCCCGGGTCGATGTCATCGCCATCATCATCGTCATCATCCGCCGCTTCACCATCCCGGCCTGGGTGCTGCTTCTGGCCTGGTTCGGCATCCAGCTGGTCTCGGGCGCCATCGGGGCCGAGGACGGCGTCGCCTATGTCGCCCATGCCGCCGGCTTCCTCGCCGGCATCGTGCTGGCGCTGCCGCTGTTCCTGCGCCGCGGCGGCCCCGCCTTCTGGCGCCGCACCCACGGCCGGCCGCCGCATGCGGCGCTGGCGTTTCCGCCCTCGCGCATTCCGCAGGTGCGCCGCTAGAGCCGGCCCCGGCTCATGTGGCGCTTGCCGGCAAAGCCCGGCGCGCGGCTGACCGCAAAGCCCGCCGCCGCCAGCGCCCGGCGCACATGGCCGGCGGCGGTATAGGTCGCGAATGTGCCGCCCGGCGCGGTATGGCGGGCGACCTCGGCCATCAGCGGCTCACCCCAAAGCTCGGGGTTCTTCGCCGGCGAAAAGCCGTCGAGGAACCAGGCATCCGCCCGGCCTTGCCACGTGGGCAGCGCGGCGCGCGCATCGCCGACGATGATCTCGGCACTGACGGGGCCGACCTGGAAACGCCGGGCGGGCCAGCCGGCGCGCAACGCCTCGGCCAGCGGCGCCAGTTCGGGAAAGGCGGCATGGGCGCGGGCCAGTTCGTCCAGTTCCATCGGAAAGGCCTCGAAACTGGTGAAGCGGACCGGGACCGTCGCCACCTGCGCCAGCGCCAGCAGGTTCAGCCCGGTGCCGAAGCCCAGCTCGGCGATGTGAAAGCCGGGCACCAGCCGCGCCGGCAGGTCGTTTCCGGCCAGGAAGACATGCCGGGTTTCCTCGAGCCCGCCGTTCAGGCTGAAATACGGGTCGTCGAACCGGGTCGAGACCGGGATGCCGCCCTCGCGCCATGCCAGCGCCGCGCTCTGGTCGGGATCGCTCATTCGCGCTAACTCCTGTTTTCCGGCAGATGCGGCAAGGGGCGGCGGGATGGCAAGCGAAATCACGGTGGCGGGCGCGGGGATCTATGGCCTCGCCTGCGCATGGGAGCTGGCGCGGCGCGGCCGGCCGGTGCGCGTGGTCGAGATCGCGCGCATCGGCGCCGGCGCCTCGGGCGGCACGGTGGGCGCGCTGGCCCCGCACGCGCCGGAAAACTGGAACGACAAGAAGCAGGTGCAACTGGACGCGCTGACCGGCGCCGAGGCCTGGTGGGCCGAGGTGGCCCGAACCGGCGGCGTGGATCCCGGCTATGCCCGCACCGGCCGCAACCAGCCCGTCCTGCCGGGGACCGAGGCGCGCATGGCCGAGCGCATCGCCGCCGCCCGCCGCCATTGGCCCGCCTGGGCGACGATGCAGATCACCGACGCGCCGCAGGGCCCGCTGGTGCCGCCGTCCGGGACCGGGCTGTGGCTGGTCGACCGGCTGACGGCGCGCATCAGCCCGCGCCGGGCCGGGACGGCGCTGGCCGCCGCGATCCGCGCGCGCGGCGGCATCATCGAGGAAGGCGCCAGCACAAAAGGCCCGGCGATCTGGGCCACCGGCTGGACCGGGCTGGCGCCCTTCGGCGGCGGCGGCGTCAAGGGCCAGTCGGCGCTGCTCGCATTCGCCGCTCCCGAGGCGCCGCAGGTCTTTGCCGAGGGGCTGCATATCGTGCCGCATGCCGACGGGACGGTGGCGGTCGGCTCGACCTCGGAACGCGACGTGACCGAGCTTGGCACCGATGCGCAGCTTCAGGCGCTGATCGACAAGGCCCGGGCGCTGTGCCCGGCGCTGGCCGATGCGCCGGTGGTGGACCGCTGGGCCGGCATCCGGCCGCGCGCGCTGTCCCGGGCGCCGCTCTTGGGGCCATGGCCCGGCCGGCCGGGGCATTACGTCGCCAATGGCGGCTTCAAGATCGGCATCGCCATGGCGCCGGCCTGCGCGGCGATGCTCGCGGACCTGATCCTCGACGCGCGGGACCGCATCCCCGAGGGGTTCAGGGTGCCGGGCTGACGCCGATCACCAGCGGATGCAGGTGATAGAGCGCGATCCAGATCAGCGGCACCAGCGCCAGCCGCCACCAAGCCAGCCGCCAGACCAGCAGCCGCCGCATCATCACCAGCCCCAGCAGGGCATAACCCAGCAGGAGCCCGAACAGGATCACATGCGCCAGGTCGCCATTGGCCAGCAGATGCGCCCCGCCCCACAGCGTAAAAGCCAGCATCAGCCCGCCCATGCCGCCGACCAGCGCCGCCAGCACCGCGACGGGCATGGCGATGTTCACCAGCCAGCGCGTCCAGGGCCACTGCGGCCAGATCTCGACGAAGGGCGCCCGCCCCGCCGCCACGATCAGCCAGTAAAGCAGCCCCAGCGACAGCAGGCTGTAGCCGATGACATAGGCCCGCTTGCCGAAGCGCGCGACCAAGGGCCCGCGCAGCCGCGCCGGGATGACATGCGAGCCCAGAAAAGCGGCCAGCGCCAGGGCGAATTCCAACCATTCCATGCCTTGAACCTAGCCCCGGCGCCAGGCCCCCGCAATCCGCATTGACCCGGCCCCCGCCTGCGGCATGATGGCGCAAAAAGGATCCCGCCCATGACCCGCCTTCAGACCGCTTTCGACGCCATCGACCAGGCCAATGCCGCCGACCCGCATCTTCAGGACGGCGAGCCCCGCGAACTCCTCTATGGCCAGCGCATGACAGCCGAGCAGCGGGCGCTCTACCCCGACGCCTCCGAGCCGCTGCAGATCGCCTGCCGCGGGCAGCATGTCGAACGCTGGCTCCTGCCGCGCGACGCCTATCCGATGGACCGGCCCGGCTACCTGGCCTGGCGCACCGAACAGGGCCGGCGCCACGCCGCCCGCGTGGCCGGGATCATGCAGGCGGCGGGCTATGATCCCGAATCCATCGCCCATGCCGAGAAGATGCTGACGAAACAGGGCATCAAACGCGACCCCGAGGTGCAGGCGCTCGAGGACGTGGCCTGCTTCACCTTCATCCGCTGGTATCTCGGCCCCTTCGCCGAAACCCGCGACGCCGAGGAATTGCAGCGCATCGTCGAAAAGACCGCGCGCAAGATGTCGCCGCAGGCGCGCAGCATCGCGCTGACCGAATTCGCCATCCCCGAACCCTTCGCCGCGGCCTTCCGTGCCTAGGGCGCTCATCGTCGCCCACGGCCAGCCCGGCGCCCCCGGCCCGCAGCAAGCCGCCATCGAGGCGCTGGCCGCCCGCATCCCGCTGCCCGGGGTGACCATCCGGGGCGCGACGCTCGCCATGCCCGGCGCGCTGGACGGTGCCGATGACGCCATGCTGGTCTATCCGCTGTTCATGGCGGCGGGCTGGTTCACGCGCAGCGAACTGCCGCGCCGCCTGGCCTTGGCCGGCGCCCCCAAGGCCCGCATCCTGCCGCCCTTCGGCGCCGATGCCGGCCTGCCCGCGCTCGCCCGCCGCCTGCTCTCACAAGCCAGCGCAGCGCAAGGCTGGGCCCTGGACGAAACCCACGTCCTGCTCGCCGCCCACGGCTCCGGCCGCTCGCGCGCCCCGGCCGAGGCGGCGCGCAAGATGGCCGCGGACCTCGCGCCCCTGACCGTCACCTGCGGCTTCATCGAGGAACCGCCCCGTCTCGCCGAGGCCGCCCGCGCCCTGCCCGCGCGCGCGCTCTGCCTGCCGCTCTTCGCCACCAGCGCCGGGCACGTCACCGACGACCTGCCCCAGGCACTGGCCGAGGCCGGCTTCCGCGGCATCACCCTGCCCGCCATCGGCCTCGCCCCCGAGGTGCCGGCAATGATCGCCGCCAGCATCAAGGCCGCCCTTACCGAGCGGCCCTGAGCTTCTTTGCTCTGCAAATACCCACGGCAACCGCGCCACCGCCGCCGCACCAGGCCTTGGGAAAACCGCGGCTTTCACCGTTTCCCAAATACTCCGGCAGCCGCGCGGCGGGGCGCCTCACATCGCCGCCAGTTGCCCCAGCGCCGCCCGGATCCGCGCCAGATCGTCCTCCAGCGCGGCCAGCTTCTCGCGCGTTTCCTCGATCACCTCCGGCTCGGCGTTCTCGACGAATTTCGGATTGCCCAGCCGGCCGCGCAACCCGCCGGCATCCTTCTCGGCCTTGGCGGCGGCCTTCTCCAGCCGCGCCGTCTCGGCCGCGACGTCGATCATCTCGCCCACCGGCAGGGCAAAGCTCGCCCCCAGCGCCGCGACCGCGATCATGCCCGGCCCCATCGCCCCTTCGCGCGGCGGGTTCACCCGTGCCAGCCGCTCGACCAGCGGGCCATTGGCGGCCAGCGCCGCACGGGCGGCCGCGTCGGCTTCGGTCACGATCAGGTCGGGCCGCGCCCCGGCCGGCACGCCGATCTGGGCGCGGGCCGAGCGGATGTTCTCGATCACCGAAATCACCCAGTTCATCTGCCGGTCGGCCTCGGCATCGATCAGCTCGGAGCCGTAGTCCGGCCAGTCGCCATGCACCAGCGGCTTGGCGCGCGCGCCGGTCAGCGCCCAGAGCTCCTCGGTGACGAAGGGCATGATCGGGTGCAAGAGCAGATAGCACTGGTCCAGCACCCAGCCCATCGTCGCCTGGGTCTCGTCGCGATAGCCGCCGTCGAACAGCGGCTTCGAGAATTCCACATACCAGTCGCAGACCTTGCCCCAGACAAAGGCGTAAAGCCCGGTCGCGGCGTCGTTGAAGCGGAACCCCGCCAGCGCCTCGTCGGTGGCCTGGCGGATGCGGGCGACCTCGCCGATGATCCAGCGGTTCACCACATGCGCGGGCGCCGGGCGGGCGCCGCCGCCCCTGACGCCGTTCATCTCGGCAAAGCGGCTGGCGTTCCAGATCTTGGTGACGAAGTTGCGGTTCGCCTCGACATGCTTCGGCCCCAGCTTGGGGTCGCGGCCCATCGCCGCCATGCTGGTCAGGGTGAAGCGCAGCGCGTCGGCGCCGTATTGGTCGATCAGCACCAAGGGGTCGATGACGTTGCCTTTCGACTTCGACATCTTGGCGCCCTTTTCGTCGCGCACGAGGCCGTGGACATAGACGGTGCGGAACGGCACGTCGCCCACCACCGCCAGTTGCATCATCATCATCCGGGCGACCCAGAAGAAGATGATGTCAAAGCCGGTGACCAGCACGTCGGTCGGGAAATACCGGCGCAGCTCGGGCGTGGGTTCGGGCCAGCCCAGCGTGCCGATCGGCCACAGACCCGAGGAAAACCAGGTGTCCAGCACATCGGGATCGCGCCAGACCGGATAGACCAGCCTGGTCGGATCCTGCGTCAGGTTATAGTCGGCCAGCCCCTGGGCAAAGGCATCGACCGCCGCCTCGCGGTCCTCGACCTCGATCACCCGGGCGATTTCCAGCGGCTGCGGCAGGTCGGCCAGCGCGTCGCGGAACTTCTGCGCCACATCGGCGAAATTCGCCGCGCATTGCAGCAGGTCGTCGCCATGGACCAGCCCTTCCTCCAGCAGCGCGAAGATCTCGACGTCGTCCAGCGCGCCGTCGTGGTCGTCATCGACCTGGCCTTCCAGCCGCAGGTCCAGCCCATACCACACCGGGATCTGATGCCCCCACCACAGCTGGCGCGAGATGGTCCAGGGCTCGATGTTCTCGAGCCAGTTGAAATAGACCTTGCGGTGCTGCTCGGGCAGGATCTCGGTGCGGCCATCGCGCACCGCCTCCAGCGCCGGTCCGACGATCTTCGGCGTATCGACGAACCACTGGTCGGTCAGCATCGGCTCGATCACCACGCCCGAGCGGTCGCCGAAGGGCTGCATGATCGGCTTCGAGTCGACCAGGGGCCGGCGTTCCAGATGCTCGGCGCCGGTCTCCTTGTCGATTTCCTTGTGCAGATAGGTGACGGCCAGCCCCTCGTCGGTGATCGCCGCGATCACGCGCTTGCGGGCGTCGTAGCGGTCCAGCCCGCGCAACTCCTCGGGCACCAGGTTGACCGAGGACACGTCGCCCACATCCTCGCCCCGCGCCGCCCGCGTGGCGATCTCGGCGCTTTCCTCATAGCTCAGACCGTCCGCGCGCATGGCGCCCTTGCCGTCCATCAGCGCATAGAGCGGAATGCCATTGCGCATCGCCACTGCATAGTCGTTGAAGTCATGCGCGCCGGTGATCTTGACCGCGCCCGAGCCGAAATCCGGGTCCGGGTATTCGTCGGTGACGATCGGGATCAGCCGGCGATGCTGTTTCGGGCCGACCGGGATTTCCACCAGCTTGCCGACGATGGGCGCATAACGGGCGTCGTCCGGATGCACCGCGACCGCGCCGTCGCCCAGCATGGTCTCGGGGCGGGTGGTGGCGATGCTGATATAGTCCCGCGTCTCGCGCAGGGTGACGTTGCCGTCGGCGTCGCGCTCGATGTATTCATAGGTCTCGCCGCCGGCCAGCGGGTACTTGAAATGCCACATATGGCCGGGCACTTCGCGGTTCTCGACCTCCAGGTCGGAAATCGCGGTCTCGAAATGCGGGTCCCAGTTCACCAGCCGCTTGCCGCGATAGATCAGCCCCTTGTCGAACATCTCGACAAAGACCTTGATGACGGCATCGTGGAAATTGCCCTCCTCGCCCGCCGGGGCGCCGGGGGCGCCGGACATGGTGAAGGCATTGCGCGACCAGTCGCAGGACGCGCCCAGGCGTTTCAGCTGGTTGACGATGGTGTCGCCGGATTCCTGCTTCCAGGCCCAGACCTTCTGCAGGAAGGCCTCGCGCCCGATCTCGCGCCGGCCGGGCTCCTGGCGCTCGGCCATCCGGCGCTCGACCACCATCTGGGTGGCGATGCCGGCATGGTCCTGGCCGGGCTGCCACAGCGTGTCGAAGCCGCGCATCCGGTGCCAGCGCACCAGGATGTCCTGCAGCGTATTGTTCAGCGCGTGGCCGATATGCAGGCTGCCCGTGACATTCGGCGGCGGGATCACGACCGAGAAGGTTTCCGCGCGCGAGGCATTGGCCCCCGCCGCGAAGGCATCGCTTGCCGCCCATTCCGCCGCGATCCGCGCCTCGGCGGCAGCGGCGTCGAAGTTCTTGTCCATGGCCATGTCGTCACCCCTTGAATTGCCCAAGGGGATAGCGAAACCACGGCCAAAGGCCAAGAGGCGCTAGAGAAACCGCGCCGCAATCCCGTCCTTGAACGGGAACCAGCCGTAATAGGGCCGCGCGCCCGCGATCACGCGCTGGATCGAGGGCCGCGCCACCAGCCGCTCGAAATATCCGGTCAGCTGCGGATGATCCGCGAAGGGATGCACGGCGCCGGCATAGAACAGCGCCGGAAACGCCGCGCAATCGGCCAGGCCGAAGCCGCCCGCGATCCAGTCGCGCCCGTCCAGGCGCCGGTCCAGCGCGGCATAGGCCAGGTCCAGCTTGGCCCGCGCAAAGGGCGCCACCCGCTCCTCGGCGCCTTCGGCCATGAAGATGCGGGCGTCGACGATCTGCTGCATCATCTGCATGACCTGGAAATCCAGGAAGCGGTCCCATTGCCGCGCCGGCAGCGAGGCATCGGGGTCCGGGTCCAGCAGGCGTTGCGGACCGGGATGGTGCCGGTCCAGCCATTCGATCATCAGCGAGCTTTGCGACAGCGCCAGATCGCCCTCGCGCAGCGCCGGCATCCGGCCCATCGGCTCGACCGATTGCATCAGCGCCCGGTCCTGCGCATCGCCCAGATCGACCTCGCAGAAGGTGAAATCCGTCCCCAGCTCGTAAAGCGCGATCAGCACCTTCTGGGTATAGGAGGACAGCGGGTGGCCATAAAGCGTCAGCATCACGCAGCCTTTTCGAAATGCGCCAGCTGCGCGTCATGGGCGCGCCGGAACGCCGGACGGGCGGTCATGCGCTGCAGATAGTCCAGCAGCACCGGATGGCCGGCCAGCTCGCCCAGGCTATCGACGATGCGCAGCACCTCGGCCAGCATGATGTCGGCGATGGTGAAGCGGCCGGCGGCGATGAAGTCGCGGGACTTCAACACCGGCGCCAGTTGCTCCAGTCGCGCGACCAGCCGCGGCAGGGCCAGTTCGGCGGCGCGCTCGTCGCGGTCGAACATGCGGGCCAGCGCCAGCGCCATCACCACCGGCTCCAGCGTGTTCAGCGCCGCGACCAGCCATTGCTGGGTCTCGGCCCGGCCCTGCGCGTCGGCGGGCAGCAGCGCCTCATGCCGCTCGCCGAGATACAGCAGGATGGCGCCGCTTTCGAACAGCGTCAGATCGCCGTCCTGCAGGATCGGCACCTGGCCAAAGGGTTGGCGGGCGAAATGCTGCGCGGTCTTCTCGCGCACGCTGGTCGTCTCGATGCGATAGGGCTGGCCGGCCTCTTCGCAGGCCCAGCGGATGCGCAGGTCGCGGACATGGCCGCGGGCGAAATCGGGCACCCAGTCGTAGGTCGTAATCACATACATGGCTCAGTCGCTCCGGGCGAATTCGGCGTCGATCACCACGGGAATCGGCGCGGTGAAAAAGGCGTTCATGCCATAGGCCTGCGGGTCGATCTGCGTCTCGGCATGGACGCCGATCAGGTTGCGGATCACCGGGTTGCCATTCTCGTCCCCGGTAAAGCCCTTGCCGGCGCCGACCAGCTCGACCGCGAAGCTGGCCGGATGCGTGCGGCCCATCAGCGTCAGTTGCCCCGAGACCGTGCCCCTGGTGTCGCTTTCGGGGACAAAGCTGTCCGACACGAAACTCGCCACCGGATTGGCGGCGGTGTTCAGGTATTCGGCGCCCTTCAGCACCTCGGCAAAGCCCTCGACCGGGGTCGAGATCGAGCCGACCTGCACCTCGGCCGTCAGCCGCATCGCCGCCGGGTCGTCGGGGTTCCAGGTCAACGCGCCCGAAACCGCGTCGAAGCGGAAGACGCTGTAGGAAAAGCCCATATGCGGCACGCGGGCGATGACCGCGCTGTGATAGGGGTCGAGCTTATAGGTCCCGGCCTCGGCGGCGTGATAGTCCTTCTGCCCCTGCGGAATGTCCTGGGGCTGCACCTCTTGCGCCGCCACGGGGGCGGCGCAAAGGGCGCAAAGCAGCGCGACACGGATCATGGCGTGGCCTCGCGCGGGCCGACGATGGCGAAATGCGCGCCCTGCGGGTCGCGCGCCACGGCGATGAAGGCCGGGCCCGGCACCTCATGCGGACCGCTGACCACCTCGCCGCCGGCATCGCGGATGCGCTGCATGGCCGGCTCGACGCCGTTGGTGCCGAAATAGGGCAGCCAGCAGGACACGGGCGCATTGCCCAGACCCATCATCCCGCCGATATCGGTACCGTTCCAGCGGAACAGCTGGTATTTGCCCATCGCGCCCATGTCCATGGCATCGCCCGCCGTCCAGCCGAACAGCTCGGCATAGAAGGCGAAGCCTGCCACCGGATCGGTGGACATCAGCTCGATCCAGTTGCCGTGGCCTTCCTTCTTCTGGTCGAAGGCGCCGGTTTCGGCCGCGGGCTGCGGCTGCATCGGCAGCGGTTGCAGGATGCCGAAGACCGCGCCCTGCGGATCGGCCGCCACGGCGAAGCGGCCGGTGCCGGGAATATCGGCCGGAGGCTTGTGGACCGTCCCGCCCAGCAGCGCGATCTTTTCCGCCGCCGCGTCGCAATCGTCCACGTCCAGGTAGATCAGCCAGTTCGGCGGGATGCCGTCATAGCCGGGCGGGATCTCCATCAGCCCGGCCACCATGTCGCCGCCGTGGCTGGCCAGCAAATAGCTGAAATCCGGCATGCCGGAATCGGCGACCGACCAGCCGAAGACCTTGCCATAGAAGTCGCTTGCGGCAGGAAGCCCGCCGCGCGCGGTGTCCAGCTCGAACCAGCAGGGTTTGCCGTGATACATCGCCGCCCCCTCAGGCCTTGTCGTCGAAGATGGGCTCGAAGCCGCCCCAGATCATCCGCATGCCGTCGAAGGGCATCTCGGGCGGGCCCTGCATCTCGGGGTCGTTCATCATCTTTTCGAAACCCGCCTCGGCCGTGGCCTTGTCGGGCCATTCGATCCAGGAAAACACGATGGTCTCGTCCTCCTTGGCCTGGGTCGCCATGTAGAAATCGGTGACCTTGCCATGGGGCACGTCGGCGCCCCAGGTCTCGACCATGCGCAGCGCGCCATAGCGCTTGAACATCGGCCAGGCCGAACTCGCCATGTCGATGTATTTCTGCTTGTTCGCGGTCGGGACCGCCAAAAGGAAGCCGGAGTAATAGGTCATCTTCTCCTCCTCATGATTGGCGCGAAAAGCGCCGGTGAGTCGAAGGCTGGCACTTGCAGTAGCAAAAAGCAACTGATAATATCAAAACATGAGCAAGACCGGCAAAACCCTGCGCTATGACGAAGGCTGTCTCGGCGCCCATGCGCTGAACCTGGTGGGCGACCGCTGGGCGCTTCTGGTGGTGCGCGAGCTGATGTTCGCGCCCAAGCGTTTCCAGATGATCCGCGCCGGGCTGCCCGGCGTGACCGCCAGCGTGCTGACGCAGCGGTTGGGCCAGCTGGTGCAGGCCGGCGTGGTCAGCCATGACGAGGTGCTGGGGCTTTACGCGCTGACCGAGCAGGGCCGCGCGCTGCATCCGGTGCTGCGCGAGCTGTGCCGCTGGGCGCTGCTGATGCCGGGGCACGACCCGCGCAGGTTCATCAGCATCTCGGCGCTGATGATCTCGATTTCCGCGACGGTGGATGCGGGGCGGGCGGCGGGATCGAACCTGCGCGCGGGCTTCCTGTCGGGGAAAGAGGGGTTCGAGGTGATCCTGTCGCCCAAGGGCGCACCGCTGGTCACGGCCATGCGCGCGCCGCAGGGCGATTTCCTGCTGGAGGGCAGCGGCAATGCGCTGGCCGCCGCGATCTATGGCCCGGGGCCGGTGACGATCGCCAGCGCCGGGCTGATCGGCTTGCACGGCGACCGGGCCGCCGCGCAAGCCTTCACGGACCTGTTCAGGCTGAAGCCCTAGATCAGGCCCAGGAGCGATTCGCCCGAGGAGATAGCGCAGGCGCCGGGGCTTTCCTCGATCTCCAGCGCCTCGACCGTGCCGTCGTTCACCAGCATGGCATAGCGTTTCGAGCGGCCCTTGATCCAGCCGTCGGCCTGGATGTCCAGACCCAGCGCCTTGGTGAAGCTGCCGTCGGCATCGGCCAGAACCTCGATGCCGGCGCCGGTCGCGCCGGTGTCCTTGGCCCAATGCCCGGCCACGAAGGGGTCGTTCACGGTGATGCAGGCGATGCGCGAGACGCCCTTCTCGCGCAGCTTGTCGGCATTCTGCACAAAGCTCGGCATATGGGCGTTGGTGCAGGTCGGCGTATAGGCGCCCGGCACGGCAAAGATCGCGACGCGACCCTTGCGCAGATCGGCGACCTCGACCGGCTCGGGGCCGTTCTCGCCCAGTTTCACCAGCGTGCCGTCGGGCAGGCTTGCCCCTTTTTCGATGGCCATGCGCGCTTCCTCCTTGTCGAATTGCATCGCGTCAGGCCGGACTATAGGCTGCGCGCCGCAGGCAAACCAGCGAGGAAAACCATGAACATCGTCATCCTGGGCGCCGGCCAGGCGGCCGCCTCGCTGGCGGCGAAGCTGCGGGCGCTGGGGCACGCCGGGCCGGTGACGGTGATCGGCGACGAGCCCGCGCCGCCCTATCAGCGCCCGCCGCTGTCCAAGGCCTATCTGCTGGGCCAGATGGATCTGGACCGGCTGACGCTGCGCGGGCCGGACTGGTGGGCCGAACAGGACATCGCGGTGCACCTGGGCGAACGGGCGGTGGCCATCGACCGGGCGCGGCGCGTGGTGGTGACGGATCGTGGCGAATATCCTTGGGACGCGCTGGCGCTGACGCTGGGCGCCAACCCGCGCCGGCTGCCCGCGGCGATGGGCGGGGCGCTGCCGGGCGTGCATGTGGTGCGCAATCTGGCCGACATTGCCGGGCTGCAACCGGCGCTGGTGGCGGGTCGCCGGCTGGTGGTGATCGGCGGCGGCTATATCGGGCTGGAGGCGGCCGCCGTCGCCCGCAAGTTGGGGCTGGACGTCACGCTGGTCGAGGCCGCGCCGCGCATCCTGGGCCGGGTGGCGGCCCCCGAAACCGCCGCCATGATCCGCGACCTGCATCGCCGCCATGGCGTCGAGATCATCGAGGGCGTGGGCATCGCCCGCATCACCGGCGACACGGCGGCGGAGGGGGTGGAACTGGCCGATGGCCGGCTGCTGCCCGCCGATCTGGTGATCTGCGGCATCGGCGTCGCGCCCGAAACCGCCCTGGCCGAGGCGGCGGGGCTGGCCATTGACAACGGCGTCGCCACCGATGCGCAGGGCCGGACCTCGGACCCAGGCATCTGGGCGGCCGGGGATTGCGCCAGCTTTCCTGCGCCGGGCGGGCGGCTGCGGCTGGAAAGCGTCGGCAATGCCATCGACATGGCCGAGGCGGTGGCGGCGAACATGCTGGGCGCGGGCGCGGACTACGTCCCGAAACCCTGGTTCTGGTCGGACCAGTTCGACGCGAAACTGCAGATCGCCGGGCTGAACCTGGGCTACGACCGTGTTGTCACGCGGCCCGGCTCGGTCTGGTATTACCGCGACGGCCGGCTGATCGCGGTGGACGCGCTGAACGACGCCCGCGCCTATATGATCGGCAAGCGCCTGATCGAGGCCGGCAAGTCGCCCGCGCCCGAAACCCTGGCCGAGGCCCCCGACCTGAAGGCGCTGCTGTGAGGATCGTCGGCGGCACCCTGCGCGGGCTGAAGCTGGCCGAGGTCGGCGCGGGCGATCCGGCCGCGCATCTGCGCCCGACCACCGACCGGGTGCGCGAGTCGATCTTCAACCTGCTCATCAACGGCACGCATGGCAATCCGATCCCCGGCGCGCGGGTGCTGGACCTGTTCGCCGGCACCGGCGCCCTGGGGCTGGAGGCGCTGTCGCGCGGCGCGGCGCGGGTGGCCTTCGTCGATGACGGCGTGGCGGCGCGCGGGCTCTTGCGCACGAATATCGAAAAGGCCCGCGCCATGGGCGTGACCGACGTCTGGCGCCGCGATGCGACCAAGCTGGGCGAGAATCGCGGTCCGGGCTATGGGCTGGTCTTCCTCGACCCGCCCTATGGCAGGGGCCTGGGCGCGCAGGCGTTGGAATCGGCCCTGGCCGGCGGCTGGATCGCGCCGGGCGCCATGGTGGTCTGGGAAGAATCGGCCGCGCCGCCCCCGGTCGCCGGGCTGGCCCAGATCGACCAGCGCAAATACGGCGACACGATCGTCACATTGTTGCGCGCGGAACACGGCTAGGTGGCGCGATCCAGCTTGGTGGACAGGTGAATCAGGCTCTCGCTGGACTTCACGCCGGTCAGACCGCCGATCTGGTCCAGCACATCGTCCAGCTGGCTGGTCGATATGGCGGCCAGTTGCAGCAAAAGATCGACGCGGCCGCTGGTGGTATGGATGCGCTCGACCTCGGGCAGGCTGCGCAGCCGGCCCAGGATCGCGGCTTGCGAGCGCGGCTCGATGGTCAGCAGGCAGGTGGCGCGGATGCGATGCTCGCGCGCGGAATCGCCCAGGCGCAGCGTGTAACCCGCGATGGCGCCCGAAGTTTCCAGCCGTTCCAACCTGGCCTGCACGGTCGAGCGCGCCACCTTCAGCCGCCGGGCCAGCACCGCCACGGACATGCGCGCATCCTGCGCGAGATGGGTCAGAATTCCCCGGTCGAGCTCGTCCACCTGCCACCTGTCATAATGACGACACTTTCGGCAGATTACCCATAGGCGGGAACATTTCCACCCTTTTCATTGCTTCAATCGGAACCCATAGGGCGCAGACTTGTTTCCATCCCTCACGCGCACAGGAAGGACATGCCGATGGGACTGACCGAGGGCCGTGGCCCCAAGACCGTCTGGGACAATCCCGCCGAGATCATCCGCAAGCTGGCGCCGGAAAACCCGGTCATGGTCTTTGCCCCTTCGGTCCTGCGCGCGAATGCCCAGCGCTTCCTGCAGGGCTTTCCCGGCCTGGTGACCTATGCCGTCAAGTCGAACCCGGACGAGGCGGTGATCCGCACGCTCGCCGCCGCCGGGGTCAAGGGCTTCGACGTCGCCTCACCGGCCGAGATCGACCTGATCGGCCGGCTGGCCCCGGATGCGGCGCGGCATTACCACAACCCCGTGCGCTCGCGTGCCGAGATCACCCATGCGGTCGAGGCGGGCATCAAGGCCTGGTCGGTCGACAGCCATTCCGAGCTGGAAAAGCTGTTCGAGAAGGTGCCGGCCGAGGGTTGCGAGATCTCGCCCCGCTTCAAGCTGCCGGTGCTGGGCGCGGCCTATGACTTCGGCTCGAAGTTCGGCGCCTCGCCGGAACTGGCGGCGGAGCTGCTGCGCGCGGTGGCGGATCGCGGCTATATCCCCTCGCTGACCTTCCACCCGGGCACGCAATGCACCGATCCGCATGCCTGGGAGGCCTATATCACCACCGCGGCCGAGATCTGCGCCATGGCCGGGGTGCGCGCGCGGCGGCTGAACGTCGGCGGCGGCTTCCCCTCGCATCGCGTGACCGGGGTCGAGCCGGACCTGGCCGCGATCTTTGCCCTGATCCGCCGCGTCACCGACGAGGCTTTCGGCGCCGAGCCCCCGGCGCTGGTCTGCGAGCCGGGGCGCGGGCTTTGCGCCGACGCCTTCTCGCTGATCACCCGGGTCAAGGCGGTGCGCGACGGCCAGAACGTGTTCCTGAACGACGGCGTCTATGGCGGGCTGTTCGAACTGCCGATCGTCGGCAATCTCGACCGCTTGCAGGTGCTGACCCCCGAAGGCACGGCGCGCGAGGATGAGGCGCATCCCCGCGTCATCTTCGGCCCGACCTGCGATTCGGTGGACCGGCTGCCGGGCGAGCTGGCGCTGCCCGGCACTCTCCAGGAAGGTGACTATGTCATCTTCCACGGCGCCGGCGCCTATTCCACGGTCACCAACACCCGGTTCAACGGCTTCGGGTTGATGGCACACATGACCGTGAACGCGCTTGAATAGGGATTAATCGAATGTTCGCGGTTCCGTGCTAGCGTCCGGCCATGGAATCGTCCCGCCCGCCCCTGTGCCATGTCGTCCTGATGGACGGAACCTTCGCCTCGCTGACCCAGGGGCGACGGTCCTCCATCGCGCGCATCCATGCGATGCTGTCGGGCGACCGCGGGCTGCTGCCGGCGCCGGTGCGCATCCATTACGCGCCGGGCCAGCAATGGCAGGCCTGGCGCACCCTGCCCGAACTGACCATGGGCGCCACGCTGGAGCGCAGCATCTGCGACGCCTATGCCTGGCTTGCCCGCGAATGGCGGCCGGGCGATCCGCTGTTCTTCTTCGGCTATTCGCGCGGCGCCTTCGCGGTGCGCTCGCTGGCCGGGATGATCGGCCGGGTCGGGCTGTTGACGCACACCCATGCCACGGCCGAAAACGTCCACCACGCCTGGCAGCTTTATCGCAACGGTGCCGACCTGGGGGTCGAGCAGCTGGACCAGCGCCTGTGCCATCCCTTCGTGCCGATCCGGCTGATCGGGGTCTTCGACACCGTCATGGCGCTGGGCATCCGGCTGCCGCTGCTGTGGATGCTGACCGAGCCGCGCTTTCGCTTTCACGATGAACACTTGGGCAGCCATGTCGAGCACGGCCTGCAGGCGCTGGCCCTGGACGAGACCCGGGCGGCCTTTCAGCCCCTGGTCTGGGACAGCCAGTCGGTCGCCGGCCGGATCGAGCAGATGTGGTTCCGCGGCTGCCACCCGGACATCGGCGGCCAGCTGTCGGGGCTGGAATATGCCCGGCCGCTGGCGAATATCCCGCTGGTCTGGATGATGACGCGGGCCGAGCGCTTTGGCCTGCCGCTGCCCGCGGGCTGGCAGGCGCAGTTCCCCTGCGACCCGACGGCGCCCTCGGTCGGGTCCTGGCGCAGCTGGGGCAAGGCTTTCCTTGCCCGCGCGCCGCGGCTGGCGGGGCTGGACGCCTCGGAACGACTACACGACTCGGTGCCACGCCCCTATCCGGGCCCGGCGCTGCTGACCGGCGCGCTGGCCGAGGCCGCGCCCGAACGCCCGCACCGCAAGCGCCGCTTCCGCCGCCGCACGCCCGCCGCGCCGCAAGAAATGGCCATGCCCGGAGCGACAGCAGAGGACGATAACCCAGGAATTATCGCGCCCTGACGGGTTGCGACAGGACGCCTGATTGGCACATGGTCGAGATGCAATCACCGTCATCGAAGTTCGACTCTTCTCGGCCGCACCGACATCTGAAGCGCTGCCGCGCTCGCTTGGCGGCAGGATCAGCCGGGCTGCGCATGCCCCAAGGCCAAGCCTGCCATCGGAATCAGGCTGAGACCGTCAAAAACATGGAGACTCTCTTGCGCGGCGCCGTTCCTGAGAGTGCATACCGCCTGACACCAGGGTCATCGCAGCGTCGGGTCGGAACGGTTGACCGGGCACCGCGGAAGCGCATGTTCAAGCGCGAACCTGGCCTTCCCAGCCTCTCCGATCAAGATATGCATCGCGCCCAGCCGGGCGCCATCCCCGGTGACGGCGACCAGGAGCTGGATGGCGGCTCGCTATCCCCGAGCGCCCAGAAACAGCCCGCCATGTCGGCCACCAGCGAGGCATCATAGCCGAATTCTGCAAGCGCATTGCAGAACGGCAAGCGCGGTCTGGTGATCGCCGCCGCGGATCTGTTCGAGGATCCTCGGCCTGAGCGACGGATAGCGGTGCGGCGGTGCTGCAGCTTGGGCACGAATCGTCAAACGCAGCCCTCTCGGCGCGATTGGCCAAGGCACAGCGCTCAACGGTCAGGATATGCTGAACCGCAGCCCCGGCCGCTCAGGCCACGCGCGAAAATTCGGCCTTCGGTGCGACGCCCAGGCCGGCGCAGACCTTCTGCACCAGGTCGGGCTTGTTCAGCGTATAGAAATGCAGCTTGTCCACGCCGCCCTCGACCAGCGATTCGCACAGCTTGACGCAGACATCCAGCGCCAGCGCGGCCTCGCCCTCGGGGCCGGCGGCGGCAAAGGCCTCCTCGGCCCATTGCGGAACCGAGGTGCCGCAGCGTTCGGCAAAGCGGCGGGTGCCGGCCCAGCTCTGGATCGGCAGGATGCCGGGGATGATCGGCGCCGCGACGCCGGCGGCCGCGCAGGCGTCGCGGAAGCGGAAGAAGGTGTCGGCGTCAAAGAAGAACTGCGTGATGGCCGAACTAGCGCCTGCGTCCACCTTGCGCTTCAGCCAGGCCACGTCGGCGGCAGTGTCGGCGCTGTCGGGATGCGGCTCGGGATAGGCGCCGCAGCGGATGGTCATGTCGCCGCGCGCGGCAATCGCCTCGATCAGCGCGACCGAGCTGGCGAAGCCCTCGGGATGGGCGGTGAAGCGGTCCTGGCCCTGCGGCGCGTCGCCGCGCAGGGCGACGATCTCGTGCACGCCGGCCGCCGCGTAATCGGCGACGATCTGCAAGGTCTCCTCGCGCGTCGCGTCCACGCAGGTCAGATGCGCGGCGACGTTCAGCCCGTAATGGCCGGCCAGCGCCGTCACCGCCTCATGCGTCAGCTGCCGGGTGGTGCCGCCGGCGCCATAGGTGACCGAGACGAAGTCCGGCCCCAGCGGCGCCAGCGCCCGGGCGGTCTCCCACAGCCGGAAGGATTGCTCCAGGGTCCGGGGCGGGAAGAATTCGAAACTGATCGCCGGTGTCGTCATCGCACTATCCTTTTGTCGCAGGACTTGTGACACGCGCCGCGACGTGAGACAAATTCATAATCCTCAAGATCGTGATGAGATCCGCTCAAGATGCATCTGGAACTTCGCCATCTGCGCAGCCTGCGCGCCATCCATGAACAGGGCGGGCTGGCCCGCGCGGCCGAGGTGCTGAACCTGACGCAATCGGCGCTGTCGCACCAGATCAAGGCGCTGGAGGAACAGGCCGGGGTCGAGCTTTTCCTGCGCAAGACCAAGCCCTTGCGCCTGTCGGGTGCCGGGATGCGGCTGTTGCGCACCGCCGAGCAGGTGCTGCCGATGATCGAGGCCGCCGAGGCCGAATTCCGCGCCGTCGAGCTGGGCCGGGCCGGCCGGCTGCATGTGGCGATGGAATGCCACCATTGCTTCGACTGGCTCCTGCCGGTGCTGGACCAGTTCCGCCGCGCCTGGCCCGAGGTCGACCTGGACATCCGCACCAGCCTGGCGCTGAAGGCGCTGCCGGCGCTGGAACGCGGCCAGGTGGACCTGGTGATTTCCTCGGACCCCGAGGAAATCGCGGGCATCAGCTTCCAGCCGCTGTTCGACTATGCGCCGACGCTGGTGGTGCGGGCCAGTCACCCGCTGGTCGCCAAGGGCTATGCCGAGCCCGCCGACCTGGCCGGCGAGGCGCTGATCACCTATCCGATGGACCGGGCGCGGCTGGACGTGTTCTCGCAATTCCTCGACCCGGCCGGGGTCGAGCCGGCGCATCTGCGCCAAGTCGAGCAGACCGCCATCGCGCTGATGCTGATCGCCTCGGGGCGCGGGGTGGCGGTGATGCCCGACTGGGTGCTGCGCGGCCAGGCCGGCAACCCCGAACTGGCGCTGCTGCCGCTGGGGCCGCAGGGCATGCTGCGCCGGCTGTACGCCGGGCTGCGCAGCGAGGACCTGCAGCAACCCTATATGGCGCATGTGCTGCGCCTGGCCCGGACCGAGCCGGTGCGAATGATGCGCGCGGCGGCGCCGGGCTGATGCCCCGGGATCATCGTCAAAGCAGCACTGGTTCACCCGATCCCGGGGAGGTTCAGGCCCGTTCGCCTTGCCCCCAGGCTAGGGCCGGGGCAGGATTGCGATCAAGCACAAGACCCCGAGAATACGATGCAAATTGAAACCTCTCGCCCCGACGCCACCACCCGCCCCGGCGGCGGATTTGACAAAGCCCCGCAATCGCCGGATGAAATCGGTGACGCTTCCCATCAGGACCGCCATGGCCAGCCTTCCCGCCGATCCGCAGCTGCGCGCCACCCTTCAGGACGGGCAGCTGCGCCTTGAGGGCGCGCTGACGGTCTGGACCCTGGCGCAGCTGCCGCCCGAGGCGCCGGAGCGGCTGGAGCTGTCGGGCCTGACGCGGCTCGACACCGCCGGCGCCTGGTACCTGGCCGGGCGCACAGCCGCGGGCGCCACGCTTCTGGGGCTGGCCGCGCCGCAGGCGAAGCTCCTGGAAAGCGTGACCGGCGCCCTGCCCCGGCCCGATCCGCCGCCCGCGCCCGAGCCCGGCTGGCGCCGGGCGCTGGATGCGACCGGGCGCTGGATCATGGGCGCGCTGGTCTTCCTGCGCGAGCTTGCGGAATACCTGGGCCGGTTCCTGGCGGCGCTGTGGCGCGGCATCCGGCACCCGCGCGATTTCCGCCTGACCGCGCTGGTCCATCACTGCCAGGAAACCGGCCTGCGCGCGGTGCCCATCGTGGCGCTGATGTCCTTTCTGATCGGCGTGGTGCTGGCCTTTCAGGGCGCGGCGCAGCTCAGCCAGTTCGGGGCCGAGATCTTTGTCATCGACCTGATCGCCATCTCGATCCTGCGCGAACTGGGCATCCTTCTGACCGCGATCATCGTCGCCGGGCGCACGGCCTCGGCGCTGACGGCCTCGATCGGCTCGATGAAGATGAACGAGGAAATCGACGCCATGCGCACGCTGGGCCTCGATCCCGACATGGTGCTGATCCTGCCGCGCGTGCTGGCGCTGGTCATCACCCTGCCGATCCTGGGGCTGATCGCGAACTTGGCCGGGCTGATCGGCGGCGCGATCATGTCCTGGGTGGAGCTCGGGATCTCGCCCTCGATGTTCCGCTATCGGCTGATCGCGGAAACCAGCGTCGACCATGTCATCGTCGGCCTGTCCAAGGCGCCGGTCTTTGCCATCATCATCGGCATCATCGGCTGCCACGCCGGGATGAAGGTCGGCAAGGACGCGGAATCGCTGGGCGCGCAGACCTCGACCGCGGTGGTGAACGCCATCTTCGCGGTGATCGTGGCGGATGCGCTGTTCTCGGTCTTCTTCGCGGAGATCGGGTTGTGAGCGACAATGTCATCGAGGTCCGGGGCCTGCGCACGCAATTCGGCAGCCATGTCGTGCATGACGGGCTGGACCTGGACCTGCGGCGGGGCGAGATCCTGGGCGTGGTCGGCGGCTCGGGCACCGGGAAATCGGTGCTTCTGCGCACCATCGTCGGGCTGAACCCGCCCGCCGCCGGCACGGTCCGGGTCTTTGGCCAGGACGTGACCGCGCTGCACGGCCCGGCGCGCGAGGCGCTGGAGCGGCGCTGGGGCGTGATGTTCCAGGCCGGGGCGCTGTTTTCCTCGCTCAACGTGCGCGAGAATGTCGAGGTGCCCTTGCGGGCCGTGCCGGGCCTGACGCCCGAGACGCGCGCGGGGCTGGCGGAACTGAAGGTCTCGATGGCCGGGCTGCCGTGGAACGCCAACGACAAATACCCCTCGGACCTGTCGGGGGGCATGAAAAAGCGCGCGGGGTTGGCGCGGGCCCTGGCGCTGGACCCCGAGATCGTCTTCCTGGACGAGCCCACGGCCGGGCTGGACCCGATCGGCGCCGATGCCTTCGACCGGCTGATCGTCGAGCTGCGCGATGCGCTGGACCTGTCGGTCTTTCTGGTCACGCATGACCTCGACACGCTGCACGCCTGTTGCGACCGCGTCGCGGTGCTGGCGGAAAAGCGGGTGCTGGTCAGCGGGACCATGGCCGAGATGCTGAAGGTGGATCATCCTTGGGTGCATGAATATTTCCACGGGCCCCGCGCCCGCGCCGCCATCGCCACCGGCCGGAGCAAGGAGTAGCCCATGGAGACCAAGGCCAATTACGTCCTGATCGGCGCCTTCACCATTGCGGGCTTCCTGGGGCTGCTCTTGTTCCTGATGTGGTTCGCCAAGATCCAGATCAACCGGCAATTCGCTTATTACGACATCTATTTCCCCGAGGTCTCGGGGCTGGCGATCTCGTCCGAGGTGGCCTTTGCCGGGCTTTCCGTCGGCAAGGTCGTGGACATGCAGCTGGCGGACGGCGTCAACGGCGCCGTGCGGGTGCGCGTCGAGGTGGCCGAGGATACGCCGGTGCGCACCAATTCCCGCGCCTCGATCGAGATCCAGGGCGTCACCGGCGTCTCGAACGTCGCGATCACCGCCGGCACGCCCGACGCACCCTTGCTGCGCAAGGCGCAGTCCGACGGCATCCCGGTGATCGCCGCCAACCGCTCGGCCCTGCAGACGCTGTCGGACCAGGGCCCCGAGATGATCTCGCGGCTGAACACCGTGGCCGAGCAGATGACCCAGCTGCTGGGCGACGACAACCAGAGCCGGGTGCGCAATATCCTGGACAACGTGGAGCGCTCCAGCGCCAACCTGGACAAGGCGCTGGGGGATGTGACCAAGGCGACCGAGTCCATCGCCTCGGCCGCCGCCGACATCTCGGCCTTCGGCGAGCGGCTGGACGGACTTTCCGCGGCGGCCGAGACGACGCTGGGCAATGCCGACACGGCGCTGGCCAAGTTCGACGAAACCGCCGGCAAGGCCGATGCGGCGCTGGACGCCGGCACCGCGACGCTGAACGAGGTGCGCGACTATGTCTCGGGCGACCTGCGCGGGCTGACGCAGCGGCTGGACCAGACCGCGACCACGCTGCAGACCGACCTGGCGCGGCTGACGGATCGCGCGGACCAAAGCCTTGACGGGCTCGACGCGGCGCTGGCGGTCGGGCAGCGGACGCTGGCCTCGGCCGAGCGGGCCTTCGACAGCGCCGACCGGGTGATGAACAGCAATATCGAGCCGGTGGTCGGCGACCTGCGCGCCACGCTGGGCAAGGCCAACGAGGCCATCGACCGCGTGGTGGCCGACCTGCCGCAGATCACGGGCAAGCTGCGCGATGCCGCCGACAGCGCCGACGCGGCATTCGCCAGCCTGCGCGGGATGCTGGACAGCGCCCGCGCCCCGGTGCAGGCTTTCACCCGCGAGGGGCTGCCGCAAATCACCCGCATGGCCAGCGATCTGCGCGGGCTGGTGGGCAATGTGAACGAGCTGGTCTCGGCCCTGCGGCGCAATCCCTCGCAGATCTTCTCGGGGCCCAAGACCCCCGAATTCCGCCGCTGAGGAGCCGCCATGCGCCTGACCGCCGCCCTGCTGATGCTGACCCTGACCCTGCCCGGCTGCGCGGCGCTGAAGGCGCTGGAAGGCGAGCCGGACCGCGACGTCTTCGAGCTGCGCCCGCCCTCGGACCAGCCGCAACGCTGCGGCCGCGGCCGGCTGGCCGAGCTGGTGATCGAGCCGCCCAAGGCGCGCGGCACGCTGGACACCGACCGCATCATGATCCGCCCGAACCAGTTGCAGACCCAGTATCTGCCCGATGCGCGCTGGGGCGACACCGTGCCCACCACCTTGCAGACGCTGCTGGTGCGCGGCTTTGGCCGCTATGACGCCTTCACCCATGTCGGCCGCGCGCCGCTGGGCACGGCGGGCGATTACGCGCTGATCTCCGAGGTGCAGGACTTCAATGCCGAGGTCGCGGGCAAGGGCGCGCTGATCAAGCTGACCGTCGATGCGCAGCTGGTGCGCGAGATGGACGCCACCGTCGTCGCCCGCGGCCATTTCGCCACCACGGCGCAGGCGGCGACCACCAAGACCGCCGACCTGATCCCGGCCTTCGACGCCGCCGGCCAGCAGCTGGTGGCGCAGATGACCGACTGGGGCCTGAACGGCATCGGGGTGAATCCGGCCCGCTGCCGCTGAGGGCGGGAGGGCCGCAGCGAAAAGGGGCGAAGGATGACATTGCGCGCGAACTGGTCCTATCCGACCGCGATCCGCTTCGGCGCCGGCCGCATCGCCGAACTGGCCGAGCATTGCCGGGAGGCCGGCATCGCGCGCCCGCTGCTGGTCACCGACAGGGCGCTGGCCGGCCTGCCGATCACCGCCCGCGCGCTGGAGATCCTGGAGGCCGGCGGCCTGGGCCGGGCGATGTTTTCCGAGGTCGATCCGAACCCGAACGAGGCGAACATGCAGGCCGGCATCGCCGCCTATGCCGCCGGCCGCCATGACGGGGTGATCGGCTTTGGCGGCGGCTCGGCGCTGGATCTGGCCAAGATGATCGCGCTGATGGCCGGGCAGTCGATCCCGGTCTGGGACCTGGAGGACGTGGGCGACTGGTGGACCCGCGCCGATGCCAGCCGCATCGCCCCGATCGTCGCGGTGCCGACTACGGCCGGCACCGGCTCCGAGGTCGGGCGCGCCGGGGTGCTGACCAACACCGAAACCCATCGCAAGAAGATCATCTTCCACCCGAAGCTGATGCCCAGGGTGACGATCTGCGACCCCGAGCTGACCGTCGGCATGCCGCCCGCCATCACCGCCGGCACCGGCATGGACGCCTTTGCCCATTGCCTCGAGGCGTTTTCCTCGCCGCATTACCACCCGATGAGCCAGGGCATTGCGCTGGAAGGGATGCGGCTGGTCAACGAATACCTGCCGCGCGCCTATGCCAACCCCGACGACCTGGAGGCGCGGGCGCAGATGATGAGCGCCGCCGCCATGGGCGCCGTGGCCTTCCAGAAGGGGCTGGGCGCCATCCATGCGCTGAGTCATCCCATCGGCGCGCTCTATGGCACCCATCACGGCACCACCAATGCGGTGGTGATGCCGATGGTGCTGGACTTCAACCGCTCCGCCATCGAGGGCCGGCTGGCGCGCGCCGCCGCTTATCTGGGCATTCCGGGCGGCTTCGACGGCTTCCGCGCCCGGGTCATGGACCTGCGCGCCGAATTGGGCATCCCGCCGAACCTGACCGCCCTGGGCGTCGGCCGCGACCGGCTGGACGAGCTGACCGGGATGGCGCTGGAGGATCCCTCCTGCGGCGGCAACCCGCTCGCGATGACGGCGGAAAACACCCGCGCGCTGCTGGAACGCTGCCTCTAGGCGCGGCCGGCGCTTGGCGACAGGTGCAAGGGGTCGATGCCCAGCGACTTCAGCGCCGCGCGCCATTTGCCGGCATTGTCGGCGCCGAAGATGATCTCGTCGCCGCGGTCCGAGGTCAGCCAGCCATTGGCCAGGATCTCGGAATCCAGCTGCCCCGGTCCCCAGCCGGCATAGCCCAGGGCCAGCACGGCCGGCTGCGGGCCATGGCCGCGGGCGTAATCTTCCAGGATGTCGCGGGTGGTGGACATGGCGAGGTCGTCCGAGATCCGCAGCCGGTTCTCTTCGACCCGGATGCCCTGCGGCACGCGATGCAGGACGAAGCCGCGCCCCGGCTCGACCGGGCCGCCGAAGCGCACGGGAATGTCCAGCGCGTCCACCCCCGCGTCGATGCCCAGCTGCGACAGCAGGTCCGAGAAATCCACGTCGGGCATCGGCCGGTTCACCACCAGCCCCATGGCGCCGTCCTCGGAATGGGCGCAGATCAGGATCACCGCATGCTCGAAGCGCGGATCGCGCATGCCGGGCATGGCGATCAGCATCTTGCCGGTCAGGTTGCTGGACAGGTCCATGAGCCGCCGCGCTCCTTTCGCAGGTGCCTTTCCCTCAAGATCGGCGCTGCAGGCTGATTTCGCAAGGGATTGGCGGTAATGTGACTTCACGGCGTCCCCCGGCGCCCGCTAAAAGGCATCCCATGAGAATCCTCGCCGCCCTGCTGATGACCGCCCTGCCGGCGCTGGCCGACGAACCGCCGCCGGGGCTGGTCTCGGCCGAGTTGATGCCCGGCTGGATCACCCCCGAAGGCCACCGCATGACCGCGCTGCGGCTGGAGCTGGAGCCGGGCTGGAAGACCTATTGGCGCAGCCCCGGCGACGCCGGCGTGCCGCCGCGCTTCGACTGGCAGGGCTCGCGGAACCTGGGCCCGGTGCGGGTGCTGTGGCCGCGCCCCGAGGTGATCGAGTCCGGCGGCGAGCGCACGCTGGGCTATCACGACCGGCTGATCCTGCCGATCGAGATCACGCCCACGCAGCCCGGCCAGCCGGTCGCGCCGCGCGTGGTGGTGGATTTCGGCCTCTGCCTCGACATCTGCGTGCCGGCGCAGGTCCGGCTGACCGCGCCGCCGCCCGGCGACGCGCCCGATCCGCTGATCGAGGCGGCCCTGGCGCGCCAGCCCCGCGCCTCGGACCGGCAGCCGGAGTGCCGGGTCCAGCCGATCAAGGACGGCATGCAGGTCACCGCCACGCTGCCTTCCGAGGAATCGGCTCTGGCCGAGGACGTGGCGATGGAACTGGCCGGCAAGGACATCTGGGTTTCGGCCCCCGAAACCAGTGCCGAAGGGGCGCGCGTGGTGGCGCAGGCGGATTTCGTCGCCGCCTCGGGCAAGCCGTTTCCGCTGGACCCGGCCGCGCTGCGCCTGACGCTGATCGGCCCCGAAGATGCGGTCGAGTTCCGCGGCTGCCGGCCCGAAAGCTAGGTCACGCGCCAGCAGGGTTGCAGGTCGCCCGGTCGCGGCCGCGCCTCGTGCACGGCCCGGGCGATGGCGCGGGCCAGCACCGTCGCCGCCGCATGGCCCAACTGGAACGGCGTCAGCGCCGGGTCGGGCAGCGGCTGCGCCCCGGTCGAGACCGCAAAGACCAGATCGCCGTCGAAGGGCGTGTGGCTGGGCACGATGGCGCGGGCCATGCCGTCCTGCGCCGCCGTCGCCAGCCGCGTCAGCCCGGCCTTGTCCAGCGCGGCATCGGTCGCCACGATGGCGATGGTCGTCGCCTCGCCCAGCCGCTTGGCCGGCGCAGGCTCGGCGGTGGGATAGGGGCCGGTCAGGCCCAGCCCGCCGAATTCGCCCTCGATCTCCCAGGGTGCGGCCCAGAACTGCCGCGTGGCCTCCAGCGTGACCGAGCCCATCGCGTTCACCACCACCAGCGCCCCCACCGTCACCCCTGAATCGAGCACCGCCGAGGCCGAGCCGAGCCCGCCCTTCCAGCGATGCGTCATCGCGCCGGTGCCAGCCCCCTCGCTGCCCAAGCCGAAATCCGCACCGGCCGCCTCCAGCGCCGCGCGGCCGAGGGCGGGATAGGGGTTGGCGTCCCAGTCCTTGTCGCCACCGTTCAAGAGGTCGAAGACGATGGCGCCCGGCACGATCGGCACCTGCACCGGCCCGACGGCAAAGCCGCGCCCCAGCGCCCGCAGCCCGTCCGACACCCCGTCGCAGGCCGCAAGCCCAAAGGCCGAGCCGCCCGACAGCACCAGCGCATCGACGCCCGGCACCAGCTTGTCGGGGGCCAGCAGTTCCGTCTCGCGCGTGCCGGGGGCGCCGCCCATGACATTGACGCCGCAGGCCAGCGGCGCATTGCCCAGCAGCACCGTGGTGCCGGAACGCAGCCGGTCGTCGCGCGCATTGCCGACCCGCAATCCGGCGACATCGGTGATCAGGTTTCGCGGGCCTTTCCGCATGCTTGGCCTCCTTGTCGCCGAACCGGCGGGCTGCCTGCGGCGTTGCGCCAGACTAGGGCGGCACCTAGATGTGCCACAACAGCTTTCGAAAGGACGCGACCATGACCGCCCCGCTGCACCGCATCTTCGACCGGCCGCTGGATGCCGAACCGCCCCGCGGCTTCGATCAGGCGATCTTCGGCATGGGCTGCTATTGGGGCGTCGAACGCCTGTTCTGGCAGCAGGACGGCGTCTGGCTGACCGAGGTCGGCTTTGCCGGCGGCAGCGCCGAGAACCCGAGTTATGAGCAGGTCTGCGCCGGCCAGACCGGCCATGCCGAGGTGGTGCGGCTGGTCTATGACAGCTCGCGCATCAGCTATGAGCGGCTGTTGCAGCTGTTCTGGGAAAACCACGACCCGACCCAGGGCGACCGCCAGGGCAACGATGTGGGCGACCAGTATCGCTCGGTCATCATGCATTTCACCGACAGCCAGCGGGCGGCGGCGGAGCTCAGCAAGGCGGATTACAGCAACCGCCTGGCCGTGCAGGGTTTTCCCGATGTCACCACGCAGATCCTGCCCGCCGCCCGCTTCTGGCCGGCGCAGGAGGATCACCAGCAATATCTGGACCGCCATCCCGACGGCTATTGCGGATTGCGCGGCACGGGTGTCAAAGCGCCTCTGACCGATATTGCCGAGGACATCTGAATGGCGACCTGGACCGCGCTGACCCATACCAAAGGCCGCGAGGCGGCCGAGGCTCTGGCCGAGGCCGGCGAGGACCTGACCCCCGAGCCCGTCGGCACCGGCGTCTTCGAGATCGAGGACGGCAGCGACCGCTGGGAGGTCGGGCTGTATTTCACCGAGGCCCCCGACGACGTGGCGCTGGCGCTCTTGGCCGCGGCCTGGGGCGCGGCGCCCTTCACCGTCTCGGAACTGCCCGAGGTGGACTGGGTCGCGCATGTCAAGCGCGAGCTGGCGCCGGTCGAGGCCGGGCGCTTCTTCGTCCATGGCAGCCATGACGCCGAGAGCGTGCCCGAGGGCGCCGAGGCGCTGCTGATCGAGGCGGCGATGGCCTTCGGCACCGGCCACCACGCCACCACCAAGGGCTGCCTGCTGGCGCTGGACCGGCTGGTGGCCGAGGGCGCGGCGCCCGAGCGCATCGTCGACATCGGCTGCGGCACCGCCGTGCTGGCCATGGCGGCGGCGCGGGTGTTCCCGGTCATGGTTCTGGCCGGCGACATCGACCCGCAGGCGGTGGACGTGGCGCGCGCCAATGTCATCGCCAACGGGCTGGACGGCCGGGTGGAATGCGTCGAGGCGGTCGGCTTCGACCATCCGCTGATCGAACGGGCCGCGCCCTTCGACCTGGTCTTCGCCAATATCCTGAAACAGCCGCTGATCGACCTGGTGCCGGACATGGCGCGCTATGTCGCGCATGGCGGCCGGGCGATCCTGTCGGGCATCCTGACCACCCAGGCCCAGGAGGTCATCGACGCCTATGCCAAGGGCGGGCTGGCGCTGGAGCGGCGCGACGATTTCGGCGACTGGTCGACGCTGGTGGTGCGACGGGCCTGAGGCACGGCGCATTCCGGGCCGCCGAAAATACGAAAGGCGGCCTTGCGGGCCGCCTGAGCGTCTTGCCCTGCCCGGGCCGGGGAACCGTCCGCGGGCCAAGCCGCCGGTCCGGTCGCGTCTTCGACCGCTGCTTAGCGGGCGCGCGAGATCAGATCGATATCGCCGCGGCACAGACCGATATCGTCCAGCTCGCGATCCGAAAGACGGCTCAGCGCGTTCTTCGTCACGCGGGCGTCGTTCCAGGCCGCAAAGGCGGACAGAAGTTTCGAGCCAATACCGAAGGAGACCGCCCCGCCATGGACGCGGTTCGTGTCAATCGCCGACATAGTTTTCACCTTGAGATCATTGCCCGCTCATCGGGCGCTTCGTTGATGCACAGCATATAGATCGGGCAAAGTCGCAAAACCACGGTCAAACCGGCATTGCCGCTATGCAGCGGCTGCATAAGCGACCGTTTTTTCTTAACTTTTGTGACGAAGGGGTAAATTCTGCAAGCGCGTCGCAAGATCCTCCCGCCGAAGCGCCACCGCGCGGCGGAAACTTGCGCGAAATGCGGCCGAAGCCCTAGCGCCAGTCCCCCAAAGCCGCCTGCCACAGCGCAAGTGACGCGACGGCAGCGGTGTCGGCGCGCAGGATTCTGGGGCCCAGAGCGATGCGCGTGACGCAATCCATGGCCGAAAGCCGGCACCGCTCCGATTCGGACCAGCCGCCTTCGGGTCCGATGAGAATCGCCCAAGGCCCGCGCGGCAGGCCCGAGAGCAGCTGCGCCGGACCGGCCAGCGCCTCGTCGGCCCAGAGGATGCGCCGCGCCGGGTCCCAGCCGTCCAGAAGCCGCGCCAGCGATTGCAGCTCGCAGACCTCGGGGACGAAGGTGCCGCCGCATTGCTCGGCGGCCTCGACGGCATGGGCCTGCAGGCGGTCCTGGCGGATGCGCTCGGAATTGGTGTGTTCGGTCTGCACCGGCAGGATGCGGGCGGCACCCATCTCGGCCGCCTTCTCGACGATGAAATCGGTGCGGGCCTTCTTGATCGGGGCGAAGACCAGCCACAGGTCCGGCGGGTCCAGCTGCGGCGCGGTCTGGCGCTGGGCCAGCAGGTCGCCGCCCCGCTTGGCCAGCCGCTCGATGCGCGCCAGCCACTCGCCGTCGCGGCCGTTGAAGACCAGGATTTCATCCCCCGGCCCCTGCCGCATGACCGAGGACAGGTAATGCGCCTGGTCGGCATTCAGCGCGATGCCTTGTCCCTCGGCCAGCGGGTGATCTATGAACAGTCTGATTTTCGCCATGATGGGGCGCAGAATATGCAGACCGAGGATCCGACGCCAGAGGGCCCGCGCATGGTCGCGGACGCACCGCCCGACAACTGGGTGGACCGCCACGCCCCGGCGGGCTGGCGGCCCTGGCTGCGCATGTCCCGCGCCGACCGGCCCATCGGCACCTGGCTCTTGCTGCTGCCCTGCTGGTGGGGCATCGGGCTGGCGATGATCGCCGACCGGCCGGAATGGCGCGACCTGTGGATCGCCGTCGCCTGCGGGCTGGGCGCCATGCTGATGCGCGGCGCCGGCTGCACCTGGAACGACATCACCGACCGCGACATCGACGCCCGGGTGGCGCGGACGCGGTCGCGGCCGCTCCCCTCGGGGCAGGTCACGGTCAAGGGCGCGCTGGTCTGGCTGGCGGCGCAGGCGCTGGCGGGTCTCGTCATCCTGCTGACGCTGGGCAAGGCGGCAATCCTGCTGGGCGTCGCCTCGCTGGCGCTGGTCGCGATCTATCCCTTTGCCAAGCGCTTCACCTGGTGGCCGCAGGTCTTCCTGGGGCTCGCCTTCAACTGGGGCGTGCTGCTGGCCTGGGCCGCGCATACCGGCAACCTGGCGCCGGCGCCGCTGCTGGCCTGGCTGGCGGGCATCGCCTGGACCATCTTCTACGACACCATCTATGCCCACCAGGACACCGAGGACGACGCGCTGATCGGCGTCAAGTCCACCGCCCGGCTGTTCGGGCAGGACACGCATCGCTGGCTGGCGGGCTTCGGCACCGCCGCGGTGCTGCTGCTGGGGCTGGCGGTCATGGCGACGGCGCCGCAGGGACTGGGCCTGACGCTGGGCCTGTTGGGGGTCGCAGGCTTTGCCGCGCATCTGGCCTGGCAGCTGCGGGCGCTGGACATTCGCGATCCGGCCGCCTGCCTGCGGCTGTTCCGGTCGAACCGCGACGCCGGGTTGATCGTTGCGCTGTTTCTTGCCCTGGCCGGGCTGGTCTGATTGCGAAACCGGCGCGCAGGGTTTACATGCGGCGGGTCGGAAACAGCCCGAGGGTTCCCCGGATGGCCAATCCCAAACGTCCAGGTCCGCGTCGCGGCCCGGTCGTCGCCGCGAGCCTGATCGCATTCGTCGCCGCCAGTGGCCTGTCCTTCTGGGGCGCCACCGCCGCCGCCGATTTCATCGAAAGCCGGGCGATGCGCGATGTCTCGGCCGCGCTGGCGGGTCATGACTGGGTGACGGTCAGGACGGACGGCTTGCAGGTGCAGCTGGGCGGCATCGCGCCCGACGAGGTGCAGCGCTTTCGCGCCCGCGCCCAGGCGGAAACCCTGGTCGGCGCCGGCCGGGTCGTGGACGACATGCAGGTCGCCGCCGCCGCCGCGCTGGCCACCCCGGCCTTCGAGATCGAGCTTCTGCGCAATGACGAGGGCATCTCGATCATCGGCCTGGTTCCGGCCGGCCTCGACCGCAAGGCGCTGGTGGAGCGTCTGAAGCGGCAGACCGGCGCGGCGCAGATCTCGGACCTGATGGAAAGCGCCGACTACCCCGAGCCCGAGGGCTGGGACGAGGCCTTTGCCTTCGGCCTGAAGGCCGCGCAGCTGGCGAAACGCGCCAAGGTCTCGATCGCGGCGGGCGCGGTCTCGGTCCGCGCGGTGACCGACAGCCCGCGCGAGAAGGTCGATCTGCAGGCGGCGCTGAATCGCGCCCGGCCGGCCTCGGTCAAGCTGGCGGCCGAGATCACCGCGCCGCGCCCGGTGATCGCGCCCTTCACCCTGCGCTTCGTCAAGGACGACAGCGGCGCGCGCTTCGACGCCTGCGCCGCCGATACCGAGGCGGCGCGCGACCGCATCCTGGCCGCCGGGCGCGAGGCCGGGGCGGCGGGCCAGCCGCAATGCACGCTGGGCTTGGGCGCACCCTCGCCCCGCTGGGCCGATGCGGCCGTGCCGGCCATCGCGGCGGTCAAGGGCCTGGGCGCCGGGTCGGTCACGATCTCGGGCACCGAAATCGCGCTGTTTGCACCCTCCGAGGTGGCGGCGGATCGTTTCGACGAGGCCACCGGCCGGTTGCAGGCGGCGCTGCCCGCTGGCTTCACCCTGACCGCGCAGCATGAAAAGCCCGATTCGGCGGCGCAGGGACCGGCCGAATTCGTCGCGGTGGTCGATCACGGCAGCGTCTCGCTGCGCGGGCGCATCACCGACGACCGCATGCGCGAGGCGGTGGAAAGCATGGCCCGCGCCCGTTTCGACCATGTCGACAGCGCTTTGCGCAGCGATGATGCCGTGCCGGGCGGCTGGACCCTGCGCGCCATCGCCGCCATCGAGGCCATGACCGGGCTCGAGCGCGGCACCGCGACGGTGACGCCCGACCTGGTGCGCATCAGCGGGGTTTCGGGCAACCAGACCGCCTCGGACATGGTGGCGGCGCGGCTGGCGCAGCGCCTGGGACCGGGCGCGCGCTATGAACTGGCGATCCGTTACGACAAGCGCATGGACCCGCTTCTGGGCCTGCCCTCGGGGGCGGAATGCGTGGACCGGCTGAACGCGGCGATGCGGGAATCCGAGATCGGCTTCGAGCCGAACAAGTCGGTGATCGCCGGCGACCCCGGCCCGACCCTGGCCCGGCTGGCCGAGACCATGGCGCTGTGCGGCGATTTCCGCATCGAGCTGGGCGGGCATACCGATTCTCAGGGCTCCGAGGGGTTCAACGCCGAGCTGTCGCGCTCGCGCGCCCAGGCGGTGCTGACCGCGATGACCGAGGCCGGCATCGATACCGCGAACCTGACCGCGCGCGGCTATGGCGAAAGCCGGCCCATCGCCGAGAACGACACCGATGCCGGGCGCGAGGCGAACCGGCGCATCGAATTCACCCTGCTGGCGGATGAGCCGGTGATGGTCGAGGCGCCGGCCCCCGCCGCGCTGGTCAAGGGCGTGACCGAGCCGCCCGAGGCGGTCGCCGCCCGCGCCGAGGCCTTGGCCCTGCGCGCGGCCAGCGCCGCCATCGGCCCGGCGCTGGGCGTGCCGACCGATCCGGCCCTGGCCTTGCAGGCCGCAACCGAGCCCGCCGCGCTGGCGGTGGCGCCGGTGGCCCCGGTCGAGGCCGGCGCCCTGCCCGCGGCGGCCACGGTGCTGCCCGACCAGCTGGCGATCCGGGCCGCGACCCGGCCGGCGGGCGATCTGCTGCCGCCGCCCATCGCGCCCGAACTGGCCGCCACCCAGCCCTCGGCCAAGCTGCTGGTCGAGGCCGCGACGGAAACCGCCACCATGCCCGCCGCCACGGTGGCAGAGCCCGACCGCCCGCAGCCGCGTCCCGCGACGCCCTGACCCCGCAACCTCAGCGCCCGAGCCCGCATGAACCGCACCGAATTCATCGTCGCCACCGCGATCATCCTGTTCGCCGCCTTCCTGCTGGGCTGGTTCGCCAGCTGGCTGATCCATCGCCTGTCCCGCGTCACCCGGGCCGAGATGGGCGAACTGGAAAGCATGGCCCAGCAATTGCACGAGGCCGAGGAGGCCCGCGACCGCGCCGTGGCCGAGCTGGAGGAGCGCGAGGCCGAACTGGTGGCGAAACTGTCGGGGGTCGAGGCGGAGTTGCTTGCCGTCCAGGGCGAGCTGCGTGAGAGCACGACGGAGATCGAGGAACTGCGCGACTATATCGAGCGCAAGCTGAAGCGATAGGCGCTGGACCGGGGCTCTGCCCCGGACCCCGGGGTATTTCTGCAACAAAGAAGCCCGGAGCCGTTCAGTCGCCCTCTTGCCGGATGGCGATGCGCAGCACGGACCCGACGTGGAAATTGCTGAGAAGTTCGTCGAAGACCGGCGAATCCGTGCGGCCGGACAGCGCCGGGTCTCCGATCCAGCCCGAGGCGAGGTCATGGCAGAACTGGTCCAGGCGGCGGCCATAGACCGGGTGCGGCGGCGACCGCGTGCTGGCCAGGGTGAAGCTGCTCATCACCACGGGGTGATGGTCATGGCCGAACAGGCTGTCGCTGCCCGGATCCACGCCACGCCGCAGCAGGACGAACCGCCCGGCGGGGGTGGCGACGTTCAGCTTTTGCGCCGTCTGGCGCAGCTCGTGCCACATCGGTTCCGGCATGGCGCCGCTGCGGGGCACCTGCTGCATGACCATTGGAACGCCGAAGCCGCCGCTGGCATGTTCAGTGTCGAACCAGATCTGCAGGATCAGGTCGAGCGGCGGCCCGCCCAGCATGCCGCTGCGCAGGGCCTGGAACAGGTGATGCGGTGTGTCTTGATGAAGGGCAGGAAAGGTTGCCGGTCATCGACGGTCGGCGGCGCGGTCAGCCGCACATCGTTCAGGGCGCTGTCGATCAGCGCCGCCCATTCGCTGGCGAATTCGGTGACCGGAGTCTGCGATTCGCGCCCGCTGACCCATCGGAAAGCGGTGAGGAAGCTTTTGCCGAGCTGATCGACCCAGAGCTCGCGTTCGAGGTTGGTCATGGCACCCCCCGGTCGGGACGGACCGCCGGTCAGGACCGGCGGTCGCCCCCTGTCTGGGTCGGGTTCAGACGCCGGCTTCGATGATGGCGCGGGCCAGGACCGGGATGGTGGCCTGGTTCAGGCCGGCGATGTTGATGCGGGAATCGCCGACCATGTAGATGCCGAACTCTTCCTTGACCCGCTGCACCTGCTCGGGCGTGGCGCCGAGGCGCGAGAACATGCCGCGATGCCGGGCCACGAAGTCGAAGCGGTCCGAGCCGGAAAGGTCGCGGAGTTCGCCGGCGAGTTGCTCGCGCAGTTGCAGCATGCCGCTGCGCACCGCCTCGAGTTCGGCCATCCAGTCGGCACGCAGCTCGGGCGTGTTGAGCACGGTCGAGACGATCTTGGCGCCGTGGAAGGGCGGGAAGGAATAGGTCTGCCGGTTCAGGAAGGCCATGGCGCCCTGGGCCAGATCGCGCGTCGCGGCGTCGGTGCAAAGCGCCAGCAGGCAGCCGGTGCGCTCGCGGTAGATGCCGAAGTTCTTGCTGCACGAGGCGGCGATCAGCACCTCGGGGATGCGCGCGGCGATCAGCCGGGTGCCGGCCGCGTCCTCTTCCAGCCCGTCGCCGAAGCCCTGGTAGGCCAGGTCGATCAGCGGCAGCGCGCCGGTCTTTTCCAGGATCCCGGCGACCTCGGCCCATTGCTCCAGCGTCAGGTTGGCGCCGGTCGGGTTGTGGCAGCAGCCGTGCAGCAGCACGACATCGCCCTTTTTCGCCGTCGAGATGTCGGCCTTCATGCCCTCGAAATCGACGCCGCGCCTGGCCGCGTCGAAATAGCGGTATTCCTGGACCGGCACGCCCATGAAATTCATGATCGAGACATGGTTCGGCCAGGTCGGGTTCGAGACGAAGACGCGCAGGTCGGGATTCGCCATCCGCGCCAGTTCCAGCGCCTGGCGGATCGCGCCGGTGCCGCCGACCGTGGCCAGCGTCGCGGTGGTCTCGGGCTTCAGCAGATCGCCCAGGATCAGCCCGCCCATGGCCTTCTGGAAATCCGGCTCGCCCGACAGGCCGGCGTAGCTTTTCGTCGTCTCGGTTTCCAGCATCCGCTTTTCGGCGGCAAGCACGGCGCGCATGATCGGGGTGTGGCCGCTGGCATCCTTGTAGACCCCGACGCCCAGGTCGATCTTGCCCTGGCGGGGATCGGCCTTGAATTCGCCCATCAGGGCCAGGATCTTGTCGGGGGCCTGCGGTTTCAGATTGCCCAGCATCACGCATCTCCGGTTGCGATTTTAAGGTCCGGGAAGCTGCCCCATTCGGCCCAGCTTCCGTCGTAAAGCGAATGGTCCCGGTGCCCGATGCGGTCGAGCGCCAGGAACAGCGAGGCCGCCGTCACCCCCGAGCCGCAGCTGGCGATGACCGGCCGGGACAGATCGACCCCGGCGGCCTGGAATTCGGCGCGCAGCGCGTCCGGCGCCTTCAGGGTGCCGTCGGCGTTGTAGAGCCGGCCGAAGGGCAGGCTTTTCGAGCCGGGGATATGGCCCGCGCGCAGGCCGGGGCGCGGCTCGGGCGCCTCGCCGCGAAAGCGCTCGGCGCTGCGGGCATCGACGATCTCGTGGCTGCCGAGCTTGCTGGCGGCGGCGACCTGGGTCACGTCGCGCACCAGCCCGGCCTGGCGGGCGACGGTGATGTGGCGGTCGCGCTGGATCGGCGGCATGTCCTCGATCGGGCGGCCCTCGGCCTGCCACTTGGCAAAGCCGCCGTCCAGCACCGCGACGTCGGGCTTGCCCATCAGCTTGAAGGTCCACCAGACCCGCGCCGCCGAACGCACCGGCGAATTGTCATAGACCACGACCTGATGGCCATCGCCGACGCCCATGGCGCGCATGCGGCTGATGAACATCTCGGGCTGCGGCGCCATATGCGGAAGCTGGCTGCGCTTGTCCGCGATCTCGTCGAGATCGAAGAAGCGGGCGCCGGGGATATGCGCCTCCATGTATTCGGCGCGGGCGTCGCGGCCCGGCTCCAGGAACCAGGTCGCGTCGATGATGCGCAGGTCGGGATCGTTCAGATGGGCCGCGAGCCAGCCGGTCGAGACCAGCACCCTGGGATCGTCGGAATCGGTCGTCTGGGACATCGGCCTGGCTCCCCCCGCGAAAAACGCCTTCGATGTAACCGCAGGCGCGCGGGGCTGCAATGCCTATCCCTGCTTCAGCAGGCGCTGCTTCTGCCGGTTCCAGTCGCGTTTCGCGTCGGTTTCGCGCTTGTCGTGATTCTTCTTGCCCTTGGCGACGCCGATCTTCAGCTTCACCATGCCGCGGTCGTTGAAATACATCACCAGCGGCACCAGCGTCATGCCCTCGCGCCCCACCGCCTGCCAGAGCCGCGCCAGCTCCTTGCGGCTGACCAAGAGCTTGCGCTTGCGCCGCTCTTCATGGCCGAAGACGCCGGCCTGCTTGTAGGCGGCGATATAGGCGTTGATGAGCCACAGCTCGCCCTCCTCGACCGAGGCATAGCTCTCGGCGATGTTCGACTGGCCGGTGCGCAGGCTTTTCACCTCGGACCCGGTCAGCACGATGCCGACCTCGAGGTCGCTTTCGATGAAATAGTCGAAGCGCGCCCGGCGGTTCTCGGCGATGATCTTGTAGTTGGGATCGGATTTCGTGGCCATGACCCCGCACAGATAGGGCGGGCATCGCAGGCTGTAAAGCCTTTGGCTTGCCAGCGCCAGCCCGGCCGGCAAGACTGGCGCCGAGGCAGGGGAGGCGTCGATGCGGCACGGCGGGCAGATTCTGGTCGATGCGTTGAAGGCGAACGGGGTCGCGCGGGTGTTCTCGGTCCCCGGCGAAAGCTTCCTGGCGGCGCTGGACGGGCTGCACGGTTCCGGCATTCGGAACATCGTCTGCCGGCACGAGGGCGCGGCCGCGATGATGGCCGAGGCGCAGGGCAAGCTGACCGGCCGGCCCGGCGTGGCCTTCGTCACCCGCGGGCCGGGGGCGACGAACGCCAGCGCCGGCGTGCATGTGGCGCGGCAGGATTCGACGCCGATGATCCTGTTCGTCGGCCAGATCGCCCGCGCCGACCGCGACCGCGACGCCTTCCAGGAGGTGGATTACCGCGCCATGTTCGGCCCGCTGGCGAAATGGGTGGCCGAGATCGACCAGACCGAGCGCATTCCCGAATACCTGTCGCGCGCCTTTCACCTGGCGGTCTCGGGGCGGCCCGGGCCGGTGGTGCTGGCCCTGCCCGAGGACATGCTGAGCGCCCGCGCCGAGGTCTCCGACATTCCGCCGCCTGCCGTGGCCCTGACGGCGGTGGCGCCCGAGTCGGTCGCGGCGCTGGCCAAGGCGCTGGCCGGGGCCGAGCGCCCGCTGGTGATCCCGGGCGGCACGCTCTGGTCGCAGGCGGCGGCCGATGACCTGGCGCGCTTTGCCGGAACCTGGGGCCTGCCGGTCGCCGTGCCGTTTCGCCGCCAGGGCCATATGGACAACGCGCATCCGAACTATGTCGGCGATCTGGGCGTCGGCATGAACCCGGCCCTGGGGCAGGCCTTGGCGCAGGCGGATTGCCTGCTGTCCTTGGGCGCGCGGCTGGGCGACACGCTGACCCGCGGCTATGAGCTGATGGACCCGGTCCGGCCGCATCTGCGGGTGATCCATGTCCATCCCGCGCCCGATGAGCTGGGGCATCTGTGGCGGCCCGATCCGGGGCTGGTGGCCGATCCGCGCGCGGTGGTCGCCGCGCTGGCCCGGCTGCCGGCGCCGCGCCGCTGGGACGACTGGACCGCCGGGTTGCGCGCCGACTACGAGACCTGGCAGCAGCCGCAGCCCACCCCCGGCGCGGTGCGGATGGAGGCGGTGGTGCGCTGGCTCTCGGACAGCCTGCCCGAGGATGCGATCATCACCAACGGCGCGGGCAATTACGCGGCTTTCGTGCATCGCTACTACCGTTTTCGCCGCTGGGGCAGCCAGCTGGCGCCGACCTCGGGCTCGATGGGCTACGGCCTGCCCGCGGCCATCGCCGCCAAGCTGCAGCATCCCGGGCGAACGGTGGTCTGCATGGCCGGCGACGGCTGCCTGCAGATGACGATGAACGAGCTTTCGACCGCCGCCCAGCATGGCGCCGCCGTGATCGTGCTGGTGGCGAACAATGGCCGCTATGGCACCATCCGCATGCATCAGGAGCGCAGCTATCCCGGCCGGGTCTCGGGCACCGACCTGGCAAACCCCGACTTCGCCGCGCTGGCCCGCGCCCATGGCGGCTTCGGCGAAAGCGTGACCCGGCAAGAGGATTTCGCCGCCGCCTTCGCCCGCGCCCGCGCCGCCGGCACGCTGGCGGTGCTGGACCTGCGCCTGGATCCCGAGGCCCTGTCCACCGGCGCCACCCTGGCCGAGACCCGCGCCGCGGGCGAGGCCGCCGCCGTCCGGGATCGGTAGCCCGGTTGAGCTCTGCGGCCTGGATGGGACCAGGCTTCGCCGGTGATCGCGCGGAAAAAGATCTGCCCTGGCTCGGCTCCGTTCCCCGGGTCTTGCTGGTTCAGGCCCGCCACGTCCTTCTCATGCGGAAACCTCTGGGCCGACCCGCAAACCGGGCCTGCGGCGTGACAGGCTGCGAGAAGTTGCGGAAATCCCGCGCTGGCCGGCCGGTTGAGCCATCTCTCCGAAAGCCCCTTGTTTCCTTGCAGCTTGCTCCATATACGGGGCGGCGGAGACGTGGCCGAGTGGTCGAAGGCACACCCCTGCTAAGGGTGCAGGCGGGAAACCGCCTCGAGGGTTCGAATCCCTTCGTCTCCGCCATTCCCTGTAAAGCGCTGTGTTTACCGGACATTTCGCCAGATTCCACCAGTCCGTTCCGTCAATCCATCCCCATTCGGCAGGGGCTTGATTCGGCGTTACGAGCCGTCGCTCATGCAGCGACGCTCTTCAGCGCCAGGTCCTGCCGCAAGGATGGTGATGCCATTGCCGCACCTTGCGTCACCCGCCGCAAGAAAAAGGGCGCGGTCGCCGCGCCCTTCTTTCAGTAGCAACCGATCTTCGCGATGACGGCCTTGTCGTCGATCTCGAAGTTCAGCCGGTCGGGACGCAGGTCCATCGTCACCGCATCCCGCGGTCCGATCACCCGCGTCGCCGGGGGCAGCTTCATGCTGTCGAGAACCGCGCGGGGCTGGCCGACCAGGCCGCGGAACTGAGCCGCATGGCAACTGTCGGCCTCGGGCTGCGGGGCGGGCGCCGGGGCCTCGGTCTCGACGCAGGCGGCCAGGGCGCAGACCGGCAGCAGAAGAAGCAGGGCTTTCATCGCCGCGCCCTCAGCCGCAGTCGATGTTGTAGATATTGCCGGCCGCATCCAGGCGGAAGACGATGCGCAGGGGGTTGTATTCCTGCGGCTCGATGCCGCGATATTCGACGACGCGATATTCGCGCGTCACGCCCAGGGTCGAGATGACGGTGCCCGGCTGACCCAGCGCCGCAACGTAGTCCTTGGCGTGGCAGGCATCGGGCTCGCGCGATTCCAGGCCGCTGACGCCGGCGACGGGGGTCGGCGGCAGCGGTGCCACGGCGGGCACCGGCTCGGGTTCGGGGGCATAGGCCGGCGCGCAGGCGGCAAGGGGGGCAAGGGCAAGAAGCGCGATCAGGGCTCGGGTCATCGGGCGGTCATCCAGTGCGAAAAGATCTGACGCGGCATCATAAGCATGCTGCCGGCAAATGAGAAGCGCCCCCGGCAGATCGCCCCCGGGCGTGGCGCCGGTGCCATGGCGCTACTGCGCCGCCTCGGCCAGGGCGGCGTGCCTGTTGCCATAGCAGGACAGGAACATCCGCACGGCGCCCCGATTGACCTTGCGCAGCTGGTCCTTGTCGATCGCCTGCGGCCCGAGGAACAGGGCGCGGTTGTGAATGCCGACGCCGGCAAGCTCGATCAGCTGGTCGGCGGCCAGGTCGAGATCGGCGATGCACAATTCGTGGCGCTGCACGCAGCGTTCCAGATAGCCGACCAGTTGCCGGCGCAGCAGCAGCAGGCCGGATTCGTAATACTCGCGGGCCAGCGAGGGAAAGCGCTCGGCCTCGCCGACGCTGACGCGATAGATGCGCAGCCCGAATTCCGAGATCAGATGCGCCGAGATGAGCTGCACGATGAAGGGCAGCACCTGCTCGACCGGCAGGTCGACCTCGATCAGGGCACCGGCATCGGCGGTCTCGCGCGCCAGCTCGTTGCGGAAGACCTCGATGAACATGACGCGCTTGTCGGGGAAATAGCTGTAGAGCGTGGCCTTGGAGACCCCGGCTTCGCGCGCGATCTCGTCCACGCTGGCGCCTTCGAAGCCGTCGCGCAGGAAGATCGTCCGCGCCCCTTCAAGCACCTGCAGAAACTTGCGGCCGCGCGTCACCGGAAGCGACTTGATTCCCATGAAAACACCTACTCATAACTCACACCCGACAGCAGCGCCGGACAAAACCCAGGCCCTACGCGAGCCGAAACCGAACCAATTCGTCCATAATACGGAATAGCGATTCTTGCCAATCCCCGTGAACTATAAGCACGATATGTCTGAGGTCATGCAAGGGAAATACGAGCTTCGGATCGAGGCTTCAGCGGAGCGCCATTCCCGCGCCGGTGGCGCTCGGCTTGCTGTCCGGAGCGGGAACCGCCCGGGCTTGCCGAGGGCCGCAGGGCCGGCCCGAAGCCGGTTTGCAGTGGCCGTTGCGCCGGTCCACCGCGCGATGCAGGTAAGGTGATGAGCTCTGGGCAGGTGGCGGGCCGCGGTCGATGGTGATGGGACACTCCGTTTGCGCTATAGTCCTGTAAATAAATATCTTCCTTGCCCCTTGCTTGGCCGCAAAGTGTCACCTGACGCCATCCCGTTCCCTAAACAGTGTGCGGCGCAGATTCTGAGCGTGGTCCATCCAGACTTGCGCTGCCTCAGGGGACGAGTCGGCCGGCCCGCGAGGCATCATCCGGAACAGGTTCATCCGTTGTTGTCGCGCCGCATCCGCTCCAGCCGTGCCTGGGCGATCATGTCCTCGCGCAGGCCATGAACCGCTTCGGCGCGGCCGAATTCCCGGGCGGCAGAGCGGCGGGCCTGCTCATAGCCGGGCAGCATCCGCTCAAGCTCGCGCTCGGCGCTGAGCAGGGCGCGGCTGCGCTCTCCGGCCAGGGCGTTGGCCAGCCGCGCTTCGGCCACCGAAAAGGGCGCATCGGCCCGGTAAAGCGCTTCGAGCTCGTGCTCGATCTGGCCGATGCGCGCGCGCGCGGCCTCGACATGGGCGCGGAAGGCGGCGAAGCGGCGCATCTCCAGGTCGGATTTCAGCCGGGCGATGCGCTCCAGCCCGGCCAAGGACGCGGTCTTGCGGGTCATGTCCTCTCCTTGCGGCGCGGCGCGGGCGCCCAGCCGTCGCGGGCCTTCTTGCGCATGGCCTCGGCGAAGCGGATCGCCGCGGCCACCGGGGCGAAATGCTCGGGCGCGATCTCGTCGCCGATTTCGATGGTGGCGTGCAGGGCCCGGGCGCAGGGCGGATCGGACCAGATCGGCACCTGATGGTCCTTCGCCCGTTCCCGGATGCGGCGCGCCACCTCGTCCACGCCCTTGGCCAGGCAGACCGGCGCACGACCGCTGCCGCGCTTCCACTCCAGCGCCACGGCGTAATGGGTCGGGTTCACGATCACCACATCGGCCTTTTCCACATCGGCCAGCATCGAGCTCAGCACGATGTCGACGCCCTTTTGTCGCCGCGCCGCCTTCAGATGCGGATCGCCTTCGCTTTCCTTGTATTCGTCCTGCATCTCGCGCCGAGTCATGCGGTGGCGCTTGCGGTACTCCAGACGCTTCCAGACCAGGTCTATCCCTGCGAAGACGGTGCCGATCCCCAGCGCCAGCCAGACGGCGCGGCGCAGCATCAGCCCCACGCCCTCAACCCATTGCAGATCGGCCATGCCGCCGGCGTTCATCAGCCAGTCCAGAAGCGAGCGATAGAGAAACCACCCGCCGACGCCGACCAGAGCCGCCTTGCCCAGCGAGATGGCAAAGGTCATGAGCCCGGTCTTGCCGAATTTCTGGCCCGCGTTCTTGAACGGATCGATGCGCTTGGGGTCCGGCAGCAGCTTCTTGGGCGTCAGCACCAGCGAGCGCTGGACCACGACCCCCAGCACCACCGGCAGCGCCATGATCGCGACCGCGGCCAGCACCGCCAGCCCCGCGCGCGAGGCCATGGCTTGCGCCAGGTCCATCACCGATCGCCCCTGCCCGTCGGGCCAGGGCTCGCTGCCCAAGGCGCGCGCGGCCATGCGCACCCAGCCCGGCACCGCCCAGCCGGCCGCGAAAAGCACCGCGAACCAGAAGCCCAGATAGGCCAGCGCGGCCTGCAGCTCGGCAGAGCGAGGGATGTCGCCCTCTTCGCGTGCCCGGCGCAGCTTGCTTTCCGAGGCGTCGAATTGCTTGTCGTCGCTTTCCTCGCTCATCGCAGCAGGTCCCCCAGGACGTCGAGGACCGCGCCGGACCAGACCGACAGGATCGAGGGCGTCAGCACTGCCAGCGCGATCAGCGCCATCATGATGGCGCCCGGGGCGGCGATGAAGACGATGGGCAGGTTGGGCATCACCTTGCTGATCATCCCCGACAGCAGCTGGAACAGGAACCCGCCCAGGATGAAGGGCGAGGCCAGCAGCATCGCCAGGACGAAACTTTGCCGGATCAGCGCCACGGCATTCGGCAACAGGTCGGCGATCTGAGGCCAATCCCCCAGCGGGCGCAGCACCAGGCTTTCGCGCAGAAGATCGCAGGCCATGACCGGAAAGCCCAGGGCGACCAGCACGGCAAGACCGGCCAGATGCGCCAGGTTGCCGATCGGATGCGGCGAATATTCATTCGCGACGCCGACCAGCTGCGACAGCGAGGCGGTCGAGGCGATGGCGGTCGCCGCCACATCCAGGGCCGAGGCAAAGATCCGCACCAGCCCCCCCAGCGCCAGACCCGACAGGATCTCGCCCCCGGCCAGGGCGGCGAGTTGCAGCAGGCTTTCGACCTCACCCGGGGCGCGGGCGCTTTCCGCCAGCAGCGGCGTCACCGCCATGGCCAGGGCGGCCCGCACCCGCACCGGCAGGGCGCGTTCCGAAAACACCGGCAAGGTCAGGAAACAGGCCTGCACCCGGCAATAGGTCAGCAACAGCCCCAGCAGCGCCGGCATCATGCGCGGATCGGCTGCCAACTGGTTCATGGCGCCACCGTTCCCCGCAGCTTGACCTGTGCCGTCGGGTCGATTTCGTCCAGGCCCAGCACCGGCGTCGCGATCCCGGCCGAGGTCAGCATCATGCGGATCAGGCGGCGGCGGTGATCGGCCACCGCGATCACCACCTCGAGCCCCGGGGCCAGCTCGCGCAGCGTGGCCTGCACCGCCTCGGCAAGCCGTTTCTGGATCTGCGGCACGACGCTGGCGCCGGTACGTGTGCCCTCGGCCTCGGCACGGGCGATGTCGGCCTCCCATTGCGGGTGCAGCTGCAGGATGTTCAGCGCGCCTTCCTCGTCCAGGAACTGCTCGGTGATCTGGCCGCGCAGGCGCTTGCGGACCTGTTCATAGACCGCCTCGGGCGTGGCGGCGTTGCGCGCCTCGTGCACCGCGTCGGTGATCAGCACCAGGTTACGGATCGAGATCCGCTCTTCCAGCATGCCGCGCAGGACCGCCAGCAGCATCTCGGGCGAAACCTTGTCGGGCACCATGCTGTCGAAGAAGCGCTGGTTCAGCTGCGCGCGATGCTCGTCCGAAACGCCGCACAGCTCGCGGATCATCCGCTGCATCGAGGACAGGGTCAGCAGCGCCGGCAGGTTGGTCTTGACCACCTCCATGAGGTGGGTCGAGAGCACCTCCATCGGGGTGACGACGGTGGCGCCGGCGATGGCGGCATCATCCTGCCAGTCCGGGGCGATCCAGCGCGCGGCGCTGCCATAGACCGGCTCGCGCACGCTTTCGCCGGGCAGGCCCTCTAGCATGGTCTCGGCCCCCAGGGCCAGGACGCCCATCGGGCGCAGCACGCCCTTGCCGCGCACCACACCTTGCAGGCGGATGACATATTCGCCCTCGGCGAAACCGGTGCCGTCGGTGATGCGCACATCGGGCAGGATCAGGCCATAGCTGCGCGCGATATGGACCCGCAGGTTGGTGATGCGCTGGCCCAGGCCGCGGACCGGGTCCAGGGCGCCAAGGATCAGCCCGGCACCGATCTCGACGCAGATCTCGTCCGTGTCCAGCACATCGCCGATGCGGGGCTGGGGCGCGGCGATGGCAGCCGCCTCGGCGGGCGCGGCTTCGGCGGCATCCGGGATCGGCTTGCGGTTGCGGATGAACCAGGCGGCGGCGCCCAGAACCCCGGCCAGGCCGAAGAACAGCAGCGTGGGCATGCCCGGCACCAGGCCGACCAGCACCATGCCCCCGGCGCAGACCGCGGGAACCTGCCAGTTGCTGAGGAATTGCTGCGACAGCAGGTCGGCGGTGTTCTCGGTCGCGCCGCCGCGCGACAGCAGCAGCGCCGCGGCCATCGAGGTGATCAGCGCCGGAATCTGGCTGACCAGGCCATCGCCGATGGTCAGCTTGGAATAGGTGGTCATCGCCTCGCCCACCGGCATGCCATGCACCAGCACGCCGGCCGCCAGGCCGACGAAAAGATTGATCAGGGTGATGACCAGGCCGGCGATGGCGTCGCCCTTGACGAATTTCGAGGCCCCGTCGAGCGAGCCGAAAAAGCTGATCTCGCGCTGCTCGCGGGTGCGGCGGCGCTTGGCCTCCTCGTGGTCGATGGCGCCCGAGTTCAGGTCGCCGTCGATGGCCAGCTGCTTGCCGGGCAGCGAATCCAGCGCAAAGCGGGCCGAAACCTCGGCCATGCGCCCCGAGCCCTTGGTGATGACCATGAAGTTCACCACCGAGATCACGGCAAAAACCGTCAGCCCGACCAGCAGCGAACCGCCCGCGACGAATTCGGCGAAGCCCTCGATGACATGGCCGGCGGCCGAGGGGCCGTTCTGGCCATTTGTCAGGATCAGCCGCGTCGAGGAGATGTTCAGCGACAGCCGGATCAGCAGCGACATCAGCAGCAGCACCGGAAAGGCCTGGAAATCGGTCGGCTTGTCGACCAGCGAAGCCATGACCAGGATCAGCGTCGCCGTGGCGATGGACAGCGCGATGCCCACGTCCAGCAAGCCGGCCGGCAAGGGAATGACCATGGACAGCACGATCAGCAGCAGCACGCCGGTGATGACCAGCGGCCGCGCGGCGACCGACATGCCCGGATTCGACTCGGCAAGGCTCATTTCGGGGTTTCCATGTTCTTGGCCGGGGCCAGCAGCCGCTCGGCGCTCCAGGCCGGGCCGATCAGCATGCCCGACCGGCGCAGGAAGACCAGCGCCTCGATCCGGTCCGAGGGCGGCAGCCGCATCAGGCGCTCGTCAAGGTCGCGCGGCAGGTCCTCGCCGTTCAGCAGCCATTCGGTCGCCTCGCGGATCAGCGCGTCGCGCGCCGGCTCCTGCCCGGCCGGCACGGTGGCAAGCGCGCTGGACAGGATCAGGATCGCGATCACGACGCCCTCTTCAATTCGCGCAGCGCCGTTTCCAACTCGCCGAAAGAGGGGCGGACGTGTTCGGGGGCGGCCTGACGGCCGACCTCGACGCAAAGATTGGTGGCGTGCTGGTGCAGGCCGGCGACCAGAACCGACTTGATCACGTCATAGAAGGCCTGGTCCTGCTTCATCACCGCCGACAGCCTTTGCGAGAAGGGCGCCACCAGCGCATAGGCCAGGAATACGCCCAGAAACGTGCCGACCAGCGCGCCCCCGATCATCTTGCCCAGGACCTCGGGCGGTTGGTCGATCGCGCTCATGGTCTTGATCACGCCCAGAACGGCGGCGACGATGCCCAGGGCCGGCAGCGCGTCGGCCATGTTCTGCAACGCATGCGGGGCGTGCATCGCCTCTTCGTTCATCAGCCCGATGCGCTGCGACAGCATCTCCTCGACCTGATAGGGATCGTCGTAGTTCAGGCTGGCCGAGCGCAGCGTATCGGTGATCAGCGTCACCGCATGGTGATCCGCCAGGATGCGCGGATAGGTCTGGAACACCGGCGAGTTCTCGGGGTTTTCGATATGTTCCTCAAGCTCGACCGGGCTGGAGCGGGCGATGCGCAACAACTGGAACAGCAGGCAAAGCACGTCCTGCAGGTCGGATTCATGCCATTTCGGCCCCTTCAGCGACCGCCCGATGCCGGAGAGCGCCTGCTTGATCACCGCCGTTTCATTCGAGAGCAGGAACGAGCCGATGGCGGCGCCGCCGATCATCATCAGCTCGAACGGCAGCGAGTGCAGGATCACCCCCAGCTTGCCGCCCGCCATAATGTATCCGCCGAAGACCATGGCGAAGGTCAAGACAATGCCGATCATGCCGAACATGAGTTACACCTATTTCCTGGCTCTGATTGCGCCCATGTAGGACGTGAGGACGGCTGCCTGTCCCGGCTCGACCGAGGCCATGATCCTGGCGCCGGTCTCGGGCTGGACGCGGGCGAGGATCTGCGCGGCGAAGTCCGGCGGCAGGTTCGACAGCACCATCGCCGCCTGTTCGGGCTTCATCTGGTCATAGACCGCGATCAGCCGGGCGATATCGTCGTTCTGGGCCTGGGCATAGCCCTGCTCATTGCTGCCGATCTGCTGCTTCAGCTTGCGCAGCTCGACCAGCTTTTTGGTCAGCTGCCTTTCGGCCACGGCGATCTCATCCTTGCGCCGCTGCATGTCCTGCATGTAGCGGTCGATGCGCAGGCTGCGCTCGCGTAGCGTATCGGCCAGAGCCACGGCTTCGGGCACGTCGGTGCAGCCCGACATCAGCTCGGAGGGCTCGGCATGCGCCGTCAGCCGGGAAAACCCGTCCATCAGCATGACCGCCTGCCCGGCCGCCGCCAGGACCATGACACCGCCCAGGAAAGACAGCAGCGGCCTACGCATCGCAGCCCACCCCGTCGCGCCGGCGGCGGCGTTGCAGCCGGGCGGGACGCGGCTGGCCGGATTCGGCGAATTTCTGTTGCAGCATCCAGAAGGCCCGCTCCTGCTTGGCGCGCTCGATCTCGTCGGCAAGCGCCTGGGTGGCGCTGGTCGCCTCGGCCTTGGCCAGCAGGATGGATTTTTCCAACCGGCCGATCTCGCTGGTCATGACGGCGATGGCGCCGCCAAGCCCGCTTTCCAGGTCATTCAGCTTGCGCAGCCGCCGCGCCAGGGTGAAGCAGAAGCCGGACAGGCCGATGGTGAAGGCGATCAGGGCGATCTGCAAAACTTGGGCGATCGTCATTGGATGCGGAACTCCGTGATGAGGACATCGGTGAACGCCTCCTTGCCCAGGACATAGACCGCGCGCGTCGCCAGCTCGTCCCGGACGATGTCCAGGATGCCCCGCTTCTCGAAGGCCGAGACGTCGATCTCGGCCAGGAAGCTGTTGAAGGCGTCCAGAAGCCGCGGCGTCAGGTGCTCGACCTCGGCCTTATGGGCCTGGTCGGTCTCGATCTTGACGGTCATCACCAGCATGCGCGGCGCCGGGCCCGAAAGGCTCAGCACAATCTGCGGCAGGCCGACGAAATCGACCGTGGGCAGGGTTTCGGGCTTTTCTTCCTTCTTCGCCGCCAGCAGCGCGGTCGGCGACCACAGGCCGAGCCAGGTCGAGGCGAAGCCCCCCCCGCCCAGCGCCAGCGCCAACCCCAGCGGCAGAAGAATGCGGCCAAGCCCGCGACCGGATTTCTGTTCCGTGTTGATGTCGGCGACATCGGTCATGGTGATTCTCCATCCATCTACGGTCTGGATAACACCTGCGGGCTAACCAATTCTTAATCGCCCCCGTGCCATGAAGGTCCGGACAAAGATCACGCCGATTCGAAGGGGGCGGTTTTGCTGAAGCTGCAAGACTACTGGCGCGAGAGAAGCGCAAAGCAGAAGGCCATCCTGGCGGCGGCCTTCCTGTTCACGTTCGCCGCCATCGCCGGCCTGGCCTGGCTGGCCGCACGGCCGGGGATGGCCCTGCTTTATTCGGGCCTCGATGCCCAGCAATCCGGCGCCGTCATGGCCGCGGTGGAAAAATCCGGCGTTCCTTATGAGATTCGCGGCGATTCCATCTGGGTCGAGGAAACCCGCCGGGACGAATTGCGCATGGCCCTGGCCGGAGAGGGCGTCCCCTCGGCCGGCGGCACCGGATACGAAATCCTCGACGGCATGTCGGGTTTCGGCACCACCTCGCAGATGTTCGACGCGGCCTATTGGCGCGCCAAGGAGGGCGAGCTGGCCCGCACGATCCTGGCGCTGCCGAACGTCAAGTCGGCCCGCGTCCACCTGGCCGTGCCCAGCGGCCGCGGCTATCGGCGCGAGGCCGAATCGACCGCGTCGGTCACCCTGACGACCGACGGCACGCCGATCAACCGCAGCCAGGCCAAGGCGCTGAAGTTCCTGGTCTCCTCGGGGGTGCCGGGCATGTCCGCCGACCGGGTGGCCGTCATCGACAGCGAACGCGGCGTGATCTCCTCGGGCGAGGAATTCGCCGGTGAGGACCGCGAGGCCGAGATGAAGCGCAATGTCGAGCGCATCCTCAGCGCCCATGTCGGCGCCGGGAATGCCATCGTCGAGCTGAACCTGGACGTCGTCAACGAATCCGAGCAGATGACCGAGCAGCGCTTCGATCCGCAGCAGCGCGCCTTGATTTCGCAGGAAAGCGAGGAGACGGCCGATCAAAGCACCAATTCGCAGCAGGGCGCGGTCACCGCGGCCTCGAATCTGCCCGAGGGCAAGGACAGCGGCGCCGACCAGAGCAAGTCGCAGCGGTCGGAAACCCGCCAACGCTCGAATTTCGAGGTCAGCAAGGTCACCCGCGAAGTCACCCGCCAGCCCGGCGCGACGCGGCGCCTGACCGTCGCCGTCCTGGTGAACGGCGTCGCGCAGAGTGATTCGAAAGGCGAAACCACGCTGGTTCCCCGCGAAGAGGCCGAGTTGCAGTCCCTGCGGGAACTGGTCGCCTCGGCCGTGGGCTTCGACGAAGGCCGCGGCGACGCGATCACCGTGAAATCGCTGCCCTTCGCGACGCTGTCCGATGCCGGCACGCTGGCAAGCCAGGGCGGGCTGCTGTCGAAGCTGGACCTGAACGGGCTGATCCGGATCGTGCTGGTCGGCTTCTTTGCGCTGGCGCTGGCCGCGTTCCTGCTGCGCCCGCTGCTGCGGGCCCGGCCGGCGGGCAACGCCGCGCTTGCCGCGCTGGACCACTCTGCCGCCCCGGGCGTCAAGGCCATCGAATCCGCCGAACCGCCCGCCCCGGTCGCGACGGTGGCCGAGGTGGTGCCCGAGATCGACTTCGCCCCCCTGCCCGATTCGGGCGATCCGGTCGGCCGGCTGAAGGAGCTGATGAAATCCCGCAAGGACGAAAGCCTGCAAATCCTGTCGGGCTGGATCGAGAAACGTGAGGATCCTGTATGAGACCCGCCGCATTGCGCCTGGATTCCTTTTCCGCAGCCCACGCCCGGTCGGCGCCGCTGGTGACCGCGATGGATGTCGAAGACGCCTATCAGCGCGGGCACGAGCAAGGCCTGGCCGAAGGGCGCGAGCGCAGCCTCGACGCCTTGTGCCAGGCGCTGGTCGGCTGCCGGCAGGAGCTCGCCGCCAGCCGGCAGCACGAAACCGGCCTGCGGCGCGAGATCCTGGCCGGGCTGGTGCCGGTTCTGCATGCCATCGTCGACCAGCTGGCGCCCGCCGCGCAAACCGATCGGCTGCGCCAGGCGCTTCTGGCCGAGCTGCATCGCCTGGCCGAACATGCGCCGGAACAGCAGATCGTGCTGCGTTCTCCGGTCGATATGCGCCCCGAACTGGCCGATTGCCTGGAGCTGGCAAGCTTTCCGCAGGCCCGGATCGAGGATGCCCGCCCCGGCCAGCCGCTGCTCGAGCTGATCTCGGCCCAGGGCAGCATCGTCTTTGACCCGGCGCAGGTCGCGGCCGCGCTGAAGTCCCTTATCGACGACATCAAGACCGAGGATTGACCATGGACGATCTCGCAAGCCTGATTGCAACCGACCAGATCCAGGTGGAAATCACCATCCGGCTGGGCGGCACGCAACTGACCGTGGCCGAGCTGTCGCGGCTGCGCCCCGACGACATCCTGACGCTGGATCAGGACATGTCCGATGGCGTCGACATCTGCGTCGGCGACAAGGTAATCGCCAAGGGCGAGCTGACCAGCGGCGTGGAGACGGACCAGCGGCTCTGCGTCCGCATCCTCGGCCCGGCCAGCGCATCGTGACGCGCCTTCTCCCGGTTCTGCTGGTCCTGCTCTGGCCGCATCTCGCGGTGGCGCAGGATCTGCCGCTGGACGCCGGCGCGCTGGAGACGGTGACGGGCGGCGTCGGGCGGAACTCGATCACGCTTCTCGCGCTGCTGACGGCGCTGTCGCTGGCGCCGGGCATCGCCATCATGGTGACTTGCTTTCCCTTCATCGTCACCGTGCTGTCGATCCTGCGCCAGTCCATCGGCCTGCAGCAATCGCCGCCGAACATGCTGATCGTCAGCCTGGCGATGTTCCTGACCTGGTTCGTGATGAGCCCGGTCCTGACCGAGGCATGGACCACCGCCGGCGCACCGCTGCGCGACGGCCAGATCAGCGTCGAGGAGGCCTTCGCCCGCGGCATCGTGCCGTTTCGCGGCTTCATGGAGCATCGCACCGATCCCGAGATGATCGCCACCCTGGCCGAGGTCTCGCCCGAGCCGCAGGCGGCGCCGGACCGGCTGTCGGTGCTGGTCCCGGCCTTCATGCTCAGCGAATTGCAGCGCGCCTTCGAGATCGGCTTCCTGGTCGCCCTGCCCTTCCTGATCATCGACCTGGTGGTTTCGGCCGTGCTGATGTCGATGGGGATGATGATGGTACCCCCGGCCGTCGTGGCCTTGCCCTTCAAGCTGGCGTTCTTCCTGGTGGTCGACGGCTGGGGCATGATCGCCGCCGCGCTGGTCCGAAGTTACCAGTAACCGCAGCCGTGCAACATTGACCTCGCGGCCGGACAAGCCAAGCCCGGTTGCAGATCGGCGGCGCATTGGCACAATGGCAGGGCCTTCCCACCTGCAAGGTTCTTCCACCCGCAAGGTTCATGAGCATCAGATGACCCATCGTCCCGAAGCCCGACTGCTGGCCGCCTGGGCCCTGGCCTGCCTTGGCGGCGCCTGGCCGGCATCGGCGCAGCCGCCGCTGCTGGTGGAGTATGTCCAGGTCCGGCGCACCAACCTGACCTTCGACGCCGCGCTGACCGGCACCATCGCAGCCAAGGACAGCGTCGACATCGGCTTTCGCCTGGGCGGCCGCGTGACCGAGGTCCTGGTGCGCGAGGGCGACCGCGTCGCCGAGGGCCAGCCCCTGGCCCGCACCGACCCGCTGCAACAGGAGCAGGCCTTGCAGGTGGCCCGCGCCGCCGTCGTCGCGGCCGAGGCCAGCGAGGCCCAGGCCCGGCAGGCGCTGGAGCGCGCCGATGCGATGCTGCGGCGCGGCGTCGGCACGCGCGCGGCGTTCGACGCCGCGAGCCAGGGTCTCTCGGCGGCGACCGGAGCCTTGACCCAGGCGCGCGCGACCCTGGGCCAGGCCGAACGGGCGCTGGAGGATACGGTGATCCGCGCGCCCTCGGACGCCATCGTCACCGCGCGGCAGGCCGAGCCGGGCCAGATCGTCGGCGCGGCGCAGGCGGTGATCTCGCTGGCATCGGCCACCGGGCGCGAGGCGGTGTTCCTGACCCCCGACACCCCGCTGCTGCGCGATGCCATCGGTGCGCCGGTCTCGCTCAACGGGATCGACTTCCCCGAACTCCGCATGCAGGCGCGTGTCACCGAGATCGCGCCGCTGGTCGATCCGGCCACCGGCTCGGTCACCGTCCGGGCCGAGATCGAGGATGCGCCGGTCAGCACCAGCCTGCTGGGCGCCGCGGTCCGCGGCGCGGTGCATTTCCCGGCCGGGACCGGCATCGCCGTGCCCTGGACGGCCCTGACCGCGGCCGGCGGCCAGCCCGCGGTCTGGCTGGTCGATGCCGAGCACCGCGCCCGGCTGGCCCCGGTCCGCATCGAGCGCTTCATCAACGGCACCGTCATCCTGGCCGAAGGCGTCGAGCCGGGCCAGATCGTGGTCGGCGCCGGCTCGCAAATGCTCTATCCCGGCCGGCAGGTCGCCGCCGGCCCGGCAGGGGGGAAATGATGCGCAGGATGATCCTGGCCGCGCTGGCCGCATGCGCCTGGGCGGTGCAGGCTGCCGCGCTGGACCTGCCCTGGCAGGACAAGGCGCCGGCGCCCGCGCCGGAGCCGCGCCCGGTGGTCAGCATCCGGGTCGAGGACGACATGGCGGCGCTGCCCTCGACCCCCGGCGTGATCGCCGCCCGGATCGAGGTCGCGCTGGGGTTCCAGACCCTGGGCCGCATCACCGCGCGCCACGTCGACGTCGGCGATATCGTCAGCCGGGGCCAGGTGCTGGCCGCGCTCGACCCCGACGACCTGCAGGGCGAGGTTCGCGCCGCCCAGGCCGCCGTCGACGCCACCCGGGTGCAGGAGCGCACCGCCCAGGCCTCGGCCGACCGCACCCGGTCGCTGGCGCAGCGCAATGTCGCCTCGGCCGCGCAGGTCGAGCAGGTCGACCGCGCGCTGGCCTCGGCGACCGCCGCCCGGCAGCAGGCCGAATCGGAACTGATCCGCGCCCGCGATGCCGAGGGCTTCGCCGAGATGCGGGCGCCCTTTGCCGGCGTCATCAGCGCCGTCCATGCCAATGCCGGGGCGGTGGTCAATGCGGGCGAGCCGGTGATCCAGCTCTCGGCCCAGGAGGGGATCGAGGCGGTGATCGACCTGCCCGACACCGCGCTGGCGCGGCTGAAGACCGGCGACCGCTACGACGTCTGGTCCGAGGCCGATCCCGCGCATCTGTTCCCCGCCACCGTAGCGCAGATCGAGCCGGTGGCCGACGCCGTCACCCGCACCCGGCGCGTGCATCTGGATTTGCGCGACGACGCCGCCTTGCGGCTGGGGGCGCTGGTGCGGGCGCGGCCCTCGGGCGGCCCGGCGGCGCGGCTGGCCCTGCCCGAAAGCGCGATCCTGGACCCGGACGGCACGCCACAGGTCTGGATCGTCAGCCGGGACGGCGACCGGGCCAGCGTCGCGCTGCGCGAGGTCCAGACCCAGGGCCCGGCGCTGAATGGGCGCATCGCCATCGCCGCGGGCCTGGCGCCGGGCGACGAGGTGGTCATTCGCGGCATCCATTCGCTGGCCGAAGGCCAGGCCGTCGGCGAAAGCGTGGCGCCATGACCGGGCGCGGCTTCAACCTGTCCGACTGGGCGCTGCATCACCGTTCGCTGGTGTGGTTCCTGCTGATCGTCTCGATGCTGGCCGGCAGCCTTGGCTACCTGCGGCTGGGGCGCGAGGAGGATCCGAATTTCACCATCAAGATCATGGTGATCAGCGCCAGCCTGCCCGGCGCCACCATCGACGAGACGCTGAACCAGGTCACCACCCGGATCGAGACCAAGCTCGAGGAACTGGACGAGCTGAAATTCACCCGCTCGGTCACCATGCCCGGCCAGGCCATCGTCTATCTGGAACTGGACCCGACCATCCGCGGCCCCGAGGTGCCCGAGGTCTGGAAGCGGGTGCGCAGCATGATGTCCGACATCCGCCCGAATTTTCCGCAGGAATTCCAGGGCTTCCAGTTCAACGACGATTTCGGCGACGTCTTCGGCAATATCTATGCCTTCACCTCGGACGGCTTTACCCAGCGCGAGCTGCGCGACCGGGTCGAGGATATCCGCAAGCAGGTCCAGGCCCTGCCCATGGCCGGCAAGACCGCGCTGCTGGGCGTGCGCAAGGAGCAGATCTTCCTGGAGTTTTCCTCGGCCCGGCTGGCGGCGCTGGGGCTGAACCACAACCAGGTCGTGCAGACCCTGGCGGTGCAGAACGCGATCTCGCCCTCGGGCATCGTGCAGGCCGGGCCCGAGCAGGTGCTGGTCCGGGTCGGCGGCCAGTTCGACGACGCGGCCGCCATCGCGGCGGTGAACCTGCGCGTGGGCGACCGCTTCTTCAACATCGGCGACGTGGCGACGGTGCGGCGCGGCTATGAGGACCCGCCGAGCGCGCTGTTCCGCTATAACGGGCGCGAGGCCATCGGCTTGCAGATCGGCATGCGCGACGGCGGCAATATCCTGGAATTCGGCGAGCAGGTCGATGCGCTGATGGCCGATGTGGCCCGAACCCTGCCCATCGGCATCGAGATGGCCAAGTTCGCCGACCAGCCCCATGTCGTGGACGAGGCCGTCGGCCATTTCGTCCGCGCCCTGGTCGAGGCGGTCGGGATCGTGCTGCTGGTCAGCTTCGTCAGCCTGGGCCTGCGCGCCGGGCTGGTGGTCACGCTGACCATCCCGCTGGTGCTGGCGATCACCTTCATCATCCTGGACCTCTACGGCATCACCCTGCAGCGCATCTCGCTGGGCGCGTTGATCATCGCGCTGGGGCTGCTGGTCGACGACGCCATGATCGCCATCGAGACCATGATCTCGCGCCTGGAGCTGGGCGAGAACCTAGAAAGCGCCGCGAGCTATGCCTGGAGCTCGATCGCCTTCCCGATGCTGACCGGCACGCTGGTGACGGTCGCGGGCTTCATCCCCATCGGGCTGAACAATTCGGCGGCGGGCGAGTTCACCTTTTCGCTCTTCGTGGTCATCGCGGTCTCGCTGATCGTCAGCTGGATCGTGGCGGTGCTTTTCGCGCCGCTCCTGGGCGTGACGCTGCTGCCGGCGCGGATGAAGCACGCCGGCGGCGGGCCGGGCTGGCTGCGCCGCCGCTTCCACGGGCTGCTGCTTTGGGGCATGCGGCACAAATGGCTGACCATCGCCCTGACCTTGGCGATCTTTGCCGCCTCGGTCATCGGCATGCGCTTCGTCGAGCAGCAGTTCTTCCCGACCTCGGACCGGACCGAGATCATCGTCGACGTGAACGAACGCGCCAATGCCTCGATCGCCAAGACCGACGCCGACATCGCGCTGATCGAGGAGATGCTGGCGGGACAGGACGAGGCGCTGTTCTGGACCAGCTATGTCGGCATGGGCGCGCCGCGCTTCGTGCTGTCGATGGACGTGCCGACGCCCGGCCCCTACATGGGCCAGATCGTGATCCAGACCCCCGACCTCGCGGCGCGGGACCGGCTGAAGCGGCGGCTCGAGGAATTCGCCCGCGACAGGCTGATCGGCACCGACCTCTACGTCAAGAACCTGGAAATCGGCCCGCCGGTCGGCAAGCCGGTGCAATATCGCGTGTCCTCGCCCAACCTGGACAAGGCGCGGGACGCGGCGCGCGAGCTGGCCGCGGTGCTCGCGACCGAGCCGCGGCTGCGCGACATCGCGCTGGACTGGAACGAGCCGGCGCGGGTGGTTCGGCTGCAGGTCAACCAGGACCAGGCGAGACGGCTGGGGCTGACGAACGAGGATATTTCGGGCGCGCTGTCGGGCACCTTCACCGGCCGCACCATCACCCAGCTGCGCGACGGCATCTTCCTGATCAACGTGACCGCGCGCGGCGCGCAGGCCGACCGCGAATCGGTCGAGTCGATCCAGAACCTGCAACTGGCGACCCAGACCGGCACGCCGATCCCGCTGGCCTCGCTGGCGGTGCTGGAATACGGCACCGAACAGCCCCTGGTCATGCAGCGCGACGGTCTGCCCACGGTGACGGTCAAGGCCGACATCGCCAGCAAGGACCAGCCGGCGACGCTGGTTGCGGCCCTGGCCGAGCGGGTGGCGCAGTTCCAGCGGGGCCTGCCGCAGGGCGTCAAGGTCACGGTCGGCGGCACGGTCGAGACCTCGGCCGAAAGCCAGGAGCCCATCGCCGCGGTAGTGCCGGTCATGCTGCTGATCATGGCGCTGCTCGTCATGGTGCAGATGCAGGGCTTCCGGCTGAGCTTCATCGTCTTTGCCGCTGCCCCCCTGGGGCTTATCGGCGTGGTCGCGGCGCTGCTGCCCTTCGGCGTGCCGATGGGCTTCGTCGCGATCCTGGGCATCCTGGCGCTGATCGGCATCCTGATCCGCAACTCGGTCATCCTGGTGCATGAGATCCAGGTGCTGATCGGCAAGGGGCACAGCGCCTGGAACGCGGTGTTCGAGGCCTCGGACAGCCGGGCCCGGCCGATCCTGCTGACGGCAGCGGCGGCGAGCCTGGCGCTGATCCCGATCTCGCGCCAGGTGTTCTGGGGGCCGATGGCCTTCGCGATGATGGGCGGCATCATCGCCGGCACGCTGGTGACACTGATCTTCGTGCCCGCGCTTTACTGCGCGGTGTTCCGGGTGCGCCCGCCCGAGGGCGACCCGATGCCCAGCCCCGAGGACCGCGCCCGCGCGGCGGCGCATCAATAGCCGCCGCCTGGGAAACGGCTCCGGCATGCGTCGCAAGACCCCGTGGCGATATTCGAGCAAGCCTCGATCCGGGGGATAGCCAGCGGCGAAGCAGCCGTGCGGTTTGCACGGCCGGCAGCCGGGAGGTGCCGCCGCGTCCGTCCCGGTCAAGCCTCGGGATCGGCGGCGATCTCGGCGGCGAAGGCCGCGCCAAAGCGGTCCAGCCGCGCCGGATCCAGATAGCGCGACAGGTCGCGCGGCCGATCCTCGGCGATGCGGCGCAGGGTGGAATTGCCGACCGACAGCGGCTTTTCGATGCCGTCCGTGCCGCGCGCCAGCCGGGCCTGCGCCTCGGCCAGCCTGTCGAACAGGGCGCCGGCCTCGCGCCCGGCCAGGGCCTTGCGCGCCGGGTGCATGGGCGCGATCTCGCCGGCGATGACGCGCAGGAACTCGGCGCCGTAGCTGTCCAGCTTCTTGGCCCCGACGCCGCTGATCCGCGCCATCTGGTCCAGCGTCTGCGGCCTGGCCTGCGCCATCTCGATCAGCGTGCGGTCGGGAAAGATGACATAGGCCGGCACCCGCGCCGCCTCGGCCAGCGCGCGGCGCTTGGCCTTCAGCGCGGACAGCAGCGGCGCGTCCTCCTCATCGACCTGCGTGCGCACGACCACGGCGGGACGGGCGCGGGTCATGGCGTCGCGGCGCAGGGTGATGCGGGTCTCGCCGCGCAGCACAGCATGGGCGGCGGCAGTGATCGCCAGGCCGCCGTGGCGTTCCGGGTCGGGGCGGATCAGGTCGCGGCCCAGCATCTGCCGGATCACCGCCTGCCATTGCGGCTTCGTCAGGTCGCGACCGCAGCCAAAGGTCGGCAGCCGGTCGTGGCCGCGCTGGCCGATGCGGTCGTTCATGCTGCCGGTCAGCACGTCGATGATATGGCCGGCACCATAGGTCTGGCCGGTGCGCAGGACCGCCGACAGCACCTTCTGCGCCGCCTCGGTGCCGTCGAAACAGTCGGGCGGGCTGTCGCAGATGTCGCAATTGCCGCAAGGCACCGCCGTTTCGCCGAAATAGGACAGCAGGGCGACGCGGCGGCAGCCGGTGGCCTCGGCCAGACCCAAGAGCGCGTTCAGCCGGGCGTGGTCGGCGGCCTTGCGCTCGGCCGGGGCCAGGCCCTCGTCGATCTGGGTCCGGCGCAGGCGGATGTCGTCGGGACCGTAAAGCGTCAGGGTCTCGGCCGGGGCGCCGTCGCGGCCGCCGCGGCCGATTTCCTGGTAATAGGCCTCAATGGATTTCGGCAGGTCGGCATGGGCGACCCAGCGGATGTCCGGCTTGTCGATACCCATGCCGAAGGCCACGGTCGCGACCACGATCAGCCCGTCCTCGCGCTGGAAGCGGATCTCGACCTCGCGCCGGGCCTCGGCCTCCATGCCGCCGTGATAGGCGGTGGCGGCAAGGCCCGCATCGTTCAGGGCGCTGGCCAGGGTCTCGGTCTTGGCGCGGGTGCCGCAATAGACGATGCCGGACTGGCCCCGGCGCGCGGCGGCGAAGTCGAGGATCTGCCGGCGCGGCCCGTCCTTGGGCTGGAAGGCCAGGTGGATGTTCGGCCGGTCGAAGCCGCGCAGGAACGACTGCGGCTGCGCACCGTCGAACAGGCGCTTGACGATTTCCTCGCGCGTTTCCGCATCGGCGGTGGCGGTAAAGGCCGCCAGCGGCACCGACAGCGCCCGGCGCAGCTCGCCCACGCGCAGGTAGTCGGGGCGGAAGTCGTGGCCCCATTGGCTGACGCAATGCGCCTCGTCGACCGCGATGGCTTGGACGCCGGCGCGGCGCAGCATCGGGATGGTCGCCCCCGAGGCCAGCCGCTCGGGCGCCATATACAGAAGCCGCAATTCGCGCGCGGCCAAGGCCCGCAGCACCTCGGTATTCTCTTCCTCGGAATTGCCGCTGGTCAGCGCGGCGGCGGCCACACCCGCCTCGGTCAGCGCCCGCACCTGGTCGCGCATCAGCGCGATCAGCGGCGAGATCACCACCGTCAGCCCGTCGCGCATCAGCGCCGGCAACTGATAGCACAGCGACTTGCCGCCGCCCGTGGGCATGATCGCCAGCACGTCGCGGCCCTGGGCCACGGCGTCCACGATTTCTTCCTGCCCCGGACGAAAGGCGTCGAAGCCGAAGACCTGACGCAGAAGGGGCGCAGCGGACATCTAGAAGCCGTAGAAGAAGCCGGCGTTATTGGCGAGCGCGCGCTGCGCGATGATGATGACGATGAAGACCACCAGCGGCGCCAGGTCCAGCCCGCCGGTGTTCGGCAGGATCCGGCGCACCGGGGCATAGATCGGCTCCAGCAGCCGGTTCAGCCCGTTCCAGATCTGCCAGATCAGCGGCTGGCGCAGGTTCAGCACCTGGAAGTTGATCAGCCAGGACATGATGATATGGGCGATCATCACGAACCAGACCACGTCCAGTATCAGCATCAAGGCTTCGTAGAGAGTGCCCATTCCATCCCCTTCCGGCTGCTTCCCGGACAGGTAAGCCAGCCGCCCACGCTCTGCAAGGCATAAGGCCGCAGCGTTCCGGTTGACGCGCCCCGACCCCGGGCTTAGCCGCAAAAGCCGACCCGCAGCGAAAGGCCGCCCATGTATCCGATGCTCCGCTTTGCCAAGGAGATGCTGAAATTCCGCCGCGCGCCCCGGATCGGCGTGCTGGAGCCGCATGTCTCGACGCATCGCTGCTGGCCCCTGGACCTGGACCCCTGGATCGAGTTGAACAACGGCCGCACGCTGACGCTCTACGACCTCGGCCGGCTGCCGATGGCGGTCCGGACCGGGATCATCGACACCATGCGGGAAAACGGCTGGGGCATCACGGTGGCCGGGAACTCGGTGCGCTATCGCCGCCGGATCAAGGGGTTCCAGCGCTTCACCATGGTCTCGCGCACACTGGGCTGGGACGCGCGCTTTCTCTACATGGAGCAGAGCATGTGGCACCGGGGCGAGTGCTGCAACCACATGCTGCTGCGCGGCGCGATCACCTCGGCCCAGGGCATCGTTGCGCCGGCGCGGCTGATGCAGGCCGCCGGGCGCGAGACCGAAAGCCCGGCGCTGCCGGATTGGGTCGCGGCCTGGATCGCGGCGGATGCGCAGCGGCCCTGGCCGCCCGCCCTGCCGGAAATCGCCGCCGCAGACCGCAATGGTGACTTGCCAGCCTGATCGCGCTTGGGCCTTATGCGCCCCGCAAGGCAGGGGATGGGCATGGAACGCAAACGCATCTGGGGCTGGTGGTTCTTCGACTGGGCCAGCCAGCCCTTCGCGACGCTGCTGACCACCTTCATCTTCCCGGTCTATTACGCCGAGGTCGCCCGCGCTCATTATACCGCCCAGGGCATGAGCGTCGAGGAGGCCGGCGCAGCGGCGCAGGCGCTCTGGGGTTACGGGCTGGGCATCTGCGGCGTCGTCATCGCGCTTCTGGCGCCGGTGCTGGGCGCCATCGCCGACAACAGCGGCCGCCGGCTGGTCTGGGTCTGGACCTTTTCGGCGCTTTACCTGGCGGGATCCTGGGGGCTGTGGTTCCTGATGCCCGACCAGCCCGGTCTGCATCTTGCGGTCGTCAGCTTCGGCATCGGCCTGATCGGCATGGAATTCGCCACCATCTTCACCAATGCCCTGCTGCCGGGACTCGCGCCTCGGGACGAGATCGGCCGGGTCTCGGGCTCGGGCTTCGCCTTCGGCTATCTGGGCGGCGTGGTGGCGCTGGCCCTGGTGCTGCTGCTTCTGGCCGAGAACGCGCAGACCGGCCGCACGCTTCTGGGTATCCCGCCGGTGCTGGGGCTGGACCCGGCGTTGCGCGAGGGCACGCGGGCCGCGGGGCCGTTCACGGCGCTGTGGTATCTGGTCTTCATGATCCCCTTCGCGCTGTGGGTGCCGGAAACGCCAGGACCCCGCCGCCCGGTCCGGCTGGGCGCGGCCATGGCGGCGCTGGGGCGCTTGCTGGCCAGCCTGCGCTATCGCCGCTCGCTGGCAGCCTGGCTCGCGTCCTCGATGTTTTCGCGCGACGCGCTGAACGCGCTTTACGGCTTCGGCGGGGTCTATGCCGGCACGGTGCTGGGCTGGCCAGTGTTCCTGGCCGGAGTCTTCGGCGTGGTCAGCGCGGTTTCGGCCGCCGTCATCAGCTGGATCGGCGGCCGCGCCGACCGGCGCTGGGGGCCAAGGCCGGTCATCGTCGCCTGCACGCTGGTGCTGACCGGGGTCTGCATCCTGGTCACCGGCATGAGCCGGGACAGCGTCCTGGGCCTGCCCCTGGCGCCCGGCTCGCGCCTGCCGGACGGGCTGTTCTTTCTGTGCGGCGTGCTGATCGGCGGCGCGGGCGGCGCGCTGCAATCGGCCAGCCGCACGATGATGGTGCGCCACACCACGCCGGCGCGGGCGACGGAAGCCTTTGGTCTTTACGCGCTTTCCGGCAAGGCCACCGCCTTTCTGGCGCCGCTGCTGATCGCGGTCGCGACCGATCTCAGCGGCAATCAGCGGCTCGGCATCTCTCCGCTCATCGTGATGTTCCTTCTTTCGCTCATTCTGCTAGGTTGGGTCCAAACAGAAGGAGAGGCCGAGCCGTGATCCGCAAAACCCTGACCGCCGCCGTGCTGGCGCTGGCTGCGCTTGCCATGGCCCAGCCCTCGGCTGCCGATCCGCTCGCCAAGGACGTGTTCGGCGGCGCCCGAGGCCCGACCGGCGGCGCCCCCGTCGCCCTGGGCTTCTATTCCAAGGGCTGCGTCTCGGGCGCGGTGCAATTGCCGGAAAGCGGCCCGACCTGGCAGGCGATGCGGCTGTCGCGCAACCGCAACTGGGGCCACCCCGAGCTGGTCAGCTTCCTGATCGGCCTGTCGGGTGCCGCGCGCCAGGCCGGCTGGCCGGGGCTCTACATCGGCGACATGAGCCAGCCGCGCGGCGGCCCGATGGTCACCGGCCACGCCAGCCACCAGATGGGGCTCGACGCCGACATCTGGCTGCTGCCGCCGCAAAGCCTGCGACTGACCCCGGCGCAGCGGGAAAAGATTTCCTCGCAATCGGTGGTGAACAAGGCCGGCACTGCGCCCTCGGCGCTGTGGAGCGGCTCGCATATGGCGATTATCCGCGCCGCCGCCCGCGACCCGCGGGTCGAGCGCATCTTCATCGACCCGGTCGCCAAGGTCGCCATGTGCCAGGCCGAGACCGGCGACCGCAGCTGGCTGCGCAAGGTCCGCCCGATCGGCGGCCACGACTATCACTTCCACGTCCGGATGACCTGCCCGGCCGGCTCGGCCTGCCAGCAGCAGGACGCGCCACCGCCCGGCGACGGCTGCGCCGAGGCCGCCGAGTGGATCCGGAACCGCATCGACCCCAGCCGCGTCAAGCCGGTGCCGCCCGACCCGAACTATCGCCACCCCCGCAGTTTCCGGCTCAGCGAGATGCCCCGCCAATGCCAGGTCGTCGCCACCGCCCGCTAAGCCGGGCAGCAGGCGAAGGACGGTTCCGGCGCCTGCGCCGACTGGCGCTGTCTGCCCTGCTGCTGTCCGCCGGCGCCGCCTGCGCCGCCGACCCGGCCCCCTCGGCCGGGCCGCGTGTCGATTACGTCGCGACCTATGTCTGGAGCCTGCCGGACGAGCAGTTCGGCGGCTTTTCCGGCATTGAGATCAGCGCCGACGGCAGCCGCTTCACCGCGCTGTCGGATCGCGCCTCGATCCGCTGGGGCAGCGTCGAGCGCGACGCCGAGGGCCGCATCCGCGGCCTGGAGCCCGCCGGCCGCGCCCGGCTGCGTGACAGTTCCGGCAAACCGCTGAAACCCGGCTGGCAGGGCGACAGCGAGGGGCTGGCCGTGGCCCCGGACGGCACGATCTGGATCAGCTTCGAGGGGCTGACCCGCGTCGCCCGCTACGACACGCCCGACAGCCCGGCCCAGCCTCTGCCCCGCCCACCCGAGTTCAAGGCGATGCAGCGCAATTCCTCGCTGGAGGCGCTGGCGATCCTGCCCGACGGCACGCTCTTGACCCTGCCGGAGCGTTCGGGCCAGCTGACGCGGCCGTTCCCGGTCTGGCGCTGGCGCGACGGCAGATGGGACCAGCCCTTCGCGATCCCGCGCTCGGGCGACTGGCTGGCGGTCGGGGCGGATGTCGGACCAGACGGCCGGTTCTACCTGCTCGAACGCGATTTCAAGGGCTTGCTGGGCTTTCGCGCCCGCGTGCGCCGCTTCGACCTGACCGAACAGGGCGCCCTGAATGAGCGCGTGCTGCTGGAAAGCCGGCCACTGCAATATGACAACCTGGAAGGGATCTCGGTCTGGGACGATGGCACCGGCATCCGGCTGACCCTGATCGCGGACGACAATTTCAACTGGTTCCAGCGCACCGAACTGGTCGAATACCGGGTCACGGAATAAGCCGGCCGGGCGGCGCGGCGCCGGAAAGCGTTGACAGCAGGCGCCCGCGGCCTTAATCGGCCATGCCCGCAAGGGCCGAGTCTCCGCTACCTTGTCAAAACGGATCACCGACATGCCCCGCCTTCTTCCCGGCGTCATCGCCATGGCCATCACCGTCGTGGCCTCGAACATCCTGGTCCAGCACCTGCTGGGCGCCTGGCTGACCTGGGGGGCGCTGACCTATCCGGTCGCCTTCCTGGTCACCGACATCATGAACCGGGTCTATGGTCCGACGGCCGCCCGCAAGGTGGTGTTCGCCGGCTTCATCACCGGCGTGCTGTGCTCGCTGGTCGCGGCCGGCATGGACAAGACCACGTTGCGCATCGCCGTCGCCTCGGGCGCGGCCTTCCTTTCTGCCCAGTTGATGGACATAACGGTTTTCAACCAGTTGCGGAAATACAACTGGTGGTTGCCACCTTTGGCCGCCAGCCTGGTCGGTTCGGTGGTCGATACTGCCATCTTCTTCAGCATCGCCTTCTCTGCCCCGCTGAGCGCGGTTTTCCCGGCGGACGATGTTTCATGGGCAAATGAGCCGGTTGCGCTGCTGGGCCTGGGTCCGGTTCTGCCGCTGTGGATTTCGCTGGCAACGGCGGACTGGCTGGTGAAGCTGGCGCAGGCAGTTCTGGCCCTTGTCCCCTTCCGCATCATCGTCGGAAATTTGATCCAGAGGCGCGCGCAAATTCATTGACTGGTCATGATTTTGTGTCAGGCTGACCTTATAAGGCAACTTATTGAAAGGAGGTGGTCCAGTGTCGAGAGTGATATTGGAGAGAGGTGTCGGGACAGTCAGGAGGGATCTGGCCTGAGGGCAGCCCCAAGGGTCGTGAACCCTGGCTGGGACGGTGGGCACCAACCCTAACCGGACCATCTCCGTGGATCTCGCGAGCCGTTCCCACGGAACGGCTCGTTCCCCATTCGAAGCCGCATGCCAAGACAGACCCGATTTCGGCAGGCTCTGGTCGTGGCGGTGGTCTTCGCTTCATCGTGGCGGGTGGCGTAGCGGCGCGGGCATCCTGCGCCGGGACGCAGGCCCTATCGCGCGCGGGATGCGCGACGCCGACCTGATGGGCCGTGCCCCGACGTTGAACGCGGCCGCTTCTTGCCGGCAGGCTTCGCTTTCGCCCGCAACCGCCGCGCATCGGCCGGCTTTGCGCAGCTCTCGCCCGCTCTCGTCCGGGTCGCTATTGCTGCGCGCGCCGCATCTCGTGCAGCAGATCGACCTGGATGCGCTGGATCTCCAGCAGGCGCCGCCATTGATGCGTCAGCTGGTGGTCGATCTTCTCATGCAGCTGGCGTAATTCCAGTTCGGCTTTCAGGTTGATCTGATAATCGCTCTCGGCCCGGCGGCGATCCTGCGCCTCTTGCCGGCGCTGGCTCATCATGATGATCGGTGCCTGCAACGCGGCGATGCAGGACAGCACCAGGTTCAGCAGGATGAAGGGATAGGGATCGAAGGACCCGAACAGCAACCCCGACACATTGCCCGCCATCCACAGCGCCAGCACCGCGACGAAGATTAGGATGAAGCTCCAGGAGCCGCCCCAATCGGCGACGCGATCGGCCATGCGCTCGCCGAAGCGCAACGCGCGGTCCCGCTCGACCGGCGCCGTCGAGGGCGTGAGCAGCGTGCCGCGCGACAGCACTTGCGCCACCTCGGCCTCGAGTTCGCCCAGTTCTCCGGTTTCATCGGCCAGAAGCTGCGTCAGGTAAAGCTGGCGGTATTTCTGCAGGCAGTCGGTGCAGATCCGCCTGCCCTCGTCCCAATCCCGCACGTCCTCGCGGACCAGCCGCGACAGGGCCGGCCGCAGATCCGCCGCCTCGGCAAGATCACTGGCATCCTTCGGCCTGCCGCAGACCTGGCAGGCGTGGATCGGGGTCTTGGACATCACGCAGCCCTCCCGCTTCGTCTGGCGACGCGGCGAGCGAAAGCAGCCGCTCCGCCCCGCCGGGATGGTGCGGGAGTATTTGTCAAACGGTGAAACGGGGCGCCTTCCCCTGTCCTTTCACCGTTTTCCAAATACTCCCGCGGCATGTCAGATCCGCTCGATCGCCAGCGCAATGCCCTGGCCGCCGCCGATGCACATGGTGATCAGCGCCTTGCGACCGCCGGTTCGCAGCAGTTCATACATCGCCTTGACGGTGACGATGGCGCCGGTGGCGCCGACGGGATGGCCGAGCGCGATGGCGCCGCCGTTCGGGTTCACCCGGGCGGGGTCGAAGCCCAGGCCCTTGTTCACCGCCAGCGCCTGCGCCGCGAAAGCCTCGTTCGATTCGATCACGTCGAAATCGCCGGCCTTCAGGCCGGTGCGTTGCAGCAGCGCCTGGACTGCGGGCACCGGGCCGATGCCCATGACCTCGGGACGTACGCCCGCGACCGCATAGCCCAGCACGCGGAACAGCGGCGTCGCACCAGCCGCCTTGGCCGCATCGGCCCGGGCCAGCACCAGCGCCGCCGCACCGTCGTTGATGCCCGAGGCATTGCCCGCCGTGACCGTGCCGTCCTTCTGGAACACGGTCTTCAGCGCCGCGAGCTTTTCCAGGTCGGTGGCCTTGGGATGCTCGTCGGTGTCGAAGGCCACCACGCCCTTGCGGGTCTTGATTTCGACCGGGACGATCTGCTCCTTGAACCAGCCCTGCGCGATGGCATGCGCGGCGCGGCGCTGGCTTTCCAGCGCGAAGGCGTCCTGCGCCTGGCGCGAGATGTCATGCTCGCGCGCGACATTCTCGGCGGTGACGCCCATATGGCCGGTGCCCATCGGGCAGGTCAGCGCGCCGACCATCATGTCCAGCATCTGCACATCGCCCATCTTGGCGCCGAACCGGGCCGCCGGCACCGCATAGGGCGCGCGGCTCATGGATTCCGCGCCGCCCGCGACGGCGAAATCGGCATCGCCCAGCATCAGCGCCTGCGTGGCCGAGACGATGGCCTGCGCGCCCGAGCCGCAAAGCCGGTTCACGTTCATCGCCGGCGTCGTGTCCGGCACCCCGGCCTCGAGCATCGCGACGCGGGACAGATACATGTCGCGCGGCTCGGTGTTCAGCACATGGCCGAAGACCACGGTGCCGATGCGGTCCGCGCCCAGGCCGGCGCGCTCGATGGCGGCACGGGTCACGGTGGCGGCCAGCTGGATCGGCGGCACGCCCGCTAGGCTGCCGCCGAAGGTGCCGATGGCCGTGCGGGCCCCCGACAGGATGACGATTTCGTCCTCGGACATGATTTCCCTCTTCGCTGCGCGATCCCTGTCATTCGTAGCCACGCCCCGGGACCTTGGAAAGCCCGATGCTCTTGCGACGGAGCGGAATCCGGGCAAGATGCGGGCATGAGCGACGACCCCCGGCTGAGCCTCCGCCTGCATTTCGACTCCGGCCTGACCTTCGGGCGCGGCAAGGCCGATCTCTTGCAATTCATCGACGAGGAGGGCTCGATCTCGGCCGCCGGGCGGCGGATGAAGATGAGCTATCGCCGCGCCTGGTCGCTGGTCGAAGAGATGAACGGTCATTTCGACGCGCCGCTGGTCGACAGCAGCCGGGGCGGCGCCAAGGGCGGCGGCGCGCAACTGACCGCGCGCGGGCGCGCGGTGCTGGCCGACTACCGGGCGCTGGAGGCGCTGCTGCGCGATCAGGGCGCCGAGGCGCTGGCCCGGCTGCGCGCCGGGCAGCGTTCTGTTCCGGTGTAAATAACGGTTGCCAGCGCCGGCGGGCGGCGGTTATGTCCATTCGGACACATTGAACGGAGCTTTCCATGCGCCTGCCCCTGATTGCCGCCGCACTGGTCGCGCTGGCCCCCGCTGCCCATGCCGACGAGATCACCATCTTTGCCGCCGCCAGCCTGAAGGACGCGCTGGACGGCATTGCCGCGCAATGGCAGCAAAGCCACAAGGACGACACCGTGGTAATCTCCTATGCCGGCAGTTCGCAGCTGGCCAAGCAGATCCAGCAGGGCGCGCCGGCCGACCTGTTCATCTCGGCCTCGACGGAATGGATGGATGCGGTGCAGGATTCGGGCGACATCGACGCCGCCACGCGCAAGGACCTGCTGGGCAACACGCTGGTCCTGGTCGGCACCGGCACGCCCGCCGCGGCACCGGTGACCGAGCTGCCGACGCTGCTGGGCGAGCGCAAGCTGGCCATGGCACTGGTCGATTCCGTGCCCGCCGGGCAATACGGCAAGCAGGCCCTGACCAAGCTGGGCCTGTGGGACAAGGTCGAAGGCCAGGTCGCCCAGGCCGACAACGTCCGCGCCGCCCTGAAGCTGGTCGCGACCGGAGAGGCGCCGCTGGGCATCGTCTATGGCAGCGACGCCGTGGCCGAAAAGGGCGTGGGCGTCATTGCGACCTTCCCCGAGGACAGCCACGAAAAGATCACCTATCCCGCAGCCGTGACCAAATCGGCCGACACGCCGCAGGCGAGCGCCTTCCTTGACAGCCTGTCGCAAGAGCCGGCAAAGTCGATCTTTGAATCGCAAGGCTTTACCGTCACGCCATGAACCCGACCGACTGGCTTGGCCCTCAGGAATGGCAGGCCGTGCGCCTGTCCCTGCGGGTGGCCAGCGTCGCGACGCTCGCCAGCCTGCCCCTTGCCGTGGCTGTCGCCTGGCTGCTGGCCCGGCGCCGGTTTCCGGGGCACGGGCTGCTCAGCGGCCTCGTGCACCTGCCGCTGATCCTGCCGCCGGTGGTCACCGGCTATCTGCTGCTGGTCAGTTTCGGCACCCAGGGCCCGATCGGCAGCCTGCTGAAGCCGCTGGGCATCGTCTTTGCCTTTCGCTGGACCGGCGCCGCGCTGGCCTGCGGCATCATGAGCTTTCCGCTGGTCGTGCGCGCCATCCGGCTGGGGTTCGAGGCGGTGGACCCCAAGCTGGAACAGGCGGCCGCCACCCTGGGCGCGTCGCGGGCCTGGACCTTCCTGACCGTGACCCTGCCGCTGATCCTGCCCGCCATCCTGGCGGGCGCCACGCTGGGCTTTGCCAAGGCGATGGGCGAATTCGGCGCCACCATCACCTTCGTCAGCAATATTCCGGGCCAGACCCAGACGCTGCCCTCGGCCATCTACGCGCTGCTGCAGACGCCGACCGGCGACGCGGCGGCGCTACGGCTGGTCGTGGTGTCGGTGGTGATCGCCATGGCAGCGGTGCTGGTCTCGGAAGGGCTGGCGCGGCGCATGGCCGCGCGCATCGCCGGGGCGCGCTGATGCTTCAGGTCGATTTCCGCCGCGACTTTCCCGGGCTGGCGCTGGAGGTGGCCTTTCAGGCGCCGGTCGGGGTAACGGCGCTGTTCGGGCCGTCCGGCTGCGGCAAGACCTCGACCGTCAATGCCGTCGCCGGGCTGCTGCGGCCCGATGCGGGGCGCATCGCGCTGGACGGCCGGGTGCTTTACGACGCCACGACCGACCTGCCGCCGCAGGCGCGGCGCATCGGCTATGTGTTTCAGGACGCGCGGCTTTTCCCGCATCTGACGGTTGCCGCGAACCTGCGCTATCCCGCGCGCTGGCGGCGCGGCGCAGCGCGCGACTTCGACCGCATCGTCGAGATGCTGGCGCTGGGGCCCCTGCTGAAACGCCGTCCCGCCACCCTGTCGGGGGGCGAGCGCCAACGCACCGCCATCGGCCGCGCCCTGCTGTCGGACCCGGCGCTTCTGGTTATGGACGAGCCGCTGGCCGCGCTGGACGATGCCCGCAAGGCCGAGATCATGCCCTGGCTGGAACGGCTGCGGGACGAGATCCGGCTGCCGATGCTTTACGTCAGCCATTCGGTGCCCGAGGTGCTGCGGCTGGCCAATACCGTGGTGCTGATGGATCGCGGCCGGGTCAGCCATGCCGGGCCGCTGGCCGGGATCCTGGCCGATCCCGCGCTGGCGCCGCGCCTGGGCGCGCGCGAGGCCGGCGCCCTGATCCGGGCCCGCGTCGAGGGCGTCGAGCCGGACGGCATGATCCGCGTCGCCACCGCCGCCGGGCCGATGCTGCTGCCCGGCCCGCTGCCGCAGGGCCCCGAGATGCGGCTGCGAATCCTGGCGCATGAGGTGATCCTGTCGCGGCATGTGCCGCAGGGGCTCTCGGCGCTGAACGTGCTGCCGGTGCGGGTGACGCGCATCGACGGCGGGCTGGTGCAGCTGGCCGCGAGCGATGAGCGGATGCTTGCGCAGGTCACCGAACGCTCGGTCAAGGCCTTGGAATTGCAGCCCGGGCTTGCCTGCCATGCCATCGTGAAATCGGTCTCGGTCCTGCCCAGCTAGGCCGCGCGCGGCTTTGTCATTTGCGCGCCCGCCGCGAATCCGCTTATGCTGGCCGCAAAAAACATGAGGGCAGTATGAACAGGTTTCTCAAGCTCGCCATCGTCGGGCTGGTCGCCTCGTGCGGGGGCGGCGGGAACTACAAGGCACCGCGCAATCTGGAAAACGCCTGCCTGCTCGCCAGCGAGCGTCCGGCCTATATGCGCGCCATGAAGCAGACCGAGCGGCGCTGGGGCGTTCCGATCAATGTGCAGATGGCGACGATCCACCAGGAATCGAAGTTCATCGGCGACGCCCGCACCCCGCATCGCTATGCGCTGGGAATCATCCCGATGGGGCGGCAGAGCTCGGCCTATGGCTATAGCCAGGCGCTGGACGGCACCTGGGACGAATACCGCAAGGAAACCGGCAACCGCGGCGCGCGGCGCGACAATATCAGGGACGCGACCGATTTCATGGGCTGGTACATGGACGGCACGGCCAAGCGGCTGGGCGTCTCGAAACAGGACGCCGGCGCGCAATACCTGGCCTATCACGAGGGGCGGAACGGCTTCGCCAATGGCTCGCATCGCGGCAAGCCCTGGCTGGTCAGCGTCGCGGGCAAGGTCCAGGCCCGGTCCGAGCTTTACCGGATGCAGCTGGCGACCTGCCGCTGATCCGGGTCCGCTGAAACGGTCGCCCGCGCCCTAGCGGCGGCGGGCGATCTCGTTCTCGATGGCGAAGGTCGAGGGCTTGAAGGACACGCCGGTCTTCATGTCGCCCAGGATTACCGTGGTGCGCTTGCCGGCCTGGTCGGTGACCACCCATTGCCGCAGCTGCGTCGGGCTGGCGGTGAACACCATCTGGATATTGCCGTATTCCGGGTGCTGCGGATCCTGCGCGGTGACCACGGTGCTGTTCTTTTTCTCGCTATAGCCGGTGACCATGCGGGCCTGGCCCAGGTTGATGTTCGGCGCCAGGATCAGCGACAGCGGCGTCTTCGACAGCGGATATTGCTGCGGCCCGCCGCGCGACTTGCCGTCGAAGACCGCGACCTGCCCGGCCGAGGCCAGCACCAGCGTGCGGTCGCCCTTGTATTCGAAGCGCACCCGGTTCGGGCGCTGGATATAGACCGTCCCGGTGGTGATGCTGCCATCGGCATTGACCTGGGTGAAGTCCGACATGGCGGTCTTCAGGCCATTGAGATAGCGCGAGATCTCGTTCAGCGGGATCTTCTCGGCCATGGCGGGGAAGGCCATGGCAAGGGCAAGGACGGGCGCGAGGGCGAGCGATTTCAGTTTCATGCCGGGGATGATAGCGGTTCTCCAAGGACTTGCACATCACGATCGCCGGATGCGCGCCCGGCCCAACGCTGACGCCGGCGTGAGCGTTCCCTAAAGCGGCCGCCCGGTCAGCAGGCGCGGCATCGGCTCCAGCGACAGACCCGCCGCCTGGCGCATGAAGCCGCGCCGCAAGGGCGGCAGCGCATCGACCAGCCCCATGCCGATTTCCCGCGCCGCCCGCAGCAGCGGATTGCCGTTCGAAAACAGCGTGTTCACCCCATCCATGCCCAAGGCCAGCAGCGTCGCGTCGGGCCGGCGCCAGTCCTGGTAGCGCGCCAGCACCGGGTCGGTGCCGATATCCTCGCCGCGGCGGCGGGCGGCGACCAGCACCTCGGCCAGGGCGGCCACGTCGCGCAGCCCCAGGTTCAGCCCCTGCCCGGCCACCGGATGCACGCCATGCGCCGCGTCGCCGACCAGCGCGACGCGAGGCGCGACATAGCGCTCGGCCAGGGTCAGGTTCAGCGGATAGCAGAATCGGGGACCGGCCAGCCGGATCTCGCCCAGGAAATCGCCGAAGCGCGGGCGCAGCACCTCAAGGAATTGTGCGTCGGACAGCGCCATGATCTCGCGGGCGCTGGCCTCGGGCTCGGACCACACGATCGAGCTGCGGTTGCCGGGCAGCGGCAGGATCGCCAGCGGCCCGCCGGGCATGAAGAACTGATGCGCGGTGCCCTGGTGCGGCAGGTCGTGATCGACCGCCGCGACCAGCGCGATCTGGCCATAGTCGCGGCCCAGCCGCTTGATCCCGGCCCGCCGCGCCACGCCGGATTGCCGCCCGTCGGCGCCCACCAGCAGGCGCGAGACCAGCGCGCGCCCATCCGACAGCGTGCTGCGGATCGCCGCCGCCTCGGGCTGCTGGCCGGTCACCGAAACGCCCGGCAGATGCGTGACCCGCCCCGCCATCGCCGCCAGCAGGGCGCGATAAAGGAACCTGTCTTCAAGCATATAGCCCAGGCGGCCTTCCTCGATCTCGGCGCCGTCGAAATGCAGGCCGAAGGGGCCGGGACCACTGCCCGGAACGCCCTGCGTCGCCTCGACCCTGCGGATCTCCTGCGCATGGCGGGCCAGCTCCGGCCACAGCCCCAGCGCCGCCAGCAGCCGCTGCGAGGCCAGCGCCAGCGCATAGGCCCGGCCGTCGAAGGCGTCGCCGGCGCGGGCCTCGGCGGGCCGTGCATCGGCCACGGCCACGCTGAGCCCGGCATCGGCCAGGGCCAGCGCCAGGGCCGGGCCGTTCAGCCCGCCGCCGGCGATCACGATGTCGAAATCCGTCGTCATGGCGCGCATAATGCTGCTTGGCCGGGCAATGTCCATCGGTCATTGCGCCCATGCCTGCGGCATTGCGGCAAACCCCTTGCCGGGCTAGCGTGTGCGATATTGCAAACAGGTTTTTCAGGGGTAACGGCATGGACTGGCTCAAGGCATCGGCGGCGGAACAGGGGCGGGCGATCCTGGCCGGGCTCATCAGCCCGCTGGGGCAGGTCGAAGCCTATCTCGATGCCGCCGGCCGCCATCCCTATGGCCGCCGGATCTATGCCCGGCTGACCCCCGAACGTGCCCGGGCCGAGGCCGTCGCCGCCCATGACCGTGCCCGCGCCGGGCTGCGGCGCGGGCTGTTGGACGGCGTGGCGATCAGCTGGAAGGACAATATCGACAGCGCCGGCACCGCGACCGAGGCCGGCTCGCGCCTGCTCGCGGGCCGCACCCCCGAACGCGACGCTGCCATCCTGGCCGGCGCCACGCTGGACGGGCTGGTCTGCCTGGGCAAGACCCACATGACCGAGCTGGCCTTTTCCGGGCTGGGCGTGAACCCGATGACGGCGACGCCGCCGAACAGCATCGACCCCGCGCTGGCGCCGGGCGGCTCCAGTTCGGGAGCGGCGGTTTCGGTGGCGCTGGGGCTGGCGGCGGCGGCCATCGGCAGCGACACCGGCGGCTCGATCCGGGTGCCGGCGGCCTGGAACGGGCTGGTGGGCTTCAAGCCGACCACCGGCGCGGTGCGCTCGGACGGCGTGCTGCCGCTGTGCCGGCAATTCGACGTCGCCGGCCCCATCGCCCGCACGGTCGAGGATTGCGCCGAGCTTTTCGCCGTCCTGCGCGGCGAGCCCGCCCCCGACCTGACCGAGCCGCCGCGCGGCCTGCGGCTGATGGTGCTGGAGGGCGTACCCTTCGACGACGCGCGCGAAGGGCCGGTCGCGGGCTTCGAGGACGCGCTGCGCCGCCTTGCCGCCGCGGGCATGCGCATCACCCATGCCGCGCCGCCCTGCGTGGCCGAGGCCATGGCGCTGTCGCCCACGCTGTTCGCGCCCGAAGCCTATGGCATCTGGCGCGACCAGATCGAGGACGCGCCCGAGCTGATGTATCCGCCGATCCTGGAACGGTTCCGCGGCGGCAAAGACGTGCTGGCCGCCGATTACGTCGCCGGCTGGGAAGAGCTGCACCGCCTTCGCGCAGACTGGCAGCGGCTGGTCGCCGGCTTCGACGCCGTGGTCCTGCCCACCGCGCCGATTCTGCCGCCGGCGGTGGACCGGCTGCTGTCCGAGCCCGAGTTCTTCGCGCGCGAAAACCTGCTGACGCTGCGCAACACCCGGATCGGCAACCTGCTGGGCCTGCCGGCGATCAGCCTGCCCACCGGCCATCACGCTTGCGGCATCATGCTGATGGGCTGCGCCGGGGGCGACCGCGCGCTCTTGGTCGCGGCCAGCGCCGCCGAGGCCGCGCTGCGCTAGCGACCCGGACTTTCCGGGCAAATCCGGGCAAAACCCCCGGGCGCGGCCCGCGAAACTCTGGACGCATCCGGGGAATGCCGGTAGTCTTGCGGCAAACGGGGCGCAACGACCCCGACGAGAGAGGCAGTCATGGCAATACCCGAGCGGTTCTCGAACCTGCCGGATTATGCGTTTCCGCGCCTGCGGAAACTGCTCGCCGGGATCGAACCCGGCGGCGATCCCCTGATCCTGACCATCGGCGAGCCGCGCCACGACATGCCCGCTTTCGTCGGGCCGATCCTGCAGGACAGTCTGGCGGACTTCGGCAAATACCCCGCGAACGAGGGCACGCCGGAGCTGCTGGCGGCGATCTCGGGCTGGCTGAAGCGCCGGCACGGGCTGGATGTCGCGCCCGAGCGGATCATGGCGCTGAACGGCACGCGCGAGGGACTGTTCAATGCCGGCCTCGCCCTGTCGCCCGAAACGAAGAACGGCCAGCGCCCGGCGATCCTGATCCCGAACCCGTTCTACCAGGTCTATGCCGTCGCCGCCGCCGCCGTCGGTGCCGAGCCGGTGTTCGTGCCGGCCACCGCCGCGACCGGCCACATGCCGCGTTTCGCCGACCTGCCCGCCGAGGTGCTGGACCGCACGACCATCGCCTATCTGTGCTCGCCCGCCAATCCGCAGGGCGCCATCGCCGGCGAGGATTATATGGAAGACCTGATCGCGCTGGCGGATCGCCATGATTTCCTGGTGTTTTCCGACGAATGCTATTCCGAGATCTGGCGCGACGCCCCGCCGCCCGGCGCGCTGGCCGTGGCCACGCGCATGGGTCTGGCCGACCGGGTGGTGATGTTCAACTCGCTGTCGAAACGCTCGAACCTGCCGGGGCTGCGCTCGGGCTTTGCCGCCGGCGGCGCGGGGCAGATCGCCCAGATGCGCCGGCTGCGCAGCTATGCCGGCGCACCGCTGCCGCTGCCGTTGCAGCGCGTCAGCGCCGCCGCCTGGGGCGACGAGGGCCATGTCGACGAAAGCCGCGCGCTCTATCAGCAGAAATACGCCATCGCCGACCGGGTGCTGGGCAATGTGCCGGGCTATCAGCCGGTCGCGGGCGGGTTCTTCCTGTGGCTGCCGGTGCCCGAAAGCGTCGGCGACAGCGAGGATGCGGCCAGGAAGCTTTGGGCCGAGGCCGGCATCCAGGTCCTGCCCGGCGCCTATCTGGCGCGGGACGGCGCGGGCGGAAATCCGGGGCGGAATTTCATCCGCGTCGCGCTGGTGGCTGCGGCCGACCAGACCGAGGCGGCGCTGAACCGCCTGAAAAATTGTTTGTATCAAGGGGGTTGACGCATGGCGAGCTGGCAGGCGAAACACCGCGATCCGCTGTTTGACCAAAGCACGCAGGCCGCGCTGGAGCGGCGCGGCAAGGAATTGCTGGGCGCGGGCCTGGTGATCCTGGGCGTGCTGATCGCGATGATGCTGCTCAGCTATTCGCCCGACGACCCCAGCTTCATGTCGGCGACCGACCAGCCGGCGCAGAACTACCTGGGTCGCTTCGGGGCCTATGTCGCCTCGGCGCTGTTCATGATCACCGGCTATGGCACCTGGGTGCTGGTCGTCGGCGCCGTGGCCTGGGGGTTGCGGCTGATGCTGCACCGGGGCGAAGAGCGGCTGATGCGCGGCATCTTCCTCCCCATCGCCATGGTCCTGGTCTCGATCTACGCCACCTCGCTGACGCCGCCCGCGGGCTGGACGCAAAGCTTCGGCCTGGGCGGGCACCTGGGCGACATGCTGATGGGCGGCATGCTGTCCGCGATGCCGATGAAGGCCTCGATCGCCATCAAGGTGCTGGCGCTGCTGACCGCCGCCGGCGCCGCGGCCTTCCTGGCCTTCGTGCTGGGCTTCGACCGCAAGGAGCTGACAGTCATCGGGCATTTCCTGCGCGAGGGGCTTTCGACCGCGCGCATCCTGGCGCTGCATGCGGTGGATCGCGGCGCGCGGCTGTCCTCGGGCGCGGCGCAGCAGATCAAGACCCGCGCCGAGGCGCGGCGCGACCGCGTCAGCCGCGCCGGCGCGGCCGCGCTGCCGCAGGCGGCTGCCGTGCGGCCGGCCATTCCCGTGCCGGCGCCGCATATCGCGCCCTATCGCGATGATTTCGCGCCGGAATCCGAGCTGATCGAGCCCGAGACCCATTATGCCGAGGACGACGAGCCGCCGCCGGCCGAGGAGATCAGCGCCCGCATCAGCGACGCGATCCGCAGCCGCAACGAGGGCAAGGCCTCGCTGCTGTCGGCCGTGACCGCGCGGCTGACCGGCGCCCGGGCGTCCCTGCCCCGCGCCGAGCCGCCGCTGAGCGCCGAGGACGACGACCTGCCCGAGCCGGTCACCGCCACCCCCTTCGGCGCCGAGACGCCGCGCGTGGTGGTGCCGCCGAAGAGGCCTGCCCCTTCGCGCCAGGCGCTGGCCGAGGCCGAGCCCTCGATGCGTTTCGACGAGGTCGCGAATCCCTATGAGAACCCGCCGCTGTCGTTGCTGGCCGCGGCAGAAACCGTGCAGCGCCATCAGCTGAGCCAGGAGGCGCTGATGGAAAACGCCCGCATGCTGGAGGCGGTGCTGGACGATTACGGCGTCAAGGGCCAGGTGACCGAGGTGCGGCCGGGTCCGGTGGTGACACTTTACGAACTGGAGCCGGCGCCGGGGCTGAAGGCGAGCCGGGTGATCGGCCTCGCCGATGACATCGCGCGGTCCATGTCGGCGCTGTCGGCGCGGGTCTCGACCGTGCCGGGGCGCAGCGTCATCGGCATCGAGCTGCCGAATGCGCGGCGCGAAAAGGTGGTGCTGCGCGAGATCCTGGCGTCCAAGGCCTATGGCGACGGCACCCAGCCGCTGCCGCTGGCGCTGGGCAAGGACATCGGCGGCGGGCCGGTGGTGGCGAACCTGGCCAAGATGCCGCATTTGCTCATCGCTGGGACCACCGGCTCGGGCAAGTCGGTCGCGATCAACACCATGATCCTGAGCCTGCTCTACAAGCTTTCGCCCGAGGAATGCCGGCTGATTATGATCGACCCCAAGATGCTGGAACTGTCTGTTTATGATGGGATTCCGCATCTGCTGAGCCCGGTCGTCACCGATCCCAAGAAGGCGGTCGTCGCGCTGAAATGGGTCGTGGGCGAAATGGAGGAACGCTATCGCAAGATGTCCAAGATGGGCGTGCGCAACATCGAGGGCTATAACGGCCGCGTGCGCGAGGCGCTGGACAAGGGCGAGCTGTTCAAGCGCACCGTGCAGACCGGATTCGACGAGGATACCGGCGAGCCGGTGTTCGAGACCGAGGAATTCCAGCCCGAGACCTTCCCCTATATCGTTGTGATCGTTGACGAAATGGCCGACCTGATGATGGTCGCGGGGAAAGAGATCGAGGCCTGCATCCAGCGGCTGGCGCAGATGGCGCGGGCCAGCGGCATCCACCTGATCATGGCGACGCAGCGGCCCTCGGTCGATGTGATCACAGGCACGATCAAGGCGAACTTCCCGACCCGGATCAGCTTCCAGGTCACGTCCAAGATCGACAGCCGCACCATTCTGGGCGAGCAGGGCGCCGAGCAGCTGCTGGGCCAAGGCGACATGCTCTACATGGCCGGCGGGTCTAAGATCACCCGCGTGCACGGCCCCTTCGTCAGCGACGAGGAGGTCGAGGAAGTCGTCAATCATCTCAAGAGCTTCGGCCCGCCCAGCTATATGTCGGGCGTGGTCGAGGGACCGGACGAGGAGCGCGCCGACAGCATCGACATGGTGCTGGGGCTGTCCACCGGCGAGGGCGGCGATGCCGAGCTTTACGACATGGCCGTGGCCATCGTCGCCAAGGACCGCAAATGCTCGACGAGCTATATCCAGCGCAAGCTCGCCATCGGCTACAACAAGGCGGCGCGGCTGGTCGAGCAGATGGAGGAGCAGGGCGTGGTCAGCCCGGCGAACCATGTCGGCAAGCGCGAGGTGCTGGTCCCGGAAGTGTGATCACAAAATTTCGCGGATCGCGGCCGGGCATGTGCCCGGCCTTTTTTCGTGGCGCAACGGCAGCGTGGTATGCATCCGGCGTAGGCCGTGGTTATGCAGCTTTTGCGGTAATTTCGCGCTTCCAGTTCCAAGGCAGTAATTCTGGCAGGCGAGACAGAGGCGTGTCTGCCAGTCGTGCCAGGACATCAGCCAGCCAGGCTTGAGGATCGACGTCGTTCATTTTCGCGGTGACGATCAGGGAATACATGAAAGCGGCGCGGCGCCGCCCCGGGGAGAACCGGCGAAGAGCCAGGCCTTCCGGCCGAGGGCGATATCGCGCAGAGCACGTTCGGCGGCATTGTCGGTAAGGCAGATGTGGCCGTCATCGAGGAAGCGAGTGAAGGCTTCCCAGCGGCCGTGCTCCTCGAACATGTAGTTGATGGCCTTGGCGACCGGATTGTGCTTCGACATCCTGCCGCGTTCGGTCCGCAGCCAATCATGCAGCTCCTGGACCATCGGGCGCAGGATGCGCTGACGGACATCATGACGGGTCTCGGCGCTCAGGCCGGTGATCTCGCGCTCGGCGTCGAAGATGGTGTCGAAGCGTCTGACCGTTTCCAGCGCGATGGGCGAGCTCTCCTCGGCTGCCTTCTGCCCTTGCGGGCTGTGGCCTTGATGTCGGCCAGTTCGAAGAACTTGCGGCGGGCATGTGACCAGCACAATGCGCTGCGCACGGGCGCGGGTTTGCGGGCCGTGTCGTAGACGCCGTTGTATCCGCCGCAGGCATCGGCCTGCAGAATGCCGGTCCAGCCGTCCAGATGCCGGGTCGGATGGTCCATCCTGCGATCAGTGGAGAAGTAATAGAGCGCCGCTGGCGGCGCCCCGCCTGCAAAGGGCCGGTCGTCACGTAGACAGGTCCGGAGCCGGGCAGTCTGCGTGCCACCCCTGGCCATCAGCGGCACGGTTGTGTCATCGGCATGCAATCGTTCCGCCCCGAGAACATGGGCACGGATCAGATCGTGGAGGGGTTGCAGCCGACCTGATCGGCGAGGGTGGACAGGCTGATCTCGACGCCCTCCTTCGCGTAGCGTTCGGCCTGTCTGTTCAGGGGTTGGTGCTGGCCGCCTCGCCGTGGTCCCTCGGACCAGTGGCGTTCCCATGGCTCGATCTCGAACAGCACCATGGCCAGCAGATTGGGACCGGCCCAGCCCCGCGGTGTCGGATGGAACGGTGCCGGCGGCTGGCTGATCTTCTCGCAGTCGCGGCAGGTGAACTTCTCGCGGACGGTCTGGATCACCTTCCACTGCCGGGGAATCACCTCCAGCGCCTCGGTGATGTCCTCGCCCATCTTCACGATGCGCGCAGATCCACGAGCCGGGTGCAGCAGGTCGGGGCCTCGACCACCACGCGCTCACGGGGCAGATGATCCGGGAACGGCTTGCGGGCCGGGCGGCCGCGTTCGAATGCCGTGACCGTGGTCCTGGAAGCGGCGGCATCCGCCTTTGCACGATCCTGTTCAAGGTCCGTCTCGAGGTCCTCAGGCTGCATCTCGAGTTGTTCGATCAGCCGGGCATGACGTTCGGCACTGTGGCCATATCGATCGCGCCGGAGTTTGGCGATCTGGAGCCGCAGGTGCCGGATCATCTCCTCGGCGGCCGAGACGACGGCCTGGGCCTGGATCAGTTCGCTCCTGGCGGCGACCAGAGCGCCCTCCGCGGCAGATGCGCGGGCCTCTGCCGCGGCAAGGCGGCGCGCAGGACAGCGATCTCCGAAGGGGTCTCCGACATGCCGAAGACTTGCCCCATGTCGATATAATGCCAATGAAACAAGGGGATTGTAGCGCATCACCCGATGCAGGCCGCTGTGTCCAGCGTGGATTGCGCCAGTCGATGTTCGCGGCCTCACTCGAACCAGTGGCGTTCGTCCGCTCACTCCGGAAGAGAGCCGAGCTGCGCCACCGAGACCGGAACGGCCGAGCCATTCTGGCTCACCGGCCAGATGAACGTCCCGGCCTCCAGCCGCTTCACATAGGGCGACATCCCGACGCCATCGTGCCAGAGCAGCTTGATCAGGTCGCCCTTGCGTCCCCGGAAGCAGAAGATCTCTCCGCCGTGCGGATCACGCCCCCAGGCTGTTCATCCCGCACCGCATGTCGGTCACACCACTCGCGATCCAGACCTTCACTCCGGCAGGCAATCATCGAGGATCCAGCACGCCCAACAGCGCTGCGAGATGCGCTGGAGCCAGAGACGCAGGGATCGTCATGCGGCGCCCGTTCGTCAGCGTGATGTCGATCCGACCGTCGTCGGCTTCCCACGAGGGTTGCCCCGCCGACGCGGGCGACCCACCCTCCATCACCAAGGGCACGAAACCACTGCCAGGAACCGGTGCAGCAAGAGCCCCGCTACGATACTCGCGCCGTCAGATCGAAAGCAGCGAACGCGAAATCCCATACCGGCGGGCCGTCGCCGAGCCCTGCCGGTAGCCGCGCAGGCTCTCGTCCACGATCCGCAACTTGTCCTCGTCTGACCAGTGCCGGCGACGACCGATCCCATCGGCCGCAAAGATCTCGATCGGGGAAACAACTGAAGCGCATGACATAAGGCAATGCCTTGCGACCATTTGATCAATCACAGCAGACGGCCCTCACCGCAGGCATACGCAGCGTGCGTTGCGCGGTACACGAGGGCGCTGCACGGAAGCCGGAATCCCGGCAAATGCTGGGATTTTCGCTGTGACAGCCGTGCACGGGGCGTACACCGTGCGTACACAGGGCGTGCACACCACAACCGGACGGTCGACGGAAAGCGGTAGGGAACCCGGCGGCTAGGGCTTCTCTGTCGTGACGGAAGCCTGCTTCTTCAGTGCTTCTTCAGCGACGAACATATCCCTGATCGCCTGTTTGTCTGTGGCGGATATGGTCACATTGTCAAAATATTGCCGTCCCTCGAACCGCACCACTGTCTTTTTCGAGTCGGCAATCTTGTTCAACAGCATGCGCAGCGGAATGTTAACAGGAACATCCGCCCATTCCCATATCTCGGAATCATTGTCACGCTTCCATTCGGCATCGGGCAAAGGAACAATCACCCCATCAACGTTGAAAGAAACCTTTTCGACGAAGAGCCAGCTTTCCGCTGTATAATGTACGACAAAGCGCATCCAGACCCGCCCATCGCGCGCTCCAAGATAGGGCAGGAAATAGGTTCGTGTGTCGGTGTATCTTGGCTTGGCAGGATGCTCATAAAAGCTGATACCATTGAACTCGTCGGTTTTTTTCTTCAGCTTTCGAAGAATGCTTTCGTTGCGTTCCGCCTCCAAAGCGGCGTAGCTCTGCGACTTTTCGGCGTATGTCGCGTTGTCTGGTACCAGTTTTGCCAAAGCCCGATAGGCTTCCTTATTGTCCGTTGCATTGCTGGCAGGCAGCGGCCGAGCATATTCCGCAATGGCCTTTTCGATCTCGGCGGCCCGGCTATGCAGGTCCGAAAGCTTCAAGGTTGGAGACAGAACGAGGCGAACCAGATCCTTGCCGTCGTTCTTTTCCAGCGCCAAGGAAAATTCTTTGGGAAGAGGCGCTTCTGCGGTAGGGGCGCCTGCGGGCGGCTCTGCGATGGCCAACGCCTTGCCGATCTTGTCTTCTGGAGCAATGGCAAGAAGCGCCTGTCCCACCGCACTTCGTTCGGCTGTCGAATCTGCGGCCACCAGCGCGAGGTGTTCCAGCAATACAAGCATTGTCGCATCGCGCTCGGCGGCTTCCATGGTAACGGTCTTGCCCTTCAGCAAGGGCACCAAGGCGGCCCCGTCCCCGGCCTCCACCGCCTTCTGAATTGCGGCGAGATCGGGGGCAGAAATCTGTTCGGCCGCCGCGCCATGAGACATCAAGCTCAAAGCAAGCGAGACAAGAATATTCGCGCGCGACAAGACCATACTCCTGCACAGGTGGATCTGTTAAACCGTTCCACCTGAATGGCTATCGCGACAGCAAAGCGGTTGTCCATGGGGTTGTCTGTCAGTCCGACAGCTAAGCGCTTGGCGGCAGACCAATTGGTCTCCTCCTAGCCCTCATGCCCCATGACCAGCGCGCCGGCGCTGGCAGACCGCTCGCCCGAGCCCTCGTCCACCGTCACCACCACGGACAGCCCGGGCTCCAGGTATTCCGACATCTCCTGCCCCGGGTCGATCGCGATCCGCACCGGCAGGCGCTGCGCAACCTTGGTGAAGTTGCCGGTGGCGTTGGAACCCGAGAGCAGGCTGAATTCCGAGGCGGTGGCGGGCGAGAAGGCCTCGATGCGGCCGGTGAAGCTGCGGTGCTGCATGGCGTCCACGGTGAAGGTGGCGCGGTCGCCGATGCGGACGCCGTGCAGCTGGGTTTCCTTGAAGTTCGCGATCACCCAGACCTCGGGGCCGACATGGCTGACCAGCGCGGTGCCGGCGGTGACATATTGCCCCTGCCGCACGCCGAGCTGGCCCAGGCGGCCGTCCGAGGGGGCGCGGATCACGGTATTGTCGAGGTCGATCTGCGCCAGCTCCACCGCCGCCCTGGCCGAGGCGATCTCGGCGCGCTTCGCGGCAAGGCCGACCTCGGCGCCGTTGACGGTCTCGCGCGCGACGGCGATGGCGCTTTGCGCTTGCGTCACGCCGGCCTCGGCCTGGCGCAGCGCCAGTTCGGACTGGTCGGCCGAGCTTTGCGCGGTGACGCCGCGCGATTGCAGGGCGCTCGCCCGGTCCCAGGTCGATTTCGCGGTGTCGCGGGCGGCCTCGGCGGCCGAAAGCGCGGCCTCGGCCGATTGCAGGCTGGCCTGGGCGGAATGCACCGATTGCTGCTGGATCTTCAGCGCCGCCTCGGCGCCTTCCAGCGCGGCCTGGGCCTGGGCGCGCTTCTGGCGGTATTGCCGGTCGTCGATGCGGGCGACGACCTGGCCCTGGCGCACGGTCTGGAAGTCCTGCACCTCGACCGCGGCGACATAGCCCGAGAGCTGCGGCGCAACGGTGGTGATCTTGCCGCGGATATAGGCGTTCTCGGTCTGGGGATGCGAGGAATTGAACGGCGGCAGGTGCCAGGCGTAGAGCACGATCAGCAGGCCGGCGAGGCCGGCGACAAGGGCGATCAGCGTGGGGATCAGGTGGTTCTTGGTCATTTCGCGGGCTCGGGGTTGGCAGGCTGGCGGCGCGCGACCAGCCAGTCGCGGAAGATGTGGAGCAGCAATGCGCAAAGCGCCGTCGCCGCCACCAGGAAGGTCAGGAGATAGGCGTCGTTATAGGCCATGACATAGGCCTGATTGCTGGCGTCCTGGGCGATCAGCGCCACCGCCTGCGCCTTGCGCGCGGCGGCGTCGGGGATCTGCGAGGCCAGCGCCGCCATGTTCTGGGCGATGGCGGCGGTGGTCTGGGGGTCGGCGGCGGTCAGCTCTTCGCGCAGGACCTGCAGGTGCAGGGCCTGGCGGTGGTTGATGAAGGTCGAGAACAGGCCCGAGCCCATGGCCCCGCCCAGCGACTGGGTCGAGATGAAGACCACGACGAAGGACAGCAGGTAGTTCGGCCCCTTGGCCAGCGCCGCGACCAGCCCCTGCATCATCGCCGGCGCCAGGTAGAAGGTGCCGGAAAACGCGATCAGCGCCTGGCTCAGCATCATCTGCGCCGGTCTTGTGTCGATGGTCGAATGGCTGTCCATGAAGGCGCCGGTGCAGAACAGCACCAGCGCGACCAGGTGCAGCACCGGCACGCGCTCGGGCTTGATGACCGGGATCAGCGCCAGGCCGCCCAGCACGGTGGCGGCGGTGATGATGGCGAACAGCGGCACCAGTTGGCCCTGGGTCACGCCGAGGATCTGGAACATGCGCGGCGCGCCCGAGCTTTGTTCCGACAGCACCAGGCGAAACACCAGCAGGGCGATGGTCAGGTGCACCATGGCCGGGCTGGTGAGCCAGCGGATGTCCAGAAGCGGCGTCTTGCGGTGCAGCTCGATCACCACGACGCCGGTCAGGGTGACGGCGGCCAGGGCCAGCACCCAGCCGATCCAGGGCGTGTCGGTCCACCAAAAGGTCGCGCCCATGGTAAAGGCGGCGGTCAGGCTGCCGAAGCCGATGGCGATCAGCACCCAGCTGACCAGGTCCATGGCCGCGATCACCTTGACGCGCGGCAGCGAGGCCAGCGGCAAGGCATAGACCAGCGCCAGCGACACCGCCGCCAGCCCCAGCGACATCAGGTGCAGCGGGCCCCAGCCCAGGTCCCCCATCAGGCTGGGCGAGATCACGCGCGCGAGCGACGGCCCGGCCGAGAGCATGGCCATGACCATGGGCAGGCCAAGGCGCATCTTCCAGGCCGGGGGCAGCGGTTCCAGCATGTACATGAAGCCGAGCGTGGACAGCGGCGCGGCGGCGGCGCCGGCGAAGAACTGCACCACGATGGCCGAGCGCAGGTCCGAGATCGCCAGCGCCGCCAGCGAGACCAGCAGGTAGAGCAGGATGGCGATCTCGGCAAAGCGGCGCAGGCCGAATTGCGTGCGGATCTTGATGAGCATCAGGGGCAGCGAGGCGCGCGGGATCAGAAAGGCCGCCATCAGCCAGCCGGCCTGGGTCTGGGTGGCGCCGAGGTCGCCGGCGATCTGCGGGATATTGCTGCTGACGAAGCCCTGCGCCAAGCCTTGCGTCATGCCGATGGTCAGCGAGGCGCCGATATAGCCCAGCGTCATGGCCAGGGGTTTCGGCACGAAGGGCGGCGGGGCGGCCGGGGTGGCGGCGTCGCTCATGGCTGGCGCAGCTTTTCGGCGTTCTCGGCCATGCGGGCCAGCGTGCGGCGGGTGGCGGCAAGATCGTCCTCGGGGATACCCTCGGACAGCGCGGCATCGACCTCGGCGCGGAAGCCCAGCAGGGGCTCGATGCGGGCGGCATCGGTCAGGTGCACGGCATGCTTGCGCGCGTCGCCCGGCAGCGCCCGGCGCTCGGCCAGGCCCTGCTGTTCCAGCGCGTCGAGAAGCCGCTTCAGCGTCGGTGTCTCGATGCCCAGCGTGGCGGCAAGCTGGGCCTGGCTCGCGCCCTCGTCGCGGCCGATGGCGGTCAGCAGGCGGGCGCGGGCGAAGGTCAGGCCGTAACGCTCGACCCGCATCTCGAAGGCAGCGCGGATGCTGCGGGTCAGCGCGGTGAGCGTGTCGAAGATCATGGTTTCGCGAACGGGCATGGGGTTATTTCCGTCGGCGACGGGTGAGTCGCCTTCATTAGTTAGCTAACTAATGAAGGTCGCCGCCAAGATCAAGGCCCCGCCTGCGGATTTCGCGGGCGGGGCCTTTGGGCCGAACGGGCGCGGGCGCGTCAGTAGTCGCGTTCGTAGAACAGGCCGATCGAGCTTTCGCCCTCGCTATCCACCGAGCCGCGCGCGGTCAGCGCCTTGTTGATGTCGAGGTTCAGGTTCAGCTGGGTCTTGCCATCGCCGCCGACCTGCACGTCGGTATAGAGGTTTTCCGACAGATACTTGCCGGCGCGGACCGAGACATTGCCCTGGTCGTCGGTGGCAAGGTCCAGGTCGTCCAGTCCGGTCGAGGCACGCAGCCGGCCGATGATGCCCTCGCCGCCCTTGCCGGCGAGCGTCGCCACGGCGCTGGCAAGCTGGGCCGCCTGCAAGGCGCTGATATTGTCGAGGCCCCGGCCGAACAGCAGCTGCGACAGCACCTCTTCCTGCGGCATCTCGGGCGAGGATTCGAAGGTGATCTCGGGGTCGTAGGCCTCGCCGTCGATGATGATGCGGGTGGTGATGTCGTCCTGCTGCGTCTCGGCCACCAGGCGGATCACCGGGACCAGGCTGCCCTGCAACTCGATGATGCCCTCGGTCATGTCGAAGCGCTTGCCGAGCAGGTCGACGCGGCCGCGGATCAGTTCCAGCTTGCCGATGGGGATCGGCTGGCGGGCGTTGCCGGTCAGGCGGATCTCGCCGCCCAGCTCGGCATCGACGCCGCGACCGCGCACGAAGACCTGGTCGGGGGCCGAGATCAGCAGGTCGAAACGCGCCGGGTCGGCCGGCGGGATGGCCGGCGGCGAGGTCATGCCGGCGGCGATCGCGTCGGGGCTGGGGAATTCCAGCAGCCCGGCCTTGGCCCGGGTCTGGCGCTGCGGCGGCCGTTCCGAGCGGTGGATAATGTCGGGGATCGCCCGCGCACCGCCGAGGCCCGTCGAGGGGATGCGCAGTTCCGTATGGCCGACGTCGATGCGGCCCGAGACCAGCGGCCCCTGCCCCACCGTGCCGGCGACATTGATCGCGCCGTTGACCCGGGTTTCATAGAGGTTCGGGTCGCGCAGCACGACATTCGCCAGCCGCACGTCCAGGTCCATCTGCCGGCTGCCGGTCAGGTTGACCGGGCCGCTGACGGTGATGGTGCCGCCGGCCTCGACCGCGCCGCGCACGTCCACGTCGATGCGGCCGGCGTTGAAATCGGCATTGGCGTTCAGGCTGCCCACGGCCAGGCCGAAGCGCGGCTCGGCCAGCCGGCCGCCCGTCAGCGCGACCCGGCCGGAAAGCGATTCCAGCGCCGGCTTGCCGTTCAGCCGCAGATCGAAGCGCAGCGGCCCCTCGACCGAGCGGGTGCGCAGGAAGGGGTTGGCGGCAGCGGCATTGCTGGTGCCCTCGATGCGGATATCGGCGGTCGCCAGGCTGGTCGCGGCGGTGCCGGTGACGCGGGCCTGGGTATCGCCCGGTCCGGTCGCGGTCAGGTTCACGTCATAGGTCGGACCGGCGTTGCGGATGGTGCCCTTGACCGTCGCCGGTCCCGGGAAGCCCTGCACCAGCAGGCCCAGGTCGGCCAGCCGGGCGTCGAGGTTCAGCCCCTCGGACGGGCTGCCGTCGCCGGTGACGGAGAGCTGCGGGTTCTGCGCCCGCAGCCGGCTGACGGTCAGGCTTCCGTCGGCGCGCTGGGTCGCGGCAAGCTCGATTCGGGTCTGGCCGGCCAGCACGGCATCGGCCTGGGCATTGCCGACGGCAAGGTTGCTGGCATTGCCGGTGGCGGTGATGGCGCGGGTGCCGTCCTGCTGGTCCTGCACCCGGCCCTGGGCCTGCACCGCGCCGCGGAAGCCGCGGCCGAGAAAGCGCAGGTCGTCGGCGCGCAGGTTGGCGGTCAGGTCGGTGGCGCCCTTGCCGAGCGTGCCGGCGGCGTCCACGTTCAGGCGCGGGTTCTGCACCGTCGCGGTGTCGATGGTGAAGACGCCGCCGCGCTCGGTCCCCTGCACGGCGAGCCGGGTCTGGCCGGCCAGTGCGCCGTCCACCTGGGCCTGGCCAAAGGACAGGTCGGTGCCGGTGCCGGTCACGTCCAGCCGGCGCGCGCCGTCGCCCGCGTCCTTGAAGCTGCCCTGCGCCTGCAGCGACCCGCGCCAGCCGCGGCCGAAGCTGGCCAGCGACCTGATGCTGACCGCGCCGGTCATGTCGGTCGCCTGGCCGATGGTGCCCTGGGCCGTGGCCTGCATCTGCTGGTTTTGCAGGTTGAAGCTGTCGATGGTGAATTCGCCGCCCTGCTCGCGCGCGGAGAGTTTCAGGTCGGTGACGCCGGTCAGCGCCCCGTCCACGTCCTGCTGGCCGAAGCGCAGGTCGGTGCCGCGCCCGGTCAGCTCCAGCCGGCGGGCATTGCCCTGCCTGGAGGCGGTGCCTTGCAGCACCACTCCGCCCGAGAAGCCGCGGCCCAGCACCGAAAGGTCGGGCATGGCGACGGAAAGCTCGCCGTCCAGCGCCTGCATCGAGAAGCTGCCCTTGCCCTGGGCGTCGAGCTGCGGGTTTTGCAGGCTGAATTGCTGCAACTGATAGGCGCCGGCGCTTTCCAAGAGCTCGATCACCAGGTCGGTCTCGCCCTTGAAGGCGCCGTCGATCTCGGGCCGGCCCAAGGCCAGGTCCTGCGCCTTGCCCTCCAGCGCCAGCTTGCGGCCGCCCTGCGGGCCGGTCAGATGCGCCCGGGTCTGCACCGCGCCCGCATATTGCGGGTCGGCCACCGACAGGTCGGGCATCGAGATCGTCGCCGTCACGTCGCTGGCATTGCTGTTCAGGTAACCCTGCGCCTCGGCCGTCAGGTTCTGGGCGTTGACGGTCAGCTTGCGCAGCTGGATGCCGGTGCCGTCGCGCCTGGCCGACAGGTCGATGGTCGATTCGCCGGCCAGCATGCGGTCGGCCTGCTCTTGCCCGATGCGGATGTCCTGGCCCTTGACCTGGGTGTCCAGATCGAAGGCCTTGCCCAGCAGGACATAGCGACCCTTGATCGCCGCCTCGGCCCGTCCGCCCAAGGCCCGCCCGGCCAGGCGCGAGAAATGCGACAGGTCGTCATGCGTGGCGGTGATGTCGCCGGCGATGGCAAGGCCGCTTTTCAGGCCCGAGACCTCGGCTTCGCCCTTGAAGCCATAGCCCTTGCCGTTGATGTTCATGCCCCAGAATTTCAGCGCATTGCCGGGGGTGAAGGCGAAGTTCAGGCCGCCGTTCAGCGTGTCGCCCAGCGCCTCGGCCAGGCCGGGGTCGGTGGGTTTCACCGCGTCCATGCCGAAGGCGACCCAGCCGCGCACCTCGGACAGCGCCTGGGCCTCGGTCAGCACCACCCGGCCGCGGCCGTCGAGCCGCAGCTCGGTCAGCGTCAGGTCGGGGCGGGTCATGTCGCCGACGCGGCCCTTCAAGACCCAGCCCGCGCCCTGCGCCGCGTCGTAGTCCAGCCGCAGGTTGCCCGAGGTCACGGTCATCGGCTTGTCGCCGAAGGGCACCGCGACCGGCAGCTGCGTGGCGCCGGCGTCCTGGCCCAGAAGCAACGTCAGATGCGCGCTTTCCGGCGCGCCCTGGGCGGTGGTGGCGACCGAGCCCGCGAGGTCCAGCGCCCCGGTGGTGACCTTGAGTTCCGGCACCAGCAGCCGGCCGTCGGCGCCGCGCCAGCCCTCGGCGCGGATCTGCGAGGTGCCGGCGAAGAACTGCTGGTTCTGGGGCGCGGTCAGCGAGGCAATGTCGCCGTCGAGCTGCGCCAGGAAGGCGGTGCCCGCGGCGCCGTCGCGCTGTTCGGAACGCACTGCGACGGTGCCCTGCACCCGCGGCGCGCCGTCGGTCATCAGCGCGATCTTCGCGGTATAGTCCGACAGCGGCCCGGTGCCCGAGATCTGCGCCTGCACGGCCGGGCGGCCGTTCATCTTGACGATATTGGTGAACAGGCCGTTCCTGTCCTCGTCCAGCCGCAGGTCCAGCGCCAGCACCCGGGTCTCGTTGGAAAAGCCCGCGTCCAGCAGGAACTGGCCGCGCGGGCCGTCGACGCGGTCGATGGTCAGCTTGGTCTGGCCCTCGCCGTTCTCCAGGTTCATGGCGCCGGCGATGGCGATCACCGCCTCTTGCCCGATGATCGGCTGGCCCAGCTCGACCCGGCCGACCTGGATCTTGTCGATGTTCACGCTGACCGGCAGCTGCGGCAACGAGAATTCCCGCGCCTCGGCCTTGGGCGCGCTTTCGCCGGTGCCGGGCAGGCGGGGCAGGATGATGCGTTCGGCCGACAGCTCGTCGATCTGGATGCGGCGCGACAGCAGCGCCGAGCGGCTCCAGCTCATGGCGCCGTTTTCCAGGGTGATCCAGACGCCGTCATCGTCGGCGATGGTCATGCGGTCGAAGGTCGCGCGCGAGGACAGCGCGCCGCGGAAACCGTCGATCTGCACGTCGCGGCCGGCGCCGGACAGCTTTTCCTGCAGGAAGCGGGTGATGAAGCCCTTGTCGTCCTCGACCTGCTGCGAGATCTCGGCGGCGCTGTCCTGCGCCATGGCGGCCAAAGGCGCGGCCAGCACGAGGCAGAGGGCGAAAAGGAAACGGTAAGCCAGATCGCGCATCAGAATGCCTGCCCCAGACCGATATAGACCTGCACCCCGCCGTCGTCGCCATCGCCGCCGCCGACCGGCGTGGCGAGGTCGAAGCGCAGCGGGCCGATCGGCGTCTTGTAGCGGATGCCGGCGCCGGCGCCGGCCTGCCAGCCGCTGGCACCGGACCAGGTGCTGTCCTCCCAGACCCGGCCGGCGTCGGCAAAGATCGCCAGGCCGATCTTCTCGCGGACCTGGATGCGGGTCTCGGCGGTCAGGGTGACGATGGACATGCCGCCGGTCTTGACCGGGCCGTCCGGGCCCTGGATCACCTCGACGCCCAGCGATTCATAGGAATGGCCGCGCACGGTGCCGCCGCCGCCCGACCAGAACAGATAGTCGCGCGGGGTTTCCTGAATGTCGGGGCCGGCGACGGTGCCGAGCCGGGCGCGGCCGGCCAGCGTGAAGCGGTCGTCCTGGCCGAAGCTGTAATAGGCCCGGCCCTCGGCGGTGATCTGCGCGCCCGAGCCGGTCTCGTCCTGCAAGCCCACGAAGGGAGTCACGCCGCCCGACAGCCAGTAGCCGCGCTTGGCGTCGTTCTGGTCGTCGCGCTTGTCCCAGGTGACCGAGGCCGGCAGCGCGAACAGCCGGAAGTCGGTCTGGCCCGAATCGTCATCCACCCGCAGCGCGCGATATTGCAGCGCCACGTCGGCGGTCAGCTCGTCGCTGGGCAGCCAGGTGAAGCCCAGGCCGAAGGTGCCGGACTTGAGGTCGTAATCCTCTTCCTGCTCGCTGACGACCTGGGCCAGCACATAGCCGGTGGTGTCGGCGGTGATCGTCGCCGGCCGGTCGATGCGCACGCCCAGGTTATAGTCGCGCCCGGTGTCGCCGCCGATGTCGGAAACGCCGGCATCGACGCGCAGCCGCTCGCCGCCGCGGAACAGGTTGCGGTTGATCCAATAGGCGGTCAGCGCCAGCCCGTCGGTGTTGGAATATTCAAAGCCGGCGCCCAGCCGGCGCAGCTTCTGTTCCACCACCAGCAGATCCACGTCCAGCGTATTGCCGGGGCCGATATAATCCGCCTCGGTCAGGGTGATGGCCGAGAACACGCCCGAACGGCGCAGGCGCTTCCTGACATCCTCGAGCTTCTCGGGGTCGAATTTCTCGCCCTCGGGGAAACCGGCGATCTTGCGCAGCCGGCGCGGGTCCATGCGCTTTTCGCCGCGGATGGTCAGCTTGCCGAAACGCAGCTCGGGGCCGGGCGCCAGCAGGATGCGGCTGTCGATCTTGTTGGTGGCGTGATCGGCGATGATCCGGGTTTCCGCCACATCGGCCTTGGCATGGCCCACGTCGCGCCAGCCCGAGACGGCGGCGGTGGCCGCGCCCTTCATGTCGCTGGTGCGGGCGATGGCGCCGGTGTGGTATTCGCTGGGCAGTTCGGTGCCGGGCGCGACCGGCGCGATCTCGGCCCGGCTGTAGCGGAAGCGCGGCCCGGGATCGACCTGCACCACGACCTTGCGCACCAGCTTCGGCGCGTCGAGCGGCGCGATGGTCGCGGCCTCGGTCCCGTCCAGGGTGATGTCGATCAGCGCCGAGAAATAGCCGTTGTCGTAGAGCACGCCCAGGATGCGGGCATAGTCGCCGCGCGCCGCCGCCAGCATGTCCTGGCCGGTCACCCGCGCCTCGTCCTGCGCGCTGACCAGCAGAGAGGTGGCGCGGATCTGCGGCAGCAGCTCGTCGTCGCCGCCCCGGATGCTGAAATCGACATCGACGGGCGAGCTGGCATTGCCGCCCTTGCCGCCGAAAAGCCCCGAGAAGGGCGAGGAGGAGGAGGGCCCCGAGGATTGGGCCATCACCACGCCCGCCCCCGCGCCCAGCACGATTGCGGCCGATACCCCTGCCCTGATCCAGCTTTTCATTGCCCGTCTGCCCTGCTTTTCGCGTTTTGCAGCAGCATTGCAGGGAGTGCTAACAAAATCCAGCGCGAGCGGCCCGGATTCGGGCAATTTTCAGCGGATCGCGGCAAGACAGCCATGCAGCGCAGCCATGTCGTCGCGGATCACCCCGACCGGAACCGCCTGCGGAATCCGCGCCATCAGCGGGTCGGACAGGAAGGCCGCCTCGAAGATCGCAAAGCGGTCGGCGCAGGTCCGCGCCACGCTGCCGGTCAGGAACATCCCGTCCATCGGCATGAATCGCAAGGCAAGTTCCCGGCACAAAAGACCCAGGAGCCGGGCGTAAAGCGCCAGCGTGCGCAGCGCCTCGGCGTCGCCCTGGGCCGCGGCATCGGTCACGGTCTCGGCCCGCGCCGGCGCCGTGCCGCTGCGCAGCGCGTGCAGGCGCGCGAGGCCGCGGCCGGCGAACAGTTCCTCGACCGAATCGACTTGGCCCGCCTTGTCGCCCAGCGCCTGCGCCAGCGGCTCCGCGACCGAAAGCGGCAGGCGGGTGTGGCCTTCCTCGGCTTCAAGGCAGGCGATGCCGCCCCCGGGCAGCACCTTGACGGCGCAGACGTTGAAGCCGGTGCCGGCATTGACCACCAGGCGCTGGCCGTTCGACAGCGCGGCCTCGGCCGGGACGCGCAGGAAGCCCGCCGCCGCGCCGTCCAGCGTCGGCGTGGCATAGCCCAGCGCGATCAGGTCGTTGATGAGCCGGGCGCGCGGCGCGCCGGTCAGGGCGCAGAGCCGGGCTTCCGAGAAATCCCAGTCGCGGTTGGTCAGCCGCGCCTCGTGGCCCCAGACCGGGCCGGCGACGGCGACGCAGACCGCCTCGATCTGCGGGCTGCCCTGCTGCGACAGATAGGCGGTCACCACATCGTCGAAGCTGGCGTGGTCGTCGCCGCGAAAGCGGGTGATCGAGCCCGGGTCCAGCGCACCGTCCCGCGCCAGCACCATGCGCGCATTGGTGCCGCCCACATCCGCCAGCAAGATCGCCATTCCGCCCCCCTTGGTTCTGGCCCCGGTCTGGTTCTAGGCCATCCGCGCCCGCGCCGCCAGCATGGAACACTTGCGGAACCTTGCCGCGCGGGGCGGCGTTTTGCCCGCGAACCCGCTGCCAAGCGAAAGGTTGATCTGATGACCAAGACCCTGCTGACCCGCCTTGTCCCCGCCGTTCTGGCGCTGGCCGTCGCCGCCCCGGCGCTGATGACGGGCGCCGCCCCGGCCATGGCCACCACCATGAGCCGCGAGCAGAACCTGGCCAATCCGCGCGGCTGGTCGGCGGTGGCGGGCATGGACCCGCGCGAGGTGCGCGAGATGGCCCGCACGCTGCCGCTGTCCGACAATGCCGGCGGCGACCAGCCCTGGTGCGACCGCAAGGCCGAGGTGGAATCGACCCTGAGCCACGATTTCGGCGAGGAAAGGGTCGCCGCCGGGCATGAGGGCACCGCGCTGTGGGGCTCGGCGCTGATGGGCACCTGGACGGTGGTGCTGGAGCGGCCGGATGCCACCAGTTGCGTCATCGCCTCGGGCATCGGCTTCAGCGACGGCGCCAATCCGGGGGTGTTCTTCACCAAGGCCGGCCTCAACGGCTGATTTGCGCCGCAGCGCCGGGAATGGTATGGCCGCCGCGACAAGCTGCGCGAGGCATCCATGACCGACCACATCATCCGTGACATCTCCCTGGCCGATTTCGGCCGCAAGGAGCTGGACATCGCCGAGACCGAGATGCCCGGGCTGATGGCCCTGCGCGCCGAATACGGCGAAGCGAAGCCGCTGGCCGGCGCCCGCATCGCCGGTTCGCTGCACATGACCGTGCAGACCGCGGTGCTGATCGAGACGCTGGTGGCCTTGGGCGCCGAAGTGCGCTGGGCGTCCTGCAACATCTTCTCGACCCAGGACCATGCCGCGGCGGCGATCGCGAAGGCCGGCATCCCGGTCTTTGCCATCAAGGGCGAGACGCTGCCGGAATACTGGTCCTATACCGACCAGATCTTCCAGTTCGCGGAAGGCACCGCCAACATGATCCTGGACGACGGCGGCGACGCGACCATGTATGTCCTGCTGGGCGCGCGGGTCGAGGCCGGCGAGACCGGGCTGATCGACGTGCCGACCAGCGAAGAGGAAGAGGCGCTGTTCGCGCAGATCCGCAAGCGGCTGGCGGCCTCGCCCGGCTGGTTCACCCACCAGCGCGCGGCGCTGCGCGGCGTGTCCGAGGAAACCACCACCGGCGTGCATCGCCTCTATGACCTGCACAAGAAGGGGCTGCTGCCCTTCCCGGCGATCAACGTGAACGACTCGGTCACCAAGTCGAAATTCGACAATAAATACGGCTGCAAGGAATCGCTGGTCGACGGCATCCGCCGCGCCACCGACGTGATGATGGCCGGCAAGGTCGCCGTGGTCTGCGGCTATGGCGACGTCGGCAAGGGCTCGGCCGCCTCGCTGCGCGGCGCCGGCGCCCGGGTCAAGGTCACCGAGGTCGATCCGATCTGCGCCCTGCAGGCCGCCATGGACGGGTTCGAGGTCGTGGTGCTGGAGGATGTGGTCGCCAGCGCCGACATCTTCGTCACCACCACCGGCAACAAGGACGTGATCCGCATCGAGCACATGCGCGAGATGAAGGACATGGCCATCGTCGGCAACATCGGCCATTTCGACAACGAGATCCAGGTCGCCGCCCTGCGCAACCACAAATGGACCAATATCAAGGAGCAGGTGGACATGATCGAGATGCCCTCGGGCAGCCGCATCATCCTGCTGTCCGAGGGGCGGCTCTTGAACCTCGGCAATGCCACCGGCCACCCAAGCTTCGTCATGTCCGCAAGCTTCACCAACCAGGTGCTGGCGCAGATCGAGCTGTGGACCAAGGGCGACGACTACGCGCCGGGCGTCTATATCCTGCCCAAGGCGCTGGACGAAAAGGTCGCGCGGCTGCACCTGGACCGGATCGGCGTCAAGCTGACCCGGCTGTCGCGCGAACAGGCCGATTACATCGGCGTGACGCCCGAAGGCCCGTTCAAGCCCGAGCATTACCGCTACTGATCCCCGCCGCGCGGCCCCTGGCGGCCGCGCGCCCGCCCGATGAGGATGCCCATGTCCGGTGACGACTGCCTGTTCTGCCGTATCGCGCGCGGGGAATTGCCCGCGCATCGCGTGCATGAGGATGACCATATCCTGGCCTTTCTCGACCTGCATCCGATCCGCCCCGGGCATTGCCTGATCATTCCCAAGCAGCACTATCCCTGGTTCGAGGATCTGCCCGAGGATCTGGCCACCCGCATCACCAGCTGCGCGCAAAGGCTCTCTCGGCACATGAAGGCGCTCTACGGGGTCGAGCGGGTGGCGCTGTTCTATACCGGCATCCATGTCGCCCATGCCCATGCCCATGTCGTGCCGATGCATCACGTCCACGACGTGTCGTCCCAGGCCTATCTGAAGGACGGGGTTCTGGACTTCACCCAGCCGCCACAACTGCCGGCAGAGGACGGCGCGCGGATCGCGGGCGATTTGGCGGCGGCTTTTCCGGCCTGAATGGGCGGAGGTGTGACGGCGCACCATGCCAAACCGCATTTCCATGGTCAGACAGCCTGGATCGCGGCACTGTCGTCGGGCTGACGGCCACGCTTGCCGGTGGGAGCTTCCCCGCTCATGGCCGGCCGAACCAGATCGACAGCGAGCCGCGGCCCTCGAGCGCTTCGTCGTAGGCTGGCTCGTTCCGGGCCTTGTAGTCGGCGGTGCCGATCTGCTCATGCCATCCAACTACCACGCTGTATTCACACCATAAATCCCTCGCTCGGTTTGTGCAACATGTGTAACCGCCCCTTGCGCAAGAGATATTTTCGGAGTTGCTCTTGGCGCGTCACCGGGTGCTGACATGTCTCCGACCTCTGTTGCGACCATCTTCAGGCCGCGGGCCCGTATGTATCCGCAGGTCGGGTCCAGATCAAAGCCGCGTGCTCGAAGGCACCCTGTTGCACCCTAGGTCTGCCGGTCCCGTCTCACGACTATTGCGCCAAACTGCTCTTTGCCCTCTTTCGCTCCGACGATGCGCGCCATCTTGTTCGCCAGCGCCACCCGCACCAGCATCGGCGGCTTGCGTGTCAGCACCTTGCCCAGCCACGTGCACGGTCAGGCTCCGGCATGGACGTGCCGCTTGACGGCTGTTCGCCCCGATGATCCGCAGCCGACGCAAGGATCGCTCGCCCATCCTCGTCGTGGCTCCGAGGCGCTGCTTGCCTCCGGGGAATGCTGGCGGAACGTCAGCACCTCGCGGCTCGGGCGGTAGAGCCAGGACCGCGATTGCCGTGGCGATCAGCGGCCCGATGCCGGGCACCGTCATCAGCCGTCGGGCTACCACGTTCTCCTTGGCCCGGCGAGCGATCTCGATGTCGAGCTTGCCGATCTCCACCTCCAGATGGGTGAGAGCGCCGACAAGCACCTTCAGCGTGGCAATGGCATCGGCGGGCAACCCCGCTGTCGGGGTCCTCGACGACAGCGATCAGTCGCGCCGTGTTGGCGGCCCCCTGCGGCACGATCTGCCCGAACTCACCCGGCCGCGAAGCGCATTGATCGCCTGTGTCCGCTGCCGGATCAGCAACTCGCGGATACGAAACACCATGGCGGCCCCTTGGGTCTTTTTGCTTTTGACGGGGCACGAAGCGCATCGTCGGGCGCATGGCCGCTTCGCAAATCGCTTCAGCATCGACAGCGTCGTTCTTCTGCCGCTTCACGAAGGGTTTGACGTAGGCGGGCGGGATGAGACGGACCTCGTGGCCTCGCTTGCCGATCTCGCGGCCCCAAAAGCGAGCGCCGCCGCAGGCTTCCATTGCCACGACGCACGGCCGCAACTACCTGAAATGCAAGCACCTTATCGCGTCTCAGCTTCTTGCGCAGAACCGCCCGCCCAAGGCGTCAGCACCATGCGCCTGAAACACATTCTTCGCCAGCTCGAACCCGACCGTGATAATCTCAGACATGATCGCTCTCCTATCTGGATCCTCGAAGACCCACCTTGGCACAGTGATGCCGTCGGGGAGCGGTCACATCATCAGAGCCGATAGAGCCGGTTCGCATTCCCTTAACCATAGGGGATTCCCCTTAGTTCACGACAAATTCGGCGTGCAACGCCCCCGCCGCATGGATGGCTTTCAGGATATCAATCATGTCTCTTGGCCGAATTCCCAACGCGTTAAGACCCGCGACCACCTCTGACAAGGACGATTCACCCGATACTTCCGCAAATCCGATACCGGGCTCTTGCGTTATCTCGGCTTGCGTGCGCGGCACGACCACGGTTTCCCCAGGAGCGAACGGATTAGGCTGAGACACGACCGGTGCCTCGCGAACGCGAAGAGTCAGATTGCCTTGCGAAACCGCCACGCGGGAAATTCTGACATCCTCTCCCATCACGATGGTTCCCGACTTGTGATCGATAACGACCCTGGCCGCAGCTTCCGGTTCCACGGTAATATTCTCGATCTGCCCCATAAGGCGCGCGGGATTGACGTTGCCCAGAACAGTGGAGTTGATGGAAATAGTTCCAGAATCGACAAGCTCTGCCAGTCCGCGGCCAAGCTTGCGATTTATTGCGGCCTCTACACGTGCAGCCGTTGTAAAATCCGGATTTCGCAGGGCCAACCGCAAATTGGTCATTTGCGAAAAGTCGAAAGCCACCTCTCTCTCCACCCTTCCGCCCGAGGGTATCGTACCTGTTGTGGGGACGCCTTGGACGACCGAAGCAGCCGCTCCGGAAGCCTCCGCGCCCGCGGCAAGAACGGCCCCTTGGGCGACAGCATAGATTTCGCCGTCGGCCGCATTCAGCGGCGTCATCACCAGAGTGCCGCCAAGCAGGCTCTTTGCATCACCGATAGCCGCCACATTCACATCGATCTGGGAGCCTGCGCGCGCGAAAGGCGGCAGCGCAGCTGTGACAATCACCGCCGCAACGTTCTTTGGTCGGAACGCTTCGTCGGTGACGTTGACTCCCAAACGCTCGAGCAATCCGGCCATGATCTCTTCTGTGAATGGCGCGTTCCGCAGGCTGTCGCCCGAACCATTGAGGCCGACGACCAGACCGTAGCCCACGAGATCGTTTCCCCGCACTCCGTCCACATTCGCGAGATCCTTGATACGGACAGGCGCAGCGACTGCGAGTTGCGCAAAGCCAAGGGCCGCCAGAAGGATGAAAAGAAATCTCATGACAGGTAATCAGTCAGATTGAGACGCGAGAGACGCGCGGTAAGCGCATATAGGCTTTCGATCTTGGCTTCCACTTCCTCGAGGGCCGTGGCCGTCTCGTAAGGATCGGCATTTATGAGGTTTGATCGGGCGACAGACAGCGCCGTGACCTCGGCGCCATTTCGGGTCTGCGCTTGCGTGACGACGGCCTGCCTTTGACCAAGATCGGCAGCGGCACCGATCAATCCGGTGCTTCCTTTCACCAGCCGTGAACCTGCTTCGGTAAACAGATCGCGCAGCGTCGCCCCGTCAACGCCCGTGCCGGCTTCCGAGGCATATGCCATGATGGCCATGCCTTTCAGCGTATCGCGCAATGTCGAAGAGTTTGCGGTCAAGCTCATGCTGACCTGGCTGTCGGGGGATACGGCCAGGGAGGTGCTGCCGCTGTCGCTGCCCTGGAAAGTGGTATCCAGGAAGCCGCCTGCACCGGCCGGAGCATCGAACCAAGCGTCAACGCGCGCTGCGATATCCGAGGCCGTCGTAGCGCCAGAGACTGCCGTGCCCAAAGCCGTCATCATGTCATCAAAGCTGCCGAGCGGCGCCGTATCGGAACGGGATCCGGAAAACAGGTAGCGCCCTGCGACATTGGTATTCAAGGTGCTGAACATCGAGCGGAAGTTCTGCTCGATGCCACCAAGTTGTGACCGAAGTTGGTTCTCGTCCGAGCCTCCGGCCTGAGTGAGCAGGCTTGGTCCAAGATCGTCCACGGTGTCCTTGATGCTTTCCAGCGCAGTCTGCATGGCTTGAAACTGCGCTTGAGCCTCGGATGCATTCAGCTGAAAGGAACTCAGCATGGCCAGCCGCCCCTCGATATGCGAGATCTTGTGCAGATCTCCGCCCAGCGCTTTGGGGACATCCGTCTTGATGCCCGTCATCATCTCCTGGGTCAGCTGATCAAGCCGACTTTTCAATGAACTCTGACCAAGGCGAAGCTGGAAGGTGCGCGAAAGATCACCGATCGAGTTGAAGGATGTCATGTCAACCTCAGAATAGCATCAAGCATGTCGTTTGCGGTCTGAAAGACCTTCGCATTGGCGGAATAGGCTCGCTCCAGCGCCAGGAGGCTTTCCATCTCCTTGTCGGTATCCACGCCGTCCGCCAGCAAGGCTGTTTTCAGACTGTTCTGATGCGCGCTGTCCTGCAACGCGGTGGCTTCTGCCTGAATTCGATTGGTGGAGGCAAAGGACGAAAGATGCGCGGCGAGGCTCTGCAGGCTTCGCGATTGTTGAGTCAGGTTTCCCGAGGCGGGCAGCCGCGCTGTCGAAAGAGCAGAGCTCAGGCGGCCCAGCAGGCCGCTGTCCCCGGAATCTCCAGAGTTTGCGGCGTTCACGCCGGCACGGATGCGCCATAAATCGCCGCCAGCTGCGGGATCGATCAGCGCGGTTACCGAGATGCGACCGGCAAAGCCGGTTTCATCGGCAGGATCCAGGACACCTTGCGCATCTGTGAAGATGCCGGGCCCGCTGGTATTCAGAGACGGATCGACCGCGGGATCGGCCAATCTGTCATAGATCTCGCGCGCGAACCCATCGATCTGCTGCTGATATTCGGGCGCCACCTCATCCCGGATGGCGAAATTGGCACTGATGGTCCCGCCGCTGAACATGTCCATCTGCCCGGCGCTCAGTTCCTTGCCATTGAACGTCAACCTTGCCAGCGCGCCATTGGCCAGGGACATTTGCGGAGTAATGTTTCCGGCGCTTTCAAAGCTGATGCTCGCGGGCTCGGTGCCGTCAAGCAGGATGGCGCCGCCGACGGTGAAAAGCGCGATGCGGCCATTTTCCCGAGGCACTTCCTTGACAGGCACGATATCCGCGATCCCGTCGATCACAGCCTGCCGGGTGTCCACAAGGGAAGATGCATCCTTGCCCTGCGCCGAAAGGCTGACGATCTGCTTGTTGAGCACGGCGACCTGCTCAAGCGCCGCATTGAGGCGCGCGACATCCTTGCTGATGGCACTGTCTGCCGCCGTGCGCTCGGCCTGGATGCTTTCGGACATGGTGTTCAGCTTGTCGGCCAAGCCGGTGGCGGCCGTCAGCACATTGCCCAGCTGCGTCTCATTGTCGGGACGAGCGGCCGCGCTGGTCAGGGCGGATTCAAAGGCCGTCAGCATCTGACCCAGGGAAGACGCCTCCTGGCCGGTTCCAAACAGTTGCTCCATTGCGACATGAAGGGCCGATGTCGTTCCCGATGCACCGACATCGGCTTGCGTAAGGCGGCTGTCGGCGAGCAACCCGGCGTTCAGGATGCGATCGACCCCTGCCACATTAACGCCACCGCCACGCTCGGACGGGCGGGATGAAAGCTCGAGTTCGCGCCGGGCATAGCCGGGCGTGAGTGCGTTCGCGATGTTGGAGGACACCAGCTCGGTGCCCCGCGAGGCCGCGGTCAGGCCCGAAACGGCGTTGGAAATTGCGGACGAAATACTCATGCAACAGCTCCGATTGGCGGTGCGCCGGGGCAAGCCCTTCTTGCCCCGGTGGCGTTATCAGCGTTTCAGGTTGGCGGTTTCCTGCAACATCTCGTCGACCGTCTGGATGACCTTCGCATTCGACATATAGGCGCGCTGGGTCTGGATAAGGTCGGTCAACTCGGCCGCCACGTCGGTCGTCGATGCCTCGCGCGCGTAGCCGGCGATCTCTCCGGTCGGACCGTCGCCCGAGTTCCACAGGTAGAAGGCGCCCGAATCGGGGGAAACCTTGTAGGTCTGGTCGTCCAGCGCGATCAGGCCATTCGGGTTCGGCACGTCGACCACCGGCACCTGATAAAGGGTGCGGGTGAAGCCTGTGTCATAGGTCGCGCGGATATAGCCGTTCTCGTCGATTTCAAGCGCGGTCAGGCTGCCGACCGGAGACCCGTTCTTGGTCGCATTGGCCGGGGAGAAATCCGAAGCCAGCTGCGTGATGCCCTGGCTGGCGCCGTAGCGGCCGAGGTCGATGGTCATGGGACCGTTCGCACCGGTCACGGTCAGCGCGCCGGTGGCCGGATCGAAGGCGCCGCCCGAGCCGGTCGTGACGTTCATCAGCCGGCCGCCAGTGGTCGCGCTGCTGTCGAATTCCAGCGTATAGCTGCCGATGAGCGATTCATCCGCGGCAGTCGCCGCGTCGTCGATGATCGCGGAATCGCGCACCTCCATCGTCCAGCTGTTCGACCGGCTGCCCGTCGTGCCCGAAACATCCGGGGTGAAGGTGAAGGTCATCTGTTCGGAATTGCCGAGATTGCCGAAATATTCGACATTCATTTCCTGCGCGTCGCCCGTGGCGCCGCCGACCGCAGCATCGGCCGGCAGGTTGATGCCCAGGGTGATGCGCGTGGTGGGATCGGCGGCGGTCTGGCTGCCGTCGATGCGGATCGGTTGCAGCCCGGTCGCGGAATCGCGCGGCTGCGCCGGGATCGTGCCGTCGGCATTCGCCGGCCAGCCCATCAGCACCAGGCCGGAGTTGGTGCGCAGATAACCTTGGTCGTCCGTGTCGAACGAGCCGGTGGTGGTCATCATCAGGTCGCGCGGCGTGCTGTAGCCCGAGGCCACCGCGGAGGAGGTGACGACCGGCAGCATGCCGCGGCCGGTGATGGCGATGTCCAGCGCGTTCGAGGTGGTGACCAGGTTGCCGCGCTGGTTGACGTCACGCGCGGTGGCGGCGCGCACGCCGCCGGCGGTGTAAAGACCACCGCCCCGGCCCTGGTTGATCACCATGCTTTCGAATTCGGTATCCACGCGCTTGTAGCCGTAGGTGCCCGAGTTCGCGATATTGTCCGAGATATTGGCCAGCCGGGTCGAGTTGGCGGCCAGGCCGGAAACCCCGGCGCTGAGGGCGGAAGAGATGGACATTCTGCAGTCATCCTGTCTGAGTCGTTCCTGGGAATTCTGCCGGAGAGGGATTAACAGGGCCCTAATGCGCTCCGGCCGGCGGCGGTCATCTGAGTAAAATCACTTCGATCCGGTTGTTGTTCGGATCCATCGGGTTGACCGAGCGGTTGCGGCGGTCGGCATAGGCGGTCACGCGCTGGATGCGGGTGCTGTCGAAGCCGGTCCCCTCGAGCAGGTTGCGCAGCGCGTGGGCGCGGGCATCGGAAAGCGCCCAGACCGGCGACTGGATCAGCATCTCGGGATAGGAGCGCACATGGCCGGTCAGCGCGATCTCGTTCTTGACGCGCTCCAGCACGCTGGACAGCACCTCGGCCAGTTCCTTCATCGCCGGGGTGGGCTGGGCGCTGTCGCCGACGAACAGCGGCTCGTCCATCAGGTCGGTCAGCTCGATCACCAGCCCCTCGTCGGTCATGCGGGTGACGACATGGCGCAGGAGGTTGACCTTCTGCATCGATTCGGCGCCGCTGCCTGTCAGTTGGTTCTGGATGCTGCGGGCCACTTCTTCGAAGCCGGCCTGTTGCCCCTCGCGCGCCTGGGCCATCAGCTGGTCGCGCGAGGCGCCGGCGCCCTTGCCGCTGTTGGTGTCGGAATCCTGCACCTCGCCACCGAAGGGACCGTCGCTGCCGCTGGCCGGCGACTGCACGATGGTCGGGTTGAAGTAATCCGCCAGGCCCTGGCGCTGCTTTTCCGTGGTGGCATTCAGAAGCCACATCAGCAGGAAGAAGGCCATCATCGCGGTCACGAAATCCGCATAGGCGACTTTCCAGGCGCCGCCGTGATGACCGGCTTCGCCCCCGCCCTGCACCCGCTTGATGATGATCGGGGCGCCGCCCCCGTTGCCGGCCATGGCCATACCTTTCCTGTGTCCTGCCCCCAAGCTCTATGCGCGGCGCGCTAATATCCAGTTAACGGCTCAAATGCGCCGCATTTCCCGTCCCCAGCGCACGTCCGATCAGGCCAGCAACCGGATCAAGCGCCTGTAAATGAACAAGGTTCATGCGATCATGCGCAGGCTTACTTCCCGCCGCCGCCCAAGCTCCGAAGCGCATATCGCACTCGCCTCCAGGGCGAATCGGTCGCCCGCCCGGACGCCGCATCTTGCGCCGGCCCCCCGCCCCGATATTCTGGCCGGATGTTGACCGAGGGCGCATATGACCTGACCACCGGCGCCGGGCTGATCGCCTGCCCGCGCTGCGATGCGCTGCATGTCGAGCGCGAGCTGGAACCCGGCGAGACCGCGCGCTGCGTGCGCTGCAACACCGTGCTGGCCAGCCCGCGTGCCGGTGCCTTCACCCGGATCATCGCGCTGTCCTTTACCTCGCTGGTGCTGATGGTGGGGGCGGTGTTCTTTCCCTTCCTGGAAATCTCGCGCATGGGCTTCGGCAACCAGACCTCGCTTTTCGGGGTGGCGCTGGCGTTTTCGCATGGCGCGCTGATGCCGCTGACCGTGGCGCTGCTGGGCTCGATCGTCGGGCTGCCGGTGCTGCGGGCGGTGCTGCTGGTCTATACGCTCTTGCCGCTCAGCCGGAACCGCCGGCCCTTTGCCCATGCCGTCCCTGCCTTTCGCCTGTCCGAGGCGCTGCGGCCCTGGTCCATGGCCGAGATCTTCGTCATCGGCACCGCCGTCGCGCTGATCAAGGTCGGGGGCCTGGCCAATATCAGCTTCGGCCCGGCCTTCTGGGCGTTCTGCGCGCTGATTCTGGTCAATGCCGCCAGCAATGCCTTCACCAGCGCCGCCACGATCTGGGACGCGATCGAGGACGCGGGCCTGCCGACCGACGGGCGCGAGATCATGCCGGAGCATCGCGCGTGACCCCGGGCCAGGACCAGCATGCCCCGGTGATGACCGCGCACCGCGCCGGGCTGGCCGGCTGCCGCGGCTGCGGCCGGGTCTGGCCGGAATCCGAGACCATTTGCGCCCGCTGCGGCGGCGCGCTGGTGCCGCCCGACCGGCGCTGCCTGAACGCGGTCTGGGCCTGGTTGGCCGCAGGGCTGATCTTCTATGTCCCGGCGAACCTGTTCCCGATGCTCAAGACCTCGGTCTTCGGCGGGCTCAGGGGCAGCAGCGAATCCACCATCCTGGGCGGCGTGGTCGAGCTGATCCATTATGGCAACTACTGGGTCGCGGCGGTGATCTTCGTCGCCTCGATCGTGGTGCCGCTGGGCAAGTTCATCGCCATCAGCTGGCTGGCGCTGGTCGCGGGCCGGCCGGCGACGGTCAGGCAGGCGCACAAGCGGCTGGTGCTCTACGAGATCGTCGAATTCATCGGCCGCTGGTCGATGATCGACGTCTTCGTGGTCGCGATCCTGTCGGCCCTGGTGCAGCTGGGCTTCGTCGCCTCGATCCATCCCGGGCCGGCCGCGGTGTCCTTCGCGCTGTCGGTTGCCTTCACCATGCTTTCCGCGCAAAGCTTCGACCCTCGACTGATCTGGCGCGGCCTGCCGCTGCGCAGCCGCAAGGACCCGGAATGACGGATACGCCGCCGCCCAAGGATGCCCCCCTGAAACCCGCCGAACCTGCCCGCAAGCCCGCCGCCCGCGCGGTCCGTGCCGGGCTGCCGCTGATCTGGCTGGTGCCGATCATCGCGCTGGTCGTCACCCTGGGCGTCGGCTGGAACATGATCGCCGGCCGCGGCACGCTGATCTCGGTCGCCTTCAAGGACGCGACCGGCATCACCCCCGGCGAAACCGCGCTGAAATTCCGCGAGATCACCGTGGGCAAGGTCGAATCCGTGCGCTTCACCGAAGACCTGCAACAGGTCAAGGTCGAGATGCGGGTCGACAAGGATCTGGCCCCCTATATCGACAAGGACGCGCAGTTCTGGATCGTGCGGCCGCAGGTCTCGGCCCAGGGCATCTCGCGGCTCGACACCGTGCTGACCGGCTCTTTCGTCGAGGGCTACTGGGACGACAAGGTCGACCAGCCGCAGACCGCGTTCAAGGGCCTCGACAAGCCGCCGCTGACCAGCTTCGGCGAAAAGGGCACCTGGATCGTGCTTTCCGCCGAGCGCTCGCGCGGGATGACCGAGGGCGCGCCGGTGCTGTTCCGCGGCCTGCCGGTCGGGCAGATGCAGAACCTGCGCCTGGCCGAGAACGACGAGGGCGTGCTGACCGATGTCTTCATCGCCGCACCCTATGACAAGCTCTTGACCACGCGGACGGTGTTCTGGGACACCTCGGGCTTCTCGGTCTCGCTGGGGGCGCAGGGGCTGTCGCTGAACGTGAACTCGCTGGCCTCGGTGCTGCAGGGCGGGGCGGAATTCGCCACGCTGAACTCGGGCGGCGCACCGGTCGAGGACGGCCATGTCTTTTCATTGCAGCCCGATCAGGCCTCGGCCGAGGCCAATCTCTTCGACGACCAGGGCCAGGCGCTGCGCCTGACCATGCTGGTCGATGAATCGGTCAGCGGGCTGGAAACCGGCGCCAACGTCCAGTTCATGGGCCTGACCGTCGGCCGCGTCACCAGCTTCGCGGCGCGCACGGTCAAGGACGACCAGGGCCAGGACCATGTGGAACAGGAGGTCACGCTGGCCCTGACCCCCGAGCGCCTGGGCCTGCCGGCGGGCTCGACGCCCGAACAGGCGCTGGACTTCATCGAGGGCCAGGTGCGCCAGGGCCTGCGCGCCCGCCTGGCCAGCGCCGGCTTCTTCGGCACCTCGCTGGAGGTCGAGCTGGTCGCGCTGCCCGACGCCGCGCCGGCGGAACTGGACCGCGACGCGCAGCCGAACCCGGTCATCCCCTCGGCGCCAGGCGACATCTCGGATTTCACCGGCACGGCGCAGGGCTTCCTGGCCCGGGTCGGCAACCTGCCGATCGAGGAGGTGCTGAAATCCGCCAGCGACATGATGAACTCGGTCACCGCCATCGCCAGCAGCGAGGACACCCGCGCCATCCCCGCCGCGCTGCGCGGCACGCTGGAGAACGCCGGCTCCGCCGCCGATGAGATCAGGAGCGCCACCGCCGAGCTGCGCGAATCCGGCGCCCTGACCCAGATCCGCGGCATGGTGGACGAAGCCCAGGCCGCGGCCGAGGCGGTCAAGCTCGCCGCCGCCGACGTGCCGCAGATGGTCGATCAGATCGACGCCGCCGCCGCCAAGATCGAGGCGGTGGACTTCGCCGCCATCGGCACCGAGGCCGAGGGCATCCTCCGGGACGTCCGCGCGCTTCTGGGCACCGAGGATGCCGAGCAGCTGCCGAAGAACCTGTCCGAGACGCTGAAATCCGCCACCGGCCTTCTGAACGACCTGCGCGACGGCAATGCGGCGGGCAGCCTGAACACGGCGCTGGCCTCGGCCAGCACGGCGGCGCAGGATGTCTCGGACGCGGCCAAGCGCCTGCCGCAGCTCTCGGCCCGGCTCGAAACGCTGGCGGCGCGCGCCGACGCGGTGCTGGCGGCCTATGGCGACCGCTCGAGCTTCAACACCGAGACCATCAACCTGATGCGCGAGATGCGCCGCGCCGCCAATGCCTTCGGCAGCCTCGCGCGCACCATCGAGCGCAACCCGCAAGCCTTCATCCTGGGACGATAAGATGCGCCTGATCCTTGCCGCCGCCGCCTGCCTCGCCCTAACCGCCTGTTCGAACGGCGAAAAGACCGCCCGCTACCTGATCGACCCGCCGGACAGCGGCCAGCGCGTGGCTGACCGGCTGGGCACGGCGGAACTCAAGGACGTGTCGCTGCCGGAATATGCCGCGAGCGACGAGGTCAGCTGGCAGACGGCGGACGGCGCCGTGCGCTCGAACACGAAACAGCTCTGGGCCGACGATCCGCAGCGCGCCTTCACGCTGACGCTGGCGCGGACGATCTCGGACCTGTCGGGCGCGACGGTGATCGCCGAACCCTGGCCGCTGTCGGAACCGCCGCGCCGCACGCTGGAGGTGCGGGTGGAAAAGGCGCTGGCCCTGGCCGACGGAACCTATCGCCTGTCGGGCCGCTATTTCGTCGGTGATGCCACCGCCGGCGGCGCCAACCAGGCGCGCAGCTTCGACATCAGCATCCCCCTGGCCGATGCAGGCCCAGCCGCCGTCGCACGCGCGCAATCCCAGGCCATCGCGCAGCTGGCCGGCCAGATCGCCACGCTCTCGGGTCCGGGCCGGTCGATCCGCACCAGCAGCGCGCCCGTGCCCCGCATCGACGACATCTTCTCGCAGCCGCTGCCGCCGCTGGAAGGCAGCTGATCGCCTTCACCGTTTCGAAAATACTCCGGGGGAACGTCTTGCGTGCCCCATCGAGGGGCGCGCAAGACGTGGGGGCAGAGCCCCCTTGCGCCTCAACCGCTCTGGTCGGGCTCGAACTGCCCGAAGCGCCCGGCGGCAAAGACCAGCGGATGGTCGCCCGGCCCCGCCACCGTCACCCGCAGCACCCGGCCGATCAGCACGGAATGGTCGCCCGCCTCATGCGCGGCATGGCCGGCGCAATCGAAACGCGCCGCGACCCCCGGCATCACCGGCACGCCCTCGGGGGTCAGCACCGGCTCCAGCCCCTGGAACTGCCGCCCGCCCTTCGTGAAGCGCAGGCAGGTTTCCAGCTGCTCCGAGCCCAGCACATGCACCGACCAATGCGCCGCCTGCGCGAAGACATCGTGCCGGGTCGAGGCCCGCGCCGGGCACCACATCACCAGTGGCGGCTCCAGCGAAACGCTGGCGAAACTGTTCACGGTCATGCCCACCGGCCCCAGCGAGCCGGCGGTGGTGACGACGGTGACGCCGGTCGCATAGCGGCCCAGCGCCTCGCGCAGCAGCCGGGCCTCGGCATTGGCGGGCTGGAAGGTGATCTCGTCGGCCAGCCGGTCGCGGGCTGCGGGGGGAAGGCGGCTCATGACTGGCCCTATCTGCGGGATAAGGCCGTCAGGCCCTTGCCCTCTTCTTAGCCGCGACGCGGCATGGCATCAAGTTGGCTCGCCTGACGCGGCAAACGGCGTCATGGCGCGCAGCATCGCGCCATGCAGCGCCGGCCCGGCCACCACCAGCCCCGGCGTCAGGGCCTGGGGCGTGTTGAAGCGCATCGGCGCCCCGGCCAGGTCGCTGACCTGGCAGCCGGCGGCTTGCGCGATCAGGCTGCCGGCGGCCACGTCCCATTCCCAAGCCGGCCGCACCGACAGCGTCGCATCGAACTGCCCGTCCGCCACCAGGCAGAAGCGCCAGGCAAGCGAGGGCCGGAACACCCGGCGCAGCGGCGGCGCCACGCCGCGCCAGTGCCGCGGGTCGAGGCCGGGCTTGCCGGTCAGCACCCGCGCGTCCTGAAAACCGTGGCTCGAGGCCGTGATCGGCCGGCCGTCGCGCAGGGCCGGCCCACCCTCGGCAGCGGCATAGGTCACGCCCATCGCCGGCAGATGCACCACGCCCGCCACCACACGCCCGGCCCGCGCCACGGCCAGCGAGACCGAAAAGCCCTGCTGCCCGTCGATGAAGGCGCGGGTGCCGTCGATCGGATCGACGATGAAGCAATGCTCGGCCGCCAGCCGCTCGGGCGTATCGGCGCTTTCCTCGCTGAGCCAGCCGTAATCCGGTCGCGCCTTGCGCAGCACGGCCTCCAGATGGGCGTTGACCGCCAGGTCGGCCTCGGTCACCGGGCCGGCGCCCCCGGGCTTGTCCCAGACCTGCGGCGCCTGCCGCCAGAAGCGCAGCGCGATTTCGCCGGCCTCGACGGCGGCCTGCTCCAGCAGCGCCAGATCACGCGCCGGCAAGGGTCATGCCTTCGACCAGCAGGCTGGGCACCCGCATGCCGCGCCAGTCCGGCAGGTCACTCGCCGCCGTCAGTCGCAACAGCATGTCGCGCAGGTTGCCGGCGATGGTGCATTCGTTGACCGGATAGGCGATCTCGCCATTCTCGACCCAGAAGCCGCCGGCGCCGCGCGAATAATCCCCGGTGGTGCCGTTGATCGAGGCGCCCAGCATCGAGGTCACCAGCAGCCCGCGTCCCATCTCGCGGATCAGCGCGTCGCGGGTCTGGTCGCCCGGCGTCAGCTCCAGGTTCGTGACCCCGGGCGAGGGCGGGCTGCCGGCGCCGCGCATGGCATTGGCGGTCGAGGGCATCCCGAGCTTGCGCCCCGTCGCCAGGTCCAGCGTCCAGCCCTGCAACACGCCGTCCCTGACCAGCAGGCGCGGCGCGGTGGCCAGCCCCTCGGCATCGAAGACGCGCGAGCTGCCGTGGCGCGGCAGATGCGGGTTCTCCAAGAGGTCGAAGCCCTTGGGCAGCACCTGCTCGCCCAGGGCGTCGCGCAGCCAGCTGCCGCCGCGGGCGATGGCAGCCCCGTTCGCGGCGCCGACCAGATGGCCGATCAGCCCGCCCGCCACGCGCTCATCGTAAAGGATCGGGAAGGCGCCGGTCGGCGGTTTGCGCGCGCCGCGCCGCGCCACCGTGCGCTCGGCCGCGAGCCGGCCGATCTCTTCGGGCGCGGGCATGTCGGCGGCATGGACCCGGCTTTCCCCGGCCCAGTCGCGCTCCATTCCCAGGCCCTCGCCGGTGATGACCACGGCGGAAAGCCCATGGCCGCTGCGGCCGTAGCCGGCGGAGAAGCCGTTCGAGCCGGAAATCCACATCCGCCGCCGCGAATGGTTGGCGCTGGCGGATTCGATCTGCGACACGCCCTCGACCGCCAGCGCGGCGGCCTCGGCGCGCAGCGCCAGATCCTGCAGCACCTCGGGGCTGGGCTCGGGCCCGGAGTCGAAGAGTTCCAGCCGGCTGCTGTCGGTGTCGCGGGTCAGCTGGCCGGGCTCGGCCAGGCCCAGGGTGTCGTCGACCGGCGCCTCGCGCGCCATGGCGACGGCGCGGGCCGCCATCTCGGCAATGGTCCGCTCGGAACGGTCCGAGGCCGAGACGCAGGCCTGCCGTCCGCCGATCAGCACGCGCAGCCCGATCTCGACGCCTTCGGCGCGCTCGGCATGTTCCAGCCGGCCGCCGCGCACGTCGACCGAAACCGCCGCCGCCTCCAGCGCCACGGCATCGGCCTGGTCGGCGCCGGCCTGCCGGGCGGCCGAGAGCAGCCGGTCGGTCAGCGCCTGAAGCTGCGAGAATTCGGACATGCGTTCACCCTTCATATGTGCCGGGGGCCGGGACGACTTGTCCGGCCCCCGCAATTCCGTCCCGAGACGCGGCCCAAGCGCCGCGCCGCCGCTTACTTCATCTGCTGGCCGTTGACGAAGATCGAGCCGCCTTCCTTGAACTCGACCTTGCTGACCAGCTTGTCCTCGCCCTCGGCCTCGGGCTTGGCGAACATGGCCAGCATCATGCGATAGCCCATGATCTGGTCCTCGGGGATCAGGCCCATGGTGCCCAGCTTGTCGATCAGCCCGTTCAGCCCCTCGGCATGGGCGTCGATCTGGCCGATGGGCGCGGTCATGTCGCCGTTTTCCGGCGCCTTCAGCGCACCCTCGGCGGTGACCTTGGCGCCCAGCGCGTTCAGCGCGAACTGGTTGATCGCCAGGTCGACCGGGGCAAAGGGCTGGTCGGCCGCGGCATCCGCTTCGGCGTCAGCCTCGGCGGTGGCCTCGGCACCGTCGGCGGGGGCGGCATCCGCCATGCCCTCGGCGGTGGCATCGTCGGTCGCATCGGCCGGGGCGGTCGCATCATCGGCTGCGGCGTCATCCGCGGCGGTCTGGTCGAACAGATCCTGGGTCACCTTGGCGGTGCCGGTCACGTCCACATCCAGCGAGGCCGGGTCGCGCGGCAGCTGGCCCTGGGCGTCGAACAGGTTCCAGATCGCATCGCCCAGCGTCAGCCCGGCCAGCGAATAGGCGAACTTGAACGGCTGCGCCTCATCGGACTGCATCACCGGCATCTGCAGGTCGAAGCTGCCGCTTTCGATGGCATAGTTGATCGGGAAGGGCACGTCGCTGGTGGTCAGCTCGAAACGGCCCGCGTCCGAACCGGCCTGATAGGACATGCCGTCCTGCGACAGCGCGAAGCTCAGGTCGAAGCCCTGGCCGTCGTATTTGCCGGCGCCGGTCTGCGGCTGGCCCTCGTCGCCGGTGCCGGCGAAGTCGAAGCTGGCGGCCAGCGCGCCGGCCTTCACGGTGCCGCTCATGGCCAGCCCGGCCTTCAGCGCAGCGTTCATGTCCTCTTCCGGCTTCGCACCCTGCGGCAGCGCCATCTCGCCCGAGATCTCGGCCCCGTCCAGCGTGCCGTCGAACTTGACCTTCTCGCCCTCGGACTCGGGGATGTCGCCGCTGAAGGTGATCTGGCCGGATTTCATCGCATAGTCGTATTTCGCCGGCGCGCCGGCGACGACATGGAAGGTGCCGGTGGAATCGGCCAGGCCCAGCTTGATCGGCAGCGGCTTTTCCTTGTCGCCCGATTTCATCGTGGTCAGCGTCAGGTCGATCTGCGGATAGTCGAATTCATGCGTCATGTCCTCGGCCGCGCCCGAGGTCACGATCTTGTTGCCCGGCATGGCGACGGCAAAGGGCACCTCATAGGCCTCGCCGGCCTCGGTCTTGCCGGTGGCAAGCCCGGTCATCGTGTCGGCGAAGACCGTCGTGACCTTGCCGTCGTCGCCGGTCAGCGCGATCTGCGGCACGGTCATGCTGACGCGGCCATCCTCGGGGCCGCCGGTGATCACGACATCCGAAAGCGTCAGCGTCTCGCCGGCGGTGTCCTGCTTGCCGGGGGTGACGGTATAGCCCATCGACTGGTAGTAATCGATCCAGGACTGCCAGACCTGGTCCGGGGTCACATCGGCGAAAGCCGGCGCGGTCATCGCGGCCAGTGCCAGCGCAGAGCTTGTCAGTCGCAGGTTCATGTCATTACCTTCCGGCGAGTATGCATAAGAAACGTCTGCGGGGTTTTGCCACAGCCGGCGGGCGGCTCCAAGGAGGGATTGATGATCGCAAGGGAATTCGCCGGCGGAATCGGCCGCATCACCATCGCGCGGCCGGACAAGGCCAATTCGCTGACCGCCGAAATGCTGCAGGCGCTGACCGAAGGTTTCGAGGCGCTGGCCGCCGAGCCGGGCCTGCGCGCGGTGATCCTGACCGGCGCCGGCAAGGTGTTCTCGGCCGGCGCCGACCTCGAGGCCGCGCGCGCCGGCCTCGCGCTGTCGCCGGAATGGGAGCGGCTGTCGTCCCGCATCGCCGCGATGCCCTGCCTGACCATCGCGGCGCTGAACGGCACCGTGGCCGGCGGCGCCATGGGCATGGTGCTGGCCTGCGACCTGCGGCTGGCGGTGCCGGATGCGAAATTCTTCTATCCCGTCATGCGCTTGGGTTTCCTGCCCCAGCCCAGCGATCCGGTGCGGCTGCGCGCGCTGGTCGGCCCGTCGCGGGCCCGCATGATCCTGATGGCCGGGCAGAAGATCCCGGCCGACGAGGCGCTGGCTTGGGGGCTGGTCGACCGGCTCGTCGCGCCCGAGGCCCTGCTGGCCGAGGCCGAGGCGCTGGCCGGCGACGTGCTGGCCGCCAGCGCCGAGCAGGTCGCGGCGATCAAGCGCATGCTGAACTGAACGCGCGCAGCCCCGCGGCGCGCGCGCTTTGCGCCGCAGGGCCGCGCCACGGTCAAATGCGCGTGATCTGCGACCCTGGGTCGCAGTCGGCCCTCAGGATCGGGCGCCCGGATCAGGCATAGGCGGCCTGTTTGCCGAAATGCGTGCACAGCATGTAATAGATCACCGCACGATATTTGTTGCGGTTGGAACTGCCGTATTGCGCCACCACGTCCTGGATCGCCGCCATCAGCTCGGGCCCATCGGGCAGGCCCAGCTTCTTGACCAGGTAATTGGCCTTGATGCGCTCCAGTTCCGACTTGTCCGAAGCCGCCACGGTCTCGGCATCGGCGTCATAGATCGAGGGGCCGCAGCCGATCACCACCTTGGCCAGCAGATCGGCATCGGCCGAAACGCCCAGCTTGTCCTTCAGATCGGCGGCATATTTGGCGATCAGGTCGTCGCGTTTGCTCATGCTCTGTCCCTTCCGGATTTGTCCCTGTGCCCGAAAGCCTAGCGCGAGACTGATAAATATCAACTGAAACCCTGCGTTTGCATCCGGTGCCCCATGATCGGCAGCCCTGGGGCGCAGGCGCGACGGCATCAGCCGAAAACGGCGCGCGCTGTGTTAAAAACGCCGCGGCATCCCTGTAGAAGACAGCCAGACAACGCAGGATACAGGAGAAGGGCATGCCCGGGATCGCGGATTTCATTGTCATCGGCGGCGGCATCGCCGGCGTCTCGGTGGCCTATGAGCTGTTGCCGCATGGCAGCGTGATCGTGCTGGAGCAGGAAAGCGCGCTTGGCTATCACGCGACCGGCCGCTCTGCCGCCGTCATGACCGAAAACTACGGCACCCCGATCTGGAGCCGGCTGGTCAGCGCCAGCCGCGGCTTCCTGGAAAACCCGCCCGAGGGCTTTGCCACCGCGCCGCTGCTGACCGACCGGGGCGCGCTGTTCCTGGCCCAGGCGCATGAGACCGGGCTGCTTCAGGCGCAATATGACGCTCTGGTGGCGCGCGGCGCGCGCGTCGAGCTGGTCCCGGCCGCCGATGCGCTGCGCTGGTGCGAGGTGCTGCGGCCCGAGACATTCGCCGCCGCCATGCATGAGCCCGACTGCAAGGACATCGACACCAACGAGCTGATGATGGGCTATCGGCGCGGTATCCGCGCGGCGGGCGGCGTGATCGCGACCGGCGCCCGCGTCACCGCGATCCGCCGCGACGCGGGCGGCTGGCAGGTCGACACGACCGCGGGCGCGTTCCAGGGCGGCACCATCGTCAACGCGGCCGGCGGCTGGGCCCAGCAGGTGGCAGGCATGGCCGGCCTCGGTCATCGCAACGTCCTGCCCTTCCGCCGCACCGCCGTCACCTTCGACGCGGCGGCCGGCAGCAACCTGCACCGCTGGCCGATGACCTTCGACCTGGCCGAGACCTTCTATTTCAAGCCCGAGGCCGGCCGGGTCATGGTCTCGCCCGTGGACATGGCGCAAACCGTGCCCTGCGACGCCTAGGCCGACGAGCTGGAGGTCGCGCTCGCCATCGACCGGATCGAGACCTTCACCACCATGAAGGTGCCGCGCATCTCGCATAAATGGGGCGGGCTGCGCACCTTTGCGCCCGACCACGAGCCGGTGATCGGCGCCGATCCGCAGGACGCGCGCTTCACCTGGCTGGCCGGCCAGGGCGGCAACGGGGTCATGGCCTGCGCCGCCGCGGCCCGGCTCGCGGCCGCGCTCGCGACCGGCCAGGGCGTGCCCGCCGATCTCGCCGCGCTCGGCATCACCGAAGGGGCGGTCTCGCCCGGCCGCGACTGCGTCATCGACCGCACGGCCAAGGATGTGCCGGTCGGAACGCTCGGCGGGTGACAGACGGGCGGCGAACCTCTGAACCGGACCGCGCGCCCGCATCCGGCGCAGCCACGGCAGCCGATCACAACCGCGGCCTGTTTGACCAAAAGCAAGGAAGCCCGCCCCGGATCCTGTATCGTGACCGGATCAATTCGGAGGGGCGGCGATGCCGGGGAAACATCTCTCGCGCTGGACATTGGCCTGGTTCGGCTCGGCCCTGCTGGCCCTGCTGGCGGCCTGCGGGCTTGGCCTGCTGGGGGTGGCGGGGCCGGGCGCATGGACCGGCGGCAACGGCCTGGCCCTGGTGCATGTCTTTGCGCTTGGCTGGCTTTGCCAAGTCATGATGGGCGCGCTGGTCCAGTTCGTGCCGGTGCTGGCGGCGCGGCCGCTGGCCCTGCCCATGCTGGCGCTGCCGGCGCTGCTGGTCTCGTCGGCGGGTACCGTGGCGCTGGCGCTGGGTTTCCTGGTGCTGGAGGGCCGCGAAGCGCTGCAGCCGCTGTTTCTGGCCGCACCGGCAGCGATCGGACTGGGGTTCGCGATGGTCGCGGCGATGGTCGGCGCCACGCTGTCCAGCCGCGACAGCCTGCGCCTGGCCGAGGTCAGGATGGTGCTGCTGGCGCTGCTCGCCCTGGCCGGGCTGTGGCTCAGCGGCGCCATGATGGTCCTGACGCTTTCGGGCCGCGACCCCGCCGTGGACCTGTCCCAAGCCCTGCCGCTGCACATGCTCCTGGGCATCGGCGGCTGGCTGAGCCTGGCGGCCTTCGGGGTCAGCTACAAGCTCTTCGCCATGTTCCTGATCGCCCCCGATCAGGGCGGGCGGCTGCGCGGCGCGGTGTTCCTCGCCGCCGCCCTGCTTGTCGCGGTGCTGCTGGCCGCGTTCCTGATGGTGCTGGCCGGCCGCCCGGCCGAAGGGGCCACGACCGTCGCCCTTGGGCTGATCCCCGTCCTGATCCTGCTCTACCTCGCCGAGATCGCCCGGATCTGGCGCAGCCGACGCCGCGTCGCACCCGAGGTCAACATGCTGTGGAGCCGGGCGGCGCTGGCCTTCCTGGGCTTTGCCATGGCGCTCTCCGTGCCGGGATGGCTCCTGGGCGGGCCCTGGGCCGAGGCGGCGGTCTTTGCCGCGCTGGTCGGCTGGCTCTCCACGCTGACCCTGGCGCAGCTGGTCAAGATCGTCGGCTTCCTGACCTGGATCCAGGTCTTTGCCCCGCGGATCGGGCGCCAGCCGGTGCCGATGGTGCAAAAGCTGATCGACGCCAAGGCGGCGACGCTCTGCCTGGCGCTGTGGTCCGCCGGCACGCTGGCCGGCTGCCTGGCGCTGCTGGCTGCCAGCCCGGCCGGCTTTCGGCTTGCGGCCGCGCTGCTGAGCCTTGCCGCGCTGGGGATCGTGCGCGAGCTGATCGCGGTCCGCCACCTGTCGCATCTGGCGGCCGAGGAACGCCCGGCGCCCCTGCCGCCCCTGATCCTTCCCCTGCTTCAGCCTCGATAACGCGCGGAGTCCAGACCATGACACAGCCCCTTGAGTTCGACGTCCGCCCGATCATGCAAAGCGGCGACGACCCGTTCGGCGCCATCATGGCCGCCGTCGACGCGCTGTCTCCCGGCCAGGCGCTGCGCCTGCTGGCCCCGTTCCGGCCGATGCCGCTGTTCACCGTCATGGCCAATCGCGGCTTCGGCTTCAGCGACCGCCAGCGCGCGGACGGCGTCTGGGAGGTGCTGTTCACCCCTGTCGCCGACGCTCCCGATGCGGCGGGCATGGCGCCCGGATCGACCCCGACCGCCGGCTTCTGGCCCGATGCGGTCTGCGAGCTGGACCTGACCGGGCTGATGCCGCCCGAGCCGATGGTGCGCATCCTGGAGGAAATCACCCGGCTGGCCCCGGGCGAGGTGCTGTTCGCGCTTCTGGACCGCGAGCCGATGTTCCTGTTCCCCGAACTGGCGCATCGCGGCCATGAATGGGCGGGGAATTTCGCCAGTTCCGGCCAGGCCTACCGGCTTCTGGTGCGGGCGGGGGCGCAGGATGACTGACCGGTTGCCCGAGTTGCGCCAGGCCTTGCGCGGCGTGCTCGACCCGGAAACCGGGCGCGACCTGATCGCCATGGGCATGATCTATGACCTGCGGCACGAGGCGGGCACCGTGCATGTCACCATGACCACCACCACGCGCGGCTGCCCGCTGACCGAAATGCTGCGCATGGGCGTGCAGGCGGCGCTGCTGTCGGTGCCCGGCATTGCGGCAGTCGAGGTCACGCTGACCTGGGAGCCGCCCTGGTCCCCCGACCGCATGGAGCCGCCGGCGCCCTGATCCGGCCCCTTTCGACCGTCCCCAGCAGACCACCGCCGGCATCCCGGCCGCAGCCGCGCTGCGGCCGTCTTGATTCGACCAGGGCGGGCCTCCGCGGCCGGATCGGCCTTTCTTCCCGGCGCCGGCGCGGAAATCGTTCCGCTCTTTGCGCTGCCGCAAGCAAGGGGCGGTTTTCCCCGATCCTGCTTGATGCGGCTCAACGACGGCGGGCTCACGGCTCGGTTACTATTTCCTCGGCGGACCAAAGAACCGTCCCGACACCAAGCCACGAGCGAAAGGAACCTGTCATGACCTCCCTCTCCATCAGCCGACGCACCATCCTGGCCGGCGCGGCCATCGCCGGAGCCATGACCCAGGTCCGCCAGGCGGTGGCCGAGACCAAGGAGGTGCTGACCCCCGCCGCCGCGACCGACATCGCCAGCCTGCCGCGCCAGAAGGTGAAGCTGGTCGATCCGCCCTTCGTGCACGAGCACGAACAGGTCGCGACCGGCGGCCCCAAGGTGGTCGAGTTCGAGATGACCATCGGCGAGAAGAAGATCACGCTCGACGACAGCGGCGCGACCTATTGGGCCTCGACCTTCAACGGCACGGTGCCGGGCCCGCTGATGGTGGTGCACGAGGGCGATTACGTCGAACTGACGCTGATCAACCCCGAAACCAACGAGCTGATGCACAACATCGACTTCCACAGCGCGACCGGCGCGCTTGGCGGTGGCGGCCTGACCCAGGTGAACCCGGGCGAGAAATGCGTGCTGCGCTTCAAGGCCACGAAGCCGGGCGTCTTCGTCTATCACTGCGCGCCTCCGGGCATGGTGGCCTTCCACGTCGTCTCGGGCATGAACGGCGCGATCATGGTGCTGCCGCGCGAGGGGCTGAAGGGTCCCGACGGCGAGGCGGTGACCTATGACAAGGTCTATTACGTCGGCGAGCAGGACTTCTATGTGCCGCGCGACGAGGCCGGCAACTGGAAGAGCTACGACACCCCCGGCGAAAGCTACGAGGACGTCGTAGCCGTCATGCGCAGCCTGACGCCGACGCATGTGGTCTTCAACGGCGCCGTCGGCGCGCTGACCGGCGACAATGCGATGAAGGCGAAGGTCGGCGAGACCGTGGCCTTCGTCCACTCCCAGGCGAACCGCGACACCCGGCCGCACCTGATCGGCGGCCACGGCAACTATGTTTGGGCCACCGGCAAGTTCAACAACCCGCCCGAGCGCGGGCTTGAGACCTGGTTCATCCCGGGCGGCACGGCGGGCCTGATGGTCTATACCTTCGAGCAGCCGGGCGTCTACGCCTATGTGAACCACAACCTGATCGAAGCCTTCGAACTGGGCGCCGCCGCGCATGTGGTGGTCGAGGGGAACTGGAACGACGACCTGATGAAGCAGGTGGTCGCTCCCAGCCCGATCGGGTCGGGCGTCTAAGCCCGGTCCGGCCCGCCGCGCGGGGGACGTGCGCGGCGGGCGCCTTTTCCAGGGGATACCACCATGCATTTCGCCGAGCTGCTTGTCGCCAGCACCACCGTCGCCGTCGCCGGGATCCTGCACCTGGCCGGGCCCGACCGGGCGCCCTCGGTCGACATCCCGGCCCTGGTGCGGCTGGAGCCGGCGCCGTTCCAGCACCGGCTGGACGGCGATTGGCAGCGCAAGGGCCTGCCCGTCGATGCGCCGATGGCCACGGTCGCGATGCCGGCGCCGGTCGAGGTGATGGCGACCCAGGTCAGCAACCGGCAATGGAACGCCTGCGTCGAGGCCGGCGCCTGCGCGCCGCTGGTGCAGCCGGGCGCCCGGCCGGACCTGCCGGTGGTGGGCGTGAACTGGTATGACGCCCAGGCCTATGCCGCCTGGCTGTCGGACCGGACCGGCGCCACCTGGCGCCTGCCCACCGACGTCGAATGGGCCCATGCCGCCGCCGAGCTGTTCCGCGACGACGCGCTGGGGGTCGAGAGCGACCCGACGAATCCCGCCGTGCTGTGGCTGGCCGAATATGCCGCCGAATCCGCGCGCAGCCGCGAACTGGACCGCGAGATCCGCCCGGTCGGGCAGCTGAACGTCAATTCGCTGGGCATCCACGACATCGGCGGCGCGGTCTGGGAATGGACCTCGACCTGCCTGCGCCAGGGCGAGATCGACGATCAGGGCGCCATCCTGCGTGAAAGCGAAAGCTGCGGCATTTATATCGCCGAGGGGCTGCACCGCGCCGCCATCGTCGATTTCGTGCGCGACCCGAAATCGGGCGGCTGCTCGGTCGGCGTGCCGCCTGCCAACCTGGGCCTGCGCCTGGTGCGCGAAACGGGCTGACGCGGCATGGGGGATGCGACACGGGGGCCTGCGACACGAGGGCCTGCGACACGGGGGATGCTTTGCTTTCACCCGCTTTTGCGGCACTCAGGGGAGGACCCCTTGCTGGAGGCGACCCCGTGGTGATCGACATTTCCCATGTGCGCAACCTGCCGCTGTTTCGCCATATGGAGCCGGCGGCCCTGACGCGGCTGATGGCGCGGGCAACGCCGCAGCGCTTTCCGCAAGGCGCGATCGTCTTCGAACAGGGCGCCGAGGCGGTGGCCTTCTACGTGCTGCTGCACGGGCGGCTGAAGGTCAGCCAGGTCACGGCAGACGGCCAGCAGGTCATGGTGCGCGTGGTCCATCCCGGCGACCTGTTCGGCTTTGCCCGGGCGCTGACCCGCAACGACTATCCGGGCACCGCCAAGGCCGCCATGGATTCGCTGGTCATCTCCTGGCCGATGACGGATTGGGACGCGGTGGTCGAGGGCCACCCGCGCCTGGCCATGAACGCCATGCAGGCCATCGGCCAGCGCCTGGACGAGGCCCATACCCGCCTGCGCGAAATGTCCACGCAGGAGGTCGAGCGCCGCGTCGCCCATGCCGTGCTGCGCCTGGCCGAAAAGGCCGGCTGCGTCGAGGAAGCGGGCACCCGCATCGACTTTCCGATCTCGCGCCAGGACATCGCCGAGATGACCGGCACCACGCTGCACACCGTCTCGCGGCTGCTCTCGGCCTGGGAAAGCCGCGGCCTGGTCGAGGGCGGCCGGCAGAAGCTGATGGTCACCGATGCCGAGGGGCTGGCCCGGATCGCCGACCCCGAGGACTGAGCGCCATGCCGTGATCCCGGCGGACAGCCCCCGTCAAGGCGCGGCCCGGCCGGGTCCGCGCCCATCCGAAACGCGGGCCGACCCCGGCCCCTGTCCGAAAGGCCCGCCATGACGCGCCGGATCCTGACCCCGCTGCACCGCCGGATCGCCGGCGAATCGCGGCTGTTCGCCGGCCTGCCGCCGGGCATGGCCGAGCGGCTCCTGGATGCCTCCCGGGTCCGGCGGCTGACGCGCGGGCAGGCGCTGTTCCATCACGGCGACATTGCCCAGGCCATCCACATCATGGCCGAGGGCTGGGTGAAACTCTATCGCATCGCTCCGAACGGGACCGAGGCCGTGGTCGGCGTCATGACCCGCGGCCAGAGCTTCGGCGAGCCCATCGCCCTGCGCCGCGCCGCCTATCCGGTCGCCGCCGAGGCGACCACGGATTGCGAGGTGGTGGCGGTGCCGGCGCAGGCCTTCCTGAACCTGCTGCAGGCCCATCCCGAGGCGGCGATCTCGGTCCTGTCGGCGACCTTCCTGCATCTGCAGAGGCTGGTCGAGCAGATCGAGCAGCTCAAGGCCCGCTCGGGCGCGCAGCGGGTGGCGGAATTCCTGCTGGACCTGTGCCCGCCCGATGCCGAAAGCGCCACGGTGATGCTGCCCTATGACAAGGCGCTGATCGCCGGCCGGTTGGGCATGAAGCCCGAAAGCCTGAGCCGCAGCTTTGCCCGGCTGCGCAAATGCGGGGTGCGAATCGACCAGGCCAGCGCGGTCATCGACTCGGTTCCCCAGCTGCGCGGGCTGGCGCATGACGACGGCCCGGGCCGCGCGCCTTAGGCGGCGGGCGACCGGGGCCGCCTGCCCGATCCGTCAGGCGGCAAGGGCGCGCGGGAAAAGCACCGTCTCCTCCAGGTGGATATGCGCGACGACATCGTCGCAGAGCTTGCGCAGCCCGGTATAGAGCGCGGTCCAGGACCCGCAGGCGCCCTCGGGCAGGGTCAGGCCGTGGGTCACATGCTCGATGCGGCGCAGCAGGTCCGAGGTCACGGCATGCTCTTCGGCCATCACCCGCACCGGCTCGGCCAGCACGGCGCCGGCGCCTTGCAGCATGGCCGGGAACAGCAGGTTTTCCTCTTTCGACATATGCGTCTCGAGGTCGTCGCGCAGCGCCAGCAGGATATCGGTCAGGCCCAGCGGCGCCTCGTCATGGTCGCCGTGCACCGTCTCGACCCGGTTGGCGAGCTGCACGAGGAAGTTCATCTCCTCGCGGTGGGTGGCGTGATAGCGGTCGAGGATATGGGCGATCAGCTCGGGCGTGGCCTGCGGCGCGTCCCGGCCGGCGCGGTCGATCAGCGCCTGCAATGCGGCGGTCAGCGCGGCCAGGTCCAGCCCGGCCTTGGCGGCGGCATCGGCCAGGCTCAGCGCGCCGCCGCAGCAAAAGCTGATGTCGGCGTCGCGAAAGATCTGGGCGGCGCCGGGCAGCCGGGCGGCGATGTCGCGCACGGTGGTTTCAGGCGCAAGCAGGGGGTCGGTCATCGGGATTCTCCGGTTGGTCGGGGGTTGGGGCGGTTTCCGGCATCCAGGCCTGCGCCTGCGGCGCGGCCAGATGCAGAAGGTCGACGGCGCGGGCGGCGATCTGGGCGGTCGCCTGCGCCAGCGTGGTGTGATGCAGATAGAAGGCCGGGACCGGCGGCAGCACCGTCGCGCCCATCTCGGTCACCGCCTGCATGTTCTTCAGATGCGCCAGCGTCAGCGGCGCCTCGCGCGCCAGCAGGACCAGCGGCCGGCGCTCTTTCAGCTGCACGCCGGCGGCGCGGGTCAGCAGGTTGTCGTCGAACCCGTGCGCAATGGAGGCCAGGCTGCGCATCGAGCAGGGCGCGACGATCATCCCCGCCACCGGGCAGGAGCCCGAGGCGATGGAGGCACCCAGGTCGCCCAGCGGATGCCGGCGGGCGGCCAGGGCCGCAAGCGCCGCCTCAGCATCGGGCCCGACCTCCTCGGCCAGCGTGCGCGCGGCCATGGCGGACAGCACCAGGTCGATCTCCACCCCGGCCTGGACCAGCGCCCGCGCGCAATCCAGGGCCAGCGCCGCGCCGGATGCGCCGGAGACGCCCAGCACCACCCTCATGGCAGGATCTCCGCCAGCAGCGCCTCGGCCCGGGCCTCGTGCGCGGGGTCGAGGTGCATCTCGCGGCCCCAGTCCCGGCTGGTCTCGGTGCCGATCTTGGTGGTGGCGTCGATGCCGATCTTGCCCGCCAGCCCCTCCAGCGGCGAGGCGAAGTCGAGATAATCCATCGGCGTGCGGTCCAGCAGCATGACGTCGCGGCCCGGGTCCATCCGGGTCGAAATCGCCCAGGCGATGTCGTCCCAGTTGCGGATGTCCAGATCGCCGTCCACCACCACGATCATCTTGGTATAGCTGAACTGCGGCAGCATCCCCCACAGCGCCATCATCACCCGCCGGGCCTGGCCGGGATAGCGCTTGTCGATCCGGACCACCGCCATGCGATAGGAGCAGGCGGCGGCGGGCAGCCACAGGTCCTGCACCTCGGGGATCTGCGCCCGGATCACCGGCAGCGCGAGATCGTTGAACACTTCGCCGATGACCGAGGGCTCGTCCGGCGGTCGGCCGGTCACGGTGGACAGGTAAAGCGGGTTGTCGCGGCAGGTGATGGCGCTGACCCGCAGCACCGGAAAGGGTTCGACGGCGTTGTAATAGCCGGTATGATCGCCGAACGGCCCTTCGGGCGCGGTCTCGCCGGGGTGGACCCAGCCCTCGACCACGATCTCGGCCCGGGCAGGCACCATCAGCGGCACCGAGCGCGCGGGCACCAGCTCGGTCCGCGCGCCGCGCAGCACGCCCGAAAATCCCAGCTCCGACACGGTTTCCGGCAGCGGCAGCGCCGCCGCCAGCAAAAGCGCCGCGTCCGCGCCCAGCGCGATTGCCACCGGCATCGGCTCGCCCGCGCGCAGCCAGCCGCGGTGATGCGCCGCGCCGCCGCGATGGGCGAGCCAGCGCAGGATCAGCCGGTCCGGCCCCAGCACCTGGGCGCGATAGACGCCGAGGTTATAGCGCGACAGATCCGCTGCCGCGCTGTCCCGCGGCCGGGTCATCACCACCGGCCAGGTGATGAGCGGCCCGCCGTCCTCGGGCCAGGGCACCTGCACCGGCAGGGCGTGCAGGCCCGGCAGTTCCGCCGCCTGCACCGGCGCGTGGCGCAGGATCCGCGGCCGGGCCCGCAGCGCCGCCCGAAGCGCCGGCCAATGCGACAGCGCATCGCGCAGGCCGGCCGGCGGCGCGGGGCTGCGCAGGCTGGCCAGGAAAGCGCCGAAGGCGGGGATCTGGTCGATCTCCAGCCCCAGCCCGGCCGCCACGCGGGCCTTGGTCCCGAACAGGTTGGCGATCACCGGCATGCGCGGCCCGTCATGCGCCTCGAAGCGCAGCGCCGGACCGCCCCGGCGCAGGACCGCCAGCTGCACGGCCGTCATCTCGTGGCGCAGCGACACCGGGCTCGCGACCCGCGCCAACTCGCCCCGCTCGCCCAGGTCGGCAAGAAAGGCCCGCAGATCGGGAAACACGGGCAGGCGGCGCATCATCGGCTCCAGAGGCATCAGGCCCGCAACCTGCCCCGGAAAAACCCCGCTTCCCTTGACAATAGTCAAGCAACCCGCGGATTTTTCATGGCAGGAAACGGGCCATGACCCAACCGCCCGCCCTGCCCCGCCTGCTTGGCCCCCTTGCGCTGCTGCCGCTGGCGACGCCGGCGCTTGGCCTGGCCTTCACCCGCCTCTTGCGCCGGATCGCGCGGCAAAAGCCCTCGATCCTGGCGCGGCTTGGCGAAAGCCAGTCTGCCCGCTTCCTGATCGACGTCACCGACGGCCCGGTGATCCTGCTGATGGAGCCCGGACCGCGCCGCATCACCGCCAGCCGGCGCGGCCGCGCCGAACCCGCGCATGACGCGGCGATCCGCGGCCGGCTCGCCGCCTTTCTCGCCATGCTGCACGGCAGCGAGGACGGCGACGCGCTGTTCTTTTCCGGCGATCTGACGATCACCGGCGACACGGCGGCGGTGCTGGCGCTGCGCAACGCGCTGGACGATGCCGAACTGGACCTGACCGAAGAGCTGGCGGCGCTGTCGCGCCCGCCCTTCGACCGCTGGCTGCGCCGGGCATCAAGCCTGGTCGCGCGGCAAAGCGGCTATGTGCTGTCACGAGAGGAGCCCCGGCCATGATGGAACTGGTCTGCCCGGCCGGCACGCCGGCGGCATTGCGCGCGGCGGTCGATGCGGGGGCGCATACCGTCTATTGCGGCTTTGCCGATGAAACCAATGCGCGCAACTTCCCGGGCCTGAACTTCTCGCGCGAGGAAATGGCGGCCGGGGTGGACTATGCCCGCGCGCGCGGCGCCAGGGTGCTGGTCGCGATCAACACCTTCCCGCGCGCCGGTGCGCAGGCGGTCTGGCACCGCGCCGTGGCCGATGCGCATCGGGCCGGCGCCCATGCGGTGATCCTGGCCGATCCCGGGCTGATCGCGCATGCGGCGGAAACCCATCCCGACCTGCGGCTGCACCTGTCGGTGCAGGCGGCGGCGGCCAATCCCGACGCGATCAACCTCTACGCCGAGGCGTTCGGCATCCGTCGCGTGGTGCTGCCGCGCGTGCTGACGGTCGAGGAAATCACCGCCATCAACCGCGAAATCGACATCGAGACCGAGGTCTTCGTCTTCGGCGGGCTGTGCGTCATGGCCGAGGGGCGCTGCTCGCTGTCGTCCTGGGCCACCGGCCTGTCGCCGAACATGAACGGCGTCTGCTCGCCCGCAAGCCACGTCGCCTATGCCGAGACCGCGGGCGCGAGCGAGGCGCGGCTGGGCGGATACCTGATCCACCGCACGCCCAAGGGCGGCCCGGCCCCCTATCCGACGCTCTGCAAGGGCTGTTTCACCGCCCCCGCGACCGACACCGCCGCCGCCCAGACCGGCCACATCTTCGAAGACCCGGTCAGCCTGGACGCGACCGAGCTGATCCCGAAGCTGCAAAAATCCGGCGTCACCGCGCTGAAGATCGAGGGCCGCCAACGCTCGCGCGCCTATGTGGCGCAGGTCGTGCGCGCCTTCCGCGCCGCGGTCGAGGCCGCCGAGGCCGGTGCGCCGATGCCCTCGGGGCTGTTGGCGAAACTGACCGAGGGCCAGGCCGCCACCACCGGCGCCTATGCGAAAACCTGGAGGTAAGCCATGGACCTGACCATCGGCCCGATCGCGTTTTTCTGGACCGCCGAACAGGTGCGCGACTTCTACCGGCAGCTCGCCGCCGGCCCGGCGCGGCGCGTGGTGATCGGCGAATGGGTGTGCTCGAAACGGCTGCCGTTCTGGCAGCAGGAAATCCCGGCCGCGGTCGAGGCGCTGCAGGCCGCCGGCAAGGAGGTGGCGCTGTCGACGCTGGCGCTGATCACCCTGAAACGCGAGCGTCGGCAGACCGCCGACCTGTTCGCGACCGGCATCCCGGTCGAGATCGCCGACCTGGGCGCGCTGAAGCACCTGCCCGAAGGCGCGCCCTTCCAGGTCGGCCCCATGGTCAACGTCTATAACGAGGGCACGCTGGAATGGCTGGCCCGCAAGGGCGCGACCCGGATCTGCCTGCCGCCGGAGCTGCCGCTGGGCTCGGTCGCGGTGCTGGCCCGGGCCGGGCGCGATGCCGGCGTCGCGGTCGAGGTCTGGGGCCACGGCCGCACGCCGCTGGCGATCTCGGGGCGCTGCTATCACGCCCGGCTGCACGACCGCGCCAAGGACAGCTGCCTGTTCGTCTGCGGCGACGACCCGGACGGGCGCGCGGTGCAGACGCTGGACGGGCAGAGCTTCCTGACCGTCAACGGCGTGCAGACCATGGGTCACGCCCATACCACCGTGGCCCGCCAGATCGAGGCGCTGCGCGCGGCCGGGGTCGGCGCCATCCGCCTGTCGCCCCAGCACGGCGATTTCGCGGCGATCACCGCGATCTACGACAGGGCGGTGCGGCAGGCGGCGGCGCCGGAGGACACGGTGGCCGCGCTGGCGGCGGCCATGCCGGGCGCGGCCTTTGCGGACGGCTTCCTTGCGGGGGCGCCCGGGCTGCGCCCGGTGACCTGAGCGGGGGCGCTAAAGCCGCTCGCCCACCACTCGGGCGCAAAGCGCCAGCGAGATCGCCCCGGCATCCGGGTGGCCGAGGCTTTGCTCGGCCAGCGGCCGCGCCCGGCCCAGGCGGGGGACGAGCTGCGCCGTGCCCGCTGCCGCCGCCTGCGCGGCTTTTGCCGCCGCGGCCCAGGCTTCGGCAAGGGCATGGCCGGCGCCCACGCCCTGCTCCAGCGTCTCGACGAAGGGCACCAGCGCATCGACCAAGGTCTTGTCGCCGACCTGCGCCCCGCCCATGCCGGTGATGGCCGCCAGCGCGGCACGGGCGCCCTGCGCCACGCGGGGCGCGGTCAGCGCCTCGGCATCGGTCAGCGCCACCCCCCAGGCCCGCAGCGCCGCGCCCCAGAGCGCACCCGAGGTTCCGCCGGCACGATCCGCCCAGGCATCGCCCGCCAGCGCCAGGATCGTCGCCGCGCCAGCCCCCGCCTCGGCCGCGCGGCAGGCCGCATCGGCGGCAGCACGAGAGCCGCGCGCCATGCCCTGGCCATGATCGCCGTCGCCGGCGCGGGCGTCGATGGCGCCCAGTTCCGCCTCGGCTTCGGCCAGCGCGGCGGCCAGATCGCCGAGCAGCCCCGCAATGCAGCGCCCGGCTTGGGCCGATACCGCGCTGCCCGCGCGGATGCCCTGGGCACCCTCGACCGCGCGCAGGACGCGGGCGGCGGCACCCGCCGCCACCGCACCGCGGCGGAAGGCGGGCGTGTCGGCCGCGGCGCACCACAGCCGCTCCAGATCGGCGTCCAGCCACATCAGCGACAGCGAACAGCCCGCCATGTCGAGGCTGGTGACGAATTCGCCGACCTCGGGCATGACCGGCTGCAAGCCCGCTTTGGCCAACAGCGCCGTCAGGTGATGCCAGAGCACGAAAAGCTCCTCGTATTTGGTGCAGCCGAGCCCGTTCAGCACCACGGCCACGCGGCCCGCATGCCCGGCCGGACGCTCGGCCAGCAGCGGTTCCAAGAGCAGCCGCGCCAGATCGGCGGCGGGCAGCAGGTCGCGCGTGCTGATGCCCGGCTCGCCATGGATGCCAAGGCCAAGCGCCATCCGGCCCGGCTGGACCGCGAACAGCGGCTCGGCCTTGCCCGGCAGGGTGCAGCCATCGAAGGCGATGCCGAAGGACACCGTCGCGGCATTGGCGTGATCGGCCAGTGCCATCACCGCGTCGAGGTCCAGCCCCTCTTCGGCCGCCGCACCTGCGACCTTGAAGACCAGGAGGTCGCCCGCCACGCCGCGGCGCTTGTGACGCTGGGCCACGGGGGCGCTGGCCACGTCGTCGGCGACGGCCAGCAGCCGGGCGTCGATGCCCTCGTCCCGCAGCCGCGCGGCGGCGGCGGTGAAGTTCAGCACGTCGCCCGCGTAATTGCCGTAGCCCAGGATCACGCCGCGGCCGTCCTGCGCCTGCCGCGCCACCCCGGCGATGGCCGAGGTCGAGGGTGAGGCGAAGACATCCCCCGCCACCGCCGCATCGGCCAGGCCCGGGCCGACATAGCCCAGGAAGGCCGGGTAGTGCCCCGAGCCGCCGCCGACGACCAGCGCGACCTTGGCGGGGCCGTCCATGGCGCGGATCGCCCCGCCCGGCACGGCAAGCACATGGCCCGGATAGGCCGCGCAAAAGCCCGACAGGGCATGGGCCGCGAAGGTCTCGGGCGTGTCTTGGATCTTGGTCATGGCAATGCCCTCAGCTCAGGGGCACCAGCCGCCTGGCGGCGGCGACGGTGCGGTTCAGCCAGTCATGCTCCTGCGCGCGGGTGGCCTGCAGGTCGTCGGAATGCGGCAGCCAGTGCTCCAGGATGACGCTCATGTCCGGGTCGCGGTCCGCAAGCGCCGCGAGCACCTCGGACAACTCGGCGCGGCCCTCGCCCAGGGGGGTGCCGTGGATGCGGAAGCCCACGCCGTAAGGGTCGGGGGTGATCTGGTAATCCTTGAAATGCAGGTTGATGGCATAGGGCGCCAGCATCCGCACCGTTTCCATCGGCCATTCGCCGGCGCAGATGGAATTCGCCACGTCCAGGCACACGCCCAACGCATCGTCGGCCACCGCATCCAGCAGCGCGACCATGCGGGGCGAGGGATAGTTGAAATGGTTCTCGATGGCGAAGCGCAGGCCGGCGGCCTTGCCCTCGGGCAAGAGCGCGCGCAGCTGCGCGGCCAGTTCCGGCACCGGGATCAGCGCATCCTCGGCATCCAGCGCCACGCGCAGGATGTTCGAGCCGATGCGCCGGCCGATGGGGATATAGCGCGCCAGTTCCTCGGCATCGAAGGATTGCGTGCCCAGTTCCAGCGTCATGCCATAAGCGTCGGCGCGGGCTTTCAGCGCCCGATGCTCGTCCGGCGACAGCCGGTCCAGCGGCAGGTTGTCGGCATATTGCACGACCGACAGCCCGTGGCCGTGGGCGATTTCCAGCAGCGCCATCGCCGTCATGGGCGTGTCGGGCTGCTTGTCCTTGATCCCGATGGACCAGCGAAAGGCATAGCTGCCAAGGCCGAGTTTCATGGTTTCCCCCTGTGAAACGGCGCCGGTCGCCCGGCGCCCGCCCTTCAGTGAATGAGCGAACCGCCGTTCACATCGACCTCGGAACCGGTGACATAGGAGGCGAGCTCCGAGGCCAGGAACAGCGCGCAGCCCGCGACCTCGTCGGCGGTGCCGGGGCGGCCCATCGGGATGCCGGCGTTGATCGTCACGCGCATCTCGTCCGTCAGCTTGCCGGCGGTGATGTCGGTGGCGATGAAGCCGGGGCAGATCGCGTTGACGCGGATATTGTCGGGCGCCAGTTCGCGCGCCATGGCCTTGGTCAGGCCCAGGATCCCCGCCTTGGCCGCCGAGTAATGCGGGCCGCCGAAGATGCCGCCGCCGCGCTGCGCCGAGACCGAGGACAGGTTGACGATGGCGCCCGACTGGTTGCCGCGCATATGCGGGATCACCGCCTGGCTGCAATAGAGCGTGCCGCGCAGGTTCACGTCCAGCACGTCGTCATAGTTCTGCGGGCCGATCTCCATGATCTTCAGGGGCTGGGTGATGCCGGCATTGTTCACCAGCACGTCGATGCGGCCCCATTGCGCGATCAGCGCCTGGAAGGCGGCCTTGACGCTGGCCTGGTCGGTGACGTTGCAGGCCAGCCCGACATGGTCCGGGCCCAGTTCGGCGGCGGCGGCCGCGGCGGCGGCCTGGTCCAGGTCCAGGATGGCGACCGTCGCGCCATGCTGCGCGAACAGCCGCGCGGTGGCGAGGCCCAGGCCGCGCTTCGACGCGGCGCCGGTGATGACGGCGAATTTGCCGGTCAGAAGGGCGGTTCCCATGGTGATGCTCCTGTCGGTGATGGGAAAGGGAAAGGGGTTACAGCCAGCCGCGCAGCTGCCGGGCGATGGCCCTGGTCGAGATGCCGTAGCGGTCGTGCAGCGTCGGCAGCGCGCCCGCGTCCAGGAACTGGTCGGGCAGGCCGATCATGCGGAAAGTGGGCGCGACGCCGTTCGTCAGCAGGGTCGCGGCGACGGCCTCGCCCAGGCCGCCGACGCGGGTGTGGTTTTCGGCGGTGACGACCAGGCGACCGCCCTTGCGGGCCTCGGCCAGGATGGTCTCGGTATCCAGGGGCTTGATGGTCGGGCAATGCAGCACGGCGACCGAGACGCCGTGGCGCTCCAGTTCGGCCGCCGCGTCCAGCGCCCGCATGGTCATGAAGCCGGAGGAGATGACCAGCGCATCCGATCCGTCGCGGATCAGCCTGGCCCGGCCCAGTTCGAAGCGGTAATCCGGGTCGTGGGCGCGCAGGACCGATGGCACCTTGCCGCGCGGCAGGCGCATGTAGACCGGACCGTCATGGGCCACCAGCGCCGGGACGGCCTCGGCCACGTCGATGGCGTCGCAGGGATCGACGATGGTCAGGTTCGGCAGACCGCGGAAGATCGCCAGATCCTCGGTCGCCTGGTGGCTGGGGCCGTAGCCGGTGGTCAGCCCCGGCAGCGCGCAGACGATCTTGACCGGCAGGTTCTCCTCGGCGATGGCCATGGCGATGAAGTCATAGGCCCGGCGGCTGGCAAAGACCGCATAGGTGGTGGCGAAGGGGATGAAGCCCTCGCGCGCCATGCCGGCGGCGGCCGAGATCATCACCTGCTCGGCCATGCCCATCTGGTAGAAGCGGTCCGGGAAGGCCTGGGCAAAGACATGCAGGTCGGTGTATTTCGACAGGTCCGCGGTCAGCCCGACGATGCGCGGATCGACCTTGGCGGCGGCGACCAGCGCGTGGCCGAAGGGGGCGCCGACGCTTTCATAGCCCTCGGCGTCCAGCGAGGCGATCATGGCCGAGGTCTTGCCGCTGCCGGTGCCGGGCTGGCGCGGCTGCCACTTGCGGTGCGGGTCATAGGTGGAACGGGTGGTCATGGCCGTCACTCCGGCTTGGTTGCGTCAAGAACGGCCAGCGCCTTCTGCCATTCATCGGCTTCGACACGGACGAAATGCGTGATCTCGCGGGCCTCGAGGAAGGGCACGCCCTTGCACATCACCGTGTCGCAGATGATGACGCGGGGCCGGGCCTCAGCCAGGTTGCGGGCGGCGTCGAAGGCCGCGACCAGCGCCGGAATGTCGTTGCCGTCGACGCGCTGGACGTGCCAGCCGAAGGCCGCCCATTTGTCGTGCAGCGGCTCGGCGCACAGCATCTCGGTCGACTTGCCGTCGGCCTGCTGGTCGTTGAAATCGACGATGCAGATCAGGTTGCCCAGCTTGTGATGGGCGGCGGACATCGCGGCCTCCCAGGTCGAGCCCTCGCCCAACTCGCCATCCGACATCAGGTTGTAGACGAAGGCCGGATTGCCCTTGGCCCGCAACCCCAGCGCCATGCCGACGCCGATGCCCAGGCCCTGGCCCAGCGAACCGCCGGTGATCTCCATCCCCGGGGTATAGGCGGCCATGCCGGACATGGGCAGGCGGCTGTCGTCGCCGCCATAGGTCTCCAACTCGGCCTCGGGCAGGATGCCGGCCTCGATCAACGCGGCGTAAAGCGCGATGGCGTAATGGCCGATGGACAGCAGGAAGCGGTCGCGGCCTTCCCATTCGGGATCGTCGGGGCGGTGGTGCAGCGCGTGGAAATAGGACACGGCCAGCACGTCGGCGATGCCGAGCGCCTGCCCGACATAGCCCTGGCCCTGGACCTCGCCCATGCGCACGGCCTTGCGGCGGATTTCCCAGGCCCGTCGGGGCAGGCTCATGTTCGGAAATGCGGTGGTCCCGCTCATCTTGGCAGTCTCCTTCTGGTCGGCCCCGACGCGCTGTCGGGGGCGGTGCGCCGCAGACGCGGCAGGCAGGCGGGTGGGGAAAGGGCGCGGCGGCTGGGCCGCGCCGTCGCGTCAATAAAGGGTTATCGCCGGCACATAGCTGACCAGGGCCAGGACGATCATCGACACCAGGAAAAAGGGCCACAGCTCGCGCGTCGTCGCGCCCAGCGAGGTCTTGGCGATCGAGGCGGAGATGAACAGCGTCGTCCCGATCGGCGGCGTGTAAAGCCCGATGCCCAGGTTCAGCACCATCATCAGCCCCAGTTGCACCGGGTCCATGCCGATGCTGGCGGCCAGCGGCACGAAGATCGGTCCCAGCAGCAGGATCGCCGGCGGCAGGTCCAGCGGCATGCCGATGACCAGCAGCAGGATGTTCATCGACAGGATGATCAGGATCGGGTTCTGCACGGTTTCGGTGATCCAGGTGGCGAATTTCTCGGGCACCTGGTCGAAGGTCAGGATCCAGCCGACGGCCGCGCTGCCCATGATGACCAGCATGACCACGCCGGTCGCCACGCCGGCCTCGATCAGGTTGTCCTGAAAGCGGCTCCAGGTGATGTCGCGATAGAAGAACACGCTCATCGCCAGGGCATAGACCACGGCCAGCACCGCGATTTCCGTGGGCGTGGCGATGCCGAAGCGCAGGCCCAGCAGGATCAGGACCGGCAAGAGCAGCGCCGGGCTGGACAGGACCGCCAGACGGCCCAGCTCCTGCATCGTCGCTGACTTGTCCACGGCGGCAAAGCCGCGCCGGCGGGCGATCCAGTTGCAGGCGACGACCAGGCCCACGGCCAGCAGCACGCCCGGCAGCAGCCCCGCCGTGAACAGGTCCGCAATCGAGGTGCCCGAGATCAGCGAATACAGGATCAGCGGGATCGAGGGCGGGATCAGGATGTCGATGACCGCCGAGGTCGAATTGTTCGCCGCGCAAAGCGCCGAAGGATAGCCCTGCCGCTTCTGCCAGGGGATCAGCACCGAGCCCAGCGCGCTGGCATTCGCCACCGCCGAGCCCGACACCCCGCCGAAGACCACCGAGGCCACGACGGTGGTCGCCAGCGGCCCGCCCTTCCAGCGCTGCATGACCTTCGAGGCGAAGGCCAGCAGCTCGTTGCCCAGCGTGCCGCCCAGCATCAGCGTGCCCGCCAGCATGAAGAAGGGCAGCGCCAGCATCGGAAAGGATTGCGTCTGCTGGTAAAGCTGCTGCACCACGATGGACAGCGGCAGCCCGCCATAGAAATAGATCGCGAAGGCCGAGGACAGCACCAGCGCATGTCCGACCGGCACCGCCAGCAGCATCAGCAGCGTGAAGCTGAGAATGAGCGCAAGGGTCATTGGCCCGTCTCCTCGGGGTTGGGGATCGGCAGGGCCTCGGGCCCGATCAGGATCAGCCGGATCGCGATGGCCAGGGTCACGGCGACGACCGCGGCGCTGCCCCCGGCCAGCGCCAGATAGCTGTAGGCGGCGGGCAGGCCCAGGACCGGGCTGAGGTCGATCCAGGACATGCCGGCGACCTGGAAGGCGACGGCGGCGACGATGACGTTCGACAGGATGACGCAAAGCTGCGCCAGCAGATGGATCGCGCGCTTGCCGCCCCGGCCGAACAGGTCCGGCACCGCCTCGACCGCCATATGGGCGCCGCGCTGCGCACCCAGCGCGATGCCGGCGACGATGAAGAACGGAAACAGCCGCTCGGGCAGTTCCTGCGCGAAGGACAGGCCGCCGCCCGCCGCATAGCGGGCAACGACGTTGGCAAACAGCAGCAGCAGAAGCGCCAGGCCCGAGATCATCACGATACTGCGCGTGATCAGCGAGATAATCCGGTCCAGCCCGTCCGCCAGCCGCAACAGGGGATGGGGCGGATGCGGCACATCCGTCGCCAGGTCCCGCTGCGGATCTTCGTGATGATCGCTCGGCCGCGTCATGGATCAGGCCTTGGCCGCGTCGATCAGCTGGCCGACGAAATCGCCGAAGGGCTTGGCCTTCCAGATCTCGGCAACCGGCGCCGCGGCGGCGCGGAACGTGTCCTTGTCGACCTCGTTGATCTTCAGCTTGGCATCGGCGCTGAACTGCTGGAACAGCTTCGCCTCGCTTTCGAGGATCAGCCCGCGCTGCATCTGGGTCGCGGCATCGGCGGCGGCCTGCACCTGCGCCTTCTGGTCGTCGCTGAACTGCTGCCAGCGGATTTGCGAGATCAGGAAGGGCGAGACCTCCCATTTGTGGCTCGACAGGCTGATGAAAGGGTTCACCTCGTAGAGCTTCGAGGAGGCGATGTTGGTCAGCGGGTTTTCCTGCCCGTCGACGACGCCCTGCTGCAAGGCGATGTAGAGCTCGCCGAAGCTGATCTGTTCGGTGCTGGCGCCGAGCGTGTTGAAGATGTCGATGGTCATCGGATCGGGCGGCGTGCGGATGGTCAGGCCCTTCAGGTCGGCGGGGGTGACGATGGCGCGCTTGGAGTTGGTGATGTGGCGGATGCCGTTGTCCCACCAGCCCAGCGGCACCATGTTCACGGCGGCAAAGCGCTCGGCCAGGCTGGCGCCGACCGGGCCGGCCAGGACCTTGAACGCATCGGCCGAGGTGTCGAACAGGAACGGCAGGCCCAGCGCCGCGATTTCCGGCACCAGGGCCGAGCACGAGCCCTGGCTGTTGACGGTCATGTCCACCGCGCCGGTGCGCAGGCTGGTCAACAGGGATTGTTCGTTGCCGAGCTGCTCGGCCCCGGCGACGCGGACGGCCAGCTCGCCGCCGCTCTTTTCCGCGACCAGGCGGGCGAATTCGTCGCAGGCGGTGCCGCGCGGATTGCCGGGCGCGGCGTTGTGGCCCAGCGTCATGGTGGTCGCGGCCTGCGCGCCGCGCGGCAGCGCCATGATCGCCGGCGCCGCCAGCAGGGCGCTGGCGCCACGCAGCAGGTTGCGGCGGTTGATGATGGTGGTCATCTGGATCTCCTCCCCAGGATGGATGGCAAGCGGCAGGGACTGCGGCGCGCCGCACCGTGGCCCTTTGCGTCGGACATGCGTCACCTCTCCGGCGACGCCTTCGGGTCAGGACCGGGGGCCCTTGGCCATGGGCGAACGTCTGGTGCCGTGAGTGACAGCGGCGGCGCTGGTCGCGAACATCGAATTCCCCCTTTTTCGGTCATGGGCGGCAGCGTTTGGTCCTGCCTTGCCCAGGCTGCGGTCCGGTCTCCTCAAACCGGGTGCGCAGGGAAATGATCGCCGCAAGGCAAGCTCGCGGTCAAATGCGAAATCGACGCTTATTCGTGAATAAGATTCATCTGTCCCACGACCCGATCGACGCTGCACCGGCTCAGCTCGTCCAGGATCCATTGCTGGAACAGCTTGATCTTGGGCACATTCTGCTTGGCCTTCAGGATCGAGATGCTGTGGCAGGCGACCTGGCTACGGGTTTCGCCGAAAAGCTCGACCAGCCGGCCGGTGGCCAGTTCGCGCTCGACCAGGACATGGCTTTCAAGGCAGATGCCCTGCCCGTCCACGGCGGCGCTGATCGACATGAACGAGCGGTCGAAGCGCGGCCCCCGGTCCAGTTGCAGGGGAATGTCGCCGTTCAGCCGCGCCCAGTCGCCCCAGCGCAGCAGGTTCACCTCGGAATGGATCAGGGTGTGATGCTGCAGGTCGGCGGGGGTGTGGATCGGCGGGTCGGCGCGGCGCAGGAACGCGGGCGAGCACAGCGCGATCACCGCCTCGTCCGGCAGTTGCACGGTGATGACGCCGCGCGCGGGCAGGACGCTGCCGTAGCGGATATCGACATCGACCAGCCCGGCGCCCAGCTCGACCGGATCGGCCGAGGCATGCAGCCGCACGTCGATGTCGCTGTGCTGCGCGCTGAACCGCGACAGCCGCGGCATCAGCCATTGCGCGGCAAAGCTGGGCACGGAATGCACGGTCAGGATGTCGGCCTTGCCATGGCGCTCGATCTCGCGCGTGGCGGCCTCCATCGTCGCGAAGGCTTCCGAGACGCGCTGGAAATACCGCTCTCCGGCATCGGTCAGCAGGATCGTGCGGGTGTCGCGATGAAACAGGCTCAGCCCTATTTCCCGCTCCAGGAAGCGGATCTGGTGGCTGATCGCCGAGGCCGTCACATGCAGCTCGTTCGCGGCGGCGGTGAACGAGCCGCAGCGCGCGGCGGCCTCGAAGGCCTGCAGGGATTTCAGCGAGGGCATGCGGCGCATGGGATGCCTTTGTATTGAGCCGGGGCAGGGTATTGCCGCATCTTGCATGAGACCAATTCAAAAATCAGCCCGCGTAATTCGTTTGATGCCCGGCAGCGGCTTTCCTTAGGCTTGGCTCTAGGGGAGACATATCATGCAGCTTTCATTCATCGGCCTGGGGGCCATGGGCAGCCTTATGGCACGCAACCTGATCGGCGCGGGCTTTGCCCTGCGCGGCTACGATGCCTGGCCGGCGGCGGTGCAGCGGTTCCGCGACAAGGGCGGCCAGGCGACGGCCTCCGCGGCCGAGGCGGCGCAAGGCGCCGATGCGCTGATCCTGATGGTGGTGAGTGCCGCCCAGGCCGAGGAGGTGCTGTTCGCCTCCGGCGCGCTGGAGGCGCTGGCGCCGGACGGGGTGGTGGTGCTGATGGCGACCTGCCCGCCCGGCGCGGTCCGCGACCTGGCGCAGCGGGTTCAGGCTACGGGCCGGGGCTTTGTCGACGCCCCGGTCTCGGGCGGCACGGCGGGGGCGGATGCCGCGACGCTCAGCATCATGGTCGCGGCCGAGGCCGCGGTCTTCGATCGCGTCAGGCCGGTGCTGCGCGCCCTGGGCAACAAGATCTTCCATGTCGGCACCGAGCCCGGCCAGGGCGCCACGGTCAAGGTGGTGAACCAGCTGCTCTGCGGCGTCCATATCGCCGTCGCGGCCGAGGGCATGGCCTTTGCTTCCCGTGTCGGCGTCGATCCGCAGGTGGTGCTCGAGATCCTCGGCGGCTCGTCGGCGTCCAGCTGGATGCTGAAGGACCGCGGCCCCCGCATGATTCAGCCCGACCCCGAGGTTTCGAGCGCGATCGACATCTTCGTCAAGGACCTGGGGATCGTGCTGGACGCGGGGCGCGAGGTGAAGGCCGCGCTGCCGCTGTCGGCCGCAGCCTATCAGATGTTCCTGGCGACCAGCGGACGGGGCGACGGGGCGGCCGACGACAGCCAGGTGATCCGCTCCTATGGGTTGCTGAATGCGGGACGCGCGGCACCGGCCTGAGATTCCATCAGGAGAGCCGCCGTGCTACGGGCAAGCATGATCTGCGATCAGCCGCCAGAGCTTGCGCAGAGCGTCCTGCCTCGGATCAGGCGCCCCGCCCAACCGGCATCCTGGCGCTTCGCCGAACCTCGCGTGCGCCATCGCATTTCGTCATCGGCTCCGAGGCGGCGTCAAGGTCATCGCCAGCCGATGCCCTGAGCGAAACGGCCAGGCCGCACAAGGCCGCACCGAGCCAGAAACGCTGCGTCTTCCATGTCGAAGTCGATCCGCGCGTGCCAAGGCGGCGACGGTGCAGGCAGAAGCGCATATCACCGCAGCGCCCCGGGGCCGACGCACGCCCCCTTGCGCAGCCCCCGGCTTTGCGGTTTCTCATGACGCCATGACCCGCTTCCGCTTTGCCCCGATCCCGGCCGCCCTGCCCGCCACCGTGCCCTTCACCGGCCCCGAGACGCTCGAGCGCCAAAGCGGCATGCTGTTCCGCGCCCGGCTCGGCGCCAATGAGAACGGCTTCGGCCCCTCGCCCCGCGCCGTCGAGGCCATAATCCGCGCCTCGGCCGAGATCTGGAAATACGGCGATCCGGACAGCCACGACCTGCGCCAGGCGCTGGCGACGCATCACGGCGCCCGGCCGGAAAACATCATGGTCGGCGAGGGTATCGACGGCCTGCTCGGCCTGCTGGCCCGGCTCATGCTCAGCCCCGGCGAAACCGTGGTCACTTCTCAGGGCGCCTATCCGACCTTCAACTACCATGTCGCGGGCTTCGGCGGCCGGCTGGTCAAGGTTCCCTATCGCGACGATGCCGAAGACCCGCAGGCGCTGACCGACGCCGCCCGCGAAAACGACGCCCGGCTGGTCTATCTCGCCAATCCCGACAACCCGATGGGCAGCTGGCACCAGGGCACGCGGATCGAGGCGATGCTCGCCGACCTGCCCCGGACCAGCCTGTTGGTGCTGGACGAGGCCTATGCGGAATTCGCCCCCGCGGACGCCATCCCCCGCATCGACCCCGAGGACGCGCGGGTGATCCGCTTCCGCACCTTCTCCAAGGCCTATGCCATGGCGGGCGCGCGCGTGGGCTACGCCATCGGCCCGGCCGAGCTGATCGCCGGCTTCGACCGCATCCGCAACCATTTCGGCATGAACCGCACGGCGCAGATCGGCGCGCTTGCGGCCTTGCAGGACCAGGACTGGCTGGCCCATATCCGGGCCGAGACCGCCGCCGCCCGCAGCCGCATCGCCGCCATCGCGCAGGACAACGGCCTGGCCGCCCTGCCCTCGGCCACGAATTTCGTCACCATCGACACCCGGCGCGACGGCACCTTCGCCCGCGCCCTGCTGCAAAACCTCGGCGCCGAGGGCGTTTTCGTCCGCATGCCCGGCACGGCACCGCTCGATCGCTGCATCCGCGTCTCCTGCGCGCCCGAACCGGAACTCGACGCCTTCGCCCAGGCGTTGCCCCGCGCCCTCGCCGCCCTGACCTGAGGCTTTCTCTGTTTTCCAAATACCCCGCCGACCATGCCAGCGGGCCGGTCAGTCCAGGGCAAGCGCCGTCGTCGCCTTCAGCTCCTCCATGGACAAAAGCGCGGTGACGTTGTGGATCTTCACCTCGGAAATCAACGCCTGGTAGAAGCGGTCATAGGCCCGCGCATTCCGCACCCGCACCTTCAGGATATAGTCGATGTCGCCGGCCAGCCGATGCGCCTCGATCACCTCCGGCCTGGCGCGCACCGCGGTCAGGAACTTGCGCGCCCATTCGGGATCGTGCTCGCTGGTGCGGATCAGCACGAAGAAGCAGGCATCGAGCCCCAGCGCATCCGGGTCCAGAAGCGCCACCTGCGCCCGGATCACCCCGGCCTCGCGCAGCTTGCGAATCCGGTTCCAGACCGGGGTCTTCGAGGCCCCGACCCGGGCCGCGATGTCGTCCAGCGACAGAGTCGCGTCCTCTTGCAGCAGGGACAGGATTTTGCGGTCCGTGTCATCCAGCCGGATGGGTGTTTGTCGCTCGTCGCTCATCGTGAAATCCCTTCCTACGCTCGCGCGGAACCGCGGGAGATGTTTCTTATTTCTCCGCCCCACTCGTCAATATGGGGGATTATTTTCTATATTGCAGGGACGGAAAACGAAAGGCAAAGGCCATGTCCAAGGGCTTCACCCCATCCCCCGCAACCCCCGGCGTCATCACGGCGAATGACCTGCGCATGGGCCATTGCGTGTGGATGCGTAACGGCCAGTGGACCGCCGACCCGCGCGAGGCCGAGCTGTTCGAGGACGAGGCCATCGCCGAGCTGGCCCTGCTCGACGCCATCGCCCAGGCCGGCCTGGTCGTCGGCGCCTATCTGGTCGAAGCCAGGCGCGGGCCCGACGGCCGCCCCGAGCCGGCGCATTTCCGCGAAGCGTTCCGCCGCAGCGGCCCGACCCACAAGCATTTCCAGCAAGCCGAAGCCGAGGCCAGCCATGTTTGACGCGCGTCCCCAGCACAACGACCAGCATCGCGAATACCTGCGCCACCGCGCCCAGCAGTTCCGCCGCCAGGTCGAGCGCCGCCTGGACGGCAGCCTGACCGAAGAGGAATTCCGGCCGCTGCGGCTGAAGAACGGCGTCTATCTGCAGCTGCATTCCTATATGTACCGGGTGGCAATCCCCTATGGCGCGCTGACCCCGGACCAGATGCGCATGCTGGGCCATGTGGCCGAGCGCTGGGACCGCGGCTATGGCCATTTCACCACCCGCACCAATATCCAGTTCCACTGGCACAAGCTGGTCGATATCCCGGATTCGATGGATGCGCTGAACTCGGTCGGCATCCACTCGATCCAGACCTCGGGCAATACCATCCGCAACGTCAATGCCGACGCCTTCGCCGGCGCCGCCGCCGACGAGCTGGAGGACCCGCGCCCCTGGGCCGAGCTGATCCGCATCTGGTCCACCGACCATGCCGAATTCCAGTTCCTGCCGCGCAAGTTCAAGATCTCGGTCTCGGCCGGCAAGCAGGACCGCTCGGCGGTCTCGGCCTATGACATCGGCTTGCGCATCGTCGAGCAGGACGGCCAGCGCGGCTTCCAGGTCTGGGTCGGCGGCGGCTTGGGCCGCACGCCCTATCTGGGCCAGGTGATCCGGGAATTCCTGCCGCAGGCGGACCTGCTGCCCTATCTGGAAGCGATCCTGTCGGTCTATAACCTGACCGGCCGGCGCGACAACAAATGGAAGGCCCGCATCAAGATCACCGTGAACGAGCGCGGTCTGGACGTGTTCCGCGCCGATGTCGAGGCAGAGTTCGCGCAGCGCCGCCGGCAGTTCTCGGGCCTGGACCAGGAGATCCTGCGTGACCTGCGCGAGCGTTTCGCGCCGCCGGAGTTCCTGGACGCGCCGGTCGAGGGTTATGAGGCCGCGCGCGCCGCGAACGGCGCCTTCCGCTCTTGGACCGACACCAACCTGCACCCGCACAAGGTGCCGGGCTATGCCAGCGTCATCGTCACGCTGAAGGCGCCGGGCGCCACGCCGGGCGACATGAGCGCCGACCAGATGCGGCTGGTGGCCGACCTGGCCGAGCGGCTGGCCCATGGCGACATCCGGGTGAACCACGACCAGAACCTGGTGCTGCCGCATGTGCGCAAGGCCGACCTGGCCGAGCTTTACGAGGCGCTGCGCCCGGTCGGGCTGGCGACGGCGAACTTCGGCAAGATCACCGACATCATCTCTTGCCCCGGCATGGACTATTGCACCCTGGCGACCGCGCGCTCGATCCCGATCGCGCAGGACATCGCCGCGCATTTCCGCGCCCGCGGCCTGGAAGACGACATCGGCGAGATGAAGATCCGCATCTCGGGCTGCATCAACGCCTGCGGCCATCATCACCTGGGCCATATCGGCATCCTGGGCCTGGATCGGGCCGGCGTCGAGAACTATCAGATCACGCTGGGCGGCGATGGCTACGAGATCCCGACGCTGGGCCAGCGCGCCGGCGCCGGTTTCCCGGCGGACGAGGTGGTGCCGGCCATCGACCGGCTGGTCGACGCCTATCTGGCGCTGCGGGAATCGCCCGAGGAACGCTTCATCGACGCCTATCGCCGTCTTGGGGTGGCGCCGTTCAAGGCGGCGCTGTATCCGGCCGATGCTTGACGACACGCTGGACGCGCGCGCCGCGCGGTTGAATGATCGCTACAAGCATCATGCCGCGACCGAGGTGCTGCGCCGCGCGTTGAAGGACCCGGACTTGGGTTCGACGACGCTGGTCTCGTCCTTCGGCTCGGAATCGGTGGTGCTCCTGCACATGGTCTCGGTGGTGGCGCCGGGCACGCCGGTGCTGTTCATCGACACGATGATGCTGTTCCAGGAAACGCTGGACTATCAGCTCGAGGTCACGCGCAAGCTGGGCCTGACCGACGTGCGGGTGATCCGCGCCACCGAACGCGAGGTGGCGCTGAACGACCCGGACGGCACGCTGCACCAGTTCAACACCGACGCCTGCTGCGATTTCCGCAAGACCATTCCGCTGGAGCGCGAGCTGTCCAAGTTCGACGCCTGGATCACCGGCCGCAAGCGTTTCCAGGGCGGCGAGCGCCAGCAGCTCGACTTCTTCGAATCCGAGCCGCCCTCGCGCCTGCGCATCAATCCCCTGGCGCATTGGCGGCGCGAGGACGTGCAGGAATACATGGCGGAAAACAACCTGCCGCGGCATCCGCTGGTCGCCAAGGGCTATGCCTCGATCGGCTGCGCGCCCTGCACCTCGCCCATCAAGCCGGGCGAGGACCCGCGCGCCGGGCGCTGGCGCGGCCAGGCCAAGACCGAATGCGGCATCCACTTCATCGGCGGCAAGATGGTCCGCGCAGGAGCGAACACATGAGCGATTTCTTTCTGGTCCGCGACGACGGCTTCCATCCCGATGACGGCGCCGAGCCGGTCGTCCTGGCCCCCGGCACCGACCTGGCCACGCTGGACGACTATCTTGGCCACGAGCTGCTGGCCATCGACTTCCCGGCAATGACCGACGGTCGCGGCTTTTCGCTGGCGCGGCTCTTGCGGCAAAAGGGCTACAAGGGTCGCCTGCGCGCCGTGGGCGGCCTGATCGCCGACCAATACGCCATGGCGCGCCGGGTGGGCTTCGACGAAGTCCGCATCCCGGCCGCGCTCGCCGCCCGCCAGCCACAGGAACAGTGGCTCTACCGTGCCGACTGGCAGGATTGGGACCATCGGTCGCGCCTTGCTGGTTGAGTCCGGGGTTTCCCCCCGGCGCCCTTGTGATCTAGATAGACCGGAATCGACATGACCCTGGATGTGCCCGTGGCCGAAGTTGCCGCCAAACCCGCAAAGACCCTGCCCGACGCCCAGACCGTGACCGCGGTGCGGCACTGGACCGACCGGCTGTTCTCGTTCCGCGTGACGCGGCCGGCCTCGCTGCGCTTCCGCTCGGGCGAGTTCGTGATGATCGGCCTGCCCGGCGACAACGGCAAGCCGATCCTGCGCGCCTATTCCATCGCCTCGCCGGCCTGGGACGACGAGCTGGAATTCTATTCGATCAAGGTGCCGGACGGGCCGCTGACCTCGAAGCTGCAGAACATCCGGCCGGGCGACGAGATCATCCTGCGCCCGAAGCCGGTGGGCACGCTGGTGCTGGACGCGCTTCTGCCCGGCAAGCGGCTGTGGTTCCTCGCCACCGGCACCGGCATCGCGCCCTTCGCCAGCCTGATGCGCGAGCCGGAAAGCTATGAGCGTTTCGAGCAGGTCATCATGATGCACACCTGCCGCACCGCCGACGAACTGGCCTATGGCCGCGAGCTGGTCGAGAACCTGAAGCACGACCCGCTGCTGGGCGAGCTTTACGGCGAGGCATTCGCCAGCCGGCTGCTCTATTACCCGACGACCACGCGCGAGACGTCGCCCCATATGGGCCGGATCACCGACAACCTGACCTCGGGCAAGGTCTTTGCCGATCTGGGCCTGCCGCCGATGGATGCGGCGAATGACCGCGCCATGATCTGCGGCAGCCTGGCCTTCAACACCGATGTGAAGGCGGTGCTGGAAGGCTTCGGCCTGCGCGAGGGCGCCAACAGCGAGCCCAAGGAATTCGTTGTCGAAAAGGCCTTCGTCGGCGACGGCATCTGACCCGCTGCCGGGGGCTTTGCGCCCCCGGACCCCCGCAGGATATTTGGACAAGAAAGAAGCCCGGCGTTGACAGTCCGCCGGGCTGTGCCCATGTTCCGGCGCCGAATCATGCGAAGGAATTTTCATGCCTGTCGTCGTCGTTGAATCCCCGGCCAAGGCCAAGACGATCAATAAATACCTGGGCGACGACTATACGGTTCTGGCGTCCTTCGGCCATGTCCGCGATCTGCCGCCCAAGGATGGCAGCGTCGATCCCGATGCCGATTTCGCCATGAAATGGGAGGTGGCGGCGGACTCGCGCAAGCATGTCAAGGCGATCAAGGATGCCCTGGCGGGCGACCCGAACCTGATCCTCGCTACCGACCCCGACCGCGAGGGCGAGGCGATCTCCTGGCACCTGCTGGAGACGCTGGCGCCGGCCCTGAAGAAGGGTGCCGAGGTCAGCCGCGTCACCTTCAACGCCATCACCAAGAATGCCGTGACCGAGGCGATGGCCAATCCGCGCCAGATCGACCAGCCGCTGGTCGATGCCTATCTGGCGCGCCGGGCGCTGGATTACCTGGTCGGCTTCAACCTGTCGCCGGTCTTGTGGCGCAAGCTGCCCGGTGCCAAGTCGGCCGGCCGGGTGCAATCCGTCGCCCTGCGCATCATCGTCGACCGCGAGATGGAGATCGAGGCCTTCAAGGCCCGCGAATACTGGTCGGTCCATGCCCGCCTGGCGACCCCGCGCGGCGATGAATTCGACGCCACCATGACCGTCTTCGGCGGCAAGAAGCTGGAACGCTTCGACATCGCCGATGAAGAAGCCGCCAAGCTGGCCGTCGCCGCGATCCGCTCGCGCGACCTGAAGGTCGCCAGCGTCTCGGCCAAGCCCGCCAGCCGCAATCCCTGGCCGCCCTTCATGACTTCGACCCTGCAGCAGGAGGCCAGCCGCAAGCTGGGCCTGGGCGCGCGGGCCTGCATGTCGGCGGCGCAGCGGCTCTATGAGGCCGGCCACATCACCTATATGCGGACCGACGGCATCGACATGGCGCCCGAGGCGGTGATGGCCGCCCGCGACGCGATCAAGGCCCGTTTCGGCGCGGAATATCTGCCGAAATCGCCGCGTATGTACAAGAACAAGGCCAAGAACGCGCAAGAGGCGCATGAGTGCATCCGCCCGACCGACATGGGCCTGTCGCCCGACCGGCTGCCGGTGGCGGACAAGGACCAGAAGGCGCTTTACGACCTGATCTGGAAGCGCACCATCGCCAGCCAGATGGAATCGGCCCGCATGGAGCGCACCACGGTCGAGATCGCCAGCCCCGACGGCCAGGTCGGCCTGCGCGCCAATGGCCAGGTCATGCTCTTCGACGGCTTCCTGCGCGTCTATGACCAGGGCCGCGACGACGAGGACGACGAGGACGGCCGCCGCCTGCCGCCGATCCAGGAGGGCGAGGCGACCGACAAGCGCTCGGTCACGCCCGAGCAGCATTTCACCCAGCCGCCGCCGCGCTATACCGAGGCGACGCTGGTCAAGCGCATGGAGGAGCTGGGCATCGGCCGGCCCTCGACCTATGCCAGCATCGTCACCACGATCCAGGACCGCGACTATGTCCGCAAGGAGCAGAACCGCCTGATCCCCGAGGACAAGGGCCGGCTGGTCACCATCTTCCTGCTGAAATACTTCCCGCGCTATGTCAGCTACGACTTCACCGCGCATCTGGAGGGCGAACTCGACGACATCAGCGCCGGCGACCTGGCCTATCGCGAGGTGCTGCGCCGCTTCTGGCGGGACTTCACCGCCGCACTGGAAGGCACCAGCGAATTGCGCATCACCGAGGTGCTCGAGGCGATCGACGACGCGCTCGCGCCCGCGCTCTACCCGCCGCGCGCCGATGGCAGCGATCCGCGAGAATGCCCGCTGTGCCACAAGGGCCGGCTGCACCTGAAGACGGCGCGCTCGGGCGGGGCCTTCATCGGCTGCACCAACTACCCCGAGTGCCGCTTTACCCGGCCGATCAGCAGCCCCGATGCCGAGGTGGTCGGCGACACCGTGCTGGGCACCGACAAGGGCGACGAGATCAGCCTGAAGAACGGCCGCTTCGGCCCCTATGTCCAGCGCGGCGAGGCCACGGCCGAGCAGCCGAAGCCGCCGCGCGCCTCGATCCCCAAGGGCTGGGAGCTGGCCGCGGTCGATCTGGAAAAGGCGCTGGCCCTGCTGGCGCTGCCGCGCGAAATCGGCCCGCACCCCGAGGACGGCGTGCCGGTCGAGGCCGGCATCGGCCGCTATGGCCCCTATGTGAAGCACGGCAGCAAATACGCGAACCTGCCCGAGGTGGACGAGGTCTTCACCATCGGCATGAACCGCGCCGTCGAGGTGCTGGCCCAGAAGGTCACCCGCGGCCGCGCCGCCGCCGCCGCGCCGCTGGCGGAACTGGGCGAACACCCCGAGGGCGGCCCGGTGCAGGTCATGGCCGGCCGCTACGGCCCCTATGTCAAATGGGGCAAGGTCAACGCCACCCTGCCGCGCGACCTGGAGCCGGGCGCCGTGACCTTGGAGCGGGCGCTGGAGCTGGTCGCGGAAAAGGCCGGCAAGGCGAAGAAACCGGCCCGGAAGACCGCCGCCAAGGCCGAAAAGCCTCCGGCCAGGAAAGCCGCTGCCAAGAAGCCCGCCGCGAAAAAAACCGCGAAAAAAGCCGAATAGTCAGGCCAGGGACGCCCGCGCCGCCAGCCGCAGCGCATGCGAGGCGTCCCGCGCCACCACCGGCAGCGCCGGATCATAGGCGGCGCGGATCACCCGCGCCAGCGCGGCCGAGGGCTGCACGTCCCGGGCGAATGTCAGCATCGCGCGCACCGCCAGCGCCTCGGCCAATTGCCCCGGATGCGCCTCGGCCAGCGCGCCGCCCATGGCCACCAGCGTGATGCAGGCCCGGATGCCGCCGTCGCCGTCAAAGCGGAACACCCGGTACTGGTCCGCCCGCTGCGCCTTCAGCCGCGCCGGCAGGCCGGGCTGCCCGACCAGCCGGTCGAAATCCGGCACGCCCGCCAGCTCGTCCCAATCGCGGACAAAGAAGCCCAGCATATTGGCGCCCATCTCGGGATCGGTCTCGGCCAGGGGATGACGGGCATCGGCCAGCACCGCCGCCGTGGCGGCCCGGAACACCGCCAGGCTCTCATCCGCCAGGCCGAAGATCACCGGCGCCACCGGCCGCCCCCACCTCGCGCACAGATACTGCCCATCGCGGGTGAACAGCCCCGCGATCTCCTCCGCCTGCATCATTCTCTTTTGTGTCCAAATATCCTCGGGGGTGAATTGCGGCGAAGCCGCAAGAGGGGGCAGACAGCCCCCTCCCCTTCGCGCCGCTCAGCCGACGATCGCCGCCTCGGTTGCCGCGCGCAGCGCGTCCTCGCTGACGCCATCGGCCAGTTCGACGATCTTCAGCCCGCCCGGAACCACGTCCAGCACGCCCAGGTTGGTGATGATGCGGTTGACCACCTTCTGCCCGGTCAAGGGCAGCGTGCAGGCCTTCAGCACCTTCGACTCGCCATGTTTCGAGGTGTGATCCATCACCACCACCACCCGCTTCACGCCGGCGACCAGGTCCATCGCGCCGCCCATGCCCTTCACCAGCTTGCCCGGGATCATCCAGTTCGCCAGGTCGCCGTTCTCGGCCACCTCCATCGCGCCCAGGATCGCCATGGCGATCTTGCCGCCGCGGATCATGGCGAAGCTCTCGGAGCTATCGAAATAGGCGGTCTGCGGCAGTTCGGTCACCGTCTGCTTGCCGGCGTTGATCAGGTCCGGGTCCTCCTCGCCCTCATAGGGGAAGGGGCCGATGCCCAGCATGCCGTTCTCGGACTGCAGCGTCACATGCACCCCCTCGGGGATATAGTTCGCCACCAGCGTCGGAATGCCGATGCCGAGGTTCACATACCAGCCGTCCTGCAGCTCCTGCGCGGCCCGCGCCGCCATCTGGTTGCGGTCCCAGCCCTTGATTTCGCCGGCCATCAGACGGTCTCCTTCTTCCGGGTGGTGCGCTGCTCGATGCGCTTCTCGTGCTGGCCCTGGATCAGGCGGTGGACATAGATCCCCGGCAGGTGGATCGCGTCCGCATCAAGGCTGCCGGTCGGCACGATTTCCTCGACCTCGCAGATGCAGATGCGGCCGCATTTCGCCGCCGGCACGTTGAAGTTGCGCGCGGTCTTGCGGAAGATCACGTTGCCCGACTCGTCCGCCTTCCAGCCCTTGACGATGGCCAGGTCGGCGACGATGCCGCGCTCGAGGATATAGGTCTCGCCATCGAAATCCTTGTGGTCCTTGCCCTCGGCAATCACCGTGCCGACGCCGGTTTTCGTGTAGAAGCCCGGGATGCCGGCGCCGCCCGCCCGCATGCGCTCGGCCAGCGTGCCCTGCGGGTTGAACTCCAGCTCCAGCTCGCCCGAGAGATACTGCCGCATGAACTCGGCGTTCTCGCCGACATAGGAGGAGATCATCTTGCGGATCTGGCGCGAATCCAAGAGCTTGCCCAGCCCGAACCCGTCCACGCCGCAATTGTTGGAGGCGATGGTCAGGTCCCTGGTCCCGGCCTTCAGGATCGCCTCGATCAGCAGCTCGGGAATGCCGCAAAGCCCGAACCCTCCGGCCGCGATCAGCATCCCGTCCCGCAGCAGGCCGTCAAGAGCAGCATCCGCGCTCGCATAGACCTTCTTCATGCATCCCTCCCGTTGTTGGCGCGGCCAGTCTTGGCCCTATTCCCGAAGCCTGTCAACGCGCCGGGAACCGGAACCGCCGCCTCGGGATTGCCCTGCTGAAAGGACCAGCCATGGCAAGGATTTCGCTGCGCCGCGCCTATGATCCGCCCGCCCCGGACGAGGGGCGCCGCATCCTCGTCGACCGGCTCTGGCCGCGCGGCCTCAGCCACCAGAAGCTGGGCGAGGCGCTGTGGCTGCGCGAGATCGCGCCCTCGGATGCGCTGCGGCACTGGTTCGGCCACGATCCGCAGAAATGGCCCGAATTCCGTCGGCGCTACGCGGCCGAGCTCGACGCCAACCCCGCCCCGGTCGAGGCGCTGCGCCGGATCATCGATGAGGGCCCGGTGGTGCTGCTTTATGCCGCCCATGACCGCGACCACAACAATGCCGTGGCGCTGCGCGACTATCTCGGCGCGCCCTGACTCGACCCGCCCCGAGGCTCAGTTCACCCGCTGGCGCGCACGGAAGGGCAGCGGCGCGACCGGAATGCCATCCTCGATGAGCTTCTTCGCATCCTCGAGCTTTGCCTCGCCATGGATGGCGCGCTCGGGCGCCGCACCTTCGTGGATGGCGCGGGCCTCGGCGGCAAAGGACATGCCGACGTAATCGGAATGCGCCTCGACATGGCGGCGCATCGCCTCCAGCGCCGCCTCGCGCGGGTCGCGGGGCGCGCTCAGCGGGGCCGCGTCATCGCCCTTGGCGACGCGCGGCGCCATCACCGCCTTCTCGACCGCCACCGATCCGCATTGCGTGCAGGCGACCTGACCCGCCCTCAGCAGGCTGTCGAAGGCGTCGGAGTTGCGGAACCAGCCGTCGAAGTCATGGCCTTGGTCGCAGCGCAGGGCATATCGGATCATCGCTTGTCCTTTCCCTGTCACATATCAGGATGCCGGCGCCCTTGCGCAAGATGCCGGATCCGCGCCAGCAGCGGCGCCGGGTCACCCGCCCGCGCCAGCAGCAAGGCCCGCGCCGCATCGCCCATGCCGCGTTGTCGGGCGGCGTCACCGGCCAGTTCCGCCAGCACGCCGGGCAGGGCGGCCGCATCGCAGCCCAGCGCCGCGCCCGCGCCGTCCAGCGCCGCATAGGCCTCGGCCTGGTTCGCCACATGCGGGCCATGCAGGATGGCGCAGCGCCAGGCCGCCGGCTCCCAGGGCGTATGGCCGCCGTGATCGACGAAAGAGCCGCCGGTGATGCAGATCCCGGCCGCCGCATACCAGCCCGCCATCTCGCCCAATGTATCGGCCAAGAGCAGCGCCGCCGCCGCCGTTCCGCCCGCGCTGCGCCGGGCAAAACCGAGGCCCCGCGCCGCGATCAGCGCGGCCACGGCATCGCCCCGCTCGGGGTGGCGCGGCGCCAGGATCAGCCGCAGCCCCGGAACGGCTGCGCGCGCGGCGGCCCAGGCGTCCAGCACCAGCGCTTCCTCGCCCTCATGGGTCGAGGCCGCCAGCACCACCAGCCCGCGATCCGCCGCCTCCGGCCCCGGCCGGGTCTGCGCCGGCGCCAAGAGCTTCAGGCTCAGCCGCGCCGCCAGCGCCTCCGGCCGCAGCCCCAGCGCCAGCAGCCGCGCCTCGCTGGCGCCATCCTGCGCCGAAAGCGCGTCGATCCGGCGCAGCATCGGCCCGATCAGCCCCGGCAGGCGCGCCCAAGCCGCGGCCGAACGCTCGGAGATCCGCGCCCCCACCACGACCTGCGCCACGCCCCGCGCGGCCGCCATGGCCGAGCGGTTCGGCCAAAGCTCGTTCTCGACCGTCACCAGGACGCTTGGCCGCACCCGGTCCAGAAAGCGCGCCACCGCCTGCGGCACGTCCAAGGGCGCCAGCGCGCAGGGATAACCCAGCCGCCGCGCCAGGTCGCGCCCGGTCAGGCTGTTCGTCGTCACCACCAGGGGAAACTCGCGCGCCAGCGCCTCGGCCAGCACGCGGGCCGACGTCAGCTCACCGACGCTCGCCGCATGCAGCCAGATGCCGCCGGGCGCGACGGCGGGCCCGGCCAGCGCCAGCCGCTCGCGCCAATCCGCGCCCGCGAGCGGCGCGGCCAGCCCCAGCGCGGCGCCCGCCAAGGCCGAGGCGCCGCGCCAGATCAACGCCGGGCAGCCTCGGCCGCCTCGCGGATGGCGCGGATATTGGCGCCATAGGGCGCGGGATCCGCGACCGAGCCGCCCTTGAACACGGCCGAGCCCGCGACCAGCACATTCGCCCCCGCCGCCGCGACCAGCGGCGCGGTGACCGGATCGACGCCGCCATCGACCTGGATATGGATGGGCCGGTCGCCGATCATGGCGCGCAGCCGCGCGATCTTGGCCGTCTGCGAATGGATGAACTTCTGCCCGCCGAAGCCGGGGTTCACCGTCATCACCAGCACCATGTCGCACAGGTCCAAGAGATACTCGACCGCCTCTGCCGGCGTGCCGGGGTTCAGCGCGATCCCGGCCTTCTTGCCGGTGGCCCGGATCGCCTGCAGGGTGCGATGCGGATGCGGCCCGGCCTCGATGTGGGCGGTGATCATGTCGGCGCCGGCCTCGGCATAGGCCTCGATATAGGGATCGACCGGCGCGATCATCAGGTGCACGTCCATGAAACCGGTCACATGCGGCCGGAACGCCTTCACCGCCGGCGGGCCGAAGGTCAGGTTCGGCACGAAATGCCCGTCCATCACATCGACATGCACCCAGTCGGCGCCTTCCGCCTCGATGGCGCGGATCTCGCGGCCGAAATCGGCGAAATCCGCCGACAGGATGGAGGGCGCGATCTTGATCTTGCGGTCGAATGTCATGGCGGGCTCCTGCACAGGTCCAGCCCCGGTTACCGCCACAACCCGCCAGCCGTCAACACGCGCGAAATGCCGGCTTTCTTTCTTGTCCAAATATCCCGGGGGGGCCGCGCGGCACGCGCGGCGGGGGCAGCGCCCCCCTTGGGCTTTCGCGCACAGGGCCTATATTGAAGGCCAAAGCGCGCCGCCTCCCCGGGCCCCGCGCATCCGCATTCCGAAGGACATAGGATGACCGAAACGAAGGAAATCTCCTGGGACGACAGCGTGCTGCCCTTCCAGCTCGAACGCTCCGGCATGCGCGGCCGCGTGGCGCGGCTCGGCGCCACGCTGGAACATATCCTGACGCGCCACGACTACCCGGTCGCGGTCAGCGCCATGCTGGCCGAGCTGACCACGCTGACCGCGCTGATCGGCCAGACCATCAAGCTGCGCTGGAAACTCTCGCTGCAGGTGCGCGGCAACGGCGCCATCCGCACGCTCGCCACCGATTATTACGCCCCGGAATCCGCGGGCGCTCCCGCCCGCATGCGCGCCTGGGCCAGTTTCGACGCCGAGCGGCTGAACCCCGAGGCCCCGGGTTTCGACCAGCTCGGCCAGGGCTATTTCGCCGTGCTCATCGACCAGGGCGAGGGCACCACGCCCTACCAGGGCCTGACGCCGCTCTCGGGCGGCTCGCTCGCCGCCTGCGCCCAGACCTATTTCGAACAATCCGAGCAGCTGCCGACCCGGTTCGAGCTGACCGTGGGCCGCGCCCGTCTGCCCGGCACCGCGGGCGAGCACTGGCGCGCCGGCGGCGTCATGCTGCAAACCCTGCCCGCCGCCAGCCACGCCGCACCCCAGGGCGAGGCGCTGGAATCCGCCGACATCCTGCAAGGCGCGCAATCCGAGGACTGGACCCGCTCGACCATGCTGATGGCCACGGTCGAGGCGATCGAGCTGGTCGACGCCACGCTGCCGCTGCCGAACCTGGTCTTCCGGCTGTTCCACGAAGAGGAGCCGACCTCGTTCGCACCGCAGCGCCTGGTCTTCGGCTGCTCCTGCACGGCCGAACGGGTGCGCGGCACGCTGTCGATCTATTCGCAAAAGGACATCGGCCACATGACGAACGAGGAGGGCATCGTCACCGCCGACTGCCAGTTCTGCGGCGCGCATTACGAATTCGACCCGAAGAGCCTGGGCTTCGAGGCGACGGTCGATGCCGAGGGCCAGCCGCTGCCGCCGAAAAGCCGCGCCCGCGAAAGCCGGGCCCCAGAAAACCGGGCCTCAGAAAACCGGGCGCCGCATTGAGCCTGATTCGCCAGCAGCTGATGCGGGCCCTGTCGGGAACGACGGGGCCTTCGTCCGACTATGACTTCGGCGCCGCGCCGCCGGGCGAGGCGCCGCTGCGGCCGGCCGGTGTGCTCGCCGCCTTCGACGCCGAAACCGGCCGGCTGATCCTGACCAAGCGCGCCTCGGGCCTGCGCCACCACCCCGGCCAGATCGCCCTGCCCGGCGGCAAGGTCGACCCGACCGATGCCGACGAGACCGCCGCCGCCCTGCGCGAGGCGCATGAGGAGGTGGGCCTCGACCCCGCGCAGGTCGAGGTGCTGGGCACCATGCCGCCGCATCGCACCATCACCAACTATGCCATGACCCCGGTTCTGGCGCTGGTGCACGGCCCCTTCACCCCGATCCGCGAGCTGGGCGAGGTCGACGAGGTCTTCACCGTGCCCTTCGCCCATGTCGCGAACCCGGCGCATTACCATGTCGAGGGCCGGATCTGGCGCGGCGCCCGGCGCGACTATTACGTCGCCCCCTGGGGGCCCTATTACATCTGGGGCGCCACCGCCCGCGTGCTGCACTCCCTGGCCCGAAGGCTCGCCCCATGACCCGCATCACCGCGCCCTTCCTCGACGACCCGGCGCTGCACGCCGTCATGGCCGCGCTCTCGGCCGGGGGGGCGCAGGCGCTGGTGGTCGGCGGCGCCGTCAGGAACGCGCTGCTGGGCGAGCCGGTCGCCGACATCGATCTCGCCACCTCGGCCCGGCCCGAGCAGGTGATCCGGCTGGCCGAGGCCGCCGGGCTGCGCGCCGTCCCGACCGGCATCGAACACGGCACCGTCACCATCGTCGCCCAGGGCCGTGGCTATGAGGTCACCAGCTTCCGCCGCGACGTCGAAACCTTCGGCCGCCGCGCCGTGGTCGCCTTTTCCGACCGGATCGAGGAAGACGCGCAGCGCCGCGACTTCACCATGAACGCGCTTTATGCCACCGCCGAAGGCGCGGTGCTGGACCCGGTCGGCGGCCTGCCCGACCTGGCCCGGCGCCGGCTGCGCTTCGTCGGCGACGCCGAGACCCGCATCCGCGAGGATTACCTGCGCATCCTGCGCTTCTATCGCTTCCTCGCCCGCTATGGCCGCGAGGCCGACCTGCACGCGCTTGCCGCCTGCGCCGCGCTGCGCGACGGCTTGCGCGAGATTTCCCGCGAACGCATCGGGCACGAGATGCGCAAGCTGCTGGACGCGCCCGACCCGTCGCGGGCGCTGGCGCTGATGGCCGAGGCGGGCGTGCTGCCGCTGGTGCTGCCCGGCGCCGATGCCGGCGACATGGCCGAGCTGGTCGCGGCCGAGCATGACTTCGGCAGCGGCGCCCTGCCCTGCTGGCCGCGCCGGCTGGCGCTGCTGGCGGCCGACGACCCCGGCGCCGCCCTGCGCCTGTCGCGCGACGAGGCGCGCGAACAGGATCGCATCGCCCAGGCGCTGGCGCTGCCCGCCCCCGAGGCCGCCTATCGCCTCGGCCGCCGCGCCGCCGCGCAATCGGTGCTGATCCGCGCCGCCCGCGGCGAGCCGCCGCCCTTCGGCTGGTGCCACGCCGTCGCCAAGGGCGACCAGGCGCAATTCCCGCTGGCCGCCCGCGACCTGATGCCCGATCTGTCGGGCCCGGCGCTGGGTGCCGCCCTGAAACGGGCCGAGACGGCCTGGATCGACCACGACTTCGCCCTGGGCCGCGACCAACTGCGCCGCATCGCCCTGGAACAGGATAGCTGATGCACAATCTTTTCGCCCGCCTGATCGACGCCTTCCGCCCGGCCGAGGGGCCGCCGCCGCGCACGCTGCTGGCCTTCTTCCGCTGGTGCCTGTCGGGCGCCTGGCCGGGGCTGGTGATCGCCGCCGTCGCCTCGGCGCTCAGCGGCATCGCCGACATCGTCTCGGCGGTGATGCTGGGCTGGGTGATCGACGCGGTGACCACGACCACGCCCGACAGCCTGCTGGCCGACAAGGGCGCGCTGATCGCGGGCTTCGTGATCTTCTTCCTGGTGGTGCGGCCGGCGATCTTCGGGCTTTCGACGGCCAGCTCGTCCGTGATCATCGGCCCGAACCTGTTCCCGCTGGTGCTGTCGCGGCTGCACCGCTGGACCATGGGCCATTCGGTGACCTTCTTCGACAACGACTTCGCCGGCCGCATCGCGCAGAAGCAGACCCAGACCGCGCGGGCCGTGACCGACGTCGCCTCGGAATTCGTCAACGTGGTGGCCTTCGCGCTGGCCTCGATCCTGGGCTCGGCGGCGTTCCTGGTCTCGGTCGACGGCTGGGGCGCGCTGGCGATGCTGGTCTGGCTCGCGAGCTATGTCGCGCTGATCCGCTTCTTCCTGCCGCGCATCCGCAGCCGCTCGGCCAGCCGCGCCTCGGCCCGGGCGCTGGTCACCGGGCAGGTCGTCGACACCATCACCAACATCAAGACGGTGAAGCTCTTCGCCCATGCCGAGCATGAAGAAAACGTGGCCTTGGGCGCCATGGCCGGCTTCCGCGAACGCGCGCTGGACTTCGGCCGGGTCTCGACCTGGTTCCGCTTCTCGCTGATGTTCGTCGCCGGCGCCCTGCCGGTGGTGCTGATCGGCGGCACGCTGCTTTTGTGGCGCGACGGGCTGGCGACGGCCGGCGACATCGCCGCCGCCGGCGCCATCTCGATGCGGCTGGCGCAGATGACCGGCTGGGTCAGCATGGCGCTGATGGGCGTCTGGGGCTCGATCGGCGAGGTCGAGGACGGCATGAAGACCCTGTCGCCGCCCCATGCCCTGACCGACAAGCCCGGCGCCGTGGGCTTGGGCCGGGTGGCGGGCCGCATCGACTACGACCATGTCAGCTTCGCCTATGGCCGCGACACGGGCAGCGGCGGCATCCGCGACCTCGACCTGCACATCGCCCCGGGCGAGAAGCTGGGCGTGGTCGGCGCCTCGGGCGCGGGCAAGTCCACCATGGTCTCGCTGCTCTTGCGGCTCTACGACGTCGAAGAGGGCGCCGTCCGCGTCGATGGCCACGACCTGCGCGACGTGACCCAGGAAAGCCTGCGCCGCAACATCGCCATGGTCACGCAGGAAACCGCGATGTTCAACCGCTCGGCCCGCGACAATATCCTTTACGGCCGCCCCGACGCCACCGAGGACGAGATCATCGCCGCCGCCCGCGCCGCCGAGGCCCACGACTTCATCCTGTCCTTGCAGGACCACATGGGCCGCAAGGGCTATGAGGCGCATCTGGGCGAACGCGGGGTGAAACTCTCGGGCGGCCAGCGCCAGCGCATCGCGCTGGCCCGCGCGCTGCTGAAAAACGCCCCGATCCTGGTGCTGGACGAGGCGACCAGCGCACTCGACAGCGAGGTCGAGGCCCAGGTGCAGGAGGCACTCTCGCGCGCCATGCAGGGCAAGACCGTGCTCGCCATCGCCCACCGCCTCTCGACCATCGCCGAGCTCGACCGCATCGTGGTGCTGGAGGCCGGCCGCATCGTCGAACAGGGCAGCCATGCCGAGCTGCTGGCCCGCGGCGGCACCTATGCCCGCTACTGGAACCGCCAGTCCGGCGGCTTCCTTGGCACCGACGACGATCCGGCGGAGGCCGCCGAGTGATCTGGGACATCGCGCGGCTGGGCCGCAAGGGCGACGGCGTCGCCATCTCGGGCGAGGCCCGCGCGCTGGCCGCCCTGACCCTGCCCGGCGAAACCGTCGAGGGCGAGGCCCAGGACGGCCGCATCGCGGCCCCGCGCATCCTGACGCCCTCGCCCGACCGGGTGCGGCCGCCCTGCCCGCATTATCGCGCCTGCGGCGGCTGCGCGCTGATGCACGGCTCGGATGATTTCGTGAAGGCCTGGAAGGTCGGCGTGGTGACCGAGGCCCTGCGCGCCCAGGGGCTGACCGCCGCCATCGCCGGCGTGCATGTCTCGCCACCCCGTTCGCGCCGCCGCGCCGTGCTCTCGGGCCGGCGCACGAAAAAGGGCGCGCTGGTCGGCTTCCACGCCCGCGCCTCCGAGGTGATCGTGGACCTGGCCGAATGCCACGTCCTGCGCCCGGCAATCCTTTCGGCCCTGCCGCTCCTGCGCGAGCTGACCGTGACGGGCGCCTCGCGCGCGGGCGAGTTGTCGCTGACCGTGACCGAGACCCCCGCCGGCCTCGACATCGCCACCAGCGGCGGCAAGCCGATGGACCCGGCGCTGTTCTCGGCCCTCGCCGCGCTGGCCGAGCGCGGCGACCTGGCGCGGCTGACCTGGAACGACCAGCCGATCACCCGCCGCCCCCCGGCCCTGGTCATGGGCCGCGCCCAGGTGGTCCCGCCGCCCGGCAGCTTCCTGCAAGCCACGGCCGAGGGCGAGGCCGCGCTGCTCTCGGCCGTGCGCGACATCACCCGCGGCGCCGGCCGCCTGCTCGACCTCTTCGCCGGCTGCGGCACCTTCACCCTGCCGCTGGCCGAGACCGCCGAGGTCCATGCCGTCGAGGGCCTTGCCGCGCCGCTCGCCGCATTGCAGGACGCCGCCCGCCGCGCCGCCGGCCTGCGTCGAATCACGACCGAGATGCGCGACCTGTCCCGCCGCCCGCTGCTGCCCGACGAGCTGGGCTATGACGCAATCGTGATCGACCCGCCGCGTGCAGGCGCCGAGGCGCAAGCCCGTGAAATCGCCCGGATCGGCGCGGCAAAACTGGCTTGGGTCAGCTGCGATCCGGTGACTTTCGCAAGGGATGCGCGGATTCTCGCCCAGGGCGGCTGGGTGATCTCCCGGCTTTTCGTCATCGACCAGTTTCGCTGGTCGCCGCATGTCGAGACCGTGGCGGAATTCCGCCGACGCTAGCGAAGTTTTAACCTCTGTGGTATTTCATAGCAAAACGAGGCGCATAACGCGCGCAGAGGGCAGTGATGATTCAGGCAATACGCGCTTTGGTCGCGGTGGTATCCATCGCGCTTCTGGCAAGCTGCGGCGGCGACAGCAGCCAGCCCGCACCCAGCAAGTTCAAGTCCTATTCCGGCCCGCCCGTCACCCAGGTCGTGGTCAAGAAGGGCGAGCGCAAGCTTTACCTGATCTCGGGCCGGACGGTGCTGAAAAGCTACGACGTGGGCCTGGGCAGCCAGCCCGTCGGCGCCAAGGTGTTCGAGGGCGACGGCAGGACCCCCGAGGGCGTCTATTTCATCGACCGCAAGAACCCGGCCAGCCGCTATCACCTGTCGCTGGGCATCTCTTACCCTTCGGCGCAGGACGTGGCGCATGCAGCGATGCTGGGCCTGCGCCCCGGCGGCGACATCATGATCCACGGCCTCGGCCCCGAGGGGCGGGCGCTGGTGAAGCAGCGCCGCGACTGGACCGCCGGCTGCATCGCGGTGACGGATGAAGAGATCGAAGAGATCTTCGCCATGCTGCAACCCGGCGTGCCGGTCTTCGTCTACCCCTGAGACGGTCTCGCAACAGCCACGGCCCCGCCGGCGCGGGGCTTTCCTTTCGGCAAGACGGCTTTGCGGTCACCTGCAACGGACCGGCATCACCCGCACAAGCCAACGCTTCCAACGATTGTCGAGCGTCTTCGCGGCACCACGGTCTTTCGCGACCTCGATCCAACGTCAGGAATTGTTCTTCGGGAAGATCATCCCAGCAGGTCCATGGTCCGCCGGACGGGCTGAAAGGCCATGGCCCAAGCCGCCGGAATGGCGACGATCAGCGCCAGCACCGTCGAGCCGACCGAGATGATGACCGAGTTCATGAAATGCGCGCCGTAGTTCGAGCGGGCCTGCAACTCGGCATAGCTGGCCGTTGTCCAGGGCGCCGACAGCACCTGCAAGGGCGTGCGGATCGCATCGGTTTCCGACTTGAAGCTGAGGATGACGGTCCACAGGATCGGCAGGAAGATCAGGAAGCCGATGCTCCATGCCGCGACGGTGACGACGGCCCCTTGGGTGGGGGAAGTTTTGCGTGCCATGGCTTCCTCATGCGTCCAGGTTCTTGCCGATCATCCGCATCAGGAAGATCGCGACGATATTGGCCAGGATGACCGCGATGATGCCGCCGGCCGAGCCGCCGCCACGTCGAAGGACAGAAGCGATTGCGAATAGACCAGGCCGGCAGGTTGGTCGATGCGACGCCGGGGCCGCCGTTGGTCGTGACCAGGATCTAGGCAAAGATCGACAACAGGACGATGGTCTGGATCAGCACCACCACCGTGATCGAGCGCATCAGATGCGGCAGCGTCAGGTAACGAAAGCGCGAAAGCCAGCCGGCGCCGTCCATCTCGGCCGCCTCCATCTGCTCGCTGTCCAAGGATTGCAGCGCGGTCAGCAGGATCAGCGTGGCAAAGGGCAGCCAGCTCCAGGAAACGATCAGGATGATCGACATGAGCGGCGCCTGCGACAGGAAGTCCAGCGGCGCGAACCCCAGCGCCTTAGCCAGATGCGCGAACATGCCGTTGACCGGGTTCATAAGAAGCTCTTCCACACCAGCGCAGAGACCGTAGGCATGACGAAGAGGGGCGCGATGACCATGACCCGGACGATCCCCTGCCTCCAGAAGGGCTGGTTCAGCAGCAAGGCCAGGGCGATGCCGCCGATCATGTGAACGAAAGCAAGCCAAGGACCAGATACAGCGTGTTCTTCAGCGCGATCCAGAACGAGGGCTGCGTCGCGAAGTAATAGTAGTTGTCGAAACCCGCCCAGGTCTCCATCCCGGGCATGAGCAGGTTGTAGCGCAGGAAGCTGAAATAAACGATCATGCCCAGGGCACGATCATCCACAAGAGCAGCAGGAGACCGAGGGGAGACCATCAGGCGCGCAAGCGCGCGCGAATGCGCGGTGGCCATGCGTGTCTCCAATGAAAGATGATCGGCGCGTGCGGACGGGAAATCGGCCGCTCTCGAAAAGGGCGGAGCTTGCCGCTCCGCCCCCCTCCAGGGAGGAGCCCTTTACTTGGGGTAGCCGACGCGGGTCATCTCGCGCGCCGCGTAGTCCTGGGCGGCCTTCAGGGCCGCTTCGACGCTCGTCTGCCCGGCCAGCGCAGCCGAGATCTGCTGGCCGGCAACCGTGCCGATGCTCTGGAACCGGGGGATCGTCACATATTGGATGCCGGTATAGGGCACCGGATCCTTCGTGGGCTTGGCCGGATCTGCCGCCTTGATCGAGGCCAGAACGGTCGCGGCGACCCGCCTCGACCGCGAGATACGTTTCCAGGCGGATGACGCCGGTCTCATCAATCTGCGTCCCGAGATGAAAGGCCCGTCGGATCCCGAACTGCGCCGCCTGACGGTCGGCCGCCTGCAGCATCTGCGGAAGATGGAACTCGCAGCCGAACTGGCGCCGGGCGACTGGGTGATGGCCGATAGTGCCGAGCAGGTGCTGTGGCGCCCGCAGCCTGATCATCCCACATATCTGACGAGTTGGGCGCCCATCACAGATGGGCAGCCACAGCCGCGCACCTGTCCGATTTCTTCCGCCACCGGCTCCTGGTCGCACGTCCTGCGTGCGACCGAGGACTGGCTTCATCTTCTCATCCTGTTTTTTGGGAGGACTTCCCATGTCCAAGACCACCTGTTCCTCGCACGACACCCGCGCCCCGCTCTCTGCCACTGACCTGCCGCTCGTCATTCATCATGGCGAACTGCATGCCCATTGGGTCGAAGCGGCGCGGAGCAAAGGCTTCGATCTGATCGCCCGCATTCGGGACCGCCTGCATGTCGCGCTGCGCTGCCAGACCTGCGGCGGGGTCCATGTGGCGCGCCACTCCGTGGTCATGAACGCGCAGCCCTTGTGCCCGCATTGTATCGAAGCGCGTTGGCGCGCGACCGCCATAGCCGCCGGCCTGACCTGGCTCGGCCGGAATCCGGATCATCGCCACTACGGCCGCTATCTCCCGCCCTGTGGCCACGAGATTCGGCGCCAGTTCACCTTCGTTGAGCGTGTCGCGTCCGGCGTGGTTTCGGCACGCTGCGAGACCTGTCTCGTCCATCGCGAAGAGGCAGAGGCACTGCGTTTCGGCTGGACGCGCCTCGGGCGCGATCCGCAGGGCAATCCGAACTATCGGCTCTATCGTCACAGCTGCGGGCACGAGCAACGCATCGCTCGCGCCAATCTGCAATGGGGCCAGTGCGACTGCGCCGGTTGCGGGCAGAGCTGGACCGCCAAGCCCAGCTTCATCTATCTTCTCGACATCCGTCACCCCCAGACCAAGAGGCACTATCCCAAACTTGGGTATTCTTCCCGTCCCGTAAAGCGTCACAAACACCAGCTCGGGCTCCCAAAAGATGCTGAGGTCGAGGTGCTCCGGGTCGTCGCGATGCCCACCGGCCACGACGCCTGCGCCCGCGAGAAGGCCGCCCATGCCCGCCTCAAGCGCGCACATCCGGAAGCCTTGGTCCCCCATCCGGAATACGCGGACATCATGAATGTCGTGTCCGAGATCTACCAGCCCGAGGCGCTTCCCATCCTCCACGACACCCTCGACCGGATCGAGGCGGAAGTCATCGATGCGGCACACAACCGGACTCCGGATGCCATCTCTGCGCCGCCCCGAACCGGGGCAGACGGCAACCCGGAAGGCGCGAACAACATCCCGGAAGCGCACACGCCTGCGGCATCGGTCCCCCGGGTTCCGGCAACGTCCAACCCCGGCCCGCCAGGGCAGCGCGGGATCGCCACCCGATCCTGCGCCGCCACTGGGGCCTGACCGGACAGCGGGTTCCGGACGGGGCGAATCCGGATCGCACGAAGAGCCATTCTCGCTGATCCGGATACCCCCGGGACAAACGAGACGGCAGCGCGCCTCGTCGCGATCCGGAAGTCCGTCCCACGTCGGACGAATGCCAAGTTGCCTGCCGCCCGCATCCCGGAATCCGGATCCGAACGGATCCGATACGCCCGCCGTTCGGAGGCTTCCGGATCCCCGCCGGCCCCAGACCTGACACCTACATCCCATCCCGCCCCTCGGGATCGCGGCCCGCTCTGCCATCTGCCCCGCCGCCATCCGGAATGCCGGATGGCCAGCCTCTCTTATACCCGGAATCCTGCCATGACCCAGACAATCTCCACCCCGTCCAGCAACCCTGACCCCAAATCCGGAACCCGTCATCCCGCGCCTTGGGCTTCCTTGGCCCGTCACGCCATCCGCCGCCTGCAGGTCGATCTGGCCGAGAGGCTGACCCCGTCATGGGATCCCGCGCTCGACCCGAAAGATGCGGATCTGCCTGAGCTGCTGGAGGCCGCCATGTCGCCTTCGGGATCCGCCGCGCTGGATGCCCTGAACACCAGCCCCAACGCGCAAAATGTTTCGCCCGAAGAGTTCGACGCGATCGCGGACGCCGGCGGCGATCCGGCCGCCACAGCCGCCAATGGCACATCGCATCCGCGTATCCTTCTGCCGGCGAGCAAGCTGATCCCGCTGCTGCGCCTTGCCGCCAGTATCGGCAGCCTCAAGCACCGCGACGCGATGCTGGTGCCGGGCGCCATCACCGTGATCGAAGGCATTCCTAACGATCTGGTCGATGCGCTCAAGAAGCTGCTGCCGCATGCGTTGCCGACCGGCTGGTCACTGGCCATGTCCATGGGCCGGCTGCCTCGCGACACGCCTTATCTGCTGGTGCTGGGCCCGGAACTCATGAACGGAAAAATCTCTGAGCACGCCGGACGCGGGTTGCCGCAGAGCTGGCAAGCGCCATCGACATGCGGGTCCCGATCCTGATCCTGCTGCCGGATGTGGCAACCCCGCCCCAGGTGCTGCACCACCCGCCTGTCCAGCGACGGGCATTCGCGCCTCTGTCGGCTGAGATCCTGATCACCGCGCTCCGCTCCACGCACAGCGCCACCGGCCGGATCGACGAGGCCGCGGTGCGCGCCGCCTTGCCGGACGACGCCGCGCTGTCTGACCTGGAGCCCCTGGCTCTTGGTCTGGCGATGCGTGCGCCGACCGCGAAGGCCGTCGCCGAACGGATCGCAGCCCTCACGGTCAAGGCGCCACGCGCCATGGCCGACGGCCCCTGGCTCGAGGATATCCATGGCGACAGTCCGGCACTACGGGCCGCGCACCAGATTGGACTGCCCCCACCGAGTGGTCCGGGTTGATTGTTAGTGCATCGTCGGCCGCTGGTCTATTGGGATGACGGCTTCCGGTGCGGGTGGGCGGTATCCCAGGGAGCTGTGCGGCCTGACAGTGTTGTAGTGGCGGCGCCATCGCTCGATGAGGATCTGGGCCTCCCTGAGCGAATAGAAGACTTCTGCATCCAGGAGTTCGTCGCGGAATCGAGCGTTGAAGCTCTCGCAATACCCGTTCTCCCAGGGTGAACCCGGCTCGATGAACGCGGTCTTGGCACCAACTGCGCCGATCCAGCCCTGCACCTTCTTGGCAATGAATTCCGCGCCATTGTCGGACCTTATGAACGCAGGCGGGCCACGCAAGATGAACAGATCCGTCAGGGCGTCGATTACGTCGGTGGAATTGAGCCTGCGGTTTACACGGATCACCAGCGCCTCCTTCGTGAATTCGTCGATGATATTGAGCGTCCGAAACAGCCGTCCGTCATGTGTCCGGTCCTGAACGAAATCATAGGACCAGACGTGGTTCGGGTGCTCCGGCCGGAGACGGACGCAGGACCCGTCGTTCAACCAGAGCCGACCCTTCTTTGCCTGCTTTTGCGGGACCTTCAGCCCTTCACGCCGCCATATCCGTTCCACGCGTTTATGATTTACATGCCAACCGGCGTTGTTCAGCAATCCGGTGATCATCCGATAGCCATATCGCCCGTAGGTGCGAGCGAGCGTGATGATGTCTTCCGTCAGCCGTTCTTCGTCCGGGGCGCCGCAAGGAACCTTGCGTTGCGTCGAGCGGTGCTGCCCGAGGATGCGGCAGGCGCGGCGCTCGGATATGCCGAGCGCCTGCCGCACATGGTCAATGCACTGGCGACGGCGCGAAGGGCTTAGAAGTTTCCCCGTGCAGCCTCGCTCAGGATCATCTTGTCCAAGGTCAGATCTGATACCGCGCGCCGCAACCGCTGGTTCTCCGCCTCAAGCTCCTTGAGACGCTTCAGCTGATCCCGGTTCATGCCGCCATACTGCTTGCGCCAGCGATAATACGTCGGCTCGGTCACGCCGATCTGCCGCACCGCGTCGGAAATTGCCATTCCCTGTCCATGAAGCACTTCAATCTGTCGAAGCTTCAGAACGATGTCTTCCGGTTTGTCTCGCTTGCCTGCCATCTGATGGTCCTCCTGAACAGGATATTTCTATCCCAGTGGGTGGACCACTTCAGTGGGGGCACTCCACCGGCCATGCTTCGCTCGGAACCCGGCGGTGAGCTGCCAGTTTTCGCCTTTGATGTCATGGACGATGGCCGAGCCGGGCCAGGTCAGCAGCGTCGGCACCACCAGCCCGACGCCCTTGCCGGATCGGGTGGGCGCGAAGCAGAGCACATGCTCCGGCCCGTCATGGCGCAGGTAGTCCTGATCGTAGCGGCCGAGCACGACGCCATCGGGGCCGAGCAGCCCGGCTCACTCGATCTCGGGCCGCTCCGCCCAACGCGCCGATCCGTAGGTGTCGACGTCGGCAGCCTCGCGGGCGCGCATCACCGAGAGGGTGATGGCGACACCGATGGCCAGAAACCCGCCCGAGGCGGCGATGATGCCGCCCTCGACAAAAATGCGCGGGGCATAGGCATCGTAGAAGTACCACCACCAGAACAGTGCCGGCGGGTAATAGACCGGGATACCATAAAGCTCGAACCAGGCCGGGCCGAGCTGCGGCTGGAAGCCGAGCCGCCAGGCCGTCCATTGCGTGCCGGACCAGACCGAGATCAGCACGATCAGGAAGACCACGATGATCTGTCCCCAGAGGATCTTCGTGCCGGACATGAAATCTGGTTTCCCTGCAGGTATCTGATGCATTGAGGAAAACGCGCCCGTCGCAGGATTCAACAGTTACGCCTCCGCGGGTCGCAGGCTGGCGCAGGGCAGCGTGGAAATACTTACAGGGCGCGGCGTTCCGACCGCCAGTGCAAGTTGCTGACCACGATCATAAGATTGGCCAGCTTCGATCATGAAACTGGACACCCTGATTCCTATACTGCTGATCGCCACTGGAGTGCCCCCACTGAAGTGGTCCACCCACTGGGATAGAAATATCCTGTTCAGGAGGACCATCAGATGGCAGGCAAGCGAGACAAACCGGAAGACATCGTTCTGAAGCTTCGACAGATTGAAGTGCTTCATGGACAGGGAATGGCAATTTCCGACGCGGTGCGGCAGATCGGCGTGACCGAGCCGACGTATTATCGCTGGCGCAAGCAGTATGGCGGCATGAACCGGGATCAGCTGAAGCGTCTCAAGGAGCTTGAGGCGGAGAACCAGCGGTTGCGGCGCGCGGTGTCAGATCTGACCTTGGACAAGATGATCCTGAGCGAGGCTGCACGGGGAAACTTCTAAGCCCTTCGCGCCGTCGCCAGTGCATTGACCATGTGCGGCAGGCGCTCGGCATATCCGAGCGCCGCGCCTGCCGCATCCTCGGGCAGCACCGCTCGACGCAACGCAAGGTTCCTTGCGGCGCCCCGGACGAAGAACGGCTGACGGAAGACATCATCACGCTCGCTCGCACCTACGGGCGATATGGCTATCGGATGATCACCGGATTGCTGAACAACGCCGGTTGGCATGTAAATCATAAACGCGTGGAACGGATATGGCGGCGTGAAGGGCTGAAGGTCCCGCAAAAGCAGGCAAAGAAGGGTCGGCTCTGGTTGAACGACGGGTCCTGCGTCCGTCTCCGGCCGGAGCACCCGAACCACGTCTGGTCCTATGATTTCGTTCAGGACCGGACACATGACGGACGGCTGTTTCGGACGCTCAATATCATCGACGAATTCACGAAGGAGGCGCTGGTGATCCGTGTAAACCGCAGGCTCAATTCCACCGACGTAATCGACGCCCTGACGGATCTGTTCATCTTGCGTGGCCCGCCTGCGTTCATAAGGTCCGACAATGGCGCGGAATTCATTGCCAAGAAGGTGCAGGGCTGGATCGGCGCAGTTGGTGCCAAGACCGCGTTCATCGAGCCGGGTTCACCCTGGGAGAACGGGTATTGCGAGAG